>Ga0335079_10009130_pt1 | contig 11292 bp, 11 predicted proteins | sample Lox_Sample_33_FD_206719 | JGI IMG/M metagenome (GOLD analysis project Ga0335079, IMG submission 206719) | Soil microbial communities from Loxahatchee National Wildlife Refuge, Florida, United States - Lox_Sample_3.3 | ecosystem: Environmental > Terrestrial > Soil > Wetlands | place: USA... | reverse complement strand
GGTGTGCCCGCCCGCCTCGTTTTCCCCCACCGCCCGCCCCCCCCCCCGGGGGGGGGGGGCGGCCGCGGCCGCCGGGGGGCCCCCGGCGCCCACGGCGGGGGCCTTGGCCGGCGGGTGGGCGGACCCCGCCGTGCCGGGTGGGCCGGGAGCGGCCGCGGCCGAGCCCTGATCGGGCCGGGCAAGCGTATCCTGCGGTTTGGATGCAGTCATGCGAAACGACAAGTAGACTATTTCTTCAGGCTTTTCTCAAGTGCTTCAAACAAGCCTTTCACAGCCTCGCCCGTCTTGCGCCCGGTGTCCACGACCTTGTCACTGGCGCCGCGCAGGGCCAGTCCGGCTTCCGGCAGCACGCCGCCGATGACACCGGCAACAGGGGCCAGCACGTCTGCGAGCGGCGCAGCCAGATCCTTCGGGCATGTGACGTTTTCGTAGGTGCGGCTGAGATTGAGATCAAATTCACGCACGTCCGGCGTGCGCTTCGAGTAATCAGCAATCACCAGCCGGTCGCAACGTATCTGCAGGCGCCGGACAAGGAATTCGCGCCGCCGGCCGGCTTCCGACGACGACGAGGCCTGGCCCCGGGACGATCCAGTCCACCCCTGTTGAAAGACCCGGGCGTTGATCACGCCCTGCGCATCCTTCACCAGCGTGATGCCCGCGACGTCCACCACGGCTTCGTCGATCACAGGGCGCCGCCCGAACAGGGAAAACAGCCGCGCACGGGCACGAAATCCGCGGAGGTCGATGAAATCCTTTCGCGGGAACCCCGGCGGGTTCGTGATGGTCAGCCCGCGCAGGGCGACGGTGGCCGCGAACGGATTGAGATAGAGCGTCTGGCACTCGACGCCGAAGCCGGTGCGTTCGCGGACGAACCGACTCAGAGCGGATGGCAGCAGCAATATCCATCCCAGCGCCAAACAGGCAAAGACGACGGCCAGGAAGAATAGCAGCCTTGCTCCGACGCCCCCGCACCGTGAGTCCTTGGGCAAAGCTTCCATAACGCTCAGGTGAAGTTCTCCGTCACGAGCAAAAGACTGTTCTCGGTCGCGGTGAAGGTGAAAGCGCCGGCGAACGGCAGCAGGACGTTGGCACCGCGCCCGAGCGGCTCGTCCATGGCGGCCTCCTTCACGCGCCCCTGCACCACGTGCAACAGGCGTGGTTGTTGGCCGGCTGAAAAAGCCAGCCGTTCGCCGCCGGCCAGCGGTATCCGCCGCAGGCGGAATTCAGCGCAGTCGGCCAGCACCGCGCGGTCGGCCGCCGCACGGAGCGGCTGCGGCTCGGGCTGCCCCCAGAGAATGGAGGCCAGCGCCTCGCGCAGATGCAGCGGGCGCGGTTTGCCGTCCAAGCCGCTGCGGCCCCAATCATAAACGCGGTAGGTGGTGTCCGAATTCTGCTGGATCTCGAGAATCAGATTCCCGGCATCGATGGCATGCACCGTGCCGCTGCGCACGAGAATCGAATCGCCCGCCGCCACCGGGATTCGATTGACACATTTCTCCAAGCTGCCGGCGGCAAGCGCGCGTTCAAACTCGGCCCGGGTCACGCCCTGCCGCAATCCCACGATGAGTGACGCTTCCGGCGCGGCCTCGGCGATGAACCAGTTCTCCGTTTTGGGCTCACCCCCCAACTCCGCCGCTTTGTCCGCGGGCGGATGCACCTGCAGGCTCAGGCGCTCGCGGCAATCGAGCCACTTCACGAGCAGGGGGAAAGGACGTTCGACAGGCCACCGGGGACCCATGATCTCCCGGCCATAATTTGCGATTAATTTGCGCAGCGTGTGGCCGGCTTGCTTCCCGCCACATGCCACCGCCTGCGCTTCCGGCCGATCGACGATCTCCCAGCTCTCCCCGATCGTCCGCCCGGCTGGAAGCACGCGGCCGAACGCGGCCGCCAAGGCGCGGCCGCCCCACACGCGCTCCTGATAGATGGGCGCAAAACGCAAAATCTCCATAATACAGTACTTATGAGTTAATCGTGAAAATAAACCCCGGTTATTTACATTGACGGTCCGTGCCGGTAGCGTGGACTTTCAGTCGCAGTATTCGCCGTTACACAAATGCCCAAGTCGGAGACTTCAAACTCAAAGAGCGTTGCGTCGCTCGAGGGCCCGCGCTACCGGCCAAAATGGCTGGCGGCGAGCATCTGCTTCCTGCTCGGCGCATGGATCGCCGTCACGCTGCTGGACTATGATCCGCGGCAGAGTCACGAATTTCAGGTGGGTGGGCTGAGCGCTTGGAATGGAAAAGTGTGGGTCATTCACGATCTGGCCGCGCCGCAGCCGAATCTGGGCGGGCCGTGGGGGGCGGATTTTGCCTGGTGGTCCCTCTATCTGGTGGGCTTCACGACGTGGCTGGTGCCGGTCTTCTTCCTCTGGTTTGCCTGGGTGGCGGTGCGCAATGCCCGGCGCCTGATCGTCACCCGGTTCATTGCGATGATGCTCTGCATCGCGACCGAATCGGGGCTCCTGGCAATGGTGGAAAGCTTCAAGGGCAGCGACTATTACACGCGCGGGCTGGGTGGCAGGATCGGGCAGCTGCTGTACGGCGAGTTGCTCAAGAACACGGTGGGCGTAGTGGGGGCGGGATTGCTGCTGGGCATCGTCTTCGCCCTCGCCCTGTCGTTCATCTTTGCCCGGGATATCGGTGCGGAGTTGGAGCGGATGATCGCGACGGTGCAGGCGTGGCGCGCGCGTCGGTCGCGGCAGGCCGCCGAACGCGCCGAGCAGAAGCAAAAGGACAAGGAATCCAAGGAAAAGGCCACCATTGCCAAGGCGGCGGCGGTCACGTTGACACCACCCACCGCGAAGAAGGCGCTGGTCATTCCCAAGACCAAGGAGGAAATTGCGCGGGAAGCTGCAGCCGCCAAGATCGTCGATTCTGCGGCGGCCGAGCCCGCCAAGGCCGCGCCCAAGACAACGCCCAGCCGTCCCCCTGTCGAGGAACCGGCAGGCACCGCGGCGAGGACTGGTTCGTCCTCGCTCGGCAAACTTAACATCGTCAAACCGGAGGAGCCGAAAAAGGCGCGGAGCACCCTTCTTTCTCGCACGGATGAGAACTACCAGTTTCCGCCCCTCTCACTGCTGCGTGAGCCGACCAAGTCCGACGCCGGATCCAGCGAGGAAGAGCACCGTCAGAACGCCGAGAACCTGCTGCGCATTCTGGCTGAGTTCGGCGTCGAGGTGACGCTGGGCGAGATCCACGTCGGCCCCGTCATCACCCGGTACGAGGTCATCCCCGCAGCCGGGGTGCGCGTGGAGAAGATCGCCAGTCTGGACAAGAACATCGCCTTGGGCATGCGCGCCCAATCGGTGCGCATCATGGCACCCATTCCCGGCAAGGCCGCCGTCGGCGTTGAAGTGCCCAACCAGAAGCGGATGGAAGTTGGCCTGCGAGAAATCATCGAATCGGAGGACTGGGCGGGCGCCAAAGCCGAACTGCCCATCGCGTTGGGCAAAGATGTCAGCGGCAAGCCGCTCGTCTCCGATCTCGCCAAGATGCCCCACTTGCTGATTGCTGGCGCCACTGGCTCAGGCAAGTCGGTTTGCATCAATGCCATCATCGCCTCCCTCCTGTATCACGCGAGTCCGCGCGACGTGCGGTTGCTGATGATCGACCCGAAGATCGTCGAACTGAAGATGTTCAACGTCCTGCCGCACATGCTCATCCCGGTGGTCACCGACGCCAAGAAGGTGCCCGCCGCGCTCAAGTGGCTGCTGCGCGAAATGGAAATGCGCTATCAGATCTTCGCCAAGGTCGGCGTGCGCAATATCAGTGGCTTCAACAATCGGAAGAAGTCCCCCCGGGAATCCACGCCCGCGCTGGAAGCCCAGGCCACGCTCGACGTCGCCGCACCCGCCGGCGAGGTCGAAGTGCCGGACCACCTTTTCTACGTCATCGCCATTATCGACGAGCTGGCCGACTTGATGATGGCGGCCCCGGCGGAGATTGAGACGTCGGTCGCGCGCCTCGCCCAGCTGGCCCGCGCCACCGGCATCCACATTATCATCGCCACGCAGCGGCCCTCGGTGAATGTCATCACCGGCATCATCAAGGCCAACCTGCCTTCGCGCATCGCCTTCCAGGTGGCCTCGCAAGTCGATTCGCGGACTATCATCGACACCAAGGGTGCCGAGACGCTCATCGGCCGGGGCGACATGCTGTTCTCCCCGCCCGGCTCCTCCAAGCTGGTCCGCGCGCAGGGCGCCCTGGTCTCGGACGAGGAGATCAACCGTATCCTCGAGTTCCTGCAGCAGAATGGCCCGCCGGCCTTCGCGCAGGACGTCCAGGCGCACATCGACCGCGCGGCCAGTGAAGACGAAGAGGAGGAAGCTGGCGTAGTGGAGGACACCGAGGGCGAGATGGGAGACGACGACGAGTTGTACAAGCAGGCCATCGAGGTCCTGAAGGCCTCGCGGCGCGCCTCCACCTCAATGCTCCAGCGCCGCCTGCGCATCGGCTACAACCGCGCCGCCCGCGTCATGGAACTGATGGAAGAAAAGGGCATCGTCGGGCCGGAGAATGGCGCCCAGCCCCGCGAGATCCTGGTGAATCTTGACGCGCTCTAGGCTTGGCCCCGCGGGCCGGTCGGGGGCCGGGGCTGAGGGACCCCGGGTCCGAGGGATCGATTTTTGAGCGTCCCCTGCAAGATCCGTCTTCCCATCCTTGGCAAAATTGCATAACTGACTGCCATGCAGACCATCGGCGAGCGACTCGAAGAAGCGCGCAAACGCAAGGGGATCTCCATCCGGGAAGCCGCTGAGGCCACCAAGATCCGCAGCGATTATCTGCATAAGCTCGAAAGCAACAGTTTCGATCTCAACCTGCCCGAGATCTACATTCGCGGCTTCCTCCAGAATTACGCGAATTATCTGAAACTCAACGCCGAGAAAATCCTTGCGGACTACAAGACGCTGGCGCCGAACGAGGGGCGCTCCTCCCGCCGGGACAATCGGGAAATATACGGACGCATGGATCTGAGCCAGACGGGACGCCCGGCGCCGGAGGGGGCACCCACCGCGGCTGCTCCGGAGGCGCCCGTTGCTGTTCCCGCCCCCGCGCGCCCGAGTTTCCCCGCGGCGGCGGGCGCCGGCACGCCGGCCATTGATCCCGCGCTCCTCTTCAAGGGAGGTGTCGCGGTGGTCGCGCTCCTCCTCGTCCTGGCGATTGTCTTTGGCATCAAGGCCATCTCCGGCGGAACGGCAAAGCCCGCTACCGAAATCAGGGCGGCCGCCCAGCAGACGATCACCCTCACCGCGCGCGACACCGTTCGCGTGAAACTCGTACAGGAGTTGGACGGAGCCGAGCTGTTCCAAGGCACCATGGTCAAGGGTGAATCCCACACCTTCCCCAAGCGCGGCTCCCTGCTGCTCACCGCGACAGCGCTCGAAAACGTCGAAATCGACATCAGCGGCAAACGTCAGGCGAATCCCTACACGGGATACAACCGCGTGCAGATTCCATAAGCCGCGGGCGGCGGAATCTGCTTAACGCATCCCCACCGGGGGGCCGAGAATCTCGCGCAGTACGATGGCGCGGCGCAAACCCGCGGGGTCGCGCAGATCCGTCGCCCACCGGGCCGCCGCAGCCGGCGCCATCGTTCCCACAGAGATTGCCGGGGCGGCGGTCGAAGCGGGGTGCGCCGCTTTGAATGCTTGAAGTTGCTGCAGCATTTTCTGCTGCCGCTCATACTCCGCCGCAAGTCCGGCGGTCGCCACCGTGTCCTCGACCGGCAACGGCGGCGCAACGACGACCGGACGCACCTCCTCAATCATCGGCGGGGGTGTCGGAAACGCGGGCTCGTCCTCGGCGCTGAGCGGCGCCGCCGGCGCGCGGGGCGCCAGGCCACGCCGCTCCTGGATCCGGCGGCGAATCTCCTCCTGAATGCGACGTGTCCGCTCCGCGTCGTCCTGGTTTGTTGCCGGCCCGCGGCCCGTGGCGTCCGGTGCATGCGCCTGCTTGAGTTTCTGCAGCATCGCCACGACAGCGATGACGATCAGGAAGAGAACCTGCGGATGATTGAGCAGCCAATCCATGATGGGTTGCAGGCGTTCGGTCCGTGCGTGGCGATAATATCTCAGGCTGGCGTCGCTTGGGTACGGCCGTCAGGCCACGTCGTGCCGCGCTTCACTTCTTCACCGCCTCCGGAGCGGCGATGGCGGTGCGCATCTCGGAGTCGGCCTGGATGTTCTGCATGCGGTAGTAGTCCATCACGCCGAGCCGGCCGTTGCGAAAGGCATCGGCCATCGCCAAGGGCACCTCGGCCTGGGCCTCGACCACCTTGGCCTGCATCTCCTGCACGCGCGCCTTCATCTCCTGCTCCAGCGCGACGGCCGCTGCGCGCCGGATTTCCGCCTGCGCCTGCGCCATGTTCTTGTTGGCCTCCGCCTGCGCCACCTGGAGACTGGCGCCGACGTTCAAACCCACATCGACATCGGCGATGTCGATGGAGAGGATCTCAAAAGCCGTGCCTGCATCCAGGCCGCGCGCCAGCACGGTCTTCGAGATGCTGTCGGGCGACTCGAGCACGGTCTTATAGCTCTCCGCCGAGCCGATGGTGGTAACGATGCCCTCGCCGACGCGGGCGATGATGGTGTTCTCCTTGGCGCCGCCGACGAAGCGATCGAGGTTGGTGCGCACGGTGACGCGGGCCTTGACCTTCACCTGGATGCCATCCTTGGCCACGCCGTCGATGGTGGGGCGGCCGCCCTCGGGATTCGGACAATCGATCACCTTCGGATCGACCGAGGTGCGCACCGCCTCCTCGACGGATTTGCCCGAGCCCTTGGTGGCCAGGTCGATCGCGCACGCCCGCCGCCAATCGAGCGCGATGCCCGCCTTCTGCGCCGCGATGAGAGCGTGCACGCAGGCGATGACGTTGCCGCCCGCCAGGAACTGGGCCTCGACTTCGTCGATGGAAAGTTTGATGCCCGCCTTGGTGGCGCGGATGCGGGCGTCGACCACGAGACCGTAAGGGACTTGCCGCAGCCGCATCGCCACCAGGTTGACGAAGCCGACATAGGCCCCGGCCAGCCAGGCGCGCAGCCAGACGCTAAAAAACGAGAAGATGATCCCCAAAAGGATCAGGGCCGCGATGCCGAGAACGATGATGATAACGATGGATAGATTGATCATGGTTTGGTGACGGTTAAACGAAAGTTGTCGACGGCGACGACCCTGAGCACGGTGCCCTTGCCGACATGGCCACTCTGCGAGAACGCCTCGTAGCGCCGGCCATCGAGGAGCACATAACCCGTCGGCGCCAGGGTGGTGACCGCCTCACAGCGCTGGCCCACCACGGTGGCCGCGTCCGCAACCGGCGGCTGGCTGATTTCCCCGATCGCCTCGTTGAGGAAAAAGCGCTTCCCGATCCGCGTCTTGGGGAGCAAACCGAACTCTGCATAGAGCGCCAAGCCGAGGATCGCAAGGCCGGCCAACACCGCCAGGCTTCCGCCGCGCACGCCATAGTTCATGAAGGCGACGATGCAGCCCCCCAGCATGGCGACACCCCCGAGAATGCCGAGCACGGAGCTCGGCATGAAGACTTCGAAGACCAGCAGCACGGTGCCGACCAGGAAGAGCAGCAGGATCGCAGTCATGTCGAAATCTTCTCCACTTTCAGGCCGAAATCCGTGCGGCCGATGACCACGACCCGCGTGCCCGCCGCGCCCGTACCCAGCTCGAGCTGGGCCTGATAGCGCCGGCCATCGATCTCCACTTCCCCGCCGGGGCGCAGGGGCGTGACGACCACACCCTGCCGCCCGACAAGCCCGGCGGTATCTGCCGCCAAGTCCGGTGCCTTGCCCGCCACTTGCGCCGCGGTCCCGACCGCCGCCTGCAGCACCATCCGATCCCACAGCCAGCCTTTGGGCAGGAAGCGCGCGAGCACCAGCCCCAGCACCAGCGCCAATGCAAGACCGGCGCCGAGATTGAACAGCGGCCGCAGAAACAGGTCACCCGAGGTCGCGATCGTCAGGGGCTGGTCGGGCCAGATGTCGGCCATCGCCCAGACGAGCGAGCCCAGCATGAGGGCCACACCGCTCACGGCCATGACCGCCACGCCTGGGAAAAAGAACACTTCAATGGCCAGCAGCAGGAGTCCCAGGGCGAACAAAATCATCGGCTCGTGGCCCGAAAAGCCGGCGACGTAATGCCCGAGAAACACAACGGCCAGCAGCACAATGCCCGCGATGCCAAAGAAGCCGAAACCCGGCGTCTTGAATTCAATGAAGAGGCAAAGCACGCCGAGCCCCATCAGCAAGGGAGCAATGGCATTGAGATATTGTGCCAGTTTTTCCGACCACGTAACTTCAAGTTGGACGATGTCATAGCCGCCGTCGCCGAACTTCTGCCGCAACAGATCGTCGAGGTCCTTGGCGATGCCCGCCGCCAGGAGTGGACGGGGCGGATCGCCGTATGTCTTCGAGGCTTCGTTGGCCGTGAGCGACAGTAGTTCCCCCTTGGGTTTGATCACCGTGTCGCCAATCTTCAGCTCGTAGTCCTTGTCGATCATCGCCGAGATGACCTGGCCGCGGTAGCCCTTGTCTTCGGAAATCGCCCGCATCTTCGCCCGGAGAAAGCTGTTGATCTTCAGCCGCATGGTTTCGGGAATATCCTGGCCTTCGGCGGTCACCGCCGCGGCGGCTCCGATCACTCCCTTGGGCACGAACCAGATCTCCTTAGTGGCCGCCGCAATAAACGCCCCGGCGGACATGGCCTCGCCGTCCACATAGGTCACGGTCAGGCCCGGGAATTTCTCCAACGCCTCCATCATGTCGAAGGCAACGTCGGCGCGCCCGCCCGGCGTCTGCATATCCAGCACGACCGCGCCGGCCTGGTGTTCAATCGCCTCCTTGAGGCCGCGGCGCAGGATGTAGAACGCCGGCTGGGCGATCTCGTCCCGCACCGGCACGACATAGACCGTGACCTTCCCGCCCGGCTTTCCTCGGTCCGGCGCGGCCGGCGCCGCCGCCTCGCGGTTCCCCGCCGCGGCCGGATGCGACGATCCGGACGGCGTCTCCACGGCCGAGGCGACCAGCACGGCCAGTACCCCGGCGAGCCCGAACTGAAGAAATCTCCCCGACATGAACGTGCTGTCACTCTGGCGGGCCTTGCCTCGCGACGCAAGCGCCCCGATTCGACCGGGCGTTACAGGGCGGGCCTTTGTTTCCCATCGCGACCGAACAACGTCCGCCCGGAGCGGTCTTCCCCTGAACGCGGAGGGCCTCCGGTGGCTCGCCGCGGGCGGTCCCGCCCAGCAGATGAATCGCTTGCGAAAATGTCTTTGTCGGCACAGAAGTCCTTCCCTACGATCTCGCCGCGCATGGAAAAAATTCCCTACCTTGACCACACCCTGACCCGCTGGCAGGTGGGCCCTTCCACCTTCCTCGCGCTCCCCGAAAAGGGCGCGCGCCTGATGAATTGGCATCTCACGCTCGGCGATGGCACTGTGCGCGATGTTATCTACTGGCCCGAGGTGCAGTCACTCGATGACATCGCGAAGGTGCGCGGCGGCAATCCCATCCTGTTCCCCTTCTGTGGCCGCACCTTTGACCGCGGGGATATCCACTTCTGGCGCGACGAAAACGGCACGCGCCGGCCGATGCCGATGCACGGCCTGGCCCGTCAGGGCGACTTTCAAGTCACCCGCCTCGACGAGCGCGGATTTACGGCTCTCTTCCGTCCGGGGGAGGAAGCCCGCGCCGCCTACCCCTATGACTATGAATTCACCGTCAGCTACCGGTTTGAACCGCTGGCGCTGTTCGTGGAATTGAGTCTCCGCAACCTCGACAGCAAACCCATTCCCTGGAGCGGCGGCCACCACTTCTATTTCACCCTGCCGTGGCGCGAGGGCCGCACCCGGGCGGACTACTTCATCCGCATCCCCGCGACCGCCACGCTGCGACAAGATCTTGAACGGGGTCCGCTGCATATCGGTCCCCGTCTCGGTCGCGAGGAGTTACTCGCGAACAAGGACCTGATTGATGTGCTGCACACCGGCCTCAAGAACAACACGGTGGTCTTCGGGGAGCGCAGCGGCGAAGACCAGATCATCGTGCGCATCGGCCCCGATCGCGTGCCGCCCAAGCCGACGGTGGTCGTGACATGGACGCAGGCCGACGACTCGCCGTTTTACTGCGTGGAGCCGTGGATGGGCCCCGCGAACGCGCCAGAGCACAGGACCGGCCTCTACCAGGTGGCGCCGAGCCAGGTGCAAACGTTTCTTGTCCAAATCAGTTTGAAATAGTCGAGATTTTTCCCATCGCGGGTCCGCCAAGCCAGTGTGCAGCCCTGGCGTACCTGCAGTTTCCGGATACCTCTTCAAAAGGTTGGCGAATGCACGCTGAACGCCATATTTCGTTGCCGCCAATCCGCATCTTCACCGGCCCAGGGTGATCACCATGTTCGCACCGCATTCCAGTCTGGCTCTCCTCGACGTTGGGGGCCCAGAACTCATGATGGTCATGCTGGTGCTGCTGCTGCTCTTCCCCAGCAAGCGGATCCCCGAGTTGGCTCGGGGTATCGGGAAGACCATCCGGGAATTCAAGAAGGCTGCCAACGGTTTCGAGGATGAACTGCGACGAGCGATCGAAACTCCGCCGTCGCCTCCGCAGCCACGCATGCCGGCGCCTCCTGCGGAGGCACCCCCACCGCCCCGCCCCGCTCCCAACGCGCCGATCGAGTCGACCCCGCCGCCCCAGGAGCCGCCATCTTCGTAGCGAAGACGGGTCACGCCGCAAGGATCACCGCAAACGGGACGTGGCCCTTGATATGTCCGAAGAAACGCCTCCCATCCGCATTCCCATCACCGACGAGTTGGATCTTCACACCTTCGCGCCCGCGGATGTCGCCAGCTTGCTCGATGAGTATTTCAAGGTTTGCGGCGAGCGGGGACTGCGCGAGGTCCGCATTATTCATGGCAAAGGCACCGGTGCTCTTCGCACAACCGTCCATTCCCTGCTGCGCCGCTCATCCCGCGTGGAGTCTTTCCGCTTGGGGGATGAAACGAGCGGGGGGTGGGGTGCCACCTTGGTCCGGTTGAGAACTCCGCCGCGATGACACAGCCGGGTACCACCCATCCGTTGCCGGTGCCGTTCGTCACTGCGCGATTGTGCCGGGCAGGGAAAACTCCATTTTGGCTCCAAACATGAATACCCCGTTTTTCTACGGACTCATTCTCGCGCTGGGCAATATCGTGCTCACGCTCGTCTTCTTTTTCCTCGGCTATCAGACGGACAGGATGCTGCAGGGGCGGTGGATCGTCACTTTGCTGCCTCTTGTGGTGGCGATCGTCGTG
>Ga0335079_10009126_pt1 | contig 11298 bp, 9 predicted proteins | sample Lox_Sample_33_FD_206719 | JGI IMG/M metagenome (GOLD analysis project Ga0335079, IMG submission 206719) | Soil microbial communities from Loxahatchee National Wildlife Refuge, Florida, United States - Lox_Sample_3.3 | ecosystem: Environmental > Terrestrial > Soil > Wetlands | place: USA: Florida... | reverse complement strand
ATGCCGGAGGCTCTCGCGCCTCTCGAGCTGGCCGTGCTCCTTGAGCCAATCGACCACGATCCTGTCGGCCTCCTCCTGGGCCAGGCCCTCGAAGCGAGCCATCTCAGGCCCCGTGGCGATCATTCGCCCGTCGGGGCCGACGACGGTGAGGGTCTCGAGGCCGTGGTCGCGACCGATGTCGAAGTCGACCGGGTCGTGCCCGGGGGTGATCTTGAGCGCACCCGAGCCGAACTCGGTCTCTACCCGCGCATCGGCGATCACGGGCACGCGGCGGCCCACGACCGGGACGGAGACCTCCTTACCGATCGCGTCCGTATAGCGCGGGTCGTCCGGGTTCACGGCAACAGCGACGTCGGCGAGGATCGTCGCCGGGCGCACGGTCGCGACCGTGATTCCACCCGAGCCGTCCACGAACGGATAGCGGGCGTACGTCAGCGTGTCGTCCATGTCGACGTGCTCGACCTCGAGATCCGAGATCGCGGTCTGGTGGTACGGGCACCAGTTGACGATCCGGTTCGCGCGGTAGATCCATCCTGCCTCCCAGAGGCGGACGAAGTACGTCATCACCGCGTCGACGTACGCGTCGTCCATCGTGAACCGCTCACGGGAGTAGTCGAGCGAGCAGCCGAGCTGACGGAACTGGCCCATGATCACCTTGCCGGTGCTGTCGAGCCAGGCCCAGGTGCGCTCGAGGAAGGCGTCACGTCCGATCTCCTGGCGCGAGGTTCCCTCGGCGATCAACTGCTTCTCGACCACGTTCTGGGTCGAGATGCCTGCGTGGTCGTACCCGGGCTGCCAAAGGGTGTCGAAGCCGCGCATGCGGTGCCACCGGATCAGGCAATCTTGCATCGAGCCGTTGAGCGCGTGCCCCATGTGCAGCTCGCCCGTGACGTTCGGCGGCGGCACGCAGATGACGAATGTGTCCTCGCAGCGCGCCCCGGCGCCGGCCTTGTACAGGCCCTCCGACTCCCAGATCTCCTGCCAGCGGCGCTCGACGCCATGCGGGTCGTAGCGGGACTCCATCATCGGATCGCCAGCCTAGATGTCATACCCGTCAAGGATGCCTCGGGGTGCAACAGACCCGGGGTCTGACCCCGCCTTGTTGCGTCGTGAAGCGCAACAAAACCGGTGCCAGACCCCGACTTGTTGCACGACGTGCCGCATCGCGCGGTGCAACGACCGGGCTGGCTGCGTTCTAGGCGGACTCTTCGGCGAGCTCGTCGAGGTCGAGCGCAGCGCCGGCCGACGTGACGAGGGTCGGCTTCAGGTTCTTCTCGATCGTCTCCTTCGTGATCACGCATTTCGTCACGTCCTTCCGCGACGGCAGCTCGAACATCACGTCGAGGAGCGCGTTCTCGATGATCGAGCGCAGGCCGCGGGCGCCCGTCTCGCGCAGCAGCGCCCGGTCGGAGATCGACCAGAGCGCGTCGTCGGTGAAATGGAGATCGATGTGGTCGTAGTTGAAGAACCGCTGGTACTGCTTCACGAGGGCGTTCTTCGGCTCGGTGAGGATCTGGACGAGATCCTCCCGCTTCAGCTGGTGCACCGCCGAGAGTACGGGAAGGCGGCCGATGAACTCGGGGATCAGCCCGAAGTTGAGGAGATCCTCGGGCATCACCGAGGCGAGCAGCTCGGCGCTGTTGGCGTCGCGCTTCGAGGAGATCTCGCGCCCGAAGCCGATCGCGTTCTTGCCGATGCGCTTGGCGATGATCTTGTCGAGGCCGGCGAAAGCGCCGCCGCAGATGAAGAGCACGTTCGTCGTGTCGATCGAGAGGAACTCCTGGTGTGGGTGCTTGCGCCCGCCCTGCGGCGGCACCGAGGCCACCGTGCCCTCGAGGATCTTGAGCAGCGCCTGTTGCACGCCCTCGCCCGAGACGTCGCGTGTGATCGACGGGTTGTCGGCCTTGCGCGCGATCTTGTCGACCTCGTCGATGTAGATGATCCCTGTCTCGGCCTTCTTGATGTCGAAGTCGGCCGCCTGGATCAGCTTGAGCAGGATGTTCTCGACGTCCTCGCCGACGTAGCCGGCCTCGGTGAGCGCCGTCGCGTCGGCGATCGCGAAGGGCACGTTCAGGATCCGCGCCAGCGTCTGCGCGAGGTGCGTCTTCCCGCAGCCGGTAGGCCCGAGCAGGAGGATGTTCGACTTCTGCAGCTCGACGTCCCCCTCGTCGGCGCCCATCTGCACGCGCTTGTAGTGGTTGTAGACCGCGACCGAGAGCGTGCGCTTGGCCTCCTCCTGCGAGACCACGTAGTCGTTCAGCTGGGTGTAGATCTCCTTCGGCCGCGGTAGGTTGTCGAGGTCGAGCGCCGACGGGGTCGTCAACTCCTCGTCGATGATCTCGTTGCAGAGATCGATGCACTCGTCGCAGATGTAGACGCCCGGCCCGGCGATCAGCTTCTTGACCTGGCGCTGCGACTTCCCGCAGAAGCTGCAGAGAAGCTGCTCGTTGCCGTCGCTCGGGCGCGCCATCTCGCTACTCCGCCACGGCCGGACCTGCTAGGCCGCCGCCTCCGCGCGGGTCGAAATGTCGCGGTGTGTGATCACGCTGTCGATGATGCCGTACTCCTTCGCTTCCTGCGGGCTCATGAAGAAGTCTCGTTCCATGTCGCGGGACACGTCTTCGATGCTCTTGCCGGTGTGCTCGGAGTAGATCTCCTCCAGGCGGCGCTTGAGTCCGATCACCTCGCGCGCCTGGATCTCGATATCGGTGCCCTGCCCCTGGAACCCTCCGGACACCTGATGGATCAGGATACGCGAGTTCGGCAGCGCCATACGCTTTCCTTTCGCCCCCCCGGCGAGAAGCAGCGAGCCCATGCTCATCGCGATTCCGACGCAGATCGTCTGAACGTCGGGCTTGATGAACTGCATCGTGTCGTAGATCGCGAGCCCGGCGTACACCGACCCGCCCGGCGAGTTGATGTACAGGAAGATGTCCTTGTCCGGATCGTCAGACTCCAGATGCAGGAGCTGCGCGATCGTGAGGTTCGCGATCTGGTCGTCCACGGGCGTCCCGAGGAAGACGATGCGCTCGGCGAGCAGACGCGAGTAGATGTCGAAGGCGCGCTCGCCGCGCGAGGTCTGCTCCACGACCATCGGGATCAACGGGCTCATACGCGCTCCTCGCCGACGGACGCGCGTGCACTCGGGCCTGGCACGTGTCTCATCATCACTCCTTCTCGCCTGGTGTCCACAATTTTCTTTCCGGCGCGACGCCCTCTTCCTTCCCGGGCGTCCAGATGCTCTCACGGGCGTTCGCGAGCGCCTGTGAGATCGGCGTCACCTCGGCGGCGATCCGGTCGACCGCCTTTTTGAGCCGGAGATCGGGGCGCACCCGATCTGCTCCGCCCGCCGTCATGAACTCCTCGATGTCCTCCTCGGTCTCGCCGTCCTCGAGCAGGTCGGCGCGGATCTCCTCGTCGGTGACCTGGATTCCAAGCTTGTCGGCGACCCCCTCGAGCACGAGCTCGCGTCCGATCGAGTGGGCTGCCTCCTCCCTGAAGCGCTGCTCGAGCTCGGCGCCGCTCACCCCGGACGCCCGCAGGTAGGCGACCGGATCGATCCCTCGTGTCTCGAGCTGCCGGATGAACGCATTCAACAGGTCTCGTGTGCGAACCTCGACTACGAGGCTCGCCGGCTGCACCTTCGACGCCTTCAGGAGCTCGTCGACGGCAGCGACCCGGAACTCACGATCGGCCTCGTCCTCGAGCAGCTTCTGGATCCGCGCCTCGATCTCTCCGCGCAGCTCCTCGAGCGTGTCGAACTCGGAAGCCGAGACGGCGAGCCCGTCGTCGAGGGGCGGCAGGACCTTCTCGTACAGCTCTTTCAGGGCAACCGTCGCGAAGCGCTGCGATCCGTCGGCGAGCGTCCACGAGAGCTGCTGGCTCTCACCCGGGAGCATGCCCCGGATCCCGTCCTCGAGCTCGTCGACGAGCCTCTGCGACCCGAGCTCGACGACGTAGTCGCGCTGGCCCGGCCCCCCGTCCGACTCGATGTCGACGACGGCGACGTCGCCCGCGCGCGCGCGCCTATCCTCGACCTGCGACAGCGTCGCGACCGTCGACTGGAGCGCGGCCAGCTCGGCGTCGACGACGTCGTCGGGCACCTCGACCTCGAGCTTCGGCACCTCCAGCTTCGTCCAGTCGGCCGGCTCGGCAGCGCCCTGCACCGCGAACTCGGCGCTGAACTTCCAGCTCTCGTCGTCGACCGTGGGCAGCTCGTAGTCGTAGTCCGGCTGCTCGGTCGGGCGGAGGCGGTTCGTCCGCGCCGCGCTCCAGAACCAGCTCGAGATGTGCGACTCGACGGCCTCGGAGTAGAGCCGCTGCTTGCCGATTCGGTTCAGCAGCACCTCGCGCGGTACTCTCCCCGCCCTGAACCCGGGAACCTTGACCCGGTCGGCGAGATCGTGTGTCGCATGCTCGACGGCGTGGTGCACCTCGCTCGCCGGAACCTCGACGGTCAGACGGACTCGGTCGCCCTCGAGCTGCTCGAGCTGCGCCTCCATAGGCGAGCCATTGAATCAGGAACGTGGAAGCTCCCGCCGGTAGCTTCCCGCTGTGGATGTCGAGACCGCGATCCGAACCCGCCGGACGCACAAGGCCTACGAGCCGGAGCCCCTCGACCGGGCAACGGTCGAGGAACTGCTCGAGCTCGCACGGTGGGCTCCGAACCATCATCTCACCGAACCGTGGCGGTTCCGCGTCATCGGCCCGCAGACGTTCTCCCGACTGGTCGCTGCAGGCCAACCGAACGAGGCTTCGAAGCTCGGCCGGGCGCCAACGCTCGTCGTCGCGAGCACGAAGCTGACCGGCGACGACTACCAGAACCGCGAGGACCTGTTCGCGACCGCCTGCGCGGTCTACGCGATCCTCCTCGCCGCCCACGGTCGCGGGCTCGCCTCGTACTGGCGCACCCCGGCTCTCTTCGAGACCGGGGACGCTCGCGAGATCCTGCGCTTCGACGAGAATGAGGTCTTCGTCGCCCTGATTCACCTCGGAAAGCCCGCGACAGCGCCTCCGGCGAAGGAGCGCAAACCGCCCGAGGACTTCGTCGAGTTCCTGGCCTGAGGCAACGCCTGCCGCATGCGTGCAGTGCGGGCGAGAGGAGTCGAACCTCCAAGGGCCGAAGCCCACCGGGACCTAAACCCGGCGCGTCTGCCAGTTCCGCCACACCCGCTGGTCGGCGCCTTCCGATCGTACCGGCAGTGGGCGATCGCCACTCGCCGTCCAGCCGATCCGGAATGTGCCGGCGGTACGCTGGCGAGACGCGCCCGTAGCTCAGGGGATAGAGCAGCGGCCTTCTAAGCCGACGGTCGGAGGTTCGAATCCTCCCGGGCGCATCGGCTCACGAGCGCCGCGCCGCACGCCGATACGATGTGGACGCGCGGTGGCGGTAGCTCAGCTGGTAGAGCCCCGGGTTGTGGTCCCGGTGGTCGCGGGTTCGAATCCCGTCCGCCACCCTGGCCCCGTAGCTCAGCGGACAGAGCGGCAGCCTTCGAAGCTGCGTGCGGTGGTTCGACTCCACCCGGGGCCGCTCCGCTTTGGCGCGATCGTCGCTGCCGATCTCGACGAGCCGGCGGAGGTGTTCCCCGCTCAGGCACCTGCCCAACCGTGACCACCTCGTGCTTCGGTGTCGGCCCGGTCGCGGGGCTCGATCCGCCCGCCGCGGCGGATGCCCTTCGAATCGAGCTCGCCGAGCGCGCCGGTGAGGATGTCCGCCTCGACATCCCGGGCTCCGCACCCGCGCTCGTCCGCGTCGCCCTCGACGCCGGACTCAGGTTCGCCGACCCCGGCCTGCTCCTGCTCTGGCCGCCGTCCGAGCCGCCGACCGCGTATGCGATCGACAGCTACTGGCTGCTCTGAGCCCGGACAGATCGGGACAACGCCGGCCTCGATAGATTTGCCTGTGCGAGGAAGGCGCCGCACCGGCCGTGTGCAAGACGACGCCGTGGTTCATGCCTGCTCGGCCTGTGGGATAGGCGATTCGTCGCGTGGGCGGCTCGCGTGCCGCTGTGGGCTTCGTGTGCGGCGGATGCGAGGTTCTTGTGCCTGCCGATCCGCGCCCGGTGGCCGTGCTTCCTTCGCCGGCTTTGCAGCGAGGAGGGCGACGGCGAGGTCTGCAAGCGCCCGCGATTGACCATCTTCGAACTCGAGACCGAGTTCGACCTCCAAGTCATCTGTGTGAGTCCGTCGGGCGACGATCGCAGCGATTCGGATCATTCCCTGCGGGAGATCGACCTCGAGATGAACCCTGCTGCCGAGAGGTCTCGCAGGCCCGCGTGTAACCACACGGGCGCCGGTGAGCGACAGGTCGAGAACGGTGCACCAACGCCTGTCGACAGATCCGGTCAGGGCGACCGGAAGTCGAACTCCGGCCCGGCGCTCGGGCGCGAACCTGGGTGCGCGCACCCGATGTGCCGCGGCGGCGAGGACAAGCGCGTTTGCGAGCAGGAAGATGCAGGCACTCAGCACCGCGCCCGGCTGGGAGTAGTGCATCGGCGTCAGATTCGCGAACGAGAGCGCGAACCAGACGATCGCGGCAGCGGAGAGGACGAGGAGTCCTACGGTCAGCCGCGGGACAGGCGTCCTCGTGCGCACGTCGGCGGCACCCTTGGGGGTGACCGCGAACGGTCGCATCCTGCCGTGGACCAGCGCCAGGGTGCCGGCGAGGACGGGCGGCATGCGGAGGAACTCGAACACGATCGAGAGCAGCGGCGGGTAGTACCCACGGGCCAGCAGCCGCAACGCAACGAACTCGAAGGCGAGCGTCCCGAGGAAGAGCGGTCCGAAGACTTTGATCGACGCATGAATCGGCATCGCTCCCGTGGCGATGACTGCGACCGGAATGAGGATGTAGCCGAGACTCCGCCAGGCGTCGAACCATCCCCAAAGGGTCGTGGCATAGCTGATTCTTTGCCCGAGGGTCAGGCGGCGGTCGGTCAGGAGCCGCTCACGCCTGAGCACCTGCATCGCCCCGGTGGCCCAGCGGTGACGCTGAAGCATGTACTCCGTCGCCGTGCGAGGGGCCAACCCCCGGGCGAGCACTTCGTTGTGGTACCAGGTCTTCCAGCCGAGTCTGTGAAGGCGGATGCTCGTCTGGATGTCCTCGGTGACCGTCCCCGTGGCGACGCCCCCGACCGAGCGCAGGGCCTCGACACGGAGCACGGCACTCGTCCCGCACCAGAACGCTGCGTCCCAACGGTTCTTTCCTGCCGCAATGACGCGGTAGAAGACCGCTTCCTCGTTGAAGAGCCGATCGCCGCCGCGAATCTGATGCTCGAACGAGTCGAGGTTGTAGAAGTCCTGCGGTGTCTGTACGAGGGCGACGCGGGGATCGTCGAAGTAGCCGAGCGTGTTGCGGAGGAAGTCCGGCCGGGCAATGTGGTCGGCATCCAGGACGGCCACGAGATCCGCGTCGATCGCCTCGACCGCGTGGTTGAGGTTTCCCGCCTTGGCGTCCTCGTTGGACGGACGGGCGAGATAGTGGGCGCCGAGCTCGGACGCCAATCGCTCGACCTCCGGCCGCCCCCCGTCGTCCAGCACCCAGGTCTCGTGCAGTGGCTCGAGCGCGACCGCCGCCGCGATCGACGGTAGGAGCACGTCGGTCGGCTCGTTGAAGGTCGTGATCAGGACGCTCACGCGCCAGTCGGTCGCGTCGCGCGGCCTGACGCACGGGCCGACATCGACATCCCAGAGTGCAACCGTGAACATGCCCAGCCCGAGTGCGTTGTGAAGTTCGAGCGCGACTAGCGGCAGGGCCACCCACCACACCGACAGGTCGATCGTGAACAGCACCCGCCAGGTCAGGTAGCCGAGCGTGAACACGATGGCAGCGCCGGCCACGGTGTGGATCGACGCTCTCCGGGCGCGCGACTCGGGCGGCGGGCGTCTTCCGTCTGGAAACGACGGCATTCCGGCCGCGTGCCCGACAAGCATGGAGTAGCGCTCGGAGCGGGCACTCCGGAATTCCCGAACGCTGTCAGGCATGGCTCAGTGGTGGTGGCGTCCTCCGCCACCGGTCGTGGTCGTTGTCTGTGTCGTGGTCTCGGTCGGTGTGGTCGTTGTCTGTGTCGTGGTCTCGGTCGGTGTGGTCGTTGTCGTCTGGGTTGACGAGGTGACCGAGCTGACTTCATCGCTTGCCGACGGCGTCTCCGGAGCCGTCTGTCCGTTGTTGATCGACGAGGTGATCTCGTCCAGCTTGAGCCCCGCCCAGAGACCGAACATGCCGATTGCGAGGGCGCATCCGAGGACGAGCACAGCCGTGACCAGCGCGTATTCGACAAGCGTTTGCCCTTGATCGAGAGCGAGTCGCACGCATCCGCACGCGATCGGGGACGCCGGCGACCGGCGCTTCGGCAGCTCTGTCATGTCCCAGTCCACGACCGGGCATCGCTCCACGCCGTCTGTCCGGTACCCCCGAAGACAGTCACGAGCCCTAGATCGGCCCGCCCGACCGCCGACCCCACTTACCTCCAGACTTCTTGAGCGAACCGTGCTCGACGCCTGGGCATGGATTCGCGGGCGGCTCCGTCAGTAGTCGGCAGACGGATCGTTCCGGCCGGCTCTATGCTCCTACCGCAAGAAATCTTGAGCAACCTGGGCTCGCGCCCGCGACCTGAGAGCGGTTCGTTAGCGAAAATTGCGGCGATGCGGTCTCTGAGGACTTCGAGGATCGGCATGCGGTGGTGGCTCGGACTCGCTTTCGCCGCTGTGGCCGCACTCACGGCGATCGCGGTGGTCGCATTGCTGAGCGCCAGATCCGAGGAGGCGTTCCGCCGCTACGGCAAGGAATTCGCGGTCGGAAACAGCGTCGCTGCCGCCGAGGCGCTGAAGGCCGACTCGACCGATGCCGGCGTCGCCCGCCACGCCACCGTCATCGCCGAGCGTCAGCATCTCGCGATCTTCGTCTTCGAACGCAGCGGCCACCCGCTGTCACGGCCGAACTCGTTCGGCCTCCCGTGGAGCAAGGTTCCGAATCGTGACGCGGCGCTTCGGACCGCACTGGCCGGCAACCGCTACATCCAGGGCAGGAACGACGGATCGGCGTACACGATCGGCTTGCCGATACATCGCGGCGCCGGCGCGGCCCTCGTCGCCTACTCCCTGCGACCCGAACTCCGCGACCAGCTCGGGATCGTACGGAACGAGTACCTGCAGTCGGCGCTCATCGCCTTCGGCGTCGGAGCGGCGCTCGGCCTGCTGATCGCGACGCTCACAGCCCGAAGGCTCGCTCGGATCGCGCGCGCTGCCAGCGCGATCGGCTCGGGCAACTTCGATGTCACGGTGTCCTCGGCCCTCCCTGACGAGGTCGGGAGCCTCGCGGCCTCGATCGAGCAGATGCGCGCCCAACTGCAGCATTTGTTCCGAACGCTCGAGGGCGATCGTGATCGCCTCGAGCGACTGCTCGATCGCCTGAACGAAGGGGTACTGCTCATCGACCGCGACCTCAACGTGGAGTTCGCAAACGACCGCGCACGCGAGCTCCTCGGGGCCTTCATGCGGCTCGACCGCCTGGGCGGCGGGTCGCAATCGGGAGATGCCGTAACGAGACTCGCCCAGGATCTCTTCTCGGTCCGGCTGCCCGCGCACCTGCGCCTCACGGGCGACGACCGATCGCTACTGGTCTCCGGAATCCCACCCGGAGAGGGCGGCGACAGCGCCATCGTCGTCGCCTTCGACGAGACCCAACGGGAACGCAACGAGCGTGTGCAGCGAGAGTTCGCAACGAACGCGGCGCACGAACTCCGCACTCCACTCGCCTCGATCGTGACCGCAGTCGAGATGCTGCGCACCGGCGCCAAGGACGAGCCAGGGGCCCGCGACGAGTTCCTCGACGTGATCGCCCGCGAGGCCGACCGGCTGACCAGGCTCACGCGCGCGTTGCTGATGCTCGCGAGAGCCGAGCTTCGGGACGAGCTGCCACCCTTCACGCCCGTCGAGGTCGCACCGCTCCTCGGGCAGGTGGCGGCTTCGCTCCCGGCCCGGAGCGGTCTCGAAATCCTGGTCGACTGCCCGTCCGCACTTGCCGTTCACGGGGACGCCGATCTGCTCGAGCAGGCGCTCTCGAGCGTCGCCGTGAACGCCGTTCAGCACACATCTCGGGGCCGGGTGATCCTGAGTGGTCGTCGAGACAACGGGTCGGTCGTGATCGAGGTGGTCGACACGGGCAAGGGGATTGCGGTGGCCGAGCAGGGGCGTCTCTTCGAGCGCTTCTACCAGGGAAGCGCAGCAGCGAACGGCCGCCCGGTGGGGTTTGGCCTCGGGCTCTCGATCGCGCGCGAGGCGGTGACCGCGCTCGGCGGCGAGATTGCGATCGATTCCGAGCCTGCGATGGGGACGACGGTCCGCTTCGTCCTTCCGTCCTCCGGAGGCTGGTCGTGCGCCCGCGAATCCTGATCGTCGACGATGAGCCCTCGCTCGTGCGCGGTCTGAGCTACGCACTCGAGCGGGAGGGATACAACGTCGACATCGAGACCGACGGACAGTCGGCGGTCACCACAGCGCTGTCACGCGAGCTGGACCTGATCATTCTCGATCTGATGCTTCCTGGGCTCTCGGGTACCGAGGCATGCCGCCAGATCCGTGCCGCAAGCGATGTCCCGATCATCATGCTGACCGCTCGGGACTCCGAGCGCGATCTCGTTCACGGCCTCGAGACCGGCGCCGACGACTTTGTCACCAAGCCCTTCTCCGCAGCGGAGCTCACGAGCCGGATCGCGGCGTTGCTTCGACGGCGAACGATCGACCGCGTCGCGAGCGCACGGACGGTGGTCCTGGTCGGCGGAATCGCGATCGACCTCGTCGCCGATAGCGTCACTGTCGACGGGAGATCCGTCTCGCTGACTCCCTCCGAGTTCAAGATCCTGTGCCTGCTTGCCTCAGCCCCGGAGGTGATCTTCTCCCGCCGCAAGATCATGGAGCACCTCTGGGGCAGCACGCACGTAGGCGACGAGCACACCTGCGAGGTGCACGTCTCAGCGCTCCGGCGCAAGATCGAGCGCGATCCTGCGGCACCGCGGCGGCTGGTGACCGTTCGCGGTGAGGGCTACGCCCTCAACCGGGACTGAGCGGGTTTCCGGCCACCATGCGGGTAGTAAGAGCGGGTGGCGGGAATCGAACCCGCATAACCAGCTTGGAAGGCTGGGGCTCTACCATTGAGCTACACCCGCAGGTCCGGGCAGCGTAGCGAGGGCGATCAGCGAAGGCAGCCGACGACGAGCGAGAGGTCGCTGTCGCTCGGGTGGCTGTGCCAGAGCGTGACCGCGTTGTTGTAGCGGCGGAGCACGTCCGGGAGCCCGGGAC
>Ga0335079_10009124_pt1 | contig 11300 bp, 10 predicted proteins | sample Lox_Sample_33_FD_206719 | JGI IMG/M metagenome (GOLD analysis project Ga0335079, IMG submission 206719) | Soil microbial communities from Loxahatchee National Wildlife Refuge, Florida, United States - Lox_Sample_3.3 | ecosystem: Environmental > Terrestrial > Soil > Wetlands | place: USA... | reverse complement strand
CACGGCCTGCCGGTCCCCTGCAGGTCCGCTTCTCCGGAACGTCCACCGTGGCCGCGGAACGCGTCGGCGCCGACGCTCGCACGGACCTGGCGGTCCTGCGCGTCGGAGCACCGCTCCTGCGCGCCCTGCCGCTCGCGGATAGCCACCGACTGCAGGTGGGCGAGCTCGTGGTCGCCATCGGCAATCCGCTCGGCTTCGAGCGGTCGGTGACCATGGGCGTGGTGTCTGCGCTCTACCGCAATCTACCCACGCCGGACGGGGGCATGTTCGATGGACTGGTGCAGACCGATGCGGCGGTGAATCCAGGCAACTCCGGTGGCCCGCTCCTCGACGCCGAGGGGGCCGTCGTGGGCATTACCACCGCCATGCTCCCCTTCGCCCACGGCATGGCGTTCGCCGTGCCATCGCACACCGCCAGCTGGGTGGCGGCCATGCTGATTCAGCACGGGGAGGTGCGGCGCCCCTTCCTCGGGATCGCCGCGCGCGGCGAGGACCTCGAGCCAGCCTTGGCGCTCGAGCTCGGGCGCGTCCGCGCCATCCGCGTGCTGCGCGTCGAGACCGACGGTCCAGCAGGACGCGGCGGCGTCAGGGAGGGCGACCTCCTCGTCGCTGCCAACGGCAGCGAGATCCTGACGCTCGACGATCTCCAGCGGGTCATGGTGCTCGCCGAGGAGCCCGAGCTGGCCCTCGAGGTGCTACGCGGGGGAAAAGCCCAAACGCTGTCCATCCGCCCGCGGCCGTTCGAGGCCGCCGCCTGATGGGCCACCGGCTCGAGTGGACGCCGGCGCGCCGAAAGGTCTCAGCGCGTTCTCGCGCTGGCGCTGAGGGTAGGCGCGTGCGCCGGGAGAGCACGCGGCCGTCACCGCGTTCTGCCCCATTCGCTTCCCTACTGCCCGCCCTCCCTGGGCTTCGAGGGTAGCGCGGCCCGCACCTCGTCGTTCGGGCTGCCCAGCCGCGACACCCCACAGCGGCAGGCGTCACAGCCGCGGGTCTTGTCCAGCGAGCACTCCACGCCTACGCAGTGGAGGTCCGTGTACTCGGGGCAGACCGAGTTGCTCTTGGGGGCATGAACACATCCGACGAGAGCGAGCGTGGCCACGAGCAGGAGCATCCGCATGAACGTACTGTATCAGCGATTGCACTTGGACACCGAGCCCCCCCGGGATGAACTTTTCCGCCTGAAGGGCGGCCCTTGACATCCTCTCCGGCCTGGGCCGCAGATGGGCGAACAGCGCTCACGGCAGCCGCCGACACGGTGGGTTGCTGGTGGCGATGGGGCATCGCGTCACGGGCGATCCGCGCGCCCCATGGACCATCCTTCCTGCCCTTCGGCTCGCTGCATTCCGCGAGCGTGGAACACGAGCCGCGAGAGGACCGGGGGAGCGGGGCATCCGAGCAGCGCTCCCCGGAGGGCGCTATCCTTCCTCGCCTGAACAGCGGGGCTTGTCGCGCGTGCGAGTCGTATGTGTCCAGCGCCGGGCGGCCCCGGCGGACCACCACGCCATCCTGCGGTGAGGCACGTGTTCACCTGCTCACGAAACAACAAGGTTTGACGCTTCGGATCCGCCTTGACGCAGCGATCGAATATTCGATAGTTATACAATTGTGAAGCCTAAAAACGCGCTCGCTTCCGCGTTCAAGGCGCTCGGAGATCCCACACGCCTGCGCGCGTTTGTCATGCTTCGCGCCAGCTGCGGCCCCGCAGGTTGCACTCCGGACAGCGACTTTGCGAAGCGAACCCTGACTGATCTGGCGCGCCATCTCGGAGTTGGACTGCCAACGGTGTCGCACCACCTGAAGGAATTGCGCCAGGCTGGGCTCATCCGGTGCGAGCGCCAGGGCCGCCGCGTCCGTTGTTCCATGAACGAAGCACTCCTGCGGCAGCTGGGGCTCTTCTTGATGGACAACGGTGCCCGATCCAAGGCGAACAAGAAGCGAGACGCCCGCGAACGAGGGAGCGACCATGCGTAGCCCGTCATCGCGCAATGACACCTTCCGCCAACTCGCGATGGCGGTGGCGGTCTCCGTCCTCGCTGCCCCGACGGGTTGCACCGGAAGTCGCGCGCCGGCCGCGCTTCCGCCGCCCAAGCGCGATGCGCCAGCTCGCCTCGACGTGCGGGGCAAGATCGTCACGACCTACATTCTGTTCGAGGTCACCCACATGCTCCATACGATGCGCGATGGAGAGATTCTCGAACTGGTGACGAGCCCGTTCGCCGCCATCGAACCGGATGTTCTCGCGTGGTCCCGCATGACTGGCCAGGTGCTTCTCAAGGTCGAGCGATCGGATAGCCTGTCTCGCTACTACATCGAGAAGGCGCCGTGGCAGTTCCAGCGCAAGCGGGTGGCAATCGTGATTTCCGACCCGGGGCTGGAGGAGCTGCTCTCACCACTCGGCCTCGCCCTCTCGGCCGCGCTCACCGGGGCTGAGGTGCACGTCTTCTTCCAGGGCCCCGCCGTGCACGTTCTTGAGCGGGGCTTCCGGGCCAGTCTCCACGGCACCTTCCGTTGGCTCTTCAGCCGCTTTGCGCGCAACGGGCTCGCCCAGATCGGCCATCTGCCGCCCGATGAAAAGCTGAGCCAGCTCCACGAACTGGGCGCGCGCTTCTATGCCTGTGGCCCTTCCCTCGAGCACTTCGGAGTGGAGCGCCGATCTCTCGCCTTCAACGACGTCATCGTCTCCGAGTACCTAACGTTCATCGAGCAGATGCGGAGCGCCGATCTCGCGCTGCTCGTGCAGTGAACCACTCACGGACCAGGACGCAATGTTGACCCGCGCCCTCTGCGGCACGATCGCCGCCCATTGCCGGTCACGATCTACGACGAACAGTACGATCGCGAGGCGACCCGGCATCTGGTTCAGGTCCTGCGGCCCATGCCAACTTGAGGCCGCGATCGTTCAATGACACACGATCCCGGGGTACATCCCTGGCCAGGACACAGCAAGCACTTGCATGTGCACATGCACCGCCGACATGCGAAGCTCTGTCCCGCTTCTCGCGGCTGCCGTCGTGGCACCGCTGGCCTGTCATCAGATCGAGCCCCATCCTCCGGACGCCCCGCCGCCTCGGACCGAGGGAGCGGTTAGATCCGAGGTGTTGTGGTGATCAGAGGCGCAGATGAATGGATTGGATCCCGATCATCCGCCCCCAAGTCGACTCCGGTCGTGCTGAAGAGGTGGGAGTACACCAATGTCGATATCGTGGTTGACCTGCGCAACGCGGGGAGGCAACCAAGTGCGGGAGTCATCGTGGAGGGACCTGGAGAATGGCTTCAAGGACCGTGGAGGCGCCGCAGGCGCTCGAGTCCGGACGACTCCGAAGAAGCTGTCTGTATCCTCGTGACGCGCTTCGAGCGCGCGACCGGGATACCGAGAGGGGTGTCCTATTGAGGGGAGGGTGGCGGGGTGCGCGCCAGACCAGGCACATCGACGCGATCTTCGAGAGCGCGCAGGCTACAGTAGCCTGGCCGCCATGGTTGATGCCCCCGACAGGGTGACGGACCCGACGCTGGCCGAGTTACTCCGCCGGCTCATCCCAGCCTACCAGCCGGAGCGAGTGTACCTCTTCGGCTCGAGGGCGCGCGGCGAAGCTGGGCCTGACAGCGACTATGACATCCTGCTCGTTGTGCCGGACGACGCACCCCCCGAGCGCCGACGCGCACGCCTCGCCTACGAGGTGCTGCGGGGTACTGGCGTCGCGGCCGACGTGCTGGTCTGGACCAGGCACGCCTTCGAGGATCGGCTCGCGGTTGTCACGTCGCTTCCCGCGACGGTGCTGAGGGAAGGGCAGGTCCTACTTGGCGCTTGACCCGGCCGTCCTTGCCGAAGTGCGCGCCTGGCTGCACAAGGCTTCGGAGGACGTGCGCGCGGCCGAGGTGGCCAGGGTGGCCGAGCCGCCTTTGAGCGAAGCTGCGCTCTTCCACTGTCAGCAAGCGGCAGAGAAGGCCATCAAGGGTTTGCTCACGCTTCACGCGCGGCCGTTCCGCAAGACTCACAGCATCGAGGAGGTAGGGGCGCTGGCCCTCGTGATCGAGCCGACGCTCCGCCCGGCGATCGATCGGGCGGCGCCACTCACGGAGTACGCGTGGAGGTTCCGGTATCCGGGTACTCCGGATGAGCCAGCGTTCGAAGAGGTTGATGAGGCGATCGCCGTTGCGCGCGACCTTGTCGGGGAAGTCATCGCTCGCGTGCCCCCAGCGGCTCGACCCTGAACCCTCCGCGGCACGGTCCAGCCGACTGCGCGGTTTCATCAGGTATCTCACCGACAATGCCGCCGGGAAGCCCGCGCCTTCAGGCGTCGGGAGGAACGGCGGCCTGCTGAACTCGATGGCTGCGGCAACTGGTCGCCTCCACTCCGCTGGCCTCCGCCGTGCTCCTCAGCTCTGAGTCGGGTCCCTGGGAATTACCGTAGCCGCGGCGCACAAGCATCATCACGACATAGCCGCGCTCAGCGAGGCGGAGCAGTCGCGACCGCCGGGCGATGCTTCGGGGTGACACTCCTCGTGGCATCCGTCGCCGGCTGTCACCCACAGGCCTTCTCTCGGTCGTACCTTGAACAACGCCAGCCCAGTGTGCTTGGACGGCTTCGGTGATCAGTCCAGGGCCCATGTCCCGGTAGCGGGGAAGACCACGTGGTTGGAAACGGATCACAACCATCAGCCCAACCAGGTGAGGCCGCTGTTCGACGCGTTCAAGAATGCCGGCGGCAAGGGCGAACTGGTGATAGAGCCTGCATCCGGCGACAACGGCCATGCCATCGTGAATGAACCCGAGCTCTTCCTGAAGGGCGTGCTCCGTTTCTTCCATGTCATCGGCTTCACCTGATGGCGACCCGCCGGGCGCGTGAGGGCCGGATTGACGGACGCGTGAGAAGCCACCCGAACTCCTGCCTGCCAACTCGCAATGGCGACGACCGCGAGGTCGCCCCGTTGGACACGCCATCAAGCCGATGGAGGGGATCGCGGACAGATCCCCTGTCCTTCGGCCAGAGACACGTTCGATGGCATCAGATGCCGGCAACGCACTGTCCGGCATCTTCCGTTCTGGAGCCGCTTCTGGCAGCGTCCGACAATGGCCAGGATCGCGAGCCGCGCGCCGTGCTCGAGAGGCACGGCCACGCCCCGGCCGCGCTGATGAGCCACTCGCGGGAAGCGTGGCTCCTCCTGATCGTCGCCCGCCAGCGGTGGGCGCACGCGCGGCCCAGCGCGGCATGGCAGGGGGCAGGAAGGGCGAGCATCCCCTGCCCTGAGGCGGCCAGCATCTCCCTGCGGAAGGTTCGGAGATGCCACGGGCCCGCGGCATCTCCTCCGAGGCGAACAGCCCCGGCCAGCCAGCTGCCGATGGTGTCGGCACTGGACGTTGCAATGCCGATACCTTGCGCCACTCCGCCTCGGCAATACACACCACGGTGGCTCTCGCGAAGGAATGCGATGAAAACGGGCGGGAATTCCGCTTTGCCAGGCACCACCCTGCCCGGCTCGGCGCGGGACCTGTCGCGCATCCTGGCCAGAAACGGCACGCAGCGTTCGCATGGACGACGCCAGGCCCCGTGCGCGACGAGCGGATCAAGCCGCCTCGACCCTCGGCCGCGGCGCCTGCTCCAGCTCGGGAAAGTCCATCAGAGTGCGAGCGAAATTCGGTGCGGGCCAGACGCTCGACCGCGGCGGGGAAGAGTCGAGATACCGCCCACAAGACCCTGGCCGCTCGCGGGACGACGATGAGCCCCTCGTTGCGGGCGACGCGGTCGAGCCCACGACGACGGGACCATTGGCTTCATCCTCCGCTCCCAGCTCGCCAGGACGCGCTCCTCCGAGACGTGCTCGCAACCGCGCAGCCGCCCCGAGGTGAGGATGGGCGTGCGGACGGCTCCCGGGCAGAGCGCGCTGACGCGCAGCCCCCTTGCCGCCGCCTCCGGGCGCAACGAACGAGAGATGCCCACCACGGCGTGCTTCATGGCCGAGTAAGGAAGCGCGAGCGGCAGGGGGAGCAAGCCTGCGAGTGAGGCCGTGTTGACGATGTGGCCAAACCCCTGGCGAGCCATGAAGGAGAACCCGGCATGAACACCGTGGACGACGCCCTTCAGGTTGACATCGATGATCTCGGCCCAGTCCGACGGGGCATAACGATCCGTGAGGCCCCCTGGGCCTCTGATGCCGGCATTGTTGAACAAGCAATCGATCCTCTCCTGGCGCTCCACCCAGCCGCGCACCGCTGCGACCTCGCGCACGTCGAGCACGGCCACGCTGCAAGAGGCGCCCAGCTCCCGGACGAGATCGGCTGTCTCGTTGAGCCCGGCGCCGCTTCTGTCGCAGAGGACCGGCGTGGCGCCTCGCCGGGCGAGCTCGAGCGCCAGCGCCCGGCCAAGTCCTGATCCCGCGCCCGTGATCAATGCGACCGCGCCTCCGTAAGTCCTGATGGATCCGATTCCGTACCTCCCATGAGAGTGGATCGACCGAAGGTGTCCGCTGCTGCCGCCGAAGCGTGTGTTATCGTGCTTGCGGTTGTTCCGAGTGGGGGCTGCAATTGAGGGAGCCGCTGACCGACACCGGCGAGGACGGCATCTGCCCGCCGATCTCGACGCTGTCGCGCAAGCTCGTGCCTCCGCCGCTGGCGCCGCGGCTCCTGCCGCGCGCGCGCCTCATCGAGCGGCTCGCCGAATGCACGCGGTACCGCCTGACCGTGATAGCGGCCTGCGCCGGTTCGGGGAAGACCACCCTGCTTTCGCAGTTCGGGGCCTCCCTGACCGCGGAGCACCACGCCGTGGCGTGGCTCTCTCTCGACGGAGGCGACGATGACCCGCGCCGCTTCTTCGGGCAGCTCGTGGCCGCCGCCGCCGAGGCCGTCCCGGGCGCCGGTTCCCGGTCCCTGGCACTTCTCCGCGCACCGCACGCTTCGCCCGAGGGGGCGCTGGCGGCGCTGCTCGAGGACCTCGGGGAGGCGAAGCGCGAGGTGGTCCTCGTCCTGGACGACTACCACCTCATCCGCTCGTGGCCGATCCACGAGGCGATGGGGCTGGCGCTGTGCCGGCTGCCCGCGCGCGTGCACGTCCTTTTGGCCGCGCGCAGCACGCCCCCGCTGCCCCTGTCGCGCCTCAGGGCCCGCAACGAGCTGCTCGAGCTGGGGGCGGCCGATCTCCGCTTCACGGTGGAGGAGGCCACCGCGTTCCTGGAGGGCGCGGCCGGGCTGGGCCTGGCGCCGGGCATCGCCGAGGCCCTGGCCGCGCGCGCCGAGGGATGGGTGGCCGGCCTCCGGCTCGCCGCCCATTCGGTTCAGGCGCGCGCGAACGGCGAATCGCTCCTCGCCTCGTTTTCGGGGGCACAACGCCTCCTCGCCGATTACCTCGCCGACGAGGTGCTCCACCGCGAGCCACCCGAGATGCAGGCGTTCCTGCTGCGGACCTCGATCCTGGAACGGCTCTCGGGACCGCTCTGCGACGCCGTCACCGCTGCGGCCACGCGACGTGGCAGGTCGTCTTCCAGGGGCGGGCCAAGCCAGCGAATCCTGGAACGGCTCGAGCGGGATAACCTCTTCCTCGTCCCGCTTGACGAGGAGCGCCGGTGGTGGCGCTATCACCGGCTCTTCGGGGAGTTCTTGCGAAGGAGGCTGGAGGAGGAGCGGCCCGAGGAGATCGGAGGGCTGCGCCGCCGTGCGGCGCGCTGGCTCGAGGAGCACGGGTTCTCGGGAGCGGCCGCCGCTCACGCCATCGAGATCGGCGAGTTTCAGCGCGTGGCGCGACTCCTCGAGCAGCCATGGAAGCGGGTGGGCTGGTTCAAGCGTGAAAACTCCTGTCTGCTCACGACGGCGCCCAGCACCCTCCTCCGCTGGCTCGGGGCTCTGCCCGAGGCGGTGCTCGAGCACGGATCCTGGCTCCGGCTGATGGAGGCGTTCGCCCTGTTCGAGATCGGCCAGGTACAGGCGGCCGAGGCGCGCTTCCAGGACCTGGCTCGGGCCGCCACCGGCGACCGGCTGCTCGAGGGACGGACCAAGGCCTTCTGGGCGTATACGGCAGTGCTGCGCGGCGGCGGACGCGACGCCATCCGCCTCGCCGGGCGCGCGCTCCGGCTCTTGCCGCGCGTCGAGACCGGTCCTCGCGTCATGGCCCATGTCTCGATCGGCATGGCGCACCTCTCCTTCGGAAGGTTCGATTCGGCCCGCAGCGACTTCCGCCAGGCGCACGCGATGGCGAGGCCGGGGGACGGCATTCCGTGGCTCTTCTCCAACAGCATGCTCGGCGGGATGGAGCTCATGCGGGGTCGGCTGCGAGAGGCGGCCCACTTCTACGAGGAAGCGCTCCGGCTCGCGCCCTGGGGAAGCGAATGGGTCCCCGCGCCTGCCGCCATGCCCCACGCCTGGCTCGGGTACGTCTCCTACCAGTGGAACGATCTTAGCTCGGCGGCCCGCCACCTCGACGCCGCCATCGAGGTAGGCAGCCGCACCGAGGCCGCCGACTGGGTGGTCATCGGGTGCATGCTGCTCGCGCACGTGCACCAGTCCCGGGGCGAGCCGCAGGCGGCCCGCCGCATCGCGGAACGGGCCGGACAGCTCCTCGGCTCCGGCGCCGTGGTCACGCCCTGGTCGGCCAACCACGCCCAGGCGCTGCGCGTCCGCCTCTGGCTCCGGCAAGACGACCTCGCCAGCGCAGCGCGGTGGGCGGAGTCCTTTGGTGAGATCGCCACCATCTTCGAGGACGACCGCGACGCCGTGAACATGGCCTGGGCGCGGGTCATGCTGGGCCTGGGCCGTCCGGACGAGGTGATCGCTCCACTCCAGCGCGGCGTGAGCGCGGCCCGATCCTCCGGGAGGGCGTTCGCCGCCCTGGAATACGAGATCCTGCGCGCCCTCGCCCTGGCCGCGCAGGGAGAGACCGCGGGGGCCCTGGCGGCACTGAGCAGTGCACTCGCGCAGGCGCGCCCCGAGGGGTTGGTGCGCCTCTTCCTCGACGAGGGGGAACCGATGTCGCACCTGCTCGAGCGCGCCGCGCGCGGACGCTCCGAGACCTCCGCCTACGCTCGCGGCCTCCTCGCGGCCTTGCAAGGAACGGAGCAGCGGCGCGCGACGCCCGGACCCATCCCCGCGCAACGCGGCCAGCCGCCCGTCGAGCCACTGAGCAAGCGCGAGCTGCAGACGCTCTCCTTGATCGCCGACGGGCTCACGAACCCCGAGATCGCGGGGCGCCTGACCCTCACCGTGGCAACCGTGAAGACGCACGTCAACAACCTCTACGCCAAGCTCGGCGCGCGCAGCCGCGTCGACGCGATCGCGCGCGCCCGGAGACTTGGCCTCGTCCGAGAGTGAGTTCTCGCTTCGGAAACCGTCTGAAGCGGCGCGACAGCGCGATTGGCGCGGGGCCACCTCCCGCAAGACCCGAAGCCCTTCACAGCGCAACTCGCACATTGAGACCGCAATCGGCGATGGGGGTACCCACGAACATGGCTGGACTGCCGACACCGATCGCGTTCTTTGGCAGATCGATTCCGAGCCGGAATTCGCCGCCGTCCGTGCCGAGGTGGCCCTGCACGTAGGCCTCGACCGTCAGGTACGTGAGCAGCGTCATGCTCCAGTCGAACCGCACGACCGCGCTCTGGTCCGAGAGGTTCGCGATGGCGGAGAGCAGGAACGTGTGAAGATTCCATGAGCCGGGGCTGGCGAGCCGAAAGTAGCCGCCGGCGTAGTGGCGACCGACGTAGAAAGAAACGAAGGCGCCGTTCGCCAGCAGCACCGGGTAGAGCCCCCGCTCGTCGTATCCGTATCCGTTCGAGTTGTAGAAGTACTCCAGCCCCACCGTGAACACATTCGTCTCCCTGTCGGCGTACCGGTGCGACCACTCGACCGCGCCCACGGCCGCAGGCCGGATGCCGCCTGGCTGGTAGGTCTCGAAGGACGCGATGGTTCCCCGGTAGAGTGGCACGTCGGATCGGGTCCTCAGCGAGAGCTCGCCGCGGACGTCGAGCTCTCCTACCGGGCCCGAGACGTCGAACCCGAGCCGAGGCCGAATGCCGCGTTGGGCGATCCCATCGGCGCCCAGCTCCCATCTTCCGAGGACGAGCTCGGCGCGGGCGCCGCCGCCCACCTGCCCCAGCGTATTCGAGGGCCTGACCGGCTGCGCCAGCGTCGAGGATGTCCCGGTAGCCGCCGGCACGCTCGTCAGGAAGGCCGAGGTGGCCTGGGTGGCCAAGGACTCGAACGCGGCAATGGCGTAGAGGTTCCAGCCGCGCCTTTCCCAGGGAAGGTCGAGGCGCGCCAGGAAGATGCCGGTTCGCTCGTCGAAGGGGGCGAGAGGATCGAGCTTCACCGGATGGAGGTAGTCGGTCGGATTCCAGAAATGACCCGCGCCCCACTTCACATGCTGCCGGCCCAGGCTGAAGAAGACGGTCCTCGCCAGATCGAAGCGCAGCCAGAGCTGGTCCAGAAGGACCTGCGGATTGGGGGTGGCGGCCCCGGACGCGAGACCTGTAGCCGTCGAGGAGAGGGTGGGATCGAAGAACATTCTGCCCAGGACGAATCCGCGGACGCGGTTGGTGGGCCGCACGTCCAGGAACACGTCGGTGAGGCTTGGAACGGTGAGGGTCCACTGAGACGGCGGCGCGTGCTCGCGCGCACTGAGGTTCGAGCGCAGGTAGAGTTGACCACCGATCTTGAGGGGGTCGTCGGTCTTGAACAGCTGGCCGAGGAGGCGCTTCTCGGCCCCCGGCTCGGGCTTGAGTCCGCCCTCGGCGGCAGCAGCTGGTTGGCGCGGTGGCGCCTGGGGACCCTCTGGCCTTGGCCCCTCCGCCCCGGGCCCCTGGGCGTTCTCTTCGGGCGCAAGGTCGGATGGATCGCCGGTCTGCTCCTCCTTCTCTGGCTTGCCCTCTGGCTTGCCGAACATGTCCTGCTCGCTTGGGCGCTCCTGCGCACGGGTGCTCGCCGCGGCGAGCAGCAGGGCGACAAGACCAAACCGGGCGACCATCATGGGAATCATCGGCTCTTCGATTCGAGCCAGGCCTTGGTGAACATGTTGGCGTCGAGCGGGTGCAGATCCACCTGCTTCACCAGGATGAGCGTCGAGTTCGCCTTTTCCACCTCGTCGTAGAGCCGCAGCTCCTGCGCGTACCAGACGTCCATCCCCTTGGATTCCGAGTAGACCTTCTTCCAGCGTGGCAAGTACATCGTGCGCATGAGCCGGCCGGAGAGCGCCATGTCCTGGCGTTTCAACAGATTCCCGGAGCTGGCGTCCACCCACAGCCGAACGCGCGGATAGGCAACGTCCACGTCAGGTTTCACTTCGAGAAGAATCCGGTGGGCATCGTGCGCACCCAGCTTC
>Ga0335079_10009123_pt1 | contig 11300 bp, 9 predicted proteins | sample Lox_Sample_33_FD_206719 | JGI IMG/M metagenome (GOLD analysis project Ga0335079, IMG submission 206719) | Soil microbial communities from Loxahatchee National Wildlife Refuge, Florida, United States - Lox_Sample_3.3 | ecosystem: Environmental > Terrestrial > Soil > Wetlands | place: USA: Florida... | reverse complement strand
CTGGCGGACGGATCGCTCGCCGTCCTGCGAGCCGTGAGGCCCGACGACGGCCCGAGGTTGCAGGCCTTCGTCGGCGGGCTCTCGGCGCGCTCGCGCTATCTTCGCTTCTTCGCGGCCATCGCCGCGCTGTCGGCAGCGCAGCTCGAGCGCTTCCTCCACGTCGACTCGCGACTGGGAATGGCGCTCGTGGCGCTGAGCGGTGCGCAGGAGGACGCCAGGATCATCGCCGAGGCGCGCTGCATGGTGGACGATGAGGCTCGCGGCGCGGAATTCGCGATCGCAGTGGCCGACGAGTTTCAGCGCAAAGGTCTGGGAACGAAGCTCGTTCGCAAGCTGCTCGCCTTCGCTGCGGCAAAAGGCGTACGCCGGCTCTTCGGCGAGGTGCTGGTCGACAACCACGCCATGATTGCGCTTGTACGACGACTCGGCTTTCGCATCCGGATCAATATCTCGGACCCGCGGACTCTGGTCGCTGCGATCCTGCTCTCGGATTGATGAAAATCGCTCGGCGCCCGAATGGCGGACGCCCGGTGCTTGCGCAGTCACCGTCGAGCTTGACGAGTTCCAAGCGTTCGCGCCCGAACCGCGCTTTCACGCGGGGCGGGCGACGCTGGCGCGCAGCGGCTGCGGGAAGGGAACCCTTGCGTCCTTGGCGCGAAGCTGCGAGGCTACACCATGGCCGGCTTCGACAATCCGCGCGAGACCTGGATCAAGCGCTTCGCGCGGGAGGATTTCCTGTTCGGCGAGGAGCCGAATGCGTTCTTGCGCGCGCAGGCGCACCGTCTCAAGGCCAGCGGCTCGGTGCTGTGCGTCGCGGACGGCGAAGGCCGCAACAGCGTCTGGCTTGCCGAGCAGGGCTTCATGGTCACTGCTTTCGACTTCGCGCCCAACGCCGTCGCCAAGGCGAAGCGTCTGGCCGCGCGCCAGGGCGTGCGCGTGAGCCATGGGATCGGCGACATGTACGAGTGGCCGTGGGCTGCTGCGCGCTACGATGCCCTCGTCGCGATCTTCATTCAATTCCTGCCGCCGGAAGAGCGCGACGACGTCTTCGCAGGCATGCAATCCGCGGTGATGCCGGGGGGCCTATTTCTGCTCGAAGGCTATCGACCCGAGCAGGTGGACTACGCCACCGGCGGACCACCGCGCCGCGACCACATGTATACACGCGAGTGGCTGCAGCGCCTCTTCTCGAGCTGGGAGATTCTCGCGCTCGACGCCTACGATGCGGTCATCGCCGAGGGCCAGGCCCACCGGGGAATGTCGGCCCTCATCGATCTGGTCGCGCGGAAGCCCGCCTGACGGGGCAGACGCGCGTCGACGCAGCACCTACGCATGTCGTCGCACCCGCCGACAGCCACGCCCGGGACGGATCGTTACCATTGTTCGCATGGGAGTGAACTCTCTGGAGGTCGAACCATGCGAAGCGGACTGTTGGCATTGTTTGGTGCGGCGGGCATCGCGATCGCGAGCATCGCGTGCAGCTTGCGGGTCCTCCGGGCCCGACGATTGCCGTGAACGGTAACGGTGAACCGCGCGTCTAGCGCGTAACGGTCAGTTGCTGACCGATCGCGAGGCGGCCCTGCGGGGCCGCTTTGCGTTGGCGCTGGCGCCGGTACGCTAGAATCCGACGCCTATGGACAAGCGCAAGCTCGGCAGCACCGGATTCGAAGTCGCGCCGCTCGCGCTGGGCGGCAACGTGTTCGGCTGGACGGCGGACGAGGCGATGTCGTTCAGGCTGCTCGATGCGTTCGTCGGTGCGGGATTCAACCTGATCGACACGGCGGATTCCTACTCGCGCTGGGCAGCGGGCCACGAGGGCGGTGAATCCGAGATCGTGATCGGCCGCTGGATCGCGCGCCGAGGCAGGCATGGCGACGTCGTCATCGCCACGAAGGTGGGCTCCGATATGGGGCAGGGACACAAGGTGCTGCGCAAGGACTACATCCTGCAGGCGGCCGATGCCTCGCTGCGCCGGCTGCGCGTGGACTGCATCGACCTCTACCAGTCGCACTGGGATGACGAGAATACGCCGTTCGAGGAGACGCTCGGCGCTTACGAGCAGCTCATCCGCCAGGGCAAGGTAAAGGCGATAGGCGCGTCGAACCTTACCGCGCCGCGGCTCGCGCAGGCGCTCCAGACGAGCAAGGCCGGGAAGCTGCCGCGCTACGCGACACTGCAGCCCCACTACAATCTGTACGAGCGCGCGAGCTTCGAGGGCGAGCTGCAGTCCCTTTGCGTGCACGAGAACATCGGCGTCATCACCTATTTTTCGCTCGCGGCGGGATTTCTCACGGGCAAGTACCGGTCGGCAGCGGACTTCGGCAAAAGCGCGCGCGGTGCCGGGATGAAGAAGTTCCTGAACCCGCGCGGAATGAAGATTCTGGATGCTCTGGATGCAGTCGCGAAGCGGATGCATGCGACGCCGGCCCAAGTCGCTCTCGCCTGGCTCATGGCGCGGCCCGGGGTGAGCGCACCCATCGCCAGCGCAACGAACGTCGACCAGCTCGACGAGATACTGCGCGCCGTCAATCTTCGCCTCGATGCCGAGGCGACCGCAGCCCTCGATGCGGCGAGCGCCTAGGGCAACGGCACTCCCGCATCTTTCCGATTGCTGTAGCGTACGTCGCAGTCGGTTGCAGGCATGAAGCTTGCATCTGTGGGGTTCATGCGAGAATACGCGCCCCGTCCGCAACCTACCGACTTGTCTTTCGGCGACCCGACGTCACCTGGAGACGGCCCTACTGCGCCGGCAGAGCAGTCCCGAGGCTCGGGACCCGGCGCGGGTTCTCAGCCGGGACAGGACCCGTATCTCCTGCGGGCCATTAGGGAGCATGCCTCGGGCAGCACGGATCCGGCCCTCTGGGCGCACGCGATGGCTCAGGCGCGCGACGACAAGGCACTGGCGACGCGTCTTTACCTGCAGAGCCGCGCGACCGCACTACGTGTCGCAAGGCGTGACGATCAGGCTGCACGACGGGCCGGAGTCGTAGAGGCGCTCAGCAGGGAGCGCGATCTCGACCCCCCCGGCGCGGAACCCCTTGGGGCCGCTGAGGGCAGCTCGACAGCCACTCGAGCGTCGCGCTTCGGCGCGGCGCGGAAGCACCTGGTTCTAATCGCCTGCGCAGTCGGCGCCGCAGTTGTTACGGTTGGAGCATTCTTCGCGCTCCGCTCGCCGAGTGCACCGCCGCAGGTCAACCCCATAAAGCCGGCCGCCACGGCTCCGTCTGGCACGCCGTCAGTGGCGGGACCCGCGACCAAGCCGATCTCGCCCGCGGGCCAGGGCGTGACGGTTGAAGAACTCACTGGCCGCGTGCGCACGCTCAAAGAGGCAGGGAATTGGAACCTGCTCGTCATCAACGCCACCGAGTGGACGCGCAAGCAGCCAACCAGTCGGGACGCGTGGAAAGAACTCAGCTTGGGCTATGTCGAGCTACGTCAGTGGCGCGATGCGTTGGACGCGAGCAAGAAAGCGGTCGAGCTCGCGCCGGACGATCTCCTGCTCTGGCAGACCCTGGGACGAATCAACGTGGCGCTGAGGCGCCCGTTGGATGCACTCGATTCGTTTCAACATGCGACGGCCCTCAACGAGCGCGACGTCGGCAGCTGGGTGCAGCAGGGAGTCCTGAACATGCAGATCCGGCGCCTGCCCGACGCCAAGGTTGCGTTCGAGCGAGCACTGGCAGTAAGTCCCGGAGATACCGAGGCGCTGTGCGGCGCCGCTTCGCTCGCTCAAAAGGAAGAACGGGAAAAGGATGCGGTTGCGTTTAACCGCCAGGTGGCTGCAGCCGGTGCCCGCTGTCCCGAGCCTTCGCCCGTTGAGGACAGGATGGTAACGAGCGTTCAGGCGCCGGCCAAGCCTGCCTATAAGCCGCGCTGAATCACTGTGTGACGGGACCCCGGCCGCGACTCACGTTGTCCCCATCCTCCGGGCGCAGCGTCCGGAAGGCAAGCGCAGAAACCATGGTCACGACGCCGACCGTCAGGAACGTGCGATGCAGCGCGTTCGTCACGGCGATGGCATCGGTCTGCGGCACGTCTCCCAGGTACCATGCAGCCACCAGCGAAGCCGACGCGAGCCCGAAGCTCAGCGAAAGCTGCTGCATCGTGCTCGCGATCGAGGTGGCCATGCTCGAATCTGCAGGCGCGATGTCCGCGTAACCCATGCTGTTGACACTCGAGAACTGCAGTGAATTAAAGAAGCCCTGCGCCAACGCGAGGAGCACGATTACCGCCAGCGGCGTGGCCGGCGTGACGAGCGAAAACAGGCAGATCGTCGTTCCGACGAAAATGGTGTTCGCGATAAGCACCGTGCGAAAACCGTAACGACGCAGCAGTCGAGAGCTAAGGAATTTCATCCCCATCGCCGCCGCGGCAGTCGGCATCGTCAGCAACCCCGACTGCCAGGCCGGCAGACCGAGTCCGAGTTGGTAGAGCAGCGGCAACAGGAAAGGCATGCCACCCACGCCGAGGCGCGTGATCAGGCCGCCGCCGACCGAGACGCGGAACGTGCGGATCGAAAACAGCGACAGCCGGATCAGGGGATGCGCGGTCTGCCGCGCGTGCCATACATACGCGGCGAGCAGGGCGAGCGCGAGCAGGAGGAGCACGCCGCCTTCGAGAACGGAGATGTTGTGCTCGCCGAAGATCTCCAGCAGCCAGGAGAGGATCGCCATGCCTGAGCTGAATAGAACGAGTCCGACGAAGTCGAGCGGGCGGGGACCGTCGCCGCGATAGTCCGGCATGTAGCGATGGATAATGGCGAGCGCGGCGATGCCCATCGGCACGTTGACAAAGAAGATCTCGCGCCACGACACCCAATGCACGATGAGCCCGCCGACTGTTGGCCCGAGGAGCGGCCCGATCAGCGCGGGGATGATCACGAAGTTCATCGCCACGAGGAGCTCTGACTTCGCGAAAGTGCGGATGATGGCAAGCCTCCCGACCGGAGTCATCATCGCGGCACCGAACCCCTGCACGATGCGGGAGGCGACGAGCATCGGTACGTTGACCGACAAGCCGCAGGCGACCGAAGCGACCGTGAAGAGCGCCACCGCCGTGCTGAACACGCGCCGCGTACCGAAGCGATCGGCGATCCAACCGCTGATGGGGATGCCCACCGCGAGACTCACGATGTAGCTCGCGACGACGGCCTTGAGGCTCAGTGGCGCCACGCCGAGGCTCGCCGCCATCGCCGGCACCGCGGTGTTAACGATCGTGGAGTCGAGTTGCTCCATGAAGAGCGCGGTCGCGACGACCCACGGAAGGTAGCGCTTGACCGCTGCGGCGTCGGAGGTTGAACCGGTACGGTCGAATGGCGGAGGCATCGATCTTCAGGAATCGGGGGCGAGGCTCGCGTAGGATACTACCCACGAAAACGCGGCCCTTCGCTTTGCGCGATGACGGACACTAGAGGCGCACTCGAGCTGGCGCCGGGTCTGCCCGTCACTACAGCGAAGCGAATCGCGGCTCGCTGACCGTACCGACTGGTTTGCCGGCGGCCGCCTCGAATCGGGGCACGGCATGCGCGCGCAGGCGACCGTCGCGCTCGAACAAGCTTGACTGGTAGTCGCGCAGCGCACGACGCTCCTCTTCGCTGAGCCAACCCTTGGCGAGGTACGGGAGCAGATGCGCCCACTGGTAGTCGGTGTGGTCGTGACCGACGAGGAGGTGCAGCCCGGGGAGCACCTTCCGCAGGGTCGCAATTGTGCCAATCGAGTCGACCTTGAACGGGCTTCGCTTTTTTGTTCGCTGCTCCGGGCCGCTGCTCGCGCCGGGCTCGGGCATACTATGCGTAAATAGGAGCGGCTCGTGACCTCATCCACTCGCAAGGTTGGAATTATCGGCGTAGGCTTCGGCGCCCAGGTGCATGTGCCGGGGTTTCGCTCCGAAGGCTGGGAGGTTGCCGCCATCTGCAGCCGCGCTCGTGACAAGGCGCAGAAAGCGGCCTCCGAGTCGGGCATCGAGGGCGTCTACACCGATCCGCTGGAGCTGATCGCCCGCGACGATCTCGCGGCTGTCTCGATCATCACGCCGCCGGGCGCGCATCACGCGCTCACGATCGCGGCGCTCAGGGCCGGCAAGCACGTGCTGTGCGAGAAGCCGTTCGCGCTCGACGCCGGACAGGGACGAGAAATGCTCGCCGCCGCCGAGAAGGCGCGGCGCACGGCGATGGTCGCGCACGAGTTCCGCCACACGCCGCAGCGCGCCTACATCAAGCAGCTCCTCGACGAAGGCCATATCGGCAAGTTCCGGATATGCACCATCGAGCTGTTTCTGGACCGTTACGTGACGCGCGAGCCGCGGCCCTTCACGTGGCTCGCGCGCAAGGCGGACGGGGGCGGGCTCCTCGGTGCGCTCGGCTCCCATTACATCGACGCCTTGCGCCACTGGTTCGGAGAGCTCGCCACGGTGAGCGGCACGCTTTCCATCCTGCGTCCGGACCTGGTCGACTCGAAAGGGAAGCGGGTCCAGGCCGAAACCGACGACACGTTCACCTTGACGGTCACTTTCCGCAACGGCGGCATGGCGACCATGATCGCGTCTTTCGCGACGACACCGACCCGCGGTGCGAAGATCGTCGTGATGGGCGACAAAGGGACGCTCGTCGCCGAGCAGCCGGGGCCGAATCCCATGGAGGACGGCGTCGTCATCGCGAGCCGCGACGGCGAGCCTCTGCATGTTCTCAAGACCCCGCCGCAGTACACGCCGTTCACCGATGCGCGCGACCATCGACTGATGGCCTTCCGCCTGCTCGTGCGGGATTTCACCGAGGGAGTGGAGCAGGGCACCTCGCCCGCGCCCAGCTTCGTTGACGGTCTGCGCTGTCAGGAGGTCCTTGACGCGGTGCGCGAATCCGCCGAGTCTGGACGCACAATTGAACTGTAGTCTGGCTCCAGAGGGCTGCGCTCGTGGCAGCGACTCCGCTATCACGCACATGCGGATCTCGCTCGACCGGGAGACCGTCAAGGCCGCGCGCGTAACGCTGCAGGCGGTCAACGCTTCGAAGAGCCTGGTGCACGAGGTCCTGGTCGTGGCCTACACTGCGAAGCCACTGCCGATCGACGCCAAGAAGGGGCGCGTAAACGAGAAGCGCATCCACAGCCTTGGCGAGATCTCCGATCTGCAGCCGGGGAAGAGCGGGAAGCCCACGCTCAACCTCAGGGCCGGGTCCTACCTGCTCTTCTGCAACGAGGCCGGACACTTCCAGGACGGTATGCAGGCGAAGCTCTCGGTAGAGCCATAGCCCTCGGCTGAGCCGGCAAGGACGCCGACCAAGGGCGCGGCGATCACGCAAACGCCGCCTTGAGCGCGGCGATGTCGATCTTCACCATCTTCATCATCGCGTCCGACGCGCGTTTCGCCCGGGCCCGATCGGTCGAGCTCATCATCTCGCCAAGAACTCTCGGGACGATCTGCCACGACAGCCCGTAGCGATCCTTGAGCCAACCGCACTGCTCGGCCGTTCCGCCAACGAGCAGCGCGTTCCAGTAACGGTCGAGCTCGGCCTGGTCGTCGCAGTTCACGACGAAGGACACCGCGTGGTTGAAGGGGTCGAGCGGCCCCGCACTCATGGCGACAAAGGGCTGGCCGAAGAGCACGAACTCGACGACCTTCACCGAGCCGGGAGGGCCGCTGGGCGATTCGCTCGGGAACGCGGTAACGCGAACGACGCGTGAGTTCGGAAAGATGGAAACGTAGAACGCCGCGGCCTCCTCGGCTTCCTTGGAATACCAGAGAAAGGGCGTGATCTTCTGCATCGGCTTCTCCTCTGAAGATGTCGGGGTAGCGCACCGCGGCGCCCGGACCCTTGGCTTGAGCTCGCTCGTGCGCGCTTCCCGTCGGCTAGTCGAGCGGCGGGCCGCAGAATCGACATCAAAGGCGCTAAGCGGCCCAGCGGGCTTCGTGCCGCCCCAGAGGCCCGGCTGCCTCGCGCCAGCGCACGGCAAAGCCCTCGATTCGTCCGGGGCAGGGCGCCTGTCGCACGGGACCCCACGCCGTGTCGGCGGGTTCCAGCAACGCCGCCGCGTCGCCGAGCGACGGAGCACCGGGGTCGCCGTCCGTGCCGAGCTCGGCGAGCAGGCGCGCGGTGCGCGCGAGCGACAGTAGCGCGTTCGCGCTGCCATCGGTCAGGGCGCGGCAGGCTGCCGCCGCGACAAGATATCCGGTGCCGTGATCGAGTGCCTGCGCCGGCAACGGCGTCGGGCGTCCGTCGCCGCCGGGATGCGCAATGCCGGTGCTCATCTGCACGAGGCTGTCGAAGCCGCGGCGAGCCGCCCACGGTCCGGTCCAGCCGTACGCGTCGTAGCGCACGATAAGGATGCTAGGATTGAGCTCGCGCAATCGTGTCGGCGAATAGCCGAGCGCCTCCATTGCGCCCGGCCGGTAGCCGTGGACCAGCACGTGCGCTCCGGCCACGAGCTTCTCCCAGGTCGATCGATCGCTCGCAGCGCGCAGGTCGAGCGCGGTGCAGCGCTTTCCGCGCGTCGTTTCCGGCAGCAGCGCAGCGACTTCCTCGAAACGCGGCGGGTCGATCCGCAGCACGTCGGCACCGAAAGCCGCCAGATAACGCGTCCCGACCGGCCCGGCGATGACCCGCGTCAGGTCGAGCACGCGCACTCCGCTGAGCGGTGCAGAGGCATCGGCGGATAGCGCCGGCGGAGTCGATCGCGCAGTGCGATCACACAGGGACTCGCCGGCGAGCGCCGTGCCTTGCGGGTGCGCCGCCCACGCCTCCATCGTGCGCAGCGCCGCTGCGCAGCCGCCCGCTGCAACGACCGCGCTTTCGAGCTCGGTCGCGCTGGCCGATTTCACGGCGGAGGCAACGCGTCGCTTGTCCTCGGGAACGCCGAGCACTCGCATTACAGCATCCCTATGGTACGAATAGTTCGTGTGCAGGCGAATCCAGCCATCGGCAGTTTCGTAGTCGCCCGCAAGCGGATCCCATGGAGCCGGGAGGGTCCAGCCGATGGGCTTCTGCAGACGTTCGCACACGAACGCGGCCGAGGCGAGACTGCGTTCCACGGTGACCGCGCGCAACGGCCCGCGGGTCCGTGCGGCCCACAGCTCCGCCGCGGCGAGCGTGGCGACGCCGACCGTTGCCGCCGCGAGATCGCTCACGTGAAAGCGCGACGGCAAGCCGCCCGCGGCCCCGGAGAAGTGCAGGGCGGCGAGGGAAGTGTCCTCGCCGCCGAGCGAGCGCCAGAGCGCTCTCGCGAGCGTTTGGTCGGGCGATTGCATGAGTTGTGGAGCGCCGTGGCTTCGAGCGAACAGGCTCAATGCAGTCAAGTCTGCCGCGGGCGCAGCGATCCCGCAATACCGTAGAATCCTCGGGCAATCAGCAGCGCACGCTCGCATGATCGGATCGAGAACCCGCACTCGCTTTCTTCGCTACCTCGGCGTAACGCTGGGCGTCGTGCTCGCCCTCCTCGTCGGGGCGGCGATCTGGATTTACGTCGAGATGAGAGGCAGCCTGCCTAAGCTCGACGGCGTCGCGGGGATGCCGGGCGCGAGCGGGGGAATCACCATCGAGCGCGACGCTCTGGGGATCCCGACGATCAGCGCGGGCTCGCGTGCGGATGTTGCTCGGGGACTCGGCTTTCTGCACGCACAGGACCGGTTCTTCCAGATGGACCTCGCGCGACGGCGCGCCGCGGGCGAGCTCTCGGAGTTGTTCGGGCCGGCCGCCTTGGCGCTCGACAAGCGCACCCGCGTGCTGCGCCTGCGCTCTCACGCGCAGCGCTCGCTCGAGCTTGCCTCGCCGGCGCAGCTCGACGTGCTGCGTGCCTACGTCGATGGCGTGAACGCGGGCCTGAAGGCGCTGGCGGTGAAGCCGCCCGAATATCTGCTGCTGGGGTTGGAGCCGCGGCCGTGGTCCGCCGAGGATTCGATGCTGGTCATAGCATCGATGTTCCTCACGCTCAACGACTCCACGGCGCAACGTGAATCGCGCCGTGCAGCCATCTACGAGGCGTTGCCGAAGCCGCTCGCTGATTTCATCACCGCATCGGCGAGCGACTGGGAAACGCCGCTCGTCGGCGGCATGCGTCCCGTCCCGCCGATTCCCGCCAACGACGTGTTCGACCTGCGCAGCGTGCCGCCTGTGGCACCCGCGCCATTGAAGTCGAGCGCCGTCGAGGACGATGTGCTGCTGGCCGCCCTTTCGCCTCCCGTGGACGACGGCGCCGTCGGAAGCAACAACTGGGCGGTCGCGGGACGCATCACGGGCGACGGCGGCGCGATCGCCGCCGACGACATGCACCTGAGCCTCGGAGTTCCGAACATCTGGTATCGCGCGTCGATGCTCTGGCGGGATTCCCGCCCGCGACGGATCACCGGCGTCACGCTGGCCGGCGTCCCGTCGCTCGTCGCCGGCAGCAACGGTGACGTTGCCTGGGGATTCACCAACTCCGACGGCGACTGGAGCGATCTCGTCGTTGTCGAGCGCGATCCGAGCGACGCGAGCCGCTATCGCACGCCGTCGGGCATGCAGCCGTTCATCGTCGTGCGGGACACGATCAGGGTCAAGGGTGAGAAGAGCGTGCCGCTGGAGATTCGCGAGACGATCTGGGGCCCTATCGTGGGCCGCGACGCGCACGGGAACGACTACGCCGACGCGTGGATCGCCCTGCGCGATGGAGGCATGAACGTCGAGCTGCTCGGCGCCGAGACGGCCGAAACGCTCGAACAACTCTGCGCTGTGGCTGCTCGCGCCGGAATCCCGCCGCAGAACATGACGGCGGCGCAGCGTGACGGCCGGATCGGCTGGACGATCGCCGGGCGCATTCCACGGCGCTTCGGCTACGATGGCTCGCTTCCGACCTCGTGGGCCGACGGCAAGCGCGGATGGGATGGATGGATCGCGGCCGCGGAGTATCCGCGCGTCATCGACCCGCCGTCGGGACGCATCGTCACCGCCAACAACCGGCTCGTCGACGGCGCCGCGCTGGCCCTCCTCGGCGACGGCGGCTACGATCCCGGCGCCCGGGCGAGGCAGATCAGCGACGACCTCAAGGCGCTCGAGCACGCGTCGGTGCGCGACATGATGCGCGTGCATCTCGATGACCGCGCGATCTTCCTCACTCGCTGGCGCGACCTCATGCTTCAGGCGCTGTCGTCGCCCATTGGCGAGAATTCGGACGCCCGCAACGATCTGCGACGCGTTGTGAGCACGACCTGGAGCGGCCATGCGTCGGCGGACTCGGCGGCCTATCGCGTCGTCCGCGACTTCCGCTTGCATGTCGCCGAGCTTGCCTACGCGCCGTTGATTGCGCGCATCCAGCAGGTCGATCCCGAGTTTTCCT
>Ga0335079_10009119_pt1 | contig 11302 bp, 8 predicted proteins | sample Lox_Sample_33_FD_206719 | JGI IMG/M metagenome (GOLD analysis project Ga0335079, IMG submission 206719) | Soil microbial communities from Loxahatchee National Wildlife Refuge, Florida, United States - Lox_Sample_3.3 | ecosystem: Environmental > Terrestrial > Soil > Wetlands | place: USA: Florida... | reverse complement strand
CCTGAACATTCGCGGCCGACTGATTACCGGTTTCAGCGTGCTCTGCCTGTTGTTGGCGCTGGTCGTCGGACTGACGATCATCCGCGTGCGCTCCGTCGAACAGGCAACGGACCGCACCGTAAGCCTGCGCGTCCCGACAGCGCTGACCGCGAGCCGCATGGTGGCCGACGTCTATGCCTCTCTGGCTTCGTTGCGGGGTTGGCTGCTGACCGACAATGCCAGCTTCAAGGCCGACCGGAGCGCTGCGTGGACGGCGATCGACACCGATGCAGGTGAACTCGATCGCCTGTCGGGTCAGTGGACCGATGCGCAGAACCAGCAGGATTGGAGCCGCGCCAAACCGCTGCTGCAGGACCTCCGCGCCGCGCAGGAGAAGGCGGAAGCCATCGCTCATACCGCCGACGAGCAACCGGCTGTCAAGATCCTCGCGACGGAAGCTGCGCCGCTTTCCGATCTCATCCTCCAGAAGGTCACGTCGATGATCGACGACGAGGCCAAGATTGCCTCCACCGATCAGCGCAAGAGCCTGCTTCTGGGCTTTGCCGATCTCCGGGGCAGCATGGCCATGGCGGTCAGCGCGATCCGTGCGTATCTCCTCACCGGAGATCCCAAGTTCAAGAGCGATTTCGAACGGCTGTGGGCGATCAATCAGCAAAAATTCGACGCATTGACGAAGCGTCGGCCAGAGATGGAAAGCGGGCAGCAGGCCGCGTTTGACGCGCTGGCCGAAGCGCGTGCCAAATTCGCGCCGCTGCCGCAGAAGATGTTCGAGATCCGGGCTTCCGACCGCTGGAACATGGCGCAGTGGTACCTTACCAACGAAGCGGCGCCGCGCGCCAACAAGCTCCTCGATATGTTCATTGGTCCAGCGACTGCGGGCGGTGCGCGCAACGGCGGAATGGTCGTCCGCCAGCAGCAGAACCTGACACGGGACGGCGCCGCGACGCTCGATAGCGCGCAGACCCTGATGACGCTGCTTTGGGTGTTGCTCGGCATCGGCATCGGCGTCGCAGCGACGGTGGTCTATTTCACTAATCGCTCGATCGTACCCCCCATCCTCGGCATGACCAGCGCGATGACGCGCCTCGCCGGCGGAGACCATGGCGTCGAGATCCCTGCCGTCGACAAGAAGGACGAGATCGGGCTGATGGCCCGCGCGGTGCTCGTGTTCAAGGAGAACATGATCAAGGCCAAGGAGCTGGCGGCGAAGGAAGCGGAGGAGCTCAAAGCGAGAATGGCGCGCGCCAAGCGGGTGGAGGCGCTGACGGACCGCTTCGATGCCGACGTTTCGATGGTGCTGAAGACCGTGGCGTCGGCCTCGACCGAGCTGCAGACGACCGCGACCTCTATGTCGGGGACCGCGGAAGAGACCAGCCGGCAGGCCACCGCGGTCGCCGCCGCGACAGAACAGGCCGCGACCAACGTGCAGACGGTCGCTTCGGCCACGGAAGAACTGTCGAGCTCGGTCGGCGAGATCAGTCGGCAGGTGGCTCAGTCTGCCAAGATCGCCCAGAAAGCCGTTGACGAGGCGACGCAGACAAATGCGACCATTCAGGGTTTGTCCGAGGTGGCGGACAAGATCGGGGATGTCGTGCAGCTCATCAACGACATTGCCAGCCAGACGAATCTCCTGGCGCTCAACGCCACGATCGAAGCGGCGCGCGCCGGCGATGCGGGCAAGGGCTTCGCCGTGGTGGCGTCGGAGGTGAAGAGCCTGGCGAACCAGACCGCCAAGGCCACCGAAGAGATTGGCGCTCAAATCGCGGCGATCCAATCATCGTCGAACCAGGCCGTGTCGGCGATCAAAGGCATCGGCGCGACGATCGTCGAGATCAGCGACATCACCACCTCGATTGCGAGCGCGGTCGAGGAGCAATCGGCGGCGACGCAGGACATCGCGCGAAACGTCCAGCAGGCTGCCGCCGGCACCAGCGAGGTCTCCGCCAACATCGTCGGCGTCACGCAAGCGGCGGGCGAAACCGGCGCCGCTGCGCAGCAGGTGCTGTCGGCATCGGGCGAACTCTCCCAACAATCCGAGACGCTGCGCGGCCAGGTGGAGACCTTCCTCAGCGCGATCAAGGCGGCGTAGCCTCGGCTGCAAGGGGCCGACCCTCTCGGGGCAGCGATGCTCGGCGCGCCGGCCCATCCATCGGAGCTGGCGCGCCCGGGGAAATGTGTACACTCCCTGATGCATGACGGATCTCGACGCTCTCCTCCGCGGCACGGCGATCGGCGTTGCGCTGCTGACCAGCCTTGCCTTTTGGCGGGCACGGCCCAATACGCAGCCCGGCTGGATCGCGCTCCTCTATGCCGCAGGAATGGCGGGCTACCTGCTGTGGGGCGATCCCGTCAGCGTGACCTGGCCGCTCGCCGTTCGGATGGTGCTGGCGATCCTTGCCTTGTCGCCGCCGTTCTTCTTCTGGGCCTTCGCGCGCCTCATCTTCGAAGACGACTTCCGGCTCCGGGCGCCACATTGGATCTGGCTGCTCCTGATCGAAGCCGCCGGGGTTGCGCTGCTCGTCTTGCGCACCTCGCCGTCGCGCTGGCTTCTGGGCCTGCTTTGGCTCGGCTTCCGGGTGATCTCCCTCGCGCTCGTCGCGCAGGCGCTGTGGATCATATGGCGGGGTTGGCCGAGCGACCTTGTGGAGTCGCGAGCGCGGCTGCGGATCGTGCTCGCGCTCGGCGTCGGTATCGGCACCATGCTGATCCTGCTGTCCGCCGTTTTCTACGGCTCGTCGCCGCGCCGGCCGCCGCAAGTCCAAGCCGGGGAAGCCGCCATCATTCTGGTGATGAGCCTCGGGGCGGGCATGTTGCTCGTGACCACGGAGCGCGACCTCGTGCCGGTCGACGGCGGCGATCGCGCGCCGGATCGCGACCCGACACCCGGCAACCGCGAGTCGCACCCCGATGCGACGACCGGTGATCTCCAGGAGGACAAGGCGCTGGCCCGTCTCACGACGCTGATGCAACGGGAGGAAGTTTGGCGGGAAAGCGGCCTCGTCATCGGCAAGCTTGCCGAGCGCGTCGGGCTTCCGGAGTATCGCCTGCGGCGCTTGATCAACCAGCGGCTTGGGTTTCGCAATTTCACCGCGTTCCTCAACGATTACCGCCTGGCGGCCGCTTCCCGCCGCCTCGCCGACCCGAGCGATGCAAGGACGCCGATCCTGACGATCGCGCTCGAACTCGGCTGGGGATCGATCGGGCCTTTCAACCGCGCCTTCCGCGCCCGCTTCGGCAAAGCCCCTTCGGATTACCGGCGAGCGCGGCTCGCGACCGGGCCGAACCGCCCGGGGCGATCGGCCGATCTCTGAAAAAAACCGGGCCGATTTCGAAATCGGCGAGTTTCACCGAGTGAAGCCGACACATTCGACGAGACCCGGCCCGCCGCGCGACTAATGTTGCGGCGCTGCGCCACTTCGAGGTGGTGTACGCGCAAGGAGTCCGCCGGCGCCATGCATTGCGCTCGTTCTGCCAGAGCAACCGTCAAAGCCGGGTTGCTCTGCCTCGTCTTACTGCTCGCGGCCTGCAGCCGCTTCCAGCATCCCACGTCTTCCTCGGCCGAATCGGGCGGCGCTGCGCAACCCGTCGTCGCCGACGGCAAGAGGCCCAGCTTGCAGGCGGGCGGGTTGGCGATTTTGACCCCAACCGCCGATCCCGCGCATGAGGAAGATCGCCAGACCGTCGCCGCCGTGTTCACCAAGACGCTGACCGAGCTGCGGCCGGAGCTGGCGCCCATTCCGCTGGCGAAGACGCTCTCTTCCATCAATGCGGCGGGGCTGGCCGATACCTATGGGCGAATGTATGCCGGCTACAAGAATACCGGCGTCTTCGATGCGGAGCTGTTGCACAAGATCGGGCCTGCGGTCGGCGCCCGCTATTTCGCGCAGCTGAAGCTCGCCGCCTATGACGAGAGCTCCTCCGGCGGCATGTTCTCGTTCATGGGCTTGAGCCTCGGTCGCCAGCAGACGGCCGATGTCAGGCTCTACCTCGAGATCTGGGACAGCGTCGACGGAACCATTGTCTGGGAGAAGTCGGAGGAGGACTCGGAAAAGAAGCGCTCTTTAGTCTTGACGCGGACGGTAAGGATGGACGACGTCGTCGAGGCCGTGGCGAAGGATCTGATCAAGCAGCTGCCGAAGGGATGATCTGCCGGTGAAGAGAAGACGCATCGCGCGGCGATCGGTCGTGGCGGCGCTCGGCGCCTTGGGCGCGCTGGGCGCGCCGGACGCGTCGGCGCAACTCGGCGGCCTGGAAAAGGACGCCTTCATCGCCTGGCTCTATGTGCTGCCCCTCATCGAAATGGCGCGCGCTCGCAGCCATCTGATCGGGCCGCGGCGCGATGGGCAGGCCGTGCGCATCAATGCGATTGCCCACGCGCGACAGCTCGCCGGGCCCGCGGCACGAACGGTCACCACGCCCAACGCCGACACGCTCTACTCGAACGCCTTTCTCGATCTGACCCAGGGGCCGGTGACCGTGGTCCTGCCGGAGACGGGAACGCGCTATGTGTCGGTGGCCGTTCTCGACATGTATACGAATGTCGACGTCGTGCTGGGAACGCGCACGACCGGTGGCGCCGCCGGCACCTATCGATTGATCGGGCCGAATGAGCGCGCGAGCAGCGATCGCGATCTGCCTCTGGCGACGCCGCATGGCTGGCTGATGGCGCGCGTGCTGGTGGATGGCGAGGCCGATCTGGCCGCAGCGCATCGGGTGCAGGACGGCCTCAAAGTGTCGGGTCCCGAAGTGCCGCCGCCGTCGGTTTACGCCACGCGCGATGCCGTTTGGACGGAGTACTTCCGTTCGGCTCAACGTCTGTTGGAGAGCGATCCGCCGACCTTCAAGGTGGGCTACGACGCCTTCGACCGGGTGCGGCGCGCCGGCACCGGCGGCGATTTCGACCGCAGGGGCTACCGCGCGGAAGATGCCCGCGCCATCGACGCCGGCGTGGCCGGTGCCCTCGCTTGGGCGGAGTCGGCCGGCAAGCGCGGGAATTTCGTCGATGGCTGGAACTATCCGCGCGCCGATTTGGGCCGCTACGGCGACAACTTCATGTTCCGCGCAGCGGTTGCCGTCGTCGGACTCGGCGCGTTGCCGCGCGAAGAGGCGATGTATATGCGAGCGGCGGGCGATGACGGCACGGGCTTGTTTCATGGCGACGGGCTCTATCGCCTGCGACTGAGCCAGCCGGTTCCGGTCAAGGGCTTCTGGTCGCTGACGATGTACGAGGCCACGTCGGACGGTCAGTTCTTCTTCACATGGAACGCGCTGAACCGCTACGCGATCGGCGATCGCACGACGGGTCTCGTGCGCAACGGGGATGGCAGCCTCGACATCTGGATCGGACGAGAGGATCCTGGCGGTGCAAGGCGGGCCAACTGGCTTCCGGCGCCGACGCGGGGGCCGTTCGCGCTGATCCTGCGCGCCTATCGGCCGGAAGCGGATTTGCTCGACGGAAGCTACCGCCTGCCCGCGATCACCCCGGCGGGTTGAGCCTCTGCATCCGACGGAGGCCGCGCCGCGAGGCGCGCCGGCCCATGGCGAAGCCGATCGCGGCGGCAAGCGCGAGGGCGAGGCCCGAGCGCAGGGGATGGACGAAGCGAATGAAGCGGGTTCCGCTCCCCGTGATCTCCAGCGCGCCGACCGGCAGGGCGCGCAATGCCGCGCCGCCACCGAGGCCATGGGCGGCGGCGTCCTCGCCGCCACCGACGCCGACGCCGTAATCGACACGCGCGACGGGGATCACCGTGCGCTCGCCGACGATCACGGGCTCGCCGAAGACGGTCTCGGCCTTGGCGCTGCTTTGGACGCGATCGCCGAGCGAGCGCACCAGCTCCGGAACGGCTGTTGCGGACGCGTCTCTCTCGCGCAGCATGGCAGGCCTCTCTGGTCGTCCAGCGAACGAGACTACCGCTGTCGGGTTCCGCGCGGATTGATCTGGCTCAAGCGTGCGGCCGTGGCTCGCCGCGGCGCCGATAGTGATAGCGATAGAGCTCGGTCTCGAAACCGAGCGTGCGGTAGAGCGCAACGGCGGGGGCATTGCTGGCCACGACCGGGAGGCACGCGACCGCCGCGCCGGCTTGCTCCCGCGCCCACGCGAGAACCGCCGAAACGGTGCGGCGCGACAGCCCCTGCCGGCGCACAGCAGGATCGGTCGCCACAAGGTTCAGGCACACGATGCGGTCATGCACCGCGCCGAAGGCGAGCGATGCGATGCGGCCATCGCCGGCGCGCGTCGCGGCGAAGACGGCCGGCACCGCCAGCGCTTCGAGGATCTTCCGCTGCACGCTTCGCCCCGAAAGGGCGCTGCCGGTAAAGCGCGCATGCGCGTCGAGCCATGCCTCGCTCGGCATCCCTTCAGAGAGCTCGACGTCACCGCGCTCCGGAAGGGTTCCGTCGAGATCGCGGTAAATGACGCAAGTCTCGTCCTCGGCCGCGTAGCCGCACGCGGCGAGCGCGGCGTCGAGGCTGGTCTCCGCCGTCGTCGGCACCCGGAAGATCAGCGGCAGTCCGGCCCAGGCATAGAGCGCTTCGCAATAGGCGATCTTGTCCGGCAGGTCACGGCTGCCCGGCGCCAGCGGTGTCACCGAGTTGCTGCGCCGCGTATGGCCTTCGGAGAAGCGCAGCAGCCAGCCGTCGAACCAGACTTGCCGCAAGGCCGGCCAGCCATTGAGGCACGCCTCTTCGACGCGCCGCGGTAGATCGGCCGGCCGCGCCATTCGCTCAGAAATTCGCCCAGGCGGGCTTTTTTGGAATAAGGCGCGCGGCGCCGGCGGTGAGCGGCTTGCCGGCGGCCTCGCCCAGCGCGTCGAGGCGGATGAGCGCGAGGCCGAGCCCGTCGCGCGCCGAGCGCATCTCGCCGGCTTCCTGGTCGCCGAGCATCACCGGCGTCCCCGGCGGCGGCGTCGGGCCATCGATCGCGACGGGCATCAGCCGCTTCTTGATGAGGGCGCGATATTTCGTCCGCGCGGTCAGCTCCTGCCCGACATAGCAGCCCTTCTGCCAGTCGACGCCGTTGAGCTCGTCGAAGCCCGATTCGAGCAGGATCGCCTTCTCGACCGTAAGATCGCGGCTGCCATCGGGGATGCCGAGCGAGAGGCGCAACCGGTCGTAAGCCGCGCCATCATCGACGGAAAAGCCGAGGCTCTCGAGCGGCGTGAGGCCGGCGCCCCTGCGCAGCAGCAACCGCGCGCCGAGCGCGGGCAGCCTCGGGTCGACATAGGCGATGCCGCCGGCGAAAGGCACGGCAGCGCCGGGCTCTTCCGGCAGGTCGAGGAGGCTCAGCGCATCGTCGCCGCAGGCGACGGCGACGATATAGCGATCGCCGTTCTCGCCCAAGGTGACCTTGGCGCGGAGACGATAGAGCCCGAGGCGCCGCTTCAAATCGGCGAACCGCGCCGCCTCGGCATCGAGCAGGAAGGCGCCGCCGATCTCGGCGATGAAGAAATCGTGGAGGTACTTGCCCTGCGCCGTCAGCAGCGCGGCATAGACCGCGCGATCGGCTGCGACCTTTTCGACATCGTTGGAGATGAGCCCCTGCAGGAAGGCCTGGCGCTCCGCGCCGGCCACCTCCAGCGCGGCACGGTCCGCGAGCACGGCGCAGAACCGCTCTGACATGTCTCGCCTCCTGCACCGATGTCGAACGACCCAATTAGAAGTAGGCGAGGGCCCGGAGCTTGGCAAGCGGTGGGGGCCGGCCTATAAGGCGCGAACGCTTCGCGCCGGAGGTAAGCCCGCGGGCCCATGAGGATTTTGTTCATCACCGGCACGCGAATTGGCGATGCCGTGCTCTCCACGGGGCTCCTCGGCCATCTCGTCGAGCGCCATCGCGGCGCCCGTTTCACCATCGCCGCCGGTCCGGCCGCGGCGCCGCTCTTCGATGCCGTGCCAGGCTTGGAACTGCTGCTCACCGTCGAAAAGCGGCGCTTCGCGCTGCATTGGCTGACGCTTTATGGCCATGTCGTGCCACGCGCCTGGGATCTGGTGGTTGATCTGCGCGGTTCCGCGCTGGCGTTCCTGCTGGCGGCGCGGGAGCGCCGCATCATCGCCAAGGGTGAGCCGCATCAGCATCGCGTGCAGCAGCTCGCGCGGCTTTTCGATCTCGACCCGCCGCCGGCGCCGCTGCTGTGGACGACGCCCGAGCATGAGCGACAGGCCACGTCGCTGATCCCGTCCGGCGGGCCGGTCCTGGCGATCGGCCCGGCCGCGAATTGGGGCGGCAAGCAATGGCCGGCCGAGCGCTTCGCCGCACTCGCCGAGCGCCTCACCGGCGCCGGCGGAACGCTGCCCGGCGCACGCGTCGCCGTCTTCGCGGCGGCGCATGAGCGGGCGCAGGCGCAGCCGGTGCTCGACGCCTTGCCGCTGGAGCGCCGCCTCGATCTGGTCGGCCGGACCGATCTGTTGACCGCTGCCGCGGCGCTGCGGCGCGCCTCGCTCTTCGTCGGCAACGACACCGGCGTCATGCATATCGCCGCGGCCATGGGGACGCCGACGCTCGGCCTGTTTGGCCCGAGCCTCGAGCAGCATTATGCGCCCTGGGGGCCGCGCAGCGCCGTGGTGCGCACGGCGAAATCCTATGCCGAGATCGTCGGCGCGCCGGATTACGACTACCGCAGCAGCAGGACGCATATGGAATCGCTGAGCGTCGATGCCGCCGAAGCGGCGGCGCGGCGGCTCTGGGCGAGCATCGAGGGCGAGGCGGCCTGATGCGCCTGCTGCAGGCCATGGCCGGCGCGCAACATGGCGGCGCCGAAGGCTTCTTCGTGCGGCTGGCGATCGCGCTGCAGCGCGCCGGGCAAGAGCAGCGCGTGCTCATCCGCCGCGATGCCGAGCGCGAAGCGGCGTTGCGCCGGGGCGGCGTCGAGGTGCTGGCGCTGCCTTTCGCCGGGCGCCTCGATTTTGCCACGCGGCTGGGTTTTCGCCGCGCCATCAGGGGCTACCGCCCGGACGTCGTGCTCACCTGGATGAACCGTGCGACCATGCTTTGCCCGCGCGGCGATTTCGTGCATGTTGCCCGTCTCGGGGGCTATTACGATTTGAAATACTATCGACGCTGCGACCATCTGATCGCGAATACGCGCGATATCGCCGACTATCTCTCGGCCGGGGGATGGGCGCAGGAGCGCGTGCACTACCTGCCCAATTTCGTCAGCGCGACGCCGGCGGCGGCGGTGGCGCGGGCGAGCCTCGCGACGCCCGAAGGCGTTCCGCTGGCGCTGGCGCTCGGCCGGCTCCATCCCAACAAAGGCTTCGACATGCTGCTCGCCGCGCTGGCGCTGGCGCCGGCGATCCATCTCTGGCTGGCCGGCGAAGGCGAGCTGCGCGAGGCCTTGGAACGCCAGGCGCGGGCGCTCGGCATAACCGAGCGCGTACGCTTTCTCGGCTGGCGCGACGATGCGGCGGCGCTGATGGCGGCGGCGGATGTCGTCGTCGTGCCATCGCGGCGCGAGCCGCTTGGCAATGTCGTCATCGAAGCCTGGGCGGCGGGCGTGGCGGTCGTGGCGACGGCGAGCGAGGGTCCGGGCGCGCTCGTCAAAGATGACGAGACGGGCGTTTTGGTTCCCGTCGACGACGCGCGCGCGCTTGCCGCGGCCCTGTGCCGTCTTGCCGAGGACAAGGCGCTGGCGGCGCGCCTTACCGCCGCGGGCCGCGCCGCCTATGACGCGGAATTCTCCGAGACGCGGGTGGTGGCGCTCTACCGCGACTTTCTCGAGCGGGTGGCGCGCTGATGTGCGGCATTGCCGGCATCATGACCGCCGATGGCGAGATGCCGCCGGCCGCCGCGCTCCAGGCGATGTCGGCGGCGCTCGCGCATCGCGGCCCCGACGGCAACGGCCATTATCGCTCCGGCAATGTCGGCATGGTGCAGACACGGCTCGCCATCATCGACCTCGCCACCGGCGACCAGCCGCTTTACGAGCCCGGCGGCGCGGCGCTGATGGCGAATGGCGAGATCTACAACTACATCGAGCTGCGCGCCGAGCTGGCCGGCGCCGCCTTCTCGACGGGATCCGATTGCGAGCCGCCGCTCCATCTCTACCGCAAGCATGGGCTCGACTTCACCGAACGCCTGCGCGGCATGTATGCGCTGGCGCTGCACGATCCGGCGGCGGGCCGCCTGGTGCTGGCGCGCGATCCCTTCGGCATCAAGCCGCTCTACTACGTCGAGACGGCGCTGGGCTTCGCTTTCGCTTCGGAGCCGCAAGCGCTGATCGCCGGCGGGCTGGTGCCGGCGCAGCTCGTGCGGCAGGTGCGCAACGAGCTGCTGCAGCTGCAATTCACCACCGGCCGCGAAACGATTTTCGCCGGCATTCAACGCGTGCTGCCGGGCGAGACCGTGGTGGTGGCGCGCGGCCGCGTCGTCGAGCGGCGGCGGCGCGAGCCGCTGCCGGCCGAGCCGCCGCTGCCGATCGAGGAGGCGCAGGCGTTGCGCGAGTTCGACCGCGTCTTCGCGGATTCCGTGCTGCTGCATCAGCGCTCCGACGTGCCTTACGGCATGTTCCTCTCCGGCGGCATCGATTCCTCGGCCGTCCTCGCCATGATGGCGCGGCTCAACGAGCGCCCGGTGAAGGCGTTCACCGTCGGCTTCACCAGCGGCAAGGTCGCCGATGAGCGCGAGCTCGCGCGCGCGGTCGCGCAGTCGCTCGGCGCCGAGCATGTCGAGATCGAGTTCCGCGAAGCGGATTTCTGGCGGCTGCTGCCGGAGATCGCGCGCACCATGGACGATCCTGCCGCCGATTACGCGATCCTGCCGACCTACAAGCTCGCCGGCGCGGCGCGCGCCGCTGGGCTCAAGGTGATCCTCTCCGGCGAGGGCGGCGACGAGCTGTTCGCGGGCTATGGGCGCTATCGCAGCGTCATGCGGCCGTGGTGGATGGGCGGCAAGCTGCTGCGCGGGCGCGGCAATCTCGACAAGCTCGGCGTGCTGCGCGGCGACCTCGCCGGCTGGCGCGACGGCATCGCCGCCGCCGAGCTGCGCGGCGCCGGGCGCGGGCGGACGCGGCTGCAAACGGCGCAGGCGACGGATTGCGCCGACTGGCTGCCGAACGATCTCTTGGGGAAGCTCGACCGCTGCCTGATGGCGCACAGCGTCGAAGGGCGAACGCCGTTCCTCGACCCGCTCGTCGCGGCTTTTGCCTTTCGCCTGCCGGACGATCTCAAAGTGAGGCGCAACACGGGCAAATGGCTGCTGCGGCGCTGGCTCGGCGAGCATGTGCCGGCGGCGGCGCCCTTGGCCAAGAAGCGCGGCTTCACCGTGCCGGTGGGGGCCTGGATCGCACGCCGCGGCGCGCAGCTCGGGCCG
>Ga0335079_10009118_pt1 | contig 11303 bp, 9 predicted proteins | sample Lox_Sample_33_FD_206719 | JGI IMG/M metagenome (GOLD analysis project Ga0335079, IMG submission 206719) | Soil microbial communities from Loxahatchee National Wildlife Refuge, Florida, United States - Lox_Sample_3.3 | ecosystem: Environmental > Terrestrial > Soil > Wetlands | place: USA: Florida... | reverse complement strand
CTGGTCGACATGGTCGACCAGATCGAGGCGCTGGTCGTCCACACCGAGACCGAGGCGCTGCTCGCCGAGCAGAACTTCATCAAGCAGTACAAGCCCCGGTTCAACATCCGGCTGCGTGACGACAAGTCGTATCCGTACATCGCGATCTCGCTGGACGAGGATTTCCCGCGGGTGTATTTCACGCGCGAGCGCCACCGCCGCGACCGCGTCTACTTCGGTCCGTACAGCAACGCCAAGCGGGTCCGCGCGACGCTCGAGGTGCTCGGCAAGGTGTTCATGTTCCGCTCGTGCGAGGGCCCCGAGCCCGGCCGCCGCAGCGGTTCGCCGTGCCTCGATTACTACATCAAGCGGTGTGAGGCGCCGTGCGTCGGCTACGTCAGTCGCGAGGACTACCGGAACGGGATCGACGGCGTGATCGATTTCCTGTCGGGCCGTTACCGGGACATCGAGCGCTCGCTCGAGAGGTCGATGCGCGAGGCGGCTGCCGAGCAGCGGTTCGAGGACGCCGCCCGCGAGCGGAACCGGCTGCGGGCGGTCCATTCGCTGCTCGAGCGCCAGCGCGTCGCCAACCAGGCGGTCGGGACGCTCGATGCGATCGCGGTGGCGGTGCACGAGGGCGAGGCCAACGCCCAGGTGTTCCAGGTTCGCGACGGCGTGCTGTCGGACCGCCAGAGCTTCTACCTCGACAACGAGGCCCACGGCGGGATCGCCGAGGTCGCCGAGGCGTTCATCCTCCAGTACTACACGAGCGCGATGATGGTGCCGCCGCTGCTGGTCGTGCAGCGCGAGGTCGCACCCTCGGCGCCGGTCCTGGCGGAGGCGCTGAGCGTCCGGCGCGACGGATCGGTCGAGATCCGCGCCGCCGAGCGCGGGGACAAGCGCCGGATCCTCGAGCTCGCCGAGCGCAACGCCAGGCTGGCGCTCGACCAGGAGCGGCTGCGCTCAGAGCGCCGGCGCCAGCAGCGGGTCGAGGCGCTCGACGGCCTCCAGCAGGCGCTCGGGCTCGCCACGATCCCGCTGCGAATCGAGTGCTTCGACATCTCGACGCTGATGGGCACGAACACGGTGGCGTCGATGGTGGTGTTCGAAGGCGGCGCGCCGAAGAAATCCGATTACCGGCGGTTCAAGATCCGCGGCGACTTCGCGGACAACGGCGGACCTGCGATCGGCGAGCCCGACGACTTCGCGGCGATGGAGGAGGTGCTGTCGCGCCGGCTCGCGCGGTGGGAGCATCAGCACGATCTGTCTCCGCACGACAAGGACTACGACCCGAGCTTCGCCGCGCTCCCGAACGTGATCGTGATCGACGGCGGCAAGGGCCAGCTGTCGGCCGGGCTGCGCGCGCTCCAAGGGTTCCGCGATCGCGGCGTCGTCGTGATCTCGCTGGCCAAGCGGATCGAGGAGGTGTTCACCGCCGGCGCGAAGGAGCCGTTGCGCCTGCCGCACGACCGGGTCGAGCTCCAGCTGCTGCAGCGGGTCCGGGACGAGGCGCACCGGTTCGCGATCACCCACCACCGGATCCGGCGCGACCGAGCGATGACCGCGTCGATCCTCGACGAGCTGCCGGGCGTCGGGCCGGCGCGCAAGCGCGCGCTGCTCAAGCACTTCGGTTCGCCCGACGCGATCCTGGCGGCCTCGCGGGAGGAGCTCGAGGCCGTACCCGGGATGCCGGGCAAGCTCGCGCGCGAGGTGTACCGCGAGCTGCACAAGACGGGGGTCTGATCGGTAGTGAGGCCGCACAGGCACCGCGGGCAAACACCGGGCCCCGGCCACCCGTGCACCACGGGAACACGCCATAGACGTCGGGCTCGTTGCCGAGCTCGGGCGCGGCCACGTGCCGCGATCCGATGCCGCGCAGCCGCGCGCGCCTCGCCGCGGGGGTTTTACTTTTCGTGGGATGGTCGGCAGCGCCTAAGCGCGGTCGGGTCGCCGCCCGCGTAGGCCTCGAGCGCTCCGTACTCAGACGACACCCGAGGAACCCGTCGGGCAGCGGACGGCCGGCCGTGCCGACGACCGCCTCGAGCGCCGGCCGCGCGGGTCGCTCGGCGGCCCGCGCCGGGGCCGCGAGGGGCGAGTCGTCGTATCTGGTGGCCGCCCCCACCACCCACGGGCGCCGAGGATCAACACCGTCAATGCCGCCAGGATGATCGTGTGTGCGCGGCGCCACCGCGCGTGCGATCCTGCCACACCGCCCGGGGTAGCACGTACTGATCGCGCGCGTCCGCGTGACCGTTCAAGCTTCCTACCATGGAAGTCTCAGGAGTGGACCAGCTCGAGCAGCCAACGCAGGCGTCACCGGACGAGGGCTCGGCCCTGACCGACCTCGTGATCATCACCGGGTTCTCGGGCGCCGGCAAGTCGACGGCGATGGCCGCTTTCGAAGACGAAGGGTACTTCTGCGTCGACAACCTGCCGTCGGAGATGATCCGGTCGCTCGTCGACCTGTTCATGCACCCGGGCTCGAAGGTGCAGCGGGCGGCGGTCGTCTCCGACGTCCGCGGTGGCGAGTACTTCGACGGCCTGAGCACGATGCTCGATGACCTCCGGGCGGCGGGCGTCACCCACCGCGTGCTGTTCCTCGACGCCGACGAGCAGACGCTGCTGACGCGCTACAAGGAGACGCGCCGGCGCCACCCGCTCGCCCCGGAGGGCAGCGTCGTCGATGGCATCGCCCGCGAGCGCGAGCTCCTGCGCCCGCTGCGCGGGCGCTCGGACGTCGTGATCGACACGTCCGGGCTGACGGCGGCGATGCTGCGCCGCAAGCTCGCGGACGAGCTGCTTCCGACGCGAACCCCGGGGCGCCTGGCGGTGACGTTCCAGAGCTTCGGCTTCAAGTACGGCCCCGCCCGCGATCCCGATCTGCTGCTCGACGTCCGCTTCCTCCCGAATCCGCACTACGAGCCTCACCTTCGGCCGCTGACCGGCGAGGACCCGCCGATCGTCGAGTTCATCAACCGCGACGGGGAGCTCGACGCGTTCTACGACAGGCTTCACCCGCTGCTCGACTATCTGCTCCCGCAGTACCTGACCGAGGGCAAGGCGCATCTCGTGGTGGCGATCGGCTGCACCGGGGGGCGCCATCGATCGGTGTCGATCGCTTCGCACCTCGCGAGCCGCTACGGCCCCGAGCCCGAGTACCTCGTCAACGTCGTCCACAGAGACGTCAGCCGGCCGGCGTGATCGACCACATCGGGTTCGAAGTCAGCGATCTGGAGCGCTCGAGCCGGTTCTACGACGCCGTCCTGTATGCGCTCGGAGCCCGGCGGATGGTTCAGTCCGAGCACGTGATCGCGTACGGGGTCAACGGGCCCCAGCTGTGGATCGTTGTCAGAGGCCGGGCACCGGGCTCGGGCTACGGGCATGTGGCGCTCCGGGCGAGCGGCAAGGCGGCCGTCGACGCCGCCTACGCCGGCGGCCTCGCCAACGGCGGCAGCGACGACGGGGCTCCGGGAATGCGCCCTCAGTACGGACGGCGCTACTACGCGGCCTATCTCAAGGACCCCGACGGCCTGCGGGTGGAAGTCGTATCGCGGAGATGACTCGGTAGCCTTCCGCCTGCCGACTGACCCGCACCAACGGTCGGCCTTTCTCTTGCCGCCACCAACATGAAACAAAAGGAGGGTCGAGCATGCCCGTACGCGTCGGTATCAACGGCTTCGGACGGATCGGTCGAAACGTGTTCCGCGCCGCCTATGAGGCGGGCGCTGACATTGAATGGGTCGGCGTCAACGACATCGGCAACCCCAGTACGTTCGCCCACCTGCTCAAGTATGACTCGAGCTATGGACCCTTCCCGGGCGAGGTCGAGGCGACCGACACGGGTTTCCGGATCGATGGCAACGAGATCCGCTTCATCTCCGAGAAGGATCCCGCCGCGCTGCCGTGGGGAGAGCTGGGCGCCGACGTCGTGATCGAGTCGACCGGCCTGTTCACCGACCGAGAGAACGCCGCCAAGCACCTCTCGGCCGGCGCCAAGAAGGTGCTGATCTCGGCGCCGGCCACCGAGCCGGACGTCACCGTCGCGCTCGGGGTGAACTTCGAGGACGTGTACGACCCCGCCAAGCATGACGTGATCTCGAATGCCTCGTGCACCACCAACTGCCTGGCGCCGGTCGCCAAGGTGCTGAACGACACGGTCGGGATCAAGCACGGGCTGATGACCACGATCCACGCGTACACTGCCGACCAGCGCCTCCAGGACATGCCGCACCGTGATCTGCGCCGGGCGCGGGCCGCCGCGGTCAACCTGATCCCGGCCTCGACCGGGGCGGCCAAGGCGATCGGACTCGTGATCCCGGACCTGAACGGGAAGCTGCACGGATTCGCGGTCAGAGCGCCGGTCCCGACCGGGAGCGTCGTCGACCTGACGGTCGAGGCGAACCGCGAGACGAGCGTCGAGGAGCTCAACGCCGCCGTCAGGGCCGCCGCCGAAGGCCCGATGGCGGGCGTACTCGCCTACACCGAGGATCCGATCGTGTCCTCGGACATCGTCAAGAACCCGGCGTCGTCGATCTTCGACTCGTTGCTGACGGCGGTGATGGACAAGACGATGGTCAAGCTCGTCGCCTGGTACGACAACGAGTGGGGCTACTCCAATCGCGTCGTCGACGTCGCGCAGAGACTGCTGTGAAGACGCTTCGGGACCTGGGAGACCTCGACGGCAAGCGGGTGCTGGTCCGGGTCGACTTCAACGTACCGCTCGAGAACGGAACGGTGGCCGACGACATGCGCATCCGCGCGGCGCTTCCGACGATCGAGGAGCTGCGCCGGCGGGGGGCGAGGATCGTGCTGGTCTCGCACCTCGGGCGGCCGAAGGATCGAGAGCCGTCGTTGTCCCTGGCCCCGGTGGGGGCGCGGCTCGGCGAGCTGCTCGGCGCTCCGGTCAGCGTCGCGCCGGGTGTCGTCGGCGGGGACGTGCGGGCGGCGGTCGACGGGTTGGGCGACGGCGACGTGCTGCTGCTCGAGAACGTCCGCTACGAGCCGGGCGAGACCAAGAACGACCCCGAGCTGGCGGGCGAATTGGCCTCGCTCGCCGACGTATACGTGGACGACGCGTTCGGGGCCGCCCACCGTGCCCACGCCTCGACCGAGGGGGTCGCGCGGCTCGTGCCCGATCATGCCGGCGGCCTCCTGCTCGAGCGCGAGGTCAGCACGCTGATGGGCGTGCTCGAGGATCCCGCCCGGCCGCTCGTGTCGGTGCTCGGCGGCGCCAAGGTGAGCGACAAGATCGGCGTGATCGATCGGTTCCGGGAAAGCGCCGACACGATCCTGATCGGGGGCGCCATGTGCTTTCCGTTCCTGGCCGCGCAGGGTCATCCGGTCGGGGACTCGCTGTGCGCTTCCGACGACGTGGAGCTGGCGAGGCGGACGCTTTCGTCCGGCTCGGCGTCGCGGGCCCGGTTGGAGCTGCCGGTCGACCTGGTGATCGCGGACCGATTCGATGCGGACGCCTCGACGCGGGAGCTCGACGGGCTCGACGTGCCGGACGGATGGATGGGGCTCGACATCGGACCGCGGACCGCCGCTCTGTACGGCGACGTGATCGCCGGCGCGGGCACGGTGTTCTGGAACGGTCCGATGGGGGCGTTCGAGCTCGCCCCGTTCGCCGCCGGGACGCGCGCGGTCGCAGAGGCGGTGGCGGCGGCGCCCGGAACCACGGTCGTCGGCGGCGGCGACTCCGCCGCGGCGCTCGAACGGTTTGGACTGGCTGATTCTGTGACCCATCTCTCGACCGGGGGCGGAGCCACGCTCGAGCTGATCGAGGGCAAGCAGTTGCCCGGTGTGGAGGCGTTGGCATGAGCGCGACGGGTTCGTCCGGGAGCGGCCGCGTGCCGCTGATCGCCGGCAACTGGAAGATGAACAAGACCGTCGCGGAGGCCGAGGAGTTCATCCAGGCGCTGTTGCCGCGCGTGTCTTCGGTTCAGGGCGTCGACGTCGCCGTGTGTCCGCCGTTCACCGCGCTCCAGGCGATGGTCGATTCGGCTCGCGGCTCGCGGGTCGAGGTCTACGCCCAGAACATGCACCAGGCCGACAGCGGCGCTTTCACCGGCGAGGTGTCGGCGCCGATGCTGCTCGAACTGGGGGTGCACGGCGTGATCGTCGGTCACTCCGAGCGGCGAGAGATGTTCGGCGAGACAGACCGCGCGCTCCAGCTGAAGGTGCCGGCAGCGCTGGCGGCGGGGCTGAAGCCGATCCTGTGCGTGGGCGAGACCGAGGATGAGCGCGAGGCCGGCGACACCGAGCGCAAGCTCCGCCACCAGGTCCAGGAGGACCTGGCCCGCGTGGACGTCTCGCAGTTGGGGGATGTGGTGATCGCCTATGAGCCGATCTGGGCGATCGGGACCGGGAGGGTGGCGACGCCGGACCAGGCCCAGGAGGCGTGTGCGTTCATCCGGGCGCTGGTGGCCGACCGCTCGCGCGATCAGGCCGCACGCACGCGGGTGCTGTACGGCGGCAGCGTCAAGGGCGAGAACTGCGGCGAGTTGCTGTGTCTTCCCGACATCGACGGCGCGCTGGTCGGCGGCGCGAGCCTTGACGCAGAGGGGTTCGCGGCGATCGTCGAAGCGGCTCGCTGACGCCGTTTCCATCCGGCGCGGGCGGCCTGCCCGCGCCGGCGCCTGGTCGCCGCTTGCTGGGAGCGGTGGCTCTGCCCGCGGTCGATCTACGTGCTCAACGCGGACTATACTTGACATCAAGCGACTTAGATTTCATAATGGTCGCACACACCGATTCTCATCCTGATAAGGAGAGGTTTGACATGGCATTGATTCGATGGGAGCCCGCTCGCGAGCTCCAGACGATGCAGAACGAGATGAACCGCTTGTTCGGCACGTTCTTTGACTCCACGACCCCGGGCAACAGGCATCGCGCCTCGCTGCGCAGCTGGATGCCGGCCATGGACGTGAGCGAGAGCGACAACGAGTACGTCCTGAAGGCCGACTTGCCGGGTCTGAACGAGGGCGATGTCAACGTCGAGCTCGACGACAACGTCCTGCGGATCTCCGGTGAGCGGAAGTCCGAGCACGAGGAGCGCAAGAACGGCTACCACCGTGTCGAGCGCGCATTCGGGCGCTTCTCGCGGTCGCTGCGCCTTCCCGAGGGCGTCAGCGCCGAGGGCATCCAGGCGAACTTCGACAACGGCGTGCTCGAGGTCCACATCCAGAAGCCCGAGCAGCACAAGCCCCAGAAGGTCGCGATCTCGGTCGGCCGCGAGGCCAAGACGATCGAGGGCGGCGAGGACACGGAGTCCGCTCCGGCCGCCGCCTAAGCGGGTCCCAGTAGGGTCCGGGCCGTGTTCACGGTCCGGACCCGAGTCGCCGACACACTCGCGCGTACCGGCACGCTCCATCTGGGCCATGGCGACGTCGCCACGCCTGCGTTCGTGCCGCTCGCGACGAAAGGGGCGGTGAAGGCGCTCGAGCCGCGCGACGTCGCCGCGCTCGGATACGAGCTGATCCTCGGCAATACGTTCCATCTGCTGCTGGCGCCCGGGCCGGAGCTCGTCCGTGAGCTCGGCGGCCTCCACTCGTTCATGCGCTGGGACGGTGCGATCGTCACCGACTCGGGGGGCTTTCAGGTGTTCTCGATGGGCCACGGTGGCGTGGCCGACGAGATCAAGGGCCGGGGGCGGGGCGGTGGCGCCGGTGTCTCCGGGTCCGAGGGGTCCGGGGCGACCGGGGCGATCCTCTCCATCGACGAAGAAGGGGTTCGGTTCCGCTCGTACGTGGACGGGCGCGAGCGCTTCCTGTCGCCGGAGACCTCGATGTCGGTCCAGGCCGCGCTCGGCTCGGACATCGCGCTGGTGTTCGACGAGTGCACGCCGTTCCACGTCACCCGCGAGTACACCGAGCGCTCGATGGAGCGGACCCACCGGTGGCTCGAGCGCTGCCTGCGGTGGCACGCCGAGCACGGGCCGCCCGGGCAGGCCGTGTACGGGATCGTCCAGGGAGGCGTCGAGCAGGACCTGCGGATCGTGTCCGTCGGGGCGGTGGCGGCCAGCGCGTGCGACGGCGTGGCGATCGGAGGGTCGCTCGGGCAGGACAAGGGGCAGATGCACTCGGTGGTGTCGTGGACCACGGCCGAGCTCGAGCGCCTCGTGCCCGACCGGCCCCGGCACCTGCTCGGGATCGGCGACGTTGACGACCTGATCGCCGGCGTCGAGATGGGGATCGACACGTTCGACTGCGCGCTGCCGACCAGGCTCGGGCGCCACGGGGTCGCGCTCGTGCCCGACCCGGCGGCCCGGTGGCGCGTGGACCTGGTCAAGGGACGGTGGCGCGACCGCCCGGAGCCGATCCTCGACGGCTGTCCGTGTCCGGCTTGCTCGAGTGGCTTCTCGCGCGCATATCTCCACTACCTGCTGCGCGCCGGCGAGCTCACCGCGCTGCGCCTCGTGACCCTCCACAATCTCGCGTTCATCGCCCGGCTGATGGCCGACCTGCGGGATGCGATCGACGGCGGCCGGCTGGCGGCGGTGGCGGCGGCGCTGCGAGGTGGCGCGGCCCCGGGGACGGTGGACGCGGTGGCGCGGGCCGGCTAGCGCCGGGGTGGGGGCCGCTCCGCTGGGGTGGGGTCCGCTCCGCTGGGGTGGGGGTCCGGTCGTTGGACGGGTCGTCAGACCCCGCCCCGGGGCCACCGGTAAAACGCGACAAACTATCCCGCTCGACGCCACCGGCGCCACATAAGCATGGTGTCCATGCTTATGTGGTCCCTGCCGACCGGGGGCTGGGTGGTTTGACGCGTTTAAGCAGGGCGGCTACGAGGCGGCGGCCGCGCTCTCGGGGCCATAAACTCGCCACGGCTGCACCCCGCACTCGGCGCGGTGCAGATAAGCGCCCCCGTGGCGCTTATGTGCACGCGGCTGGCGCGGATTGGAGGGCTCTGGCGCCCTCCGCACCTCGAACGTGGTAGCGCGGCGCGGGCACGTTAGTCTGAACCGGCGAAACGGGCGGTTGCAGCTGACGGCCCCGCTCGGCATCCATGCCTCGCAGACGGGGCCTGCCGCGCCACATCCGACGGACGCCGCCGAAGGCGGTCCCGCTAAACCATCCCGCTTGTGAAAGGCTGTACAGGTCGTGTCCTACCCGGGTGCCTCGCGCCCGACCCAGCGGCAAGGGACACACCGTGGCGGCGCACCGGCACCCGGTGCGGACGCGTACCGGAGCCTTACTTCGTGTACTGGTTGATGATCTTCTGGAGCTGGTTGACCGCGTCGCTGGTGTCGTGCGCGACGACTCTGCGGAAGTGCACGACGTTGTTCGACGTACTCGCGGCGATCGTGATCGCCACCGCCACCGCGGCCACGAACAGCACCACGACCGCGAGGAGCGCGAAGAAGCGGCGCGCGGCGCGCGACCGCTTGGGCGCCGCTCGACGGCCTTCGTCGGGGCCGTAGGCGGGGATCCGTGGGGGATAGGCCGGCCGGCGCGGCTCGAGCTGCCGAGGCCGCGGCGCCGCGTTGGTCCTGGAGTTCGTGGACGAGGTCCGCGGCGCGACGCGGGTCTCGGCCGTGGGCATGCCGCGCCCCGACAGCACACGCGTCGCCGCGGTGCCTTCCATGCTGCCGGCACTCCGCGCTCCGGTCCGAGCCGGCTCGACGCCTCGAGCACCCCGGGTGATCGCCTCCGCAAGCAGCATCGCGTTCTCCGGCCGGTCGTCCTGGTCGAGCGCGAGCGCCATCGAAACCGCATCGGCCAGCTCCGGCGGCACGCGCTGATTGAGCTCGTCGACCGAGGCCGGCGGCTCGCGCTGCTGCTTGAGCGCGAGTTCGGACAGCGAGCTGGCCTCATAGGGCAGGCGCCCGGTCAGCAGCTGGTAGGCCACGACCCCGAGCGAGTACAGATCGGCTCGCGGCCCGGCCTCCTCGCCGCGCGCCTGCTCAGGCGCGAGATAGGCGGCGGTCCCGAGCACCGAGCCGACCTGGGTGATGCTGGATTGGTCAGTGGCCCGCGCAATGCCGAAGTCGGCCAGCTTGACCACGTCGGAATCGGACACGAGCAGGTTGCCCGGCTTGACGTCCCGGTGCACGACGCCGTTGCGGTGCGCGTAGTCGAGCCCCCGGCAGGCCTGAATGATCACGTCGATGGCCTGATCGACCGCCATCGGGCCGTGGTCGCGGAGCAGCTCGGCGCACGAGTGGCCGGGGACGTGCTCCATCACGATGAAGTGCTGGCGAGCGTGCTCGTCGAAGCCGAAGTCGAACACCTGGACGATGTTCGGGTGCACCAGCCGGGCCGCCGATAGCGCCTCCCGGCGGAAGCGGGACACGAACGTCGGATCGTCAGCGAGATGCTCGGCGAGCAGCTTGATCGCGACGTAGCGCTCCAGACGCTGGTCGAACGCCAGTTGCACCGTGGACATCCCGCCGACACCGAGGCGGCCCTCGATGCGGTACCGCCCGACGATCGCTGTTCCGTTAGTCACCCACCACCACCGCCGTTTCCGCCACCGTTGCCGCTCCCCGCGCCCGTTCCGCCGCTATTGCCAGTTCCGGTCGTGGTGGTGGTTCCTGCGCCCAGTCCCACCCCGCCGGATGTCGTCGTTGTAGAAGAAGTACCCGGGTTCGTCGCAGTGGTTGCGGTGGTGGGGGTGGTGGTCGTGGTCGACGTCGTGGTCGTCGAGGTGCTCGAGGTGGTGGTGGTGGTGGTGGGCGTCGTGCTCGTCGTCGTCGACGTCGGAGTGCTGGTCGAGGACGTCGTGGTCGGCGTGGACGTCGTGGTGGTCGTGTTCTGGCGGCAATCCCGGGCCGCAAGCTGGGCGATCGTCAACGCGCCTTGACTGAGGTTGGCGCGCAGCGTGGGATTGATCGTGACCGGCAGGTTCTGGACGTCGCGGCTCAGGGCTGCGCCGGCGTTGATCGCGGCGCCGCAGTCCCCGGACTGGACGGCCGAGGTGATCTCGTTGCCCTGACCGCTCAGGGCGATCGACTGGTCTCCCGAGAGCAGGCCCGCACCGCCGCCGCAGGCGGCGACGCACGAGACGGCGAAGCCGAGCCCGCCGGCGAGGATGGCGCGAGACGCGTGGCGCATGCGCAGCGTCACTTTAGACGGTGACCCCGTTGGCATTCCGTTAGAGGATGGTCGGCGGCGCCTGACGGCGGCGCCTTAGAGGATGGTCGGCGGCGCCTGACGGCGGCGCCTTAGAGGATGGTCGGCGGCGCCTGACGGCGGCGCCTTAGAGGATGGTCGGCGGCGCCTGACGGCGGCGCCTGAGAGTCCCCGGTGAGAGGTCTCTCACTGTCCGTACGCGAGGCGTTCGGCCAGCGAGTCGGGAAGCCGGGCGGCGCGGATCGCCCCGGCGGCTCC
>Ga0335079_10009114_pt1 | contig 11305 bp, 10 predicted proteins | sample Lox_Sample_33_FD_206719 | JGI IMG/M metagenome (GOLD analysis project Ga0335079, IMG submission 206719) | Soil microbial communities from Loxahatchee National Wildlife Refuge, Florida, United States - Lox_Sample_3.3 | ecosystem: Environmental > Terrestrial > Soil > Wetlands | place: USA... | reverse complement strand
CCTGCCGAGGCCGCCGGCGGTCTGGAGCAGATCGCGCATGCCGCCCCCGCGGAGCAGCCCCGGATGCTGCTTGAGCTCATCGCGCAGCGCCTTGCCGAGCAGCAGCGCCTGCCGCCGGCGCGCGCGTTGACGACGCGCGAGCTCACCCAGCGAGCGCACCTGGCGCAGGAGGAGCGTGCCAGCCTCGCCGAACTTGCCGCGGTGTGTGAGCGCGTACGCTTCTCCGGTTGCGAGGTCCCGGGCGCAAATCTCGCAAGTGCGATGGCTCGCGGGAAGAGCCTGCTCGCGACCCTCGAGCTGGAGCCGCCGGCCGCGGCCCGGGCAGCGTGAGCTCATGCGCGATCGATTCATTACCCTCACCTGCGCACTGGGCGCGCTGCTGCTGTTCGGCACTCTGTTCTGGCACGGCGGCACACTCAGCGAGCCCGAGGTCTCGCTCCCCAGCACCGCGGAGCGCGGCGACAACGGCCTGCTGGGGGCGCTGCGCTGGCTGCAGCAGGAGGGCGTGCCGACCCTCTCGCTGCGCGAGCGCTTCGGCACCCTGGAGCACCGTCACGAGCTCTCCGCTGCCGGGAACCTGCTCATCGTGACGCTGCCGGCGAGCGGCCATGTCCGCAACGACGAGGTCGTGGCGCTGGATCGCTGGATCCGCGCCGGTAACACGCTGCTGGTGCTGGCGGCTCTGAGCGACAGGCCCGGCTTCGCCCAGCAGCCCCGCACGCTGTACGCCGATCTGCAGCTGCTGACCGGGCTGAGCGTCACTCATGAGCCGCCGAAGACCTCCGACGCCGCTCCGAAGGGCGCGCCGGGCGCCCCCGGTAAACCCACTGCACGAGCCAAGGACGAGGCGCGCCGGGCGCTCGCCCGCATGGTGGAGGAGCTCAGTGAGCCACAGCGCCGCACGCTGGTCCCGAATCAGCCGCATCCCTATTTCGAGGGCGTCACCAGTGCGGTGGCGTTCTCCGACTATCAACCGAGCGCCAGTTCGGTGCTGGTTCCCCGCGATGGCTTCGTACTCGCTCTGGCGCATGCGGCTGACTCGCGCACCGGCGTATTCTGGGTGCGCCCGGATGGTGCCGGCACCATCCTCGTCAGCGGCTTCGCGTCATTGTTCAGCAATCGCGCACTACCGGTGGCCGACAACGCGCGGCTGCTCGCCAACCTCATCGCCGTAACTGTCGGCCCGCGCGGTACGGTGATCTTCGATGACGAGCACCAGGGCCTGACGGCGGCATACGATCCGGCGAAGTTCTATCGCGACCGGCGCTTGTACGCCACGATCGCCACGCTTGCGCTGGTGTGGCTGCTGTGGGTACTGGGAGGCACGCAGCTGCAGATGCCGCACGCGGCCGGCGGTGCGCCACGCGAGTCGGACCTGGTGCGCACCACCGGCCTGTTCTTTGCGCGCGTGCTGCAGTCGCCGGTCGCGGCGCGCCGTATGTTCGAGCACTTCTTCGGCCAGCTGCACGTCGCCATGCCGCCGATGGCAGCGCCCGCGGCCGCCGCGCCGTGGGAGTGGCTGGAGAAGCACCCGCGTCTGGCGCTCGCCGACGTCCGGCAGCTCAAGCAGTGGTACGCGGACGCCCATGCGCAGCGGCGCGTGCCTCTGGTCCGCCTGCATAACCTCATCCTAGCTACTGAAGGGCGACTGGCCGCATGAGTAACTCGATCCGCGAGCTTCGCAGTGTTCTGGGGCGTGAGCTGGGCCGCGTAATCATCGGTGCAGATGCGAGTGTGGATGCACTGCTCATCGCACTCATCGCCCGGGGCCACGTGCTGGTGCAAGGCGCCCCGGGGCTCGGCAAGACCTTGCTGGCCAAGACACTGGCACGCGCGCTGGGTGGTGAGTTCAAGCGCATACAGGGCACCACCGACCTGATGCCAAGCGACATCATCGGCGTGCACGTGTTCGATGAGGCCCAGCGTGGCTTCGTGTTTCGGCCCGGGCCGGTGTTCGCCGACGTTGTGCTGGTCGATGAGATCAACCGCACCGGTCCGAAGACCCAGTCCGCCCTGCTGGAGGCGATGGAGGAGCGACAGGTCAGCGTGGAGCGCGCCGTGTGGCAGCTGCCGGCGGATTTCCTGGTCCTGGCGACCCAGAACCCGCGGGAATTCGAGGGCACCTTTCCCCTGCCGGAGTCGCAGCTCGACCGCTTCATGCTGCGGGTGGACATGGATTACCCGTCCCGCGAGGCCGAGGCCGAGATCCTCGCCCGGTACGGCGGCGTGCTCGCGGCCTCGCACGCGGCACTGGACTCGGTGCGCGTCATCGACCGCGATTTGCTCGGCGCAGCGCGCGCCGAGGCCGAGCAGGTGCACGTGGCGGACGCACTGGGCGCCTATGTGCTCGATATTGCGCGCGCGACGCGCGAACATCCGCGCGTCGCGCTGGGACTGTCCACCCGCGGTGCGCTCGCGCTGCTCAAGGCAGCGCGCATCAACTGCGGGCTGCGCGGCGCCGATTTCGTCACCCCGGATGACGTCAAGCACGTCGCCGCGTGGATCCTGGCACATCGCCTGGTGCTGACGCCGGAAGCCGCCCTCGAGGGCGCGAAGGACGCAGAGCTCGTCGCGAGCGTGCTGGCCTCAACCCAGGTGCCCCGCTAAGGCAGCGCTCATGCATCTTGCGCGCCTCAGTTACGTACTCGTGGTGCTGACCGCGGTGCTGGCGGTCGCCGGAATCTGGTCGGGAGATGCATACCTTGCGCACCTGTGGCGGATCCCCGCTGCGCTGTGGCTCCTGGGGCTCTCACTGGAGGGCGCGTTCGTGCGCCGCCTGCTGCCGCAGGTGCGCCTGCAGAGCGCTCCGCGCGCTTTCCTCGGGCGCCCGCAGCAGGCGGCCTTCGTGTTCGTCAACGCGGCCCGTCGCGCCATTGCGCTCGAGTACGCACCCGCCACGCCCGGTGGTTTCGAGGCACAGCCGGCGGTACGACGCATCAGAATTCCCCCGCAGGGGGTGCTTGAGGATGCACTCACCCTGTTGCCCGTGAGGCTTGGTCCGCAACGCTGGCCGGTGCTGCCCGCGCGGCTGCGCGGGGGGCTCGGGCTGGCCTGGTGGACGAACTCCCTGCAGCCGCGCGAAGAGCTCAGCGTGGCGCCGGAGGTGCTGCGCGATCGCGTGCGGGTGCGCGGTTTTGCGAGCGGGGTGCGCGCCAGGCGCGTGCTCGGGGCGGGGCAGGAGCTGCATCAGCTGCGCGGCTACGCGCCGGGCGATCCGCTCGCGCGCATTGACTGGAAGGCCACCGCGCGCAGCGGCGCGCTCATGACGCGCGAATACAGCGAGGATCAGCACCTGGACGTTCTGGTGGCGATCGATGCGGGTCGCCTGAGCCGCGTGCGCGCAGGCCCGCTCGAGCGGTTCGGGCTGTACAGCAATGTCGCCGCGAGTTTTGCCGAGATCGTCACGCTCAATGATGACCGCATCGGGTTGCTGGTCTACGCCGACCAGGTGCTCACGAGCCGCGCCCCGGCGCGCGGCCTGGCGGCCGTGACCGGAGTGCGCCGCGCGCTTGAGCAACTGGTGGTGCGCCCGGCCGAATCGGATCCAACCGCCGCGGCCGTGAGCATCCGCAGGCTGCTGCGCCAGCGTGCCCTGGTGGTCGTGCTCACCGACCTCGAGGATGCCAGCGTGGCCGGCGCGCTCGCGCGCGCCGTACGGCTTCTGGCGCCGCCGCACCTGGTGCTGATCGCGGGCGTGCACACGGGCGAGATCGAGGAGCTGGCCGAGGCTGAGGCCCGCGAGTGGCAGGATCCATGGATCGCGCTCGCCGCCGCCGAGCAGCTGCGCCGGGCGGCCGCCCAGCGCGAGCTCCTGCAGCGCCTCGGCGCGCCGGTCGTCTCCGCGCGGCCGCAGCAGCTGGCGCCGGCGCTGTTCACTCGTTACGAAGTGCTGCGTCAGTCGCGACGCGTCTGAGGCCGCGCCGCCCCTGGGCGGCGGGGCACCCCGCTCAACAGCGCCAGCATCGCCAGCCAATAGCCGACGCCGACGGCCACGCGCGTGCCAAGCGGCACGTGCGGGTTGGGGGAGATGAAGCCCTCGATCAGGCCGGCCCCCACCAGCAGCACCGCGCAGGCCACCAGCACATCGCCGGAGCGCAGCGCGGCGGCGCGGAAGGAATCACGTCGCCCGGCCGCTCCGGGACGGATGAGTGCCTCGCCTACCGCGGCCCCTGCGGCCCCGGAGAGGCAGATGACCGAGAGCTCCACGCAGCCGTGGGCGACGATGAAGCTGAACAGCTGTTGCGCAAGCCCGTGCTGCCCGACGAAGGCGAACACGGCGCCGAGCATGAAGCCGTTCAGCCCGATGATGTACAGGGTTCCGAGCCCGAACAGGAAGCCCGCGCAATAGGCGAACAGGCTGACAACGATGTTGTTTGTCAGGATCTGCACCGACAGCACCGAGGAGGGCACGACGTTGAGCAGCCCCTCCGTCCACAGCTTGCCGCGCTCGACGCTCGCGATCAGCTCAGGACCTGCGACCAGGGCGATGAGGTCCGGGTAGTGAGCGACGAGCGCGTAGCCTGCACATGCCGCCAGTACGAACAGGCAGCTCGTCCAGGCGATGTAAGGCAGCAACCAGCGTACGGCCGCGGGGATGTCCTCGCGCAGCAGGCGCCGCAGCATGCTACCCAGGTGCCAGGCCCCCTGGTGCAGCGTGACGTGCGCGCGGGCGTAGGCGCTCTCCAGATATTCGCGTGTGCGGCTTTCGGGCATCAGCGCGCGGGCGCGCGCCAGGTCGTGCGCCAGCAGCCGATAATCATCGGCCAGGCGTGCGGCGTCGGCCGCGTCGCCGGTGCGCGTGTTCGCGAGTCGCTGCGCGCGCTCTTCCGCCTGCCGCCACAGGGTGGCGCGATTCAGCAGTGCTGCGGCGAGGGCCTTCTGGCGCGCCGGAGATTCCATGCCGGCTAGCGACTCGCCAGGCGCTCGACCCGCGCACGCCATTGCAGCTCATCCGCGTCGCTGAGATCCGCGGCGGGGCCCAGATAACGTTGCAGCACGGCCCGTGCGAGCCGCACGCGCGCCTCCGGCGTCAGCGCGGGCCAGCGCTGCAACAGATCGGCGACAATTTCCGCACCGGCCGCGTCGAGCGCACCCAGGCGCATGGCGGCCGCTTCCGGCGAGAGCGCATCGGCGCCCGAGCGCTCGTATACCAGCAGGGTGCCCGCCGCCATGTCCCCGCAACGCACGTGCTCGCGGGTGAACACGACCAGGGTCAGGCCCACGCCGTAGAACGCCGGCAGGCTGTCGATAAGGCGAAAGACGTTGCGCACCAGCAGCGGTCCTGCGCCGGGTGGCCCGCCCTGCCGCGTGACGACGCGGATGCCGGCACTGCGCTTCCCGGGCGTGCGCCCGCGCATCGCGAGCTCGGCCACCGGCTGGTAGAGGAAATAGATCGCCAACGCCGGCAGCACCACCGTGGCGAACCAGCGCGCATCGTTGGTCAGTGGCGCGCTCAGCGACCAGCGCCCGTTATAAAGGAGTCCCGCCGCCACGTACCACCCCAGCGCCAGTACCGCGCGGATGTGCCAGTCGATGATGAAGGCGAAACTGCGGACCCCCGGTCCGGCTACGGGCAAGGAAACGTCGATCCCCGTGACACTGTCGATAATCAGCCCGGGAGCGACCTGGCTCACGTCTCCTCCGCGAGCTGCTCGGCCTGGAACTCCTGCTGCAGCGCGTTGATCAGCTCATCGAGCTGTCCGTCCATGACCTGCTGCAGCTTGTAGAGGGTGAGGTTGATGCGGTGATCGGTCACACGACCCTGCGGAAAATTATACGTGCGGATGCGCTCGGAGCGGTCGCCGCTGCCGACCTGCAGGCGGCGCGCCTGCGCCTGTGCGCTTTGCTGCTTCTCCTGCTCGGCGGCGAGCAGGCGCGCCTTCAGCAGCGCCATGGCGCGCGAGCGGTTCTTGTGTTGCGAGCGCTCGTCCTGACACTCCACCACGATGCCGCTCGGCAGGTGGGTGATGCGCACCGCGGAGTCGGTCTTGTTGACGTGCTGGCCGCCGGCCCCCGAGGAGCGATAGGTGTCCACGCGCAGATCCGCGGGGCTGATGTCGATCTCGTCCACTTCGTCGAGCTCGGGAAGGATCGCGACCGTGACCGCGGAGGTGTGGATGCGCCCCTGCGCCTCGGTCGCCGGGACGCGTTGCACCCGGTGCGTCCCGGACTCGAATTTCAGGCGCGAGAAGGCGCCCCGGCCGGCAATGCGGCTGATGATCTCTTTGTAACCGCCGTGCTCGCCGTGACTCTCGCTCAGGACCTCGACGGTGAACCCCTTGGACTCGGCATAGCGTGCGTACATGCGGTGCAAGTCACCGGCGAAGATGGCGGCCTCGTCGCCGCCGGTGCCGGCGCGCACCTCCAGGAAGATGTTCTTGTCGTCGCGCGGATCCTTCGGCAGCAGCAGCAGCCGCAGGGATTCTTCCTCACCGAGCAGATCGCGCTGCAGGCGACCGACCTCCTCATCCCCGAGTTCGCGCAGGCCGGCATCCGTATCGGCCTGCAGTTCGCGCGCCGCCGCAAGTTCGCGCTCCAGCCCGTGGTAATGCGCGAAGCGCTCCGCCACGGGCTGCAGGCGCGCGTATTCCATCGAAAGCTCGCGGAACTGTTCGGAACCGCCGGCCACCTCATCGGTGGCGAGGAGCCGTCCGACCTCCTCGAAGCGGTCGGCCAGTTTCTGCAGGCGTTGTCGGATGGATTCCTTCATGGCTGTAAGCGGGCGCGCATTCTCCGGGATGTCCCCACTTTGTGACAAGTTGCGCAATGCGCACCCCGTGCTCAGGGGCTATAGTGAAGGATCATGAGGTGCTTGCGTAACTTAATCCCGTTGCTGCTGTGCGCGCCCCTGTGGGCGGGCTGCGCGGCCACACACCCCGTGGAAAAGAAGCCCGCCGCGGCGGCCGCCGCCGACACCTCCGCCCTCACGGCCTCAGCCGAGGCGGCGCTGAAGCGCGGGGAGTGCCGGCAGGCCTCCGAGTTGTACGCCAAGGCCGCGAGCGGCGGGGACGTGCAGCTGGCACGCCGGGCCACGCAGGTCGCCATGGCGTGCGAGCACCTGCCGGCGGCCTGGCAGTCAGCCACGCGCTGGCGTGCGCTGGCGCCCACGGACCGCGAGGCGAATGCGCTGTATGCGGCCGTCGCCCTGAAGCTGTATCGCACCAACGACGCCCGCAGCGCCATCCACGAATTCTGGCGTGTCGAGCAGCAGACCAATAGTGCAGCGCCCGCCGGCCAGGGCGGGGAGGGCGCAGGCACGCCGGCCGTGCCGCACAAGGCCGAGGAACGCACCGCGCGCAGCATGACCGAGCTGACCGCGCTGCTGCTTGAGGAATCGGACGCATCCGCCGTGCTCATCGCCATGAGTGGCGCGCTCGAGCCGAGTGCCAACTCGACCGATACGCTCACCCTCCTCGGGGAGCTTGCGCTTGCGGCCTATGACGGGCAGCGGGCCGGGCGTTATGCGCAGCAGGCGCTGCAACACGATCCCAACGACCTCTCGGCGCTGCGCATCCTGTCGCGCGCGTACGTGATGCGCGGCAACGGCCCCCAGGCGCTCGCTACCGCGCGCGAGGCCGCGACCTTCGATGCGGAGCGCGGCGGGCTGCAGCTGGCGGAGATCCTGGCCTCGCTCGATCGCAGCGAGGAGGCCCACCAGCAGCTCGAGCTGTTGCGCTCCAAGGGTGCACCGCAGGCGGAGATCGACCGGCGCCTGGCACTGCTCGCGTTCAACTCCGGGGACTACAAGGAGGCCAAGCAGCGCTTCAGCGAACTGGTCGCCAGCGGTGAGGGCAACGATGGCGCGCAGCTGTACCTGGCGGACATCGAAGTGCGCACCGGCGACCCCGACGCGGCGCTGGCTGCCTACCGGCGCCTCTACGACTCCTCCGTCGCGCTCTCGGCACGCTCGCGCGCCGCCGCGCTCCTGCTCGATCGCAACTCGCGCGCCGAGGCGCTGGCGCTTCTGGATGACTACGCCGCCGACCATCCGGAGGAGGAGCTCGACCTGACGCTCGCCAAGGCACGCCTGCTCGCCGATCACGGTGAGGCGGACATGGGACTCGCGATCCTCAGCGCCGAGCTCGAACGCCACCCCCAGCATCCCTCGATCGAGTACGACCGCGCCGTGATCCTCGAGCAGGCCGGTCACGTACACGAATCGGTGGACGCGCTCGAGCACATGCTGGAGAAGCGCCCCGAGGATCCGACCCTCATGAATGCGCTCGGCTACACGCTCGCCGATCACTCCCTGGAGCTTCCGCACGCGGAGTCCCTGATACGCCGCGCGCTGACGGTGATGCCGGACAGCCCCGCGGCCCTCGACAGTCTCGGCTGGGTGCGCTACCGCTCGGGCGACGCCAAGGGCGCTACGGACGCCTTGCAGCGCGCCTACTCGCTCGGCCATGACGCCGAGATCGCGGCCCACTGGGGCGAGGCGCTGTGGGTGAGCGGCGATCACGCCGAGGCACGCCGGGTGTGGGCCGCCGCGCTGGCCCGCGATCCGGACTCGAAGGCGCTGAAGGCGACGATCAAGCGGTTCCTGCCCGATGCGCCCTAGCGCCCTGAGGCTCGGCGCCCTCGTGGCGCTGCTCGCCCTGGACGCCTGCCGTACCCTGCCACCCCCACCACTGCCGGCTTCAGCGCCGTGGGACCAGCGGCGTCCGCAGCTTCAGGCGCTGCAGCGCTTTCAGCTGAAGGGACGCATTGCCGTGTCGGCGGCCGGGAACGGCTTCAATGCCAATCTGCGCTGGCAGCAGCAGGGCGAGCGCTCGCAGCTGCTGCTCGAGGGTCCGCTCGGGGTGGGCGGCACGCAGATCACCACGCAGGGCGATGATCTGGAGATCGTCAATGCGCACGGCGAGCACATCGGTAACGACGCCGCCCGCGCCGAACTGCGTACGCGCCTTGGCTTCGACGTCCCCCTGCCGAGCCTGCGATACTGGGTACTGGGGGTCCCCGATCCCGCCACTCCCGCACAGGAGTCCCTCGATGCCGAGCAGCGTCTGGCAAGTCTCACCCAGGATGGCTGGCAGGTGACCTACGCCGCTTATGCCAGCGCCGGTGGCGAGACGCTTCCGGCCCGACTGACACTCGAGCGCGCGAGCGTGCGCGTGCGACTCCTGGTCGAGGACTGGCAGCTGTGAGTCCCGCGGCCGGTGCCCTGCGCCCCCGAAGGGAGGCGCAGTCGCGCTGGCCGGCCCCTGCAAAGCTCAATCTGTTCCTGCACGTGGTCGCACGGCGGGCGGATGGCTATCACGAGCTGCAGACCCTCTTTCAGCTCATCGACCTCGCGGATGACATCCTCCTTGCGGTGCGCGACGACGGCGTCATCGAGAGGCATGCCGGGGCCGCCGGGGTGAGTCCCGAGCAGGACCTGACCGTGCGCGCTGCCCGCGCCCTGCAGGGCTTCACCGGCTCTCCCCTGGGGGTGGACCTCGAGGTGCACAAGCGCATCCCGATGGGCGCCGGCCTGGGCGGGGGCAGCTCGGATGCCGCCACGGTGCTCCTGGCGCTGAATGAGTTGTGGAGCTGTGGGCTGAGCCTCGACGCCCTGAGCACCCTCGGAGCGTCCCTGGGGGCGGATGTCCCTGTTTTTATTCAGGGTTCTTCGGCCTGGGCGGAAGGAATCGGGGAGCGGCTGACCCCCGTGACGCTGCCGCCGGCCTGGTACGTGATCGTGTATCCGGGGGTTCATGTCAGTACCGCCGCCGTGTTCCAGAGCCCTGAATTGACACGAAATTCCTCCCTCATCACAATACGCGCCTTTTTTGAGTCGGGGGCTCGGAACGACTGCGAGCCCGTGGTGCGGGCGCGCTACCCGGAGGTGGCCGAGGCGCTCGACTGGCTGCGGCAGCGGGCGCCGGCGCAGCTCACCGGGACGGGCGCGTGCGTGTTTGCCGCCTGCGCGAGCGCGAGTGCCGCGGAACGCCTGGCCGCCCAGGTGCCCGCGCGCTGGCAATGCTTCGTGGCGCGCGGCCTGGACACTTCGCCCGTGCAGGCGTGCCTGAAGGCGCGGCGGCCGGACTGAGGCGGCTGTAAGATGCGCGCCCGCAGCTGAGGTTGCTGGGGTGTCGCCAAGTGGTAAGGCAGCGGGTTTTGATCCCGCCATTCGGAGGTTCGAATCCTTCCACCCCAGCCATGCGGGGCGCACGGCCGCCACAGGGTGGCGGTGAGGGTTGCGCGCATCTAGAGAGAGCATGAGTACCAGCGACACAATGTCTCTGTTTGCGGGCAACGCGAATCCGGCGCTGGCGCTGGATATTGCCAAGCACCTGCAGACGCCGCTCGGACGCGCCTACGTCGGCCGCTTCAGTGACGGCGAGGTCAACGTCGAGCTCATGGACAACGTGCGCGGGCGCGACGTGTTCATCGTGCAGTCGACCTGCCCGCCGGCAAACGAGAGCCTGATGGAGTTGCTGGTGATGGTGGATGCGTGCCGGCGCGCATCGGCCGCGCGCATCAGCGCGGTGGTGCCGTACTTCGGTTACTCGCGCCAGGACCGGCGACCGCGTGCGACGCGCTCGGCGATCACGGCGAAGCTAGTGGCGAACATGCTCTCGAGCGCGGGCGTGAACCGCCTGCTGACGACCGACCTGCACTCGGATCAGATTCAGGGATTCTTCGACATCCCGGTAGACAACGTGTACGCCTCACCGGTGCTGCTGGGCGAGGCGTGGAAGCAGGCGTACCGCAACGTGATCGTCGTGTCGCCGGATGTCGGCGGCGTGGCGCGGGCGCGGGCCTTCGCCAAGCGCCTGGACGATGCGGAACTGGCGATCATCGACAAGCGCCGTCCGCGGCCCAACGAGTCGAAGGTCATGAACATCATCGGCGAGGTCGAGGGCAAGACCTGCATGCTGGTCGATGACATGGTCGACACCGCCGGCACGCTCTGTCAGGCGGCGCAGGCGCTGAAGGATGAAGGCGCCACCAAGGTGGTGGCCTACATCACGCACCCGGTGCTGTCGGGCAGCGCGGTGGAGAAGATTTCCAAGTCGGCGCTCGATGAGCTGGTCGTGACGGATACGATCCCATTGAGCGCGGCGGCCCGCGGCTGCACTCGCATCCGGCAGCTGTCGGTGGCGGGGCTGCTGGCGGAGACCATTCGCCGCATCCGCGACGAGGAATCGGTGAGCTCGCTGTACGTCGACTGAGACGCGCGAAGATTTTTGGACGTGCCGGATTGGTCGCGACCCGGCGCGAGTTGGCAGTAACTACTGGAGAACGTAATGCGTATTTCATTCACCTTCGGCGCGGATGTCCGCGGGACGCAAGGCAAAGGTGCGAGCCGCCGCCTGCGTCACAC
>Ga0335079_10009112_pt1 | contig 11306 bp, 7 predicted proteins | sample Lox_Sample_33_FD_206719 | JGI IMG/M metagenome (GOLD analysis project Ga0335079, IMG submission 206719) | Soil microbial communities from Loxahatchee National Wildlife Refuge, Florida, United States - Lox_Sample_3.3 | ecosystem: Environmental > Terrestrial > Soil > Wetlands | place: USA: Florida... | reverse complement strand
CCGCCGCGGCGCGCCGGAACAGGGCGCGCCGCGGGATGCCTGATTCTTTGCCGTTCTGCACAGGTGCCTCCTTCATTCCTCAGAAGTAGATCTTCGCTCCCAGTTGCACCGTACGCGGGGAGCGGGTCGCATTCAGCGCCCCAAAGCCGAATCGCCCCCCACCGCCGCCCAGGGCGGTCGGAAGGTTGGTGATCTGGCCGGCGGCGTTGAAGGTCGGGGTGTTGTTGAAGCCCGCCGCTTCGTAGTTGTTGGAGACCGCGCCGCCCCATTGCGTGTGATTGAGGGTGTTATAGGTCTCGATCCGGAACTGCAGGTAACGCTGTTCATTGCGTCCCAGGGGGACCTTCTTGAACAGCGAGATGTTGAAGTTGTTGATCCCCGGCCCGCGGACTGGTCTCAGATACGAATCCATGCCCGTGCTGCCGGCCGCCGCGGGTGCAAAGCACGACGTGTTGATGTATGCGTAGAGCGTCCGGTCCCCGCGCGACCTGTTCGGGTCGCAAGTGATGAACGGCCGGGCGGCCCAATCCGCGTTGCCGGTCATCTCCTGATTGAGTGTGGCGCTTCCCAAGCCCTGTACGTTGTAGCTGCCCAGCGAGATTACGGAGTTGCCGCCAATCACCACCGGTTCGCCGGAAGAGAAGCTGGCGATCCCGCTGACCTGCCAGTCGCCCAACACGCCACGGGCTACCGGATTGTCCAGGAAAGATCCCTTGCGGGCCACGTTCGGAATGTCGTACACCCAGTTCACCACCATGGTCAGGGTGCGGTCGAAGGTGAGCGGTGCGTAATCCGCCGCCCGGTGATTGAGGTAGTTGCCTACAAAAGAATAGTCGCTGTCGGTGCCCATCACCTTAGACCATGTGAATGCCGAGCCGAGGCTGAGATGGGACATGCGCCGCTGGGCCGAAATCTGGAGAGCGTTATAGTTGGCGCTGGCCCCGTAAGTCGCGATGAAGCCGCCGCCCCCGAGGCCTGATTGCGCCACTGCGGCGCCATTCCCCGAGAAGCCTACATACGGTCGGAGGAAATCGATCGGCAGCGCGTTGACGCCGTTCAGATTGCAGGTGCTGATGGTCGGGCACCGCGTGGGATCCTGGTTCTGCGCCAGCCAGGCCGTGCCGAACGCCGGCTCGTTGAACGGCGTGCGGGTCAGTTCGTGGCGGTTCTGCATTCCGACATAGCCGACGTCCAACAAGATCTGTCCGGGAAGCAGACGCTCCACCGTGAAATTGTAGTTGTAGACTGTCGGGATCTTGCCTTCCGGTGAAAGGCCCGCGACGTTGAGAGGGAACAAGGTGCCGGCCGAACTGGCAATCGTGCTGAGGTTGCCGTAGTAAATCTTGGGCGTGAGGAGTTCCGGCGGATAATTGATCTGGTTGAAGATCATGTTGCCCTGGAGCCGCTCATAAAACACGCCCCCGCCGAGACGCACCACCAGGTTGCTCGAGGCGCCCAGAGGAGTCCATGCCAGGCCGAACCTCGGCCCGAACAGCACTCCCTGGCTATCCACCATCCCGCGCCCGTTGGTGCTGGTTGCCGGTGTGATGATCCCGTTGTAGACGTTGCCCGAGTTCGGAACAATCGCGCCGATCAGCGCCGCCGGCCCGGTCTGCCCGGTCAACGGATTGATCGAAGACCGCACGCCATTCACCAGGGTGGGCTGATACAGCGTGACTTCCTGCTTCGCGGCGAAGGCGGCCGGCTGGAAGCTGGAGATCTGGTCGTGAAGCTCGTACCACGGCTGCAGGATCGAGAACCGCATTCCGTAATCGAATGTCAGGTTCGGCCGCACTTTCCAGTTGTCCTGCGCATACCACTCGTAGGTTCGGTAGTAGTAGTAGCCCTTGAGGTAGGTGTTCGACTGGTCGAAGGTTTGGTAGTTCCCCAGCAGCATGTTGGAGAAATCCCAGCCGGTGTCGCCGGGGTTCGCCGAATCGGTGTTGAAATACAGCCTGCCGTTATTGACTTCCGTCGCCGTTTGGCGCTTGGTGCTGGTCTCGATGTAGATGCCGGCTTTCAGCGTGTGGGTGCTGAACACCTTCGCGACGTTATCCGTGATATTCGCGGTGGGGTTTTCGTTGTCGTACGGCATGCCCCCGATGAATACCGTGGGCGCGTTGGTCACCTCGCTTCCAAAGAACATATTGGGAATCAGGTTGGCCTGCGAATCCGCGTTGGGGTACAGCAGCGGCAGCGTGACTCCGGTCTTCGCGCGCGTATAGCCGCTATTGGCCGTGGGCGTGTTGGGAAGCCAGTTGCGGGTATTCCCGTAGTTGAATTCGTTGGTCAGCGTGGGAGTGATGATGAACGTCAGGTTGCCGGCGCCCGAAATCGTCCCGCGCAGGGATTGGAACGATCCCACGCCAATCGTGTTGTTGACGTTCAAACCGCCGGATTGGATCAGGGTCTCCCGGTTCTGGAGCCAGCGGAAGAAGAATTTCAGCCTCGACGAGATGTTGTAGTCGATCCGCACCGTGTCGTCGTTGCGGCTGTCCGAACCCACGAACTGGTATTGATAGTTGTATCCGGGATCCACTCCCAGCCGGTTCGGCAGCGGGAAGACGTTCATCAGTTGGAGGCCGTACTGGTTCCACCGGCTTTGCGGAATGAGGTTGCCCGGGAACGGCGCCTTGTTGTTGGCCGGATCCAGAATCGTCACCGGAATATTGTTCTGGCGGGTCTGGGAGAAATCGCCCTGACGCTCGAGCGCGGTCGGCACCGTGAGCGAAACCAGGTTGTCGATCACCCTCGGCCGCTGGAACTCCCAGTTCGTGAAGAAGAACAGCTTTTCTTTGGCGCTGTTGAGTTTGTGTGGGATGTAAACGGGACCGCCCAGGCTGAATCCGAAAGTGCTGTTGCGGTTGCGCGGGCGCGAGAGGCCGTTGTAGTTGTTCATCCAGGTGTTGGAGTTCATCCACTCGTTGCGGTAAAAGTAATAGCCCACGCCGTGGAAATCCCGCGATCCGCTCTTGGTGACCAGCGTGATGTTGGAGGCGCTGGCGCGCCCGAATTCGGCCTGCTGCCCGTTGGTCAGCACTTTGAATTCGGCGATGATGTCCATGTTGAGCCGCCAGCCGCCCGCGCTGTTATTGCCCACATCTTCCACCAGCGTGCCGTCCACCGCGATGGCGTTCTGATCGGTGCGCAATCCGTTGGCGTTCGTGGTGTCGGCGTTGAATCCGGGAACCGTCGGAAGAAGGTCGGTGTATAGGCGGGTGCTCGACCCAAGGTCGGTCATCTGCCTTCCGGTCAGGACGCCGGATCGCTCGGCGCTGACGGTTTGCAGCGCCACCGCCGCCGCTTCCACGTTGATCGATTCTCCAACCGCTCCAATCTCCAGCATGATCGGGGGCAGTCCCACCCGGTCCTGGGCGTAGAGCGTGATGTCCGTTTTGGCGTACTTCTTGAACCCGGACGCTTCCACCGTCACAGTGTACGTCCCGGGAATCACCGGCGTGAAGAAGAAGTAGCCTTCCGTTGTGGTTTGCAGTTCCCTGGCAACTGCTCCCTGGCCCTGATTGACCAGCGTTACCTTGGCGCCGGGCACGACGGCCCCCTGCGCATCCTGGACCACGCCACTGATGGACCCGGAACTCTGTTGGGCCGGCGCCACTCGCCCGAAAACCGCGGCGAGGACCAGGACGGCCACGATCACATGGCTCAGCCTTTTCATTATCATCCCCCTTTCGCCCGTATGTGGTCGATTAGAACGGAGGCAGGGCAGTAACGCAAGTAAGCTACTGAAGCACTACCGCTAACGAAAAGTTACGCGGGTCAAATCCTTCAGAATCAATCGAAGATATTTGGAGGTATAATACCTGGAAACGAGAGGTCGCGTGCCGGAAAGAACTGTCCCAGCCCACGCTCGCAGAACCACCTCCGATGGGCTCGACCATCGAGCCGTACGGGAGCAGCTCGAACGGGTGCTCACCAGCTCGCCTTTCCGCAACAGCAGGCGCTATCCGGCCATGCTGCGGTACGTCGTGGAGCACGCTCTGGAGGGCAACACCCGCGACTTGAAGGAGAGGACCGTCGCCGTCGAAGTCTTCGGCCGGCCGCCGGACTTCGACCCTGGAGCGGACCCCGTGGTGCGGACCTCGGCCGCGGAGGTGCGCAAGCGATTGGCGCAGTATTATCAGGAACCGGAGCACGGAGCCGAGATTCGCATCGAATTGCCGGTTGGGTCGTACATCCCGGAGTTCCAGCCCGCGGCGCCGAAACCGCCGGTTTCCATATCTGCGCCCGTGGTCCTGGCAAGCAACGCTCGGCGGCGGCGTGTCTGGATTCCAGTCGCGGCCGGAGCCGTCGTCCTGATCGCCCTGGTGGCTGCATGGATCGGGTTGCGCCTCCAAACCTCCGAGCTCGAACGCTTCTGGGCTCCGGTAGTGGCGCCCGGCGGCAATCTTCTGATGTGCGTCGGCGCCGCCGGCGTTCCGGCGCGCAGTACCGAAACCGCAGCCGCAACTCCGGGAGGCGCACGCGGCGGCCGGATCGGGTGGTCCGATACCGTCACCTTAGCCCGGCTGACGGGCTTTCTCGAAAAGCGCGGCCTGGCCATTCAGTTCTGCCGCGAGGAACAGGCGACATTCAACGACTTCCAATTGATGCCGGCAGTCCTCATTGGGGGGCTGAACGACGAATGGGCGCTCCGCTTGATGGAGAACCTGCGTTTCCAATTCCGCCTGGAAGGATCGGCCGCCTGGATCGCCGACCGGGAGCACCCGCAGTCCCGCGACTGGAGCATCGAAGTCCCGAATAATCCCGACAGCGCCCGGCCTGCCTTGAAGCGGGACTACGCGGTGATCTCGCGTATCCACAATGCCCGCACCGGCAAAATCACGATCACGGTGGCGGGCCTGCTCGGCACCGGGACAGTGGCTGCCGGCAGGTTCCTCACCGACGCTGTCTACCTGCGCGATGCCGCCAGGAAACTCCCGCCCGATTGGCGAAATCGCAACCTGCAGATCGTCCTCGGCACAGAAGTGATCGAAGGTAACGCTGGGCCTCCGGAAGTGTTGGCCAGCGTAATCTGGTGATGCTGCGGATTGCACCCGCCAGCGACCCAGCCGCGGATTGTGGGATTCGCTTGTGCTCACGATTTGGGATTTCGAGCCTACCTGAGCGAGCTGGTGGTCGATCCTGGGGTCCGGCATCAAGGCATCGGGGCGCAACTGGTTCGGGCACTCGAGAAAGCCTTGTGGGACAGGCATCAGCGGGTTCTGATCGCAGATGTGTGGCGCGATGCGGAGGGATTCTATCGGTCAATTGGTTGGGAACCGCCCTCCGCCGTGCTTTTCAGGCGGCGACTGCAGCCGGAGAGCGCCTAAGACCGTGCTTTTTCGAGGAGTGCGCTGTGGCCGCTCTTCAAAGCCGGCCGCTCGAGGGTCATGAATCCGGCATCGCGGGCAGCCCGCAATTCGGTTGCGAACAACTGGCTTGTCACATGCCCCCTGGGTTCCGCCAACAGCAGCCGCGAGCCGGGTTTGGACACCAGCGCAGCCTCGCGAAAGAACGCGGCGGCGGATGGCAGTTCGTGGACTACCGCGAATGCCAGGGTGAAATCCACCTTACCCGCCAGATCCCCGACGCCCAGCGACTCCTTCGATGCCAGACGCAGATCGATCCGGTCGAGAATGCCTGCCCTGTCCGCGCGGCGACGCAGGCTGTCCAGCATGCGCGATTGGACGTCCACCGCGACCACGCGACCCGACTGGCCCACCAGGCGCGCCAATTCCAACGTGAAGAAGCCCATGCCAGGGCCGGGCTCGAGCACCACCATCCCGGGGCGCACATACGGAGCCAGAACCCGCGCCGGTTGATACAAAATCCGCCGCACGGGACTTGCCATCAGGTAACCGACCCACCACGGACACACCTGGTGGGATTCCGCACACGTGTTGTTCTCCATTTGGTCTCCTCATAGGGACTTACGACCGTACCGCTGTTCGAGTTCCTGGCTTAAAAGCTATAGCGCACCGTGAGAATCGCGTGCGAGTTCCGGTGGTATTGCCCCAGAAAATCGCCATTCGCGCCGCCAATCCATACGAAGCCGGCAGTGAGCCGCCAGTGCTGGCCGAACGCCTGCGTGTATTCGGGCTTCACATAGGCGCCCTGTCCGTTCTGCCGAACCACTGTTTCCAGGGACACGCTCCGATTGACGTCGATGGTGTAGCCGGCGCGCGCTACGAACGCGCGGGTGGATCCTCGCACCGGCGAATAGGACAGGGCCGTGCCGTGTTCCGTGATCACCTGGCCCGCGTAGCCGCCCACAAAGGACCACTCACCCGCCTGGCGCTCGAGTTGCAAAACGAAGAGCCCGTATTGGTCGGACTGAGGAGTCGTCGAGGTGAAGTACGCGGTTTCGGCTTTCAGCGTGACGAATCGAAAAGGAATGGCGGCGTCGGCCCCGTACATGCGCATCTGCGGGTAGAAGCGCTGCGCCTCGACACCAAAAGGAGCGAGCTGCAATTGGGCGCGATAGAGTGGCAGATGGTCGTAGCCGTTGTAAAAGGAGAACGAGAATTCGGCGGCCTGGCCGATGTGGTTCCATCGGGCGCCGAACTGGGGACCTCCCGGAAAGTCGGGCGCCTGTTCCGTGATGGGGATTCCTTCCGGCAGCACGGCCCATCGCTGATTCAGGAGCGGAACGCGGCTGGGCGTCAGTCGCGGGGAGAAGACCACGTCGATGGTATTGGCCTGATCTCCATACGTGACACGCGCCGCGGTGATCGCCAGGAAGTCATTATCGACTACGTTGATGAAGTCGCGCGGCGCGAAGCGGTCGGTGGGAACGAGTACGTCAGTCTTCCCCCAACGGATGAACTGCTTCCCGGCTTCGATGGTGAGCTTGCCGCGCGAGTATGTGGCGCTCAGGCGGCGGACTTCAAACGCGGGACGCCGCCGCTCGCGGTCCCAGTAGGAAAGGCCAAAATCGCGTTCGGTATCGAGATGGGTATCGGTGCGGGCATCGAACGCGCCTGCCAACCGGAAGTAGGGGCTTACTTTATAGAAGGCTTCGTAGCGGAAGAGCGCATCACCGACGATATGCGAGCTGTCGTTAGGCGCGGTCTGCGGATAGACCTGCGCGGAAGTCTCCAGAAATCCGCGCTGCGTAAAGTCCTGCGCGGCTACGAGCGAGGTAAGGAATGCCAGAAGCAGAGTGGCGCGCGCCACGTCATTGCTCCCGCCGCAGCGCCTGCACGGTGAAATCGTCCTCCTTTATCGGAAGGTTGTATTCCAGCTTCTCCAGCCGCATCACCGTGTGGCTGTTCCGCCGGAGATCGGTCATATCCAGCACACACGCCGTCCAGATGCCTTGCACGTTGCGGATATCCGACTGCCGCAACCGGCGCACCAGTTGATCCTTGACGAAATTCTCGTACTGCGCCGCCACATAATTGTCCTTGCGGACCCACACCCGCGACAGTGTATACTGCGACGTCTTCCCTTGCCGCGGCCGCGTCTCAATCCGCCAGCAGGGTGTGCCGTCGATTGCTTCTTCTCCCGTTAGCTTGTAGTCGAACTGATCCACGTCCCGCTCCTCCAGATCTTCAAAGCTGAAGTCTGTTCCGAAGAAGCGGGTGGATCGATCCTGCAGCGCGATGCGGCGGTCCCGGCCGATCGCGGGCGTCCACATCCACTGGTCGGAGGAGCGGTCCGGGTGATTGACCACCAGCAGCGCCACGCCCTTCACCTCCGCCGGAGAGATGAAGCGGATCACCGCCTTGCTCTCGCCGTAAGACCCAATCCGATACGACTGCCACGCCTTGGAAGTGACCTTGCCATTGGCCGCGGTGACCTCCAGGACCCCCTCGTAGTGCTGCGAGTTCGAGCGCCCGCGCTTCTGCGCCTCCGCGATGATCTGGCGGGCATCCTGGGCAAAAGCGGGTGCGATCATCAACAGCGCAAGAGCGGCTCTATTCATATTCCAATGCCTCCACCAGCGAACCACGCACGGCGGTCTCCGCGGGAGCAATCGCCGAGACTACCGCGGCGCCGAGGATCACAGGAACCAGAATGGCGGCAATCGCGGTCGGAAACTCGTAAGCCAGGGGCAAACCGGCGAACCCGTGGGCCAGCACCTGCAATTCGTAGTACAGAAAAATGCATCCCACCCCAATACCGAGCACCAGCCCGATCGTCCCGATGGAGATCGCTTCGAGCCAGATCGTCCCGCGAATCTGCGAGCGTAACCCGCCCACTGCCCGCAACACACCCAACTCGCGGCGGCGGTCCGAAATCGACACCGTCAACGTGTTGACGATCCCGAGCAGGGCCACCACCATCGCCACGATCACCTGTACGTAGGTCATGCCCAGCCACGCGTCCGCGACCTTCATGACATACTCCTTGATCTCGGCATTCAGCATGATAAACAGCCGGCGGTGATTGCCGATGCTTTCGTTGATGCGGCGGCGGACATCCTCGGGTGAAACACCCGGCTTCACATAGACGCGGACGACGTTGGCGCTGTCGTCATGGAAGTAGCGTATGTAAGCGGTCCGATCGAGCAGAATGGCGCCCAGTTGGTTGGAGTAATCGCGCACAACTCCCACCACCGGAAGTCTCAAGTCGCCCGACGGCACCGGGATGTTGATCGTATCGCCGAGATGAATTCCATCAAGCTGCATCAGGTTCTCCGCGATGATCACACCCTTTCCGTCCGCGGCGAGCCGGTCCATGGTTTGTAGATCTCCGGCCACCACATGACGGCGTACGCGCCGGCCGATCGCGGCCAGGTCGGCGCCGATGATCATGACCGGACTGCCCATGAACTCCTGCCGGATCGTGCGGACTGGCTGGACCTCGTCGATTCCCGGGATGGCTTGCAATTCGGGAACGATCGCGGCCGGAAAGCGGAAATCGGTGGAAGCCAGATTCGACGTGGCAGTCACGAACAGATCCGGGTTCAACGAGCCTTCCATCCATTCGCGGAGCGATTCCACGCTGGAACGCGAGATGCCTCCCTGCGCGACCACCAGCGAGAGTGAGAGCATCAGGGCTGCGACCGTGGCAGACGTGCGGCGCGGCGCCTGGATGAGGCTGTCGGCGGCCAGCGCGCCTTCGATCGGCCGCAGCCGCTTGAGTGGACCTCGCAGAAGCCGCGACAGTTCCAGGGACAAAAACGGCGTCAGCAGGAGGCAGGCCAGCACGGTGAGAATCCAACCGCTGTAGAGGGCCGCCGGATACTGGGCGAACGGCAGGCACGCCACAGCCACCGCCGTCGCAATCAGGGCGGCGATGCGCCGCGCGCGGCTCTCACCCGCCCCCAGCACCTGGTAGCGCCCCTTCTGCAGGGCCTGGATCGGCTCCACGCGTGCGGCGTTGCGCGCGGGAATGAAGGCCGCGATCATGCTCACCAAAACACCCAGAACGATCGCGCCGAGCACCACCCGCGGATCCACCAACACGTCCTGCGTGTTATTGGGTACGCCGTACATCTGATCCATCAATTGGCCGGTAGCGCCGGTCAGGCTGCGCGCGAAGGCCAGACCCACTAACGCGCCCACGGACGATCCGATCAACCCCGCGATGGCGCTCTCCGCCAGAAATAACGTCCGGATCTGCCCTCGAGTCGCCCCCAGCGCCCGCAAAATGCCGATCTCGCCACGCCGCTGCGTCACCGCGATGGAGAAGGAATTGTAGATGATGAACATCCCCACGAACAGAGCGAACATGCTGGAGATGTCCGTAGCCGCGGTGTAGACGCCCAGCAGCGATTCGAACTGCCGCCCGCGGCCGGAAGGAGGTTCCACCAGGAAGCCTGGACCCAACGCTTTGCGCAATGCGGCTTCGCCTTGCGCGAGCGAGACGCCTTCCTGAAGCCCCAAATCGATGCGGTCGAAAAGCCGCCCTCGTCCGAAGACCTTCTGCGCGGCGTAGATGTCCATGATTCCCAGGTTGCCACCAAAGGCCGAAGCCAACCCTCCCGCTTTCAGAATGCCGCGGACCGTGAACTGCTTGGGGCCCTCCATGGTGTCGAACGCGATCTTGCTCCCGGTGGTCAGCCCGTTTCGAGAGGCGAAATCCCGGGTGATGATCAACGAATCGGGCTGGGCCAGAAATACCAGCGGGTCGTCGATCACGTCTTCGTCGCCGTTTTCGAAGTCGTAATCGCGCAAGCTGCGGTCGCCGGTCATATCAACGGCCAGGATGAGGAGCTTGCCTTGCCCCCGGAGATTGGTGTCCACCGAAGCCTCGATGGCTGGCGCCGCGGCGCGGACTCCGGGAACCGCTTCGACCCGCTCCAGGACGTCCTCGGCGAAACCCGAATCTCCGGCCGTGACTTGCAACTGCGTCTTACCGGCGATGCGGTCCACCGTCTTGTTGAACGACTGCACCACTGACTGGTTGGCCGTCTGCATGCCGACCAGAAGTGCCACGCCCAGTACAATGCCCGCCGTGGTGAGGGTGCTCCGCAACAGGTGCTTGCGGACATAGGGCCAGGTAATCAGGCGCAGAAGGATCATCGGCGAACGTCTCCGGCGATGCGCGCGTCGCGCAGCGTGACGGTCCGGGGGCAGCTTTCCGCGACCGTCAGATCGTGGGTGACGATCAGGATGGTGGCATTCAGCCGCTGGTGCAGGTCGCGGATGAGGTTCAGGATTTCGGCGCCCGTGTGGGTGTCCAGGTTGCCGGTCGGTTCGTCGGCCAGCAACACCGGCGGGTAGAAGGCCAGGGCGCGGGCGATGGCCACCCGTTGCCGCTCGCCGCCCGAGAGTTCGTCCGGAAGGTGATCCAACCGCTGGTCCAGTTGGACCATTTCGAGCAGCGTCCGCGCCCGCTTGTCGATCTCTTTGCGCTTGAGGCCCTTGAGGTGCAACGGCAGGGCCACGTTTTCGAGGCACGTGAGGCTGGGCAGGAGATTAAAGAACTGGAAGATGAAACCGATCTTATCGCGCCGCAGCCGTGTCAGATCGTCATCCGTAAGCGCGGCGAAGGGTTGTCCGTCGATGCGGATTTCGCCCGAGGTCGGCCGGTCCAGCCCGCCGATCAGGTTGAGCAGCGTGGACTTGCCGGAGCCTGACGGGCCCACAATCGAGACCATCTCCCCGCGATCGATCTGCAGATCGACGGAATCGAGTGCCACCACCTGGCGTTTGCCGTTGTAGTGTTTGGAGACCCCGGAGAGGGCGATCATCTATTGATCTGATGATACCGAAGACCGGCAGATTCAGGGTTCGAGCCTGCCTGGGCTTCAACCCGCGGGCCACTACCCCACTGAAGCCGGGCGCGGCTGAAAGTCTGCCGCACTACCCGATTGCCGCCAGTGCCTGTTCGAAGTCGGCCAGAAGGTCGCGCCA
>Ga0335079_10009111_pt1 | contig 11306 bp, 12 predicted proteins | sample Lox_Sample_33_FD_206719 | JGI IMG/M metagenome (GOLD analysis project Ga0335079, IMG submission 206719) | Soil microbial communities from Loxahatchee National Wildlife Refuge, Florida, United States - Lox_Sample_3.3 | ecosystem: Environmental > Terrestrial > Soil > Wetlands | place: USA... | reverse complement strand
AACTGCTTTTCTTTCCCGCCAGTTTTCGATTCCATATTCCGGAAGTACATGTCCCCATCGGGTGTTGCCAAGGCCACGCCTGCAGCGTAGATAAGAAGCTGGTGTGCTGCGTAAATCCCACGTCCCATGCGGGTTTGGGACTGGGAACGGGGCGACAAGCATGCAAATCGGCGTCTATGGATCAGGGTACCTGGGCACGGTTGTTTCGGCCTGTCTGGCGGACTTTGGAACTCCTGTAACCTGCTGCCACCCAGACAGTTCCCGCATGGTTGAGATGGCCCAGGGAAACATTCCTTTCCACGAGAAGAACCTGACCGAAGTAATCAAACGTAACGTGCGCTCAGGCCGCCTCGTGTATTCCACCGACCTGGAATCGTTTGCCCGCAAGGCACGAGTAATCTTCCTGGCTGAAGACAGCCCTGATCATCTGGCCGACTTGGTGGTACGCATCGCAGGCCTCGGGGTTAAGCCTCCAATCTTGGTGCTGGTCACACCGGTACCCGTGGGCACAGCCGCGATTGTGGAAAGGGAAGTGAAAAAGGCTGGTCTAAAGGCCACGATCGTGTCCCAGCCCATGTTTTTTACCCCCGGCTGCGCCGTTGAAGATTTCAACTGGCCCGACCGCATTATCCTGGGCACTGGGGCGAACGAGGCCGTGCTGGCCATCAAACAGATCTTTCATCCCCTGGTGATGCGGGGAGTTCCGGTCATCGTTACCAACCACGAGACAGCGGAACTTATCCGGGAATCGGCTACCGCGTTCGTGGCCACCAAGATCTCGTTCATCAACGAACTCTCGAGCTTGTGCGAAAAAGTGAAGGCGGATGCCGTCAGCTTGTCGCTGGCTTTGGGTTTGGACAAAAAAATCGCGCCGCGCTGCCTGCAACCGGGAGCGGGTATGGGCGGTTTATTCGCTGAGACCGACATGGAGTCACTAGCCGGACTGGCCCAGACCAACGGCGTTTCCCTCAAGGTACTAAACGCAGCCCGCGAGGTGAACCACGCCCTGGCCGACAGAATGGTAGAGAAGATCTCGGCGGCAGTAAACTCAGTTCAAAACAAAGACCTGGGGATTCTTGGACTGGCCTTCAAGCCCAACACGAATTCCGTTGCGGGTTCCTCCTCGATGCGGCTGGCGCAGGGTTTGATCGCGCGGGGGGCGCGGGTACGCGCCTATGATCCCGTCGCCATTCCTGATGCCCGCCTGGAACTGAATGGCACGATTCACTATTGCGAAACACCCTACGCCGCGGCTGAAGGCGTCGACGCCCTGGTTGTCGGCACAGGTTGGCCGGAGTTCCGCACCCTCGATTTTGACCGCATCAAACATCTGCTGAAACATCCCGTGATCGTCGATACCAAGAACCTTCTCGATTCCACCCGTCTGCGTGCGCTCGGTTTTGAATACGTGGGCGTGGGCCGCAGCTGAAGACCTCCCGTCGCGAGACTCGCAGACATCCAGTCAGCGTCATCCCGAGCGAAGCCGTATTCCAGGCGTAGCGAGGGATCGTGCGCGCATCGCCACGGGCGTTAGGAACGAAGGTCAGCAGCCTGACTCAATGCTGCCACCCTCCCCGCAAGTTGTTATAATCAATGTTCTACGGTGGGAGTAGCTCAACTGGCAGAGCACCGGACTGTGGCTCCGGTCGTTGCGGGTTCAATTCCCGTCTCCCACCCCAGAATTCAAGACGCGCCCCGCCCATGTCGGCATCATTCTCGCCCGGTGCCCGAAAGCGGCTGTGTTATGCTGCCGCTCTTCGGGGTGTTCGGTTCGGTGAGGTAGCCATGAGACTTCCCTTGGTTGGCGTGACCAGCAGCTTTGCGCTTCTGTTTTTGCTCCAGACTCTTGCCACTGCACAGGACGTGGGCGCGCAACAGTTCCCGGGTGCGCCACCGCCCTACATCGCTGTCTGTGAACTGGCTCGCGCGCAGTGGGGCGCCGGACACCGCCGGGCGGATGTTACGCAGCGAGTGCAGTCGATGGCTCGGGGCGGTCAGCTCAACTTCAAGGTGAACACTACGAATCTGGGTGATCCCGCGCCCGGGCAGATCAAAACTCTTAGTCTTTGGTGTGAAGACTGGCGCGGACACAACAACACCTACCATTACCGCGAAGGCGATTACGTGAACCTGCGAGTGGTCGGCAACGACTACTACCGCGGGCTGCGGGTGCTCAGCGCTACTTGGGGAGCGGGATACCGGACCTGGAACGTGACCGACCGGGTGAATGGAATGGTCAGTGGCGGCCGTCTTTCCTTCAAGGTAAACAACACGAACCTGGGAGGCGATCCGGCGCAGGGTTTGCCCAAACAACTCACGATGTCCTGGGTTTATGGCGGTCGAAGAAGGAATAATGTTTGGCGGGAAGGCGATTACGTCAATTTGCCCTGAGTAAATCCCGATAGGCACGGGTTCGTCATCGGCATTTTTTCTTCCTAACAGCCGACACGTCTCAAAACGAGGCAGAAAATCCAGGGCGACTATGCCAAAGCGGTTAGTCCATTCAACCGTCGACGACAGCGCACATAAGAATCGTCCACTTCCGATGCTGAGTGCTACGGAATGGTTGCATTTTTCATTCATCTGGGTTTAATATGCACACTGGACGCGACAGTAAGGCGTCCAATCTCGTCGCTGTACCGCCCTTTCTTCCAAGGTTCAAAAGAGTAACCAACACCAATGCTTGGGGTGAACCAGTCTCGCCTCGCACCCGGTTCGGAGAGAACTCTATGGCGTGGTACGCTTACTGCATCACTGAGCAACAGTCGCTAGCCAACGGCACCCGCACTCGTCGCCCGTTCCTGTTGGAAGGTGTTCAAGGAGTGAACGCGGCCGCCGTCCTTGGTTATCCCAGTGGAGAATTCAGCGTAGTCGTCAGCGAGTACGAGCGGGACGGCATCGCGCTCGAGGAAAAGAATGTTTTAGAGCACGCCCGGGTCGTGAGCGTGTGCTTCCGCAGCGGGACGGTGTTGCCTTTCCGCTTCGGCACCATTTTTGACACCGAAGAAGCCTTGCGTCAGGCGGTACGCGCCAACCGTCGGGCCTTTGGACAAAGCGTTGCCCGGCTGCGGGGCAAAGCCGAGATGCACCTGAAGCTGGTGGTCCGCGATGGTTCCCTGCGCGAGGCGCTGGCGGATGTCGAGCTGCCAGATACGGTTGGCGGCGAGTACTTGGTTAAACTGCGGGAGAAGGCCTCGAAGGATCGTGAGCGCCGCACCAAGGCGCGAGCCCTTTCCGTCCAGGTTCACAAACTCTTTAATCCCCTTGAGGAAGAGATCAGCTGCAAGCGGGTGGATTCCGACGGAATGCTGATTGACATTGCTCACCTGATCGACTCCAAGTCCGTCGAAAAGTACCAGAACCGCTATTCGAGCGCTGCCAAACAACTAAAGAACTGTGAATTGGCGATTAGCGGTCCTTGGCCGCCATATCATTTCCTTCCCGGCAAGCTGCGTACCGTCGCTGGTAACAGCTAGGGTAGAGCGTGCTCCGCGGGATTGCCTGCTGAAGTAGCCGCCTGCAGTGAATGTGCAGGATTCTGCATCCATGCCCGTTTCGATGTACCTGTTGCCGTCCTCTTTTGGGAATCACTTCCCAGTTTCAAGTCGTTTATTATCATATACTTAAATTGATCCCTAAAAGGGGAATGGGAAATCGCAGGCTTTGGCGGGGCAGTTGCACCTTAGGCCCTTCAAGAAAAAGAGGTCCGCAGATAAGCAATGACCTTCACTCTCTTCCACCGAGATTTCGTTACTAGCCATTTTGGCTGGCGAAACTGCGCTTCACATCGTCTTTCCTGACCTTCACCTTCCAATCCAGCCTCTTTTGACTAGTGGCCCCAGAAATGGGGCCGCTTTTTTGTCCCCGGAAGTTCTCCGCTTTACAGCGCAGCTTCCTTTGCGGCCTTTCCATGCGAGCCTAGCGGCCAAGATTTTCGAGGCTTGGACGAATTCAAGAGCATTTAACCGCGAAGGCCGCAGAGAACCTCCCGCAGAGCCCACGGAGAAACCAATGCATGGATAAATTAGGACAACTACCAGAACCCGCGCTTCGGATAAACTAACGCGTTCCTTATCTTCAAGCTGACCCGGTTCAAGGTGAATTGATGCGCTCCTACTACTACACACGTGTTCAAGCAGGTGTTATCGCCCTCGGTATCGTTCTCTCGATTATGGTTTCGGCCAAAAGCGCCTTCCCGCAACAGGAGGCTTTGAACCCGCCAGCCTCGCCCAAACAACCCCCTGCTATTTCTCCCGAGATGATCCGCGAACTCATAGCGATTCGGGACGCGGCTCTGGTGGACGATTACGCCTACCGCCAGGTAGCACATCTGGCGGATAACATTGGGCCGCGCCCGGTGGGTTGGCCGCAGACCGAGGCTGCGGTCCAGTACGTAGCCGAGGAGCTGCGCAGGCTCGGCTTGGAGGTGCGACTGGAAGAAGTCCGAGCACCGCGCTGGATTCGGGGAGTGGAGTCTGCCGAGCTGGTCGAGTACCCGGGAATGGCGCGCGGAGCTGCTCAGAAGATCGTTCTGACCGCGCTGGGGGGCAATCGCCCGACATTGCCCTCCGGCCTTACCGCGGAAGTCATAGTGGTCAACAGTTTTGAGGAACTCAAAGCCTTAGGGCACGAACGAGTGGCGGGGAAGATCGTTCTGTTTAACGTAGCTTTCGACCGGGAAAAGGCAGCGAACGGTTTCGAAGGCGAGGCTTATGGGGAAGCAGTGGTGTATCGAGCTGACGGTGCCCTTAGAGCGGCGGAACTGGGCGCTGTGGCGTCGCTGGTTCGTTCGGTTGGCGGAGCTGATTATCGCTTGCCCCACACCGGAGGAAGCACAGCCGCGAACATTCCGGCGGGGGCTGTGACCAGCGAAGATGCCGAACTCATTGCCCACCTCGCCGCTCAGGGAACTGTGCGCATGCACCTGACATTGACCTCGCTGTCCGGAGAAGACGTGGTGACCCATAACGTTGTGGCTGATTTGAACGGATCGGAGCACCCTGAACAGGTGGTCGTCGTTTCGGGACATCTGGACTCCTGGGACCTGGGAACAGGCGCGATGGACGATGCGGCCGGTGTTGCGGTTGCCATGGAAACGGCGCAGTTGATGCAGCAACTCCACCTGCATCCGCGACGGACCTTGCGAGTCATCGCCTGGATGGACGAAGAGAACCACGGGCGCGGGCATGAGGCATACGCCAAGGCGCATCAGCAGGAGATGGAAAATCACGTCGCGGCCATTGAAAGCGACTTGGGAGCCGGGCATCCGCTGGGATTCGATGCCAGAATCAATGACCAGGCTTTGCCCTGGCTTAAGCCCATCCAGGAGATTCTTCGGCCCTTCGGAGCAAACTTGATCAAATCAACGGCCCAGAGCCCGGGAGCGGACATCGCAGACATGGCTAAAGCAGGAGTGCCGGCATTTGGCCTGCTTCAGGACGGCAGGGTCTATTTCAACTATCACCACACCGCGGCAGACACTTTGGACAAGATCGATCCGCAGCACCTTCGCGAAAACGCCGCTGCCATGGCGGTGATGGGATACGCGCTCTCCGAAATGCCCGAGCCCCTTCCTCGATAACCATCAAGTCCTGTTTTGCACAGCCGGTCTTTTGGCGACCTGGCGTCCAGTTGACGCATCTTAATTTAGGCGCTTATCATTTCCGTTTGGCTGCACAAGCCGAAGAACACAGGGGGCGGCCCCAAAAGCCGCCAGTTATCAGAATGGACAAAAAGAAGATCGAGTACTTTAAGAAAAGGTTGGAGACCCGGCAGCAGGACTTGCGCCGCATGGTGTCGCGGACCGAGCAAGACGGCCGCTCCGTGGACGAAGACTCCGCCCAGGACATCGCCGACAAGGCTGCGAGTTCCTACAACAAGGAATTCTTGTTTCATCAGAGTAACAACGACCGCCAGCTGCTTCACATGGTCGAGACCGCGCTGCTGCGTATCCGCGAAGGCAGTTTCGGCGAATGCATTGCCTGCGGTAAAGAGATCAACTCCAAGCGTCTGGAGGCTGTGCCCTGGACGCGGCATTGCATCGAATGCCAGGAGAAGCTGGAGCAGGGCATGCTGGAAGAAGCGCCGCGGTAGGCGAGCAGATGCCTTGTGAGTTGGTGCAGCCGCCGGAACAAACCGGCGGCTTTTGCCTTTGCCGCCAAGCCTGGCACAGACCTGGCCGCGGAGCGGCGCCAGAATGCCGCCCAAGGCGTAAGCCGTGGGTCGACTTTCGTCATGCCAGAAACTCTCGCCAATCTCCAGATCGATCCGCCCGTCCGCGGATTCCTGCATCGCGCCGACGCGGCGAACACGAACGGCCTGATCCTTACCCACGGCGCAGGGGGAAACGCCGGTTCCCCGTTCCTGGTTGCGCTTGCTGAGGCTTTCGCAGCCGCCGGCTTCACCGTGCTCTGCTGCAATCTTCCCTTCCGCCAGAATCGCTCCTTCGGACCGCCTCGCCCGGCCGACGCCACGCGCGACCGTGCCGGCTTGAAGAACGCAGTCAGCGTGATGCGTGGTCTCGCACCCAGCCGCGTGTTCTTGGGAGGACAGTCTTACGGAGGCCGTCAAGCTACGCTGCTTTGCGCCGACGAGCCGAAACTGGTTGAAGGCCTGCTCTTGCTCTCCTATCCATTGCATCCGCCGGGCAAGCCTGATCAACTTCGCACCCAGCACCTGCCCAAACTTCACACTCCGGCTCTATTCGTTCATGGCACACGCGATGCCTTTGGTACGATTCAGGAGATGGAAGCAGCTCTCAGAATGATCCCCACCAAAACGAAGTTGTTGCCGGTGGAAGGCGCCGGCCACGACCTGGGGTTCAAAGGAAAATCCAGAAACGAAGCGTTGCCCGCAGAGGTGCTTGCGGCATTTCAGAGTTTCTTCGTGTGAAACATCACTCAACCCCTTGTCATTCTGAGCGAAGCGAAGAACCTGTGTATTGCGCTGAGAAAACATCAAATACATGGGCCCTTCGCTGCGCTCAGGATGACAAGATGGGTAGGGCTGGTTTCTTGGGTTGGCTGCGGCGCTAATTCACCCAGCCTGACTTCGATCCACCGTTCTTCTTTTCGGTGTCGTCAGGCGGAACATAGTTGCCATGCTCGTCGAAACTGACCGTGCGGTTGTGCTGGCGCATGTAGACTTCAAATTTGCGCGCGGCGCGGCGACGCTTCCAGCGATAGTAATTGTTGCGCAGGCTGAAGTAGCGTTCGGAAAGGCTCATCTTCATCAAACCGCCGCGTGGAACGAACTTCACATAGATGTAGCCGAAGAACAGGCCACCCAGGTGGGCAACGTAGGCCACGCTGCCACCGCCCTCGATGGCAAAAGCCAGGGTCACGACGATAAGGATCGCGACAAAATACTTCGCCTTGATGAGGAAGGGGAAAGGAATCATCATGATTTCGTTTTCCCCAAAAACCACGCCGAAGGCGATCAGGATGGCGAACACCCCACCTGAGGCGCCCACTGTCAGGGCGTCAGGACGGCCCAGCGCCCGCGAAAACGAAAGCACCACGGTGGTCAACGCTGCGCCGATCACCCCGAATGTGTATAGTTCCAGAAACCGGCGCGTGCCCCACGAGCCCTCGAAGGTCGATCCGAACATCCAGATCCCAATCATGTTGCCAAACCAGTGCCAGAATTCGAAATGGAGAAAGGCGTAAGTCACGATTTGCCATACCCAGCCGTGAAGGACAACCTGCGCTGGCTCGAGACCGAAAACATCTCTTACCCAGCGCACGACGTCGGGCATAGACCCCGCCAGCAGGAGCATCACCAGGAAAATAGCCGTGTTGATGGCGAGCAGCCAGGTCACCGCCCTGGTAAAGGGCGGCAGGCTCAGCGACATGGTTTGTCCGCTTCGTCTCACAACCTTTTCCTCAAATCCTCACCATTGTCGCACGTCCTGGGGATCACCGTTCCGGTACCGGTACCACCGGCAAGCTGCGGTGGCCTTCGCGGTCTACGGCGCGCACCGCAAAGATTACATTGTCCTTTGACCGCGGAATAGTCACGCGCGCAACCTTGCCCACAGCCTGTATCTGTTCCCATTCCGGGCTGGATGTCGCTCTCCACAGCACCTCGTATCCCACGGCCGCCGCGCCCGATGATTCCCAGGTAAGAGTTGAATCATTCTCCAACTCCTTGGTCAGTAAATGGACCTTGGCTGGCGGAGCGGGCGCGGAAGCCAGCGATGCCAGGGTCGCAGCATTCAAGCGCGCCACGGAAGCCACGTAGTCAAAATTCACAAACTTGAGTGCGTCGCCGTATTCGATGCGGTTCTCTGTGCGCACATTCTGATGCTCGTGATGATAGTCCTCGCGGAACTCCGTGAAACGCACCGCCGCGTAGCCTTGCTGGTTGAAAGAAAAGTGATCGCCGCCGCGCAGGTAGCGGTCGAGCCGGAACACGAGCAAGGGGTTTACACCCGCGCCATATGCTCGGCCCACCTCGGCGACATATCGTGCCAGTTCCCGCGATGGCGAATCGCTCTCGCCGCCCAGATTGCGAATCAGCCGCAAGTCCGCATCGCTCGCCACCACCGGCACTCCCTCGGAGAAAACCCGCACCAGGCTTGGGTCCTGCTGCGGATTCTTATCCCCGCCGACTATGTCATTGTTCAGGACTGCCTCGATGTCCCAGCCCTTCTCCTTCGCCATCTTGGCAAAGTGCCGGCTGCCATTGAGCCCCTGCTCCTCGCCCGCCACGGTAAGGAAAATGATAGTGGCGGGAAACTTCATCCTGCTCAGCACCCGCGCGCATTCCAGGCTCACCGCCGTGCCGCTGGCATCATCGTTTGCGCCGGGAGCAGCGCCGGATGCATCCAAGGTGTCGGAGTTACGTGAATCGTAATGTCCGGTGACCAGAACAATGCGTTTCGCATTCTCGGGGTCGGTGCCTTTCAGCACCGCATAGACGTTGGTGATCTCCGTGGGCTTGGGGATGCGATCGCCAGCCGGCTCAAGGAATGCGTCCGTCTTTACTTCCAGGCAGCCGCCACAGTCGTGAGAGTAGCGCTCGAATTCGCTCTTGATCCATTCCCGCGCCGCGCCAATGCCATGGCCCGCGGCGATCGAGTCGGGGTCCTGCGCCGAGAGGGTGAGCCGGGTTTCGAAACTCACCAGCTTTTCAATGGTTTCCTGGATGCGTTGGGCCGAGATTTGTTTGAGGGACTGCGAAATGCCTGGGTCAGCCGGGAAAGTGTCGCTGGTCGTCTTTGCGGCCTGGGCCTGCCCTTGCAGATTTGCATTGAGCAAAACCAGCCAAAGCAGGCACAATACAGGGACTTTCGGAGTAGTCATAGTGGTTTGCGAGCGTTGGTCCTTGCCGCACCTTTTTTCGGAGCCTAGGCCCCTTGACCTTAGGCTCGGGAGAAACTAAATATAACAGGGGGCCAACGTAACGGAGGGAGTCATGGTTTATTGTCCGGAATGCGAGACCAATCTCGATCTTGCGGAGGACGAGGTCGACGAGGGTGAAATCGTATCTTGCCCCGAGTGTGGGACCGACTTTGAAGTGGTGACCGCCAATCCGCTCGAACTGAAAGCAGTGGAGGCGGGATATGAAGAGGAAGAGGCAGAAGAGGAAACCGAAGACGGTGACTACTCCTAGGCTGCCGCTTCCTTTTGTTTCAAGCTTCCGCTTTCCCTTTCGTGAGATTTTCGCTGCCCTACTGTTCACAGCCCTGTGCCTGTCTCTTGTTTCGCCCGCCTCGTCAGCTGCTGCAGAGCTATACGACAGGAAGCCCAAGCCTTACGCGCTTATTTTCGGCACGGTGTGGGGGCCCGACGACCACCCCGTCTACGGTGTGAAGGTCAAGATCCGCCGCACCGGCCAGAAGAAGCCTCGCTGGGAACTGTATTCCGACCATAACGGAGAATTCGCCCTGCACTTGCCCACAGGCAAGGCCGACTATGTGGTATGGGCAGACCTGAAGGGCTACAAGTCTCCTGCCGGCAAGACTTTACAGCTGGTTTCGGAGGTTAACGTCCACATTGAAAACGATGAGCGGGCCGACATCGGTTTGCATTTAAAATAGGGCAGTAGGCGAAGGCTGGGGCGTGGAGAGGAAGACGTATGAAGAGATCCGGCATCGCTGTTCTAATGCTGCTTGTGATATTTCTGTCGGCCCTTCCGCGCTCTTACGCCAAGGACAAGAACCAGGACTCGGGGCGCCTGCTGACCGGCCGCGTGACCGACCGGCAGGACCAACCGCTGGCCAGCTCGGTTGTATATCTGTCGAACACGCGCACCCGCGCTACCAAGAGCTACATTGTTGGCGCTGACGGCCTCTACCGCTTCCCGGCGCTCTCCCCCAATATCGACTACGAAGTCTATGCGCAGTACAAAGGGCGCAAGAGCGACACCAAGACAGTGAGCCAGTTCGACACCCGCCCGACGCTGAATATCAATCTCAAGATCGATACCCGGTAACCTCGGCGCGAGTTTTGGGGACACCGGGTATTGCCACTTTGGCTGCGCGCTCTGATTTATTAGCGCGGGATAAAAGCGGCCGCCGCATAATGGGCGAGCGAGAGGTTCTATGGGCGCGAGCATCATCAGCGGTGCAGTGGTTTTCTTCGTCGTCGCTGGAATCCTGATCTATGGGGTGATGCTATACAACGAACTGGTGCGCCTGAGGAATGACAACGATCGCGCCTGGGCGAACATCGATGTGCTGCTGAAACAGCGCCACGACGAAATTCCCAACCTGGTCGAGACGGTCAAGGGCTACATGCAGCATGAGCGCGAGACGCTCGAAGCAGTCACTCAGGCGCGGGCCGCTTCCATGAGCGCGGCGACCATCGGCGAAAAAGCGCAGGCCGATCTGCTCATGACCGGGGCGCTGCGTGGGCTGTTTGCCGTGGCGGAAAATTATCCTCAGCTCAAAGCCAATGAGAATTTTCTGCGGCTGCAGACCCGGATTTCAGAATTGGAAGACCACATCGCCGACCGGCGCGAGTTCTTCAACGACGACATCAACACCTACAACACCCGCATCGCCCAGCTGCCCGAAGTGTTCCTGGCCAGCTTTATGGGCCTCAAGCCCCGCGAGATGTTCAAGGCGTCCGAGGACGACCGCAAGCTGGTGGAAGTAAAGTTCGCCAGCCCGTCGTGAGCTGGGATGGTCGCTCTATCAGTCCGTACGATTCACAAAATGACGAAAATGTCCCGCTCGCGGAACATTACACAGATTTGCCGGGTACCCACGCTCTTCCGGAGTTTTGCCTGCAGCGTCACCATTGAGGGTGCCCCACTCTTGCGTTCTTTGCAAGGGTGGGAGGGAAAGTTGCGTGCACCGA
>Ga0335079_10009110_pt1 | contig 11306 bp, 11 predicted proteins | sample Lox_Sample_33_FD_206719 | JGI IMG/M metagenome (GOLD analysis project Ga0335079, IMG submission 206719) | Soil microbial communities from Loxahatchee National Wildlife Refuge, Florida, United States - Lox_Sample_3.3 | ecosystem: Environmental > Terrestrial > Soil > Wetlands | place: USA... | reverse complement strand
AAAGTCTGGATGCATCCCCGCTATCCGTTTTTCCTGCCGGTGAAGGCGCTGAGTCGCGTCTTCCGCGGAAAATTTGTCGCCGGCCTCAAACGCCTCTACCGCCGCCGGAAACTGGACTGTTCAGGTCTCGCCGCTTCGCTGGCGGAGCCGAAGCAGTTCGCCAAGCTGTTGCGAAGCGTGCACCGGCAGGATTGGGTGGTCTACGCCAAGCCGGCTTTCGGTGGTCCCTCACCGGTGCTGCGATACCTCGGCCGTTACACCCACCGGGTCGCCATTTCCAATCACAGGATCGTGGCCTTCGATGGCGAGCGCGTCACGTTTCGCTACAAGGATTATGCGCACGGCGGCAAACACCGGGTGATGACCCTGACTGCCGTCGAGTTCCTGCGCCGCTTCTTCTTACACGTCCTGCCGAAGGGATTCGTTCGGATCCGCCACCTCGGCTTTCTTGCCAACCGTTGGCGAACAACTCGCCTTGCGATTTGTCGTGAGGTCCTGGGCTGTGCCACAAGCACCTCCGCGCTCGGAGCGGCGCCGACACCGACGCCTGTATCCTGGACATGTCCAACGTGCGGCACCCCCATGATTGTGGTCCAGCGGTTCACCGCCGCGGAACTATCCTCCCGGAGTGCTTTCTTCGATACTTCCTGAGGCGCCGCCTCAGAACCGGACCACGGACGTGCCGCTCGCATGCCGCCGCATTGGTTTGCGCAACAGCCAGGAAACTCGTGCCGTGACGCAATCTTCGAGGCCTTCGCGGCCACTTCCCCAGCCGAAACCGCGCCGCGACACGGTTACTCCAACTCGCCGTCAACAATCCCGTCTCGCGAGCGGGTACCAAAACACCCACCAATCGCCATAGATGCCGCGTCCGCCGCAAACGCCAGCGCCTTCCTTCTTGTCTCCTTATCGAAAATGCCTCGGCTCCGGCCGCACGTCTTCGCCCCGCCCGTCATGCGCCGAGGCATTTCCGATCAAGGCTAGCGACCAACCGCCCGAAGGTCAGCAAGCGCTGCGCCGTCAGTCGAGACATAGGGCTGTTCCGCTCCGGACCGGCTGGACAGCACAGAGGGTGTAAGTTGGAGCCATTGAATCACGCCGCGACCTCCTGTTCAAGCTGAAAATCACGACGTGCCTGGGTCGGCGTCCGATAGTCGAGGCGCTCCAGAATCCAATGGTTGTTGTAGCGATCTCGGAACTCGATGAGCGCGGCCCGCAGTTCTTCGAGATCGCGGAAACGGCGGACCCACAAGACCTGTTCTTTGAGGGTGCGAAAGAAGCGCTCGATGCATCCATTGCCCTCGGGCTGGCGCACGAAAGCCGGGGATGGCTCGATTCCCAAGAACTTGATCTCGGTCTGGAAGTCGTCGCTCATGTACACGCTGCCGTGGTCGTGACGCAACTTCAGGCCATCCGCGGCGCCGGCAGAGAAAGCCCCGAAGTATTCCCGGAGCAGACGCAGGACGCGGTCCTTGGAAGTGCGCACGCCTTTGAAGCGCAGCCGCGCCCAGATCTTGCGATACCCTTCGCCCATGAAGATGGGCTTTGCCAGCAATCCGCGGATCTCCGCCACCAGTTCCTCATCGGACCGCACCTTGGGGCCACGCTTCTCTGGCTCCCGTGGATGGTGCTCCCGCTGGCGAGCGGCGTAGAAACTGGAGCGCGCCAGATTCCACACCGCAGTGACTCGAGCCACACCGTACGGCTGGTTGCTGGAAGGCGAAACGGTGCGGCTCATGGTTTCGACCTCCAGAAGGCCAAAGGGCGGCCGTTCTCCAGGCGAGCGATCTTCTCCCGCAGCAACTCGTTTTCGACGCTGACGCTGGCGACCACGGATTTCAAGCGCCGCCGCTCCTCGTCTTCGACGTCCGACTCGCGGCTGTTCAAACCGCCCTCACCGCCGGCCAGGAAACGATCGCGCCAGGCGATCAGGGTCGCTGCTGTGACTCGATATTTCCGCGAAGTGCTCTCCAGGTCGGCCCCTGGCAACAGTTCCAAGACGACGGAGACTTTGCGTTTGGCCGACCACCGGCCGGCACCAGCTCGGGCGGACGATTCTTGGCGTTGGACATGCATTCTCTCCTTCAGAACATTTTCCACAGTAAATGTTCCCAATGCACTGTCCAAGGAATTTCCGGGCCGGGGGCGTCGAGACATAGGGCTGCCCGCTGAGGCCTTGAGATCACGGGACAGATATCGCCTGAGAAGGCAAATGCAGTGGCGGCTGTAAATCGCCGCTCTCTCTTCAATCGCAGCCGGCTTCGGATTGGAAGATCCGCAGCGGTGAAGGCTCTGCCATCGGCGCCTCCCAGCCGCCGGGGAGGTCGCCGTTGTCCTCGCGCAGGTATTTCCAGTGCTGCGGTTTGATGGTAGCCAGCAACTCCTTCCGGCTTTTCACGGCCATCGGTCGGCCACGATAGATCTTGCCCATCTTCTCCATCAGCCGTTCGGGCAAGGTGTTGGTGAACATCAATAACGGCCAGGTGAAGGCCGGCCCATTGGTCTTGCGCAGCTTCGACAGCCAGAGAAGAAACGCGCCGATGCGCCATGCCGGCGGTCCCCACCAGCTGTGCAGTGCCACGTTGATGCTCATCTTCCAGCACTTTAGGAGGATCTGCCATTGCAACGCGGACATTTCGCGGCTTTCGATCACCCCTTTTTGGGTGGCCAGTCGGGTGTCGTGCAGCGGTGTGAAGATCGACGGGACGAAGAAGGCGAACAGGCCTCGGCGCTCCACTTCGTAGATCAAATCGAGCGTGGCCATCGAGTCCGCGTCGGTCTCTCCCGGATTTCCGATCATCAGGGTCAGCACCGGGAACCAGTTGTTGCGGTTGAGAACGGTGAGGCCCTGAATGACGACGCTGGGCCACTCCTCGATGGGAAACGGCGCCGATTTGCCCGGCATGATCTGCTTTGCCATGCGAACCGAGCCAGTCTCCAGGCCAACCAACGGCGAGAGGATCCGCCCTTCCGGATGGGTGCTCACGCGCGGCAGCTTGACGGGACTCTTGCCGAGCAGCACGGTCGATAGTTGCGCGATGAGTTTCGGGTCGACCACGGCCGGTGCCATGGTGCTGTGGCTTAGCAGGTGGTGGTTGACACCTGGGGTGTTTACAACATCCGTGAACAGATCGACCAGAGCTTCGCGATTGGGAAAATAGAACGGCGTGCCGGTACGCACCTGACCCCAGATGAACATGTCCTCGGTGGCGAGCGAGATCAAACCATTTCCCTCACGAACGTTGGCGCGCACGGCTTCCAGGATCTTGTCCTTTGGGAAATCGATCTGCGGGTTGAGGTCGGGTAGGCAGAACTGGCAACGCCGCCCGCATCCGGTCGTCATTTCGACCACGCCGAAGGTCGTGCGCCGGGCGGGCGTCAGCAGCCCTTCGCGGAATTCCGGATGCCTCACTTCCACGAAGCGGGGCAGTGCCTCGCCGCGGATCGCCTGGCGAAACAATTCGAGCACTTGCGCCGATTCACTGCGGCCGTCCACCACGCAATCGACTCCGAGATCCTGGTAGCTATCGGTTTGCGCGACTTGCCAGCCGCCTGAGCCGCCAACCATCACCTGGAACGAAGGGCGGTACGGGCTCTCTCGGAGCGCACGGAACAACTCTTTCGCGTAATGCGCATTAATCGTCTCCCGTGAGGAACCAAAGACCGAGGCGTAGACGCCGGCTGCGAATGTCACTCCCAGGGGATTGTGTGTGGAGACACCGACCACGCGCGTCCGCGGGCCGATGAACCGGGAGATGTCATCGGGGTAACAGCAGACGATGTCTTCAGCCGGGAATTCCCGCAGCAGTGATGCCTCCACCAGTCTGACACCCGCAGGCATGTACCGGGCGGACCCGTCGGGCTCGCGCTGTACTTCGCGCCACTTGGGATACTTCTGATTGATAACGGCTTCCATGCGCGTCGGCATCGATGCCAGCGCCATCTGGATGAAGTACCCGGCGTGATCGATCGTTTCGGTAAGCGGCGCCGTCAAAACGATCAACCTGCCGCCATCGGCGGGGCCAGTAACGGCCGCGGCGCCCTCGCTATCCTGAAAAGGCCTCATAATTCGGGGGTTCGTGGCCGAATCGAACGGCTACTTCAGCCTATGAGCTAGTGTATAGCACTTGCTCCGACGGTGACAGGTGGTCCGGCACGGAGCAGGCGATGGCCCCGTGAGAGGATTCGCGGCAGCTTGTGCTGACGGGCGCCCCGCCCGGGGTCCATCGCTTGGGGGATGCTCCTGTGCCGCCCGTCGCGAGATTAGATGTGTGCAGTCGCGCAGCGTTTACCAATCCTTCGACTCCGTCCGTATGACGCGCGACTCGGACACTGGCCGGCTGCTTGGAGGACGTGCTGCGGTGCAGCATGAAAAGGCGGGAGACCCCCCTATAGCGAAACACATCGTGCAGTGTTACGGCCGAAAGAGCCCGCCTGCCCGGAATTTCCAAGCCACCAGTAAGTGAGAGCAGGAGCCACGGTCATCGCCAACAGCGAAGCCCAGGCAATTGCGTGGCGGCCCGCGCGCCGAAATTCCGGCCAAAGCCCGGGCTAGCGCCTAGAGGGCTGCCACCAGAATTCCCTGCCACCAGAGAATGCAGAAGCGTCCAGCCCAGACGCTCGGTCCACGGCTGGTTCAGTAGCGTGATCAGTTCTTTCCCTGGTTTTTTCGAATTCGTCCAACAGACTCCGTATCTCGGCCAGATCCTTGCCTGAAGCCGGCTGCGCGGCGAGCGCTCCCAGCACCAGGCTCTTCGCCGATCCTTCGAATGCGCGCTTCAACAGGTCGCCCGCGATCTGCCGCTGCGTCTGCTCCTTGGGTGCGCGCGCTTCGTACAGATGCGAGCGGTAGCGCTCGTTGCGCACCACCAGTCCCTTTTCGAACATGAGCTGCATCAACTAAGCGTGGTGGTATATCCACTGTCCTTAGCCAGCGCTTCATGCACCTCGCTGACCGTGCTGGCGGCCTTGACGCCACAGCACCGCCAGGATGCCTATTTCGGCGTCGGTTGGAAGCGGCGGGGGAGCGGGCTCTTTGGAAAGAGATCGGGAGGCCACGTTTCGAGTGTAATACGAAGCAATTCGTATGTAAACGAAATAATTCGTATGACCGGAGACATGGCGGCAAGCGGAAGCGGCTGCCCCACTTGAATGTAGCGCACCATCAATCTCGCGAACGCAATGTGCTTGATCTGGAACGGGGCATCGAGGAGGACGGGCTTTCCCAGCTCTCGCGGGATGGAGATAGAGCGTCTGCGGGAGCGGGGCGTCCTGCGTGAGATCATCGTGATCGATTCATCTGGAAAGGCCGTCCGAACACCCCGAACGAGCCTCAGGTCGTGGAACCAGCAGGCGCAGGATCGCGCTGGCGCTGACGTAGATGCCAGGCGTCGCCTTGGGCTGGGTGACGCGATTGATGCCTGTCGGCCCGCCTCGTCTGGGTGCCATGCCTGGGCCTCCTCGTCAGTGTGGGGGTTAATGCAGTGCGTGCTGTAGAAACAGCGCACGCGGGCGTCCAGGATCGCGTGCTCGCTCACCGTGTCGGCGGTCTGCAAGTCCACCGCTTCCGCCTCATCGAGCACGGCCGTGTGGTCGGCCAGCTCCTCGCCATTCCCCCACTCCCCTCGCGTTGGCCATGCGTGCACGCCGTGCGCGCCTCAGGGCCGCCAGTGACTCCAACTCCCGTTGGCGACCATCCGCGCCTCAGTGGCTCTCCGCACCGCACCGAGTGGAACGGGCGGTGATCTAGAACTCGCCGAAATCATTGGCCGTGCCGCCGTCGAGTTGTGCCGAGTCACCGCGGGTCAGGCGTTTCGTGCGCGTTGCGTGCCAGGCAGCCCTCAGCAGAAGATCGAAAGGTCGATGAATCCCACGCCGCCACAGATTTCGCTTCAGCCACCTGGAACGCTCGTGGAGTATTCTGGTGAGAGGAGCGTCTTCCGGTGGCGGTCGGGTTCAAGAGATAGTAAATCGGCATGTGTGTTGAAGGATCGCATTGAGATGACAGATACAAGCAGAACAGCATGGTTCCGAGGCGCCGTGGTGGGATTTCATCAACGGCTGATGATACCCCCTCTGCGCGGCGATTTTGGCGCAAGAAAGACGTGCAAAAAGAGGATTCGGACGATCAGCGGCACCAACGACCGAGAGGGCGACGCGGTAGCGCCCGTTTTTCGACCGCCCTTCGGCCTTTTCGGCGATAAAAGGCAATGAGATAATCAGGTCTGGTCTGTAAGATGCACAAGTGGCTCCCCGCGTTGTTGGTTCTAGCGGAGCTGAGCGCGTACGGTTCGAATGCCGCGCGCCAGGCAGATCTGGATTTCGTCGCAAACCGGATTCCGCAGCTCCACGTGAACTTCTTCTATCAGCTCGATCCAGCGGTGTTCCAGGCGGCGGCAGAGGCTCTTGCGTCTGACCTGCCGAACCTGACGGACGCGGAGTTCTACGTCCGCCTGGCGGCACTCATCGCCATGGCGGGCGATCCGCATACCGCGATTTATCTGAACAACTCAGCCGCCGTGACAATGGGATTCCAGCAGTTACCGTTCCTCTTTGTCTCACTAGACGACGGCGTGTTTGTCAGCGAGGCGCCGGGCTCGTACGCACCAGCACTGGGCGCGCAACTGACGGCCGTGGGCGGCGTGCCGATCGATCAGGTGGTGCAGCAATTGGGGACGCTGATCCCGCATCGCAACGACGGCTGGCTGCGCTACTATTCGCTGAGCTATCTTCTCGGGCAGCAGATTCTGCAGGGACTGCACATCGCGCCGGCGGGCGCGACGACGCCACTGAGCTTCCGGACGCTCGCGGGCGAAACCTTCACGCTGGACGTGGCAGCGGGGGCGATGACCTCCGCGTCCCGCCTGCCCGATCCGAACGGGCTGTTTCCACGGTACCTGCAGGGGAACAACCAGAACTATTGGTTCGTCTACGAGCCCGCGAACCGGATGCTCTATTTCCGGTACAACAACTGCACTAACATGCCGATCTTCAACCCGTTCTCGGCGTTCGCCGCCAACCTGCTCGCGACGGTCGACTCCAACCCAGTGGACACGATGGTGCTCGACTTGCGCCAAAACGTTGGCGGGGACTCGTCGGTGTGGAACCCCCTCCTCACCGGTTTGGCGCAGCGCATGCCGGGGCTGCTCGCGAACCCCCAATTTCGCATCTATGGGGCCGTCGATAACGGAACATTCTCGTCGGGCAGCCTGGATGCCATGCTGCTGAAGAGTTCGATCCCGCAGGTGCGGATCATCGGCGCGCCGACGGGCGGCTCGGCCGGCGGGTACGGGAACGCAGTCGCATTCACCCTGCCGGGTTCGGGACTTGTGGGCCAATATTCGACGAGTTATGTTCAGCCGCCGGCGGGGATCGCGCCCGGGACCACGTTTGCGCCCGACATCGCGATCGGTATCCGGTCCACGGATTTCTTCGCGCGGTACGACCCTGTGATGGGAGCGATCCTGGCCCGCACGGATCAGGCGCCTGCGGCGCCGTCGGGTGATGCCATTGCGGTGAACGGGGCGAGTTTCCGGGCGGACCGGGGGCTGGCCCTGGGATCGTACGCGGCAGTGTTCGGGAGCTTTGGGCAGACGCCGGATACCGTGCTGGTGGCGGGTGTAAGGGCGCAGATCGTGTTCGCGACGGCAACGCAGGTGAACATTGTGGTGCCGGCGTCTGCGGCGGTAGGCAACGCGAGCATTTCGGTGCGCGTGGGCGGGCAGGAAGTGGCGGCCGGACGAGCCGCCATCACTTCGGCCGCGCCAGGACTTTTCGTGCTCACTGCGGAGCCGTGGCAGCCGGGGGCCGTGGAGAACCAGGACTTTTCTGTGAACAGCGCGTCCAATCCGGCAGCGATGGGGTCGATTGTCTCCATTTATGGGACGGGCGCGGGGCCGGTGGATGGATCAGGGAATGCGCCGGTGAGCGTTTTTTTCGGGGATTATCCGGCGGAGGTCGTGGCGAGCGTACCGCTGGCGGCGTTTCCGGGGCTATGGCAAATCAACGCGCGGGTGCCGCCGCTGCCGATGATGGGCCAGATACCCGTGTTTGCCATTGCGGGGGGCATGGCGAGCAACGCAGCGACCGTGACGGTGAGGTAGCGGTTCTAGGAGTTTGGCGAAGTACACGCCCGCGCGGTCACGATCTTGTCCAGATCGCCGGCAAAACCCTTCAAGAATTCACAAGCCGAGATCTCTGCCAGTGTCGGTGATACGGTTAGCTCTTCGTTCCGGGGCTTTGCTGAGGGTGCAGCCTGTGCATTTTCCAAACCTTTTCACGCCGCGATCTGGAGAGCAGGGGCCTTGAAGTGAGCCAAATCGTAACAGGCTTACCTGCCGTCTGGCTGATAAACAACCGATTGTGAGCTGGCCTGTTGCCGGCACGCGACCTGACATCCCGTCGCCATCTGGGCGTCCTCAATTGACCCACAAATTCCTCAGACGAAGCTAAGAAAATTGGGGGATCCCAGCGAACCTGCTGCAGCGTCTGCGGGTAGATTTCGCCGAAATGGTCTGGCGGAGTTGGCGAATTTGCGCCGGAACTACGTTGGAGGGATTGAGCGAGGTCAACGCAACGTACGCTTGATCAACATTCGGGCGGCATAGCGGGGTTTCTGTAGTTTTTGAAGGTGCGGCATTGGGGGAAAGTGGCAAGATTCGAGGGCGGGCATGAAGAAGCGGACGGGGAAGGCGAAGAAGGCGGGACCAAAGAAGGACCGGGCATGGTTCGCGCGGAAGGTGGCCGAACTGAAAGCCGAACTGGAGAAACTGCCGGCGGACCGGCAAGAGCAACTGAGGCGGGAACTCGAAGACGAAGGGGACCGGAAGCAATGACGGCGCGCGGCGGGTCCTTCTCCGGGAACTTCCGCCGGGGGTGTACCGATGGCACCACGGCGCTAGTGACAGGCCGGAAAATCCACTTAACAGGTTTCCACTTTGCGGGGGTTATCAATGGCTGACGTGATTACGAAGGCGGAGTTGGCGCGGGAGCTGGACTTGTCCCGCGCGCGAATCTCGCAATTGTGCGGGATGGGGCTTCCCGTCAGGCCGGACGGAAGAGTGAACCGGGCGGAAGCCGTGGCATGGGTGAAGGCGAACGTCTGTTCATGGCGTGGCGGCTGGTGGGGGAACCTTCGGCAGAAGGCCGGACGCGGGCGGGCGCCGATACCGGCGGCGGATCTGGCGGGCGGAATGGACCTTGGCAACCTTCCCGAGCTTGGGGAACTGCCGGACACTCCCGACCTCATAGCGGAGATTGGCGAAGCGGCGGTAATCGACTTCATGAACGAAGTGCGGCGGACCGAGAACGTTAAAACCTCCGCGCGTTTGGCTCTCCGCTTCGGATGCACCATGCAACAGGCGTTTGCGGTGGCGCGGTGTTCGATCTGTTCATGGCGTTCCACTTCGTCCCGAAGGACTCGGAGCGCGATTACATCCGGGTCCATGCGGAACCGGACTGGAACCGCATGGCGGCGGAAGCGGGCACCACGGCGGACGTGGACGCGTGGCAAGACTGGATGAATCGGCTTCTCGAAGAAGGGAAACCGGGAAAGGTGGAAGCGTAACATGGCGGTCTTCAAACGGGGGAAGGTCTGGTGGTACGAATTCGTCTTCGCGGGCCGGCGGGTGCCGCAAGCTCGCCAGTTCGAGAGGAGGCCACGGCTGCTGGCGGCGAGGTGGTCCGGTTGGAGCCGGCCGCGCTACCGGCGGCCCGGCCGCTGTACGACATCGAGCAGCACCTGGCCGCGCTGATCGACACCGAGGACGCCGTCCCCGACGACCTGGAGCAGGCCTACGCGCTGGAGCTGCACGCCACGCTGCTGTCGGCGGTCGAAAAGCGCGATCGCGTGGGGCACTTCATGGGCTGGCTGGAGAGCCAGGCCGAGCTGGCCCACAAAGAGATCGAGCGGCTGAAAAAACGCGAGGATTTTTTCAGCACGCGCTGACTCGCATGGAGGGCTACGTCACGCGCGTGATCGAGAGCCTGGGTTACGGCGCCAACGGCAAACGCAAAACGCTGGAGGGCAACACGGTCACGTTCGTGCTGCACGGGCTCATTCGGCGCTTTCTCACCGAGAGCGCTCTCGTAGCGCCTGCTGGCTGCGTTATGGGATTCATCTTCCCGATCTCGGGTGCCACTGTGCTGAGCGAATTGGTCGGATCGGAAGGAGGGCGAAATGAGTTCGGCGGCAACATCGTCCGAGGCGACAAGTGGTCGGGGCTACCTAGTGCTTATGCGCGGCCAGTCTTGGGAGGGCTACAGCCACGCCAATTATGGCCCGCTGTTTGACTATCGTCAGCTTCCCAGACGGGTCGGCGACGCTGGAACAATCCTGTTTCTGTACCTCCAAGACCGCACGAGGTCAGCGTACGGTTCCCCGGAATGGGCCAAGTTTTCCCTGAAGGAGCTGTGCGTATACTCTAATTAGAGCGACCGTGCTGTCCGCCTCATTTTAGAATCTCTCGAGAATGCCCACGTAATCGAGCGCGACCCGAAAGATCCCTGGCGCATCAAGACCTGCCCAGAAAACATTCCCGGCGCGCCAGTCAGAAAGCCAGTCAAACATCCGAATGCCGCAGCCAAAAGACGTTGCGCTGACCGCGCAAAGATGTCAGCGCCCCGTTTGATCGCTGCGCTCCAAGGCGAATCCTGTTTCGACACGCTAGCATCGGCTACGCCTGGTGTAGTGGCAGCATGTGCTCGAGGAGCACCTGTACAGTTTGCCATAGGCTTGACCACCGTTGCAGAGAAACCGTGTGAATCCGGTTTCAGCAGACCAGCGGTCATTGAGGACGCACTCCCTTCGGCAGCAGTCGATCAGCCCGCCGGACTGAAACACAATTCAGGTGCGGACGAAGCACTCGGGCTGAAACCCGTTTCAAGTACCGTGAACTCGGCTGCCGAGGCGACGATGCAACCGATGTCAGCGGAAAATGAAACCAGCAACCTTGCGGCGGAAACGCACTGCCCTTGGGAATGGGGTTGTCCATTTCTTTTTAGCGAGATCGCTGGGCACAAGCCCCTAACCCAAATATCCCGAAAACTCGAGGCCAGTAGGTCGGCACCTCCTGCCGACGACGATTGCAACAGACCGGCCACATCAGATGAAGTGCACCAGATCCGCAGGCTGCTGCTGGAAGAATTGAGTGACAGGTGTCCTGGCGATGAGCCAAGCGAGGTCCTTTGTCAACGGATTCATGTGGCCATGCAGGGCGCACCTCTGGAGTGGGCTACCCCGAATTCATCCGGCACGAGCGTTCTACGCCATCGGATCCGGAAACGCTACGGATCAATCGAGAGCTATG
>Ga0335079_10009108_pt1 | contig 11308 bp, 7 predicted proteins | sample Lox_Sample_33_FD_206719 | JGI IMG/M metagenome (GOLD analysis project Ga0335079, IMG submission 206719) | Soil microbial communities from Loxahatchee National Wildlife Refuge, Florida, United States - Lox_Sample_3.3 | ecosystem: Environmental > Terrestrial > Soil > Wetlands | place: USA: Florida... | reverse complement strand
TTGCCGCCCGCAATATTCCCTTCCTCGTCGGCGTCATCCCCTTTTACGTCAGCCCGGGAGAGGGGGTCAATGTCAGCCTCTCCGACCGCCCGGACCTGGTGGACGCGCTGAAATACATGGTGGCCAACGGCGGCACGATCGTGATGCACGGCATCACGCACCAGTACCGCGGGACGACCGCGGTGGACTACGAGTTCTGGGACGAGACCACGAACCGCCCCATCCGGGAAGAGACCGTCGAATCCATCCAGCGGAAGCTGGACACGGGCATCCAGGAGTTTATGAAAAATGGCCTCTACCCCCTCCTCTGGGAAACCCCGCACTACACCGCCTCCACGAAGCTCTACGAGACGATCGGCAGGTACTTCAGCACGGCCATGGAGCAGCGGCTGGCCATCGAGGATGCGGATGCGGGGCAGTACTTTCCCTACATGATCAACCGGGACCTCTACGGGCAGCGGCTGATCCCGGAGAACCTGGGATACGTCCCGCTCGACCCGGACCCGGCGGTGGGGGAGGCGGCGGTGAAACGGATCATCGCCGCGGCGAATGTGAACCTGGCTGTGCGCGACGGGTTCGCCTCCCACTTCTTCCACGCGTTCGTCGACCCGGCGCTGCTGGAGCAGATCGTGGACGGCGTTCAGGCGCTCGGCTACACGTACATGGACGTGAAGGACCTCCCGGCGTGGGTGCGGCTGAAGGACAGGATCATCCTCTGCGGGTCGCAGGACTACACGATCACGCTGGACGACCAGTACCTGCAGGAGACGACGTTCGACCGGAGCGGGGAGATCGTCGCCACCGCGACGTCCGAGAAGCGGCTGAAGGGACCCGTGACGCGCCACGTAACGCTCGAGCAGGGGCAGATCTACACGGCGGGTCCCGTCGAGTTCCGCGAAAAGAGCCCCTCCCTTGCCGATCGCCTGCTGGGAGGGGCCGGCCGGCTGCTGGACCGGATCACCGGGCAGGGAGGCACCTGGCGTGAGGCGCGCGCGGCGATCTGCTGGAACCAGTTTGCGGAGGGGGCCGCGTTCAACGACGAGGCGTCGTTCGCCGGCGTGATGCGGAGCGTCAACATCGCCGTGGATACCGTCTTCGTCGGCCAGCGCGTCCGGACCGACGGGATCAACCTCCTGTTCGTGCCCTATACGTTCGTCGATTCGCTGCACGACGAAGACTACGACGCGATCACGCGTTTCGTGCGGGAGGGGGGGAACGTCGTCACCGACATGCCGACCGAGCTGGCGAAGGATCTCGGCATCATCTCCGGCGAGACGCGCCTGCGTGTCACGCGCGTCCGCGACCGGCTCTACCCGGACGAACGGATCGTGTGGCCTTACGCGGAGCTGGCGACGAAGTTCGACGCCGACGGGATCGACCATGTCTTCTGCGTCGACGAGGGGACGGAGGCGCCGCTGGCCGTCGGGAAGTCGTTCGGGAAGGGGAAGGTGCTCTACTTCTCGACGCGGTTCGACCCCCGCTCGCGCGAGGGGTACAGCCTGTATCCCTACCTCCTGGAGTACATCGGCAGGTATTTCCGCCTCGGTCCGGTCGTGCGGCGGGACAGGCTCGAAGTCTACTTTGAGCCCGGCTCGCGCGCCCGGACGATGAGCACGGAGACGCTCATCCGGCACTGGGTCCGGCTGGGGGTGGGAGCGCTCCACGTCTCCGGGTGGCACCAGTGGTCGAAGTACACGTACGACTACGGCCGGCTGATTGCGCTCGCCCACGCCAACGGGATCCTGGTTTACGCATGGCTCGAGCCGCCGCAGGTCAGCCAGAAGTTCTGGACCGACCACCCCTCGTGGCGGGAAAAGACGATCGATGAGACAGATGCCCGCGCTTCCTGGCGGTACCCCGTGGCGCTGACGGACACGGCGTGCCTGCGGGCGATGGAGGAGGAGTACCGCACGCTGCTGGGGGAATTTGACTGGGACGGGGTGAACCTGGCGGAGCTCTACTTCGATTCCGGGCGGGGGTTCATGGACCCGCGTCTCTTCACCCCCATGCACCCGTCGGCGCTCGCGGAGTTCCGGCGCAGGTACGGGTTCGACATGGAGGATGTCTTCGACTCCACGTCTGCGCGCTACTGGAAAGCGTCGCCCGAGTCGCGCAGGGAAGTGGCCGACTTCCGCGTGGGCGTCCTCGAGGGGGTCTACCGGCGGCTGCTCGGCATGCTCGGCGGAGTCGCCGCGGCCAGGCCCGGGTTCCAGGTCATCGTGACCGCGATGGACAGCTACGGCGCCCCGGAGCTCAGGGAGTACCTCGGGGCGGACATGGCTTCCGTGCTCGCGCTCCAGAAGCAGTACGGCTTCACGCTGCAGGTGGAGGACCCCGAGAGGATGTGGGCCACGAAGCCCTCCCGCGAGGAGGATATCGGCGCGCGGTACGCCGCGCTCATGGGGGGACGCTCGCGGCTCATGCTCGACCTGAACATCGTGAGCGTGCGGCGCGTGGAGCAGGTCACCCCGTTTCCCACGCTCATGCAGACGGGCACGGAGAGCGTCCAGCTTCTGCGGCACGCGGCGCTCGGCGCTCCGCGCGTGACCGTCTATTCCGAGTCGAGCGTCAATCCCCAGGACATCAGGTACTTCCCCTTCGCCCTTGCCGGGGACGTCACGTGCCGGAGAACCCCGACCGGGTACGCCGTCAGCTCGCCCTCTTCGTTCACGCTGAAGCTCCCCCCGGACGTGCGCGCGATCCGCATCGACGGCGCGCTCCACGCCCCCTCGCGCGAGAACGCATTCTTGATTCCCGCGGGCGACCACGCGATTGACGCCGGGACGGAGGGGAGCCCCGCGTTCTCCACGCACGAGCTGGAGGCGCGCATCCTCTCGCTCACCGGCAACCTCCTGTCGTTCTCCCAGGGCCTGCGGAGCGTGTCGTTCGCCTACGAATCCGAGACGCGCGCGCTGGTGGCGATCAACCGGGAGCCGACCGCGGTGGCGCTCGACGGCCAGTCCGTGCCGTTCACCGCGCTCAGGGGGAACGACTGCTTCACCGTGGCGCTCCCCCCGGGACGGCACAGCGCCCGGCTCGTGGTGGGCGACGTGGTGTCCTTCGGTGTCAGCCTCACGTCCTTCTGGTCGTCCAACGCGATCGCGGTCTTCGGGACATGCGCGGTCCTGCTGCTCGTGGGGATGTACATAACGCTCAAAATCGTGAGGAGGCGCTACGCATGACGTTCCTGGAGATCGATCTGAGCGTCCTCTTCGTGGTGGCGGTCATCCTGATCTGGTTCATGATCGGGTACCAGTTCGTCCTGACGGTGTTCGGCTACATCAACTACATCAAATCGCTCCGGCAGAGGAAGAGCATCGACCGGATGACGTTCGACTATCCCTCCTGCACGATCCTGATCCCGGCGCACAACGAGGAGCAGGTGATCGGCGAGACGATTGCCGCCATGCTGCGCATGGACTATCCCGCGGACAGGCTCTCGGTCGTGGTCATCAACGACGGGTCCACGGACGCGACGCGGGACATCATCCTGGAGGCGGCGCGGCGCGATGGGCGCGTCAGGCTCTTCGACGTCCCCCCCGGGGAAGGGGGGAGGGGGAAATCCCGCGCGCTCAACCTGGCCCTGACCGCTGTCACGGGCGAGATCATCGCGGTGTACGACGCGGACAACTCCCCGGACAGGGACGCGCTCCGCTACCTGGTGGCGCAGCTCCTGGTCAACAAGGAGCTCGGCGCGGCGCTGGGAAAATTCCGGACGGTGAACAAGGACGTGAACCTCCTCACCCGGTTCATCAATATCGAGACGCTCAGCTTCCAGTCGATGCTGCAGGCCGGGCGCTGGCAGATGCACAACATTGCCACGCTCCCGGGGACGAACTTCGTCATGTGGACCTGGCTGATCCGCCAGCTCAACGGATGGGACGAGGAGGCCCTCACGGAGGATTCCGAGCTGAGCATCAGGATATACCAGGAAGGGTACAAGATCCGCTTCGTGCCGTACGCGCTCACCTACGAGCAGGAACCGCAGACCTGGGGCGTGTGGGTCCGGCAGCGGACGCGCTGGGTGCGCGGGAACAACTACGTGCTGGGGAAATTTCTCCGGCGGATCCGCCGGTTTCGGAGCAAGCGGCTCATGTTCGACGTCCTCTACACGCTTTCCCTCTACTACGTCTTTTTCGTCGCGATCGTGATCTCCGACCTGCTCTTCGTCGTGAGCGCCGCAAACCTGGTCAGCATCGCGCTCCCCGGTCCCTACACGTTCGTCTGGATCATGGCGTTCTTCCTCTTCCTGTTCGAGACGATGCTCGCGATCTCGTACGACGGGGAAGACAGGCTGAAGCACGTCCCCGTGCTTGTCCTGATGTATTTCACCTACTGCCAGCTCTGGATCTACGTGGTCGTGCGGGCGCTCTGGATTGAATACGTCAGGAAGGAGAGGCGGACGTGGGACAAGACGGTGCGGTTCACCGTCCCGTCCCACGCCCCTGCACCCAAGGAATGAACTGCCGGGGGCGGGCGCCGCACTGCGACGCCCCCCGGATCAGGCCGTGAGGGAGGACTCCGCCGTGGCGTCGACGCCGAACTCCTGGAGCACGCCCCTGAGCTGCACGTAGTCGGCCGTCCTCACGTACACGCCGCACGTCCGGCAGCGGTCGCTCTTGGATTTCCAGTCTTTCCCCGTCACCATCCAGCAGGGGGAGCCCTGCGTCGTGGAGCGGGGGCAGCGGGCCACGTCTTCGGCGGCGCAGTTGTTCATCTTCCAGCAGGGGACGAGAGACATAAGGCGCCGGATGCCGGCGATGCTCACCTTCTCGGTGCTTATCGTCCTGCGGATGGAGCGGATTCTTTCGAGGTCCGCCTCGGCGAACAGCCTGTGGCGCGACGTCTTCCTCAATGGAATGATCAAGCCTTCACGTTCGTACATGCGGATCGTCGGGACGGAGACCCCGATAAGGTCGGCCGCTTCGCCTATCGTGTAGAGTCTCTGCCCTGTCTTCTGCATCATTGCTGCCGTCGTGTTTGCATACATATCGCCACCTCATTAGTTCTACCACGAAACTAACAGATTTTGTGCCAGTTGCATTTTTTGCGAAATTGACCGATTTCGTAACTATTTTTCCCCAGGCTCCGCCGATTCCGAATTCTGATGGCTACAATTCTCATAATTGGAGAACATTCCATCCGTAAAGTTGCAGAAAATCAAAGGACGAAAGTGTCTGAAACCAACGGGTGGAGCATCCGGTTATAACCTCAGCGTGCTGAACAGTTGTTGCTTCGGGAGAATGCATGGAGCTTCACGTTCCGGGTTTCACCTTTGATGATCTCTTTATCCCATCCAGTCTGGCCCGCCTGACAGATTTATTCAGAGAAGACCTCAGGAAGCGGGACCCTTCCCTTGCTGCCCGCTATATAAGATATATTGACAGTCGGGCCCTCTCGCATGCTGAAATTTCCACAATTCTTGTCGATCTCGCTCCCCGTGTAAGCGAGTTCATTGTGCGTCTCTTCGGGATCGAAGAGGAGTACGGGGTCATAAAAAATCGGGCCTCCCGCGACAGCGTCATATTCAGCGTCAGGAAAGAATTCGTCGAACGAAAAGCGCTCAAGCGCTACACGTCCGCCGCGGAGATAGGCGAGGACCTGTCGTCACTCGAACGGCAGGCGGGGCGTGTCATGGATTCTATGAGCGGACTCCCGGTGGGGGACGCCGAGCTCGCCCTGGCCTCCGCAATCCGCATCCTCCTTGATCACGCGCGGTACCTGAAGTCCGGGCTCCCGCCGGAGTCAGAGGCGTTCATCCGCACGCTCGCGGTGAAGACGGGGGAACCGCGCGGAGGCGCCGATCCCGCCGGGTATCTCACTACCCTGACGGTCCTCTTTGAGAAGCTCGTCGCCCGGCTCTGCTATGAGGGGGGAGCCAGGACGAAGGGTTGGGGCCTCCTGCGCATCCCGCACCCCGTCGACTACGAAAGGCTCGTCGACACTGTGGATGAGGACGCGGATGGGGCCACCGTTCACTCCGGCCCCGCCTCCACGCTCCGGCGGCGGGACGGGTTCACGCTCACCGACGAGCGGTTCACGCCGAGGGAGGTGGAAGGCGAGGTCGACTACTGCATCATCTGCCACGAACGGGAGAAGGACACATGCTCGCGCGGATTCGCCGGGGCTGCCCGAAAAAACCCGCTTGGCTTTGAACTCGCAGGATGCCCGCTTGACCAGAAGATCTCCGAGTCGCACCTCCTGATGAGACAGGGCGACCCGCTCGGCGCGCTGGCGATCATCATGGTGGACAATCCCATGGTGCCCGGGACCGGCCACCGGATCTGCAACGACTGCATGAAGTCGTGCATATTCCAGAAGCAGGACCCGGTCAATATCCCCCAGGCGGAGACCGGCATACTCACATCGGTGCTCGGGCTTCCGTGGGGTTTTGAGATCTGGTCGCTTCTCACGCGCTGGAATCCCCTGAACGCCGCCCGCCCCCACGCGCTTCCCTACAACGGTCTCAACATACTGATCGTCGGGCTGGGACCGGCGGGATACACGCTGGCGCACTACTTCCTGAACGAGGGATTCGGCGTCGTCGCGCTCGACGGACTGAAGATCGAGCCTCCTCCCCCCGGTGCTCCCGTGCGCGACGTCCGCACGCTCGGAGAGCGGCTCGACCGCCGCATACTCGCGGGGTTCGGCGGCGTCTCCGAATACGGGATCACGGTGCGGTGGGACAAGAACTTCCTCACGCTGCTCCACCTGAATCTCGCCCGGAGGCCCCACTTCCGCATCCACGGCGGCGTCCGGTTCGGCGGGACGCTCACGCTGGAGGACGCCTGGAGCTACGGCTTCGCCCACGTATGCCTCGCGACAGGAGCGGGAAAGCCCTCGTTTGTCGCCATGAAGAACAACCTCCTGCGGGGCGTCAGGAAGGCAAGCGATTTCCTGATGGGGCTCCAGCTCACGGGTGCGGCGAAGGAGAGCTCGCTGGCGAACCTGCAGGTGCGCCTTCCCGCGGTCGTGATCGGCGGAGGGCTGACCGCGATCGACACGGCCACTGAGCTGATGGCGTACTACCCTGTCCAGGTGACGAAGATCCGAAAGCGGTATGACGCGCTTGTTGCCCGCTACGGGAAGGAGTCGATCGAACGCCTCTTCGACGGCGAAGAGAATGAGATTCTCGGAGAATTCCTCGCCCACGCGCGGGCGCTCGAGGATGAACGGACTCGTGCCGCGGCTCGCAAAGAGGCGCCGGACATTCCGGCGCTTGTCCGTTCCTGGGGAGGCGTGCGCATCTTCTACAGGAAAGCAATGCTCGATTCTCCCGCCTACCGGCTCAACCACGAGGAGATCATCAAGAGCCTGGAAGAAGGGATCGCATTCGTCGACTGCATGAACCCCGCGGAGGCCGTCCCCGACGCCCGTGGCGCCGTGAGCGCCGTGATCTTTGAGCGCACGGCACTCTCCGGGGGCGCATGGAAAGGGACGGGGGAGACGCTCCGCGTGCCGGCCCGCTCCGTCATGGTAGCCGCGGGCACATCACCGAACGTGATGTACGAGCGCGAGCACCCGGGGACGTTCGCGCTCGGCAGGGAATTCTTCACCCCCCATGTCCTCGAAGAGGGACCGGAGGGGAAGCGCCTCGCTCCGGCGGCCCCGGGAGAGACCGGGTTTTTCACGTCGTACGCGCACAACGGTCGGTACGTCTCGTATTACGGCGATAACCATCCCGCATTTGCGGGGAACGTCGTGCGGGCGATGGCCTCGGCAAAAGAGGGGCACCGGGAAGTCCTCCGGCTGCTCGAGGGGGAAGTCGCCCCGGCGCGCGCCGGTGCGCCGGGGGAGGGTGCCTGGGATGCGCTTGCCGGTCGCCTGGATGACGATCTCACGTCACACGTCGTCGCTCTCAACCGGCTCGCTCCTGACATCGTCGAGGTGGTCGTGCGCGCAAAGCAGGCGGCCCGGGCCTTCCGCCCGGGGCAGTTTTACAGGCTGCAGGACTACGAGACGGACGCGCGTACGGTGGAGGGGACAGCGCTCACAATGGAAGGTATCGCCCTCACGGGAGCGTGGGTGGACAGGGAGGCCGGGACGATCGGCCTCATCGCGCTGGAGCTCGGCGCCAGCTCCCGCCTCTGCGCGCTCCTGGAGCCCGGGCGTCGCGTTGTCGTCATGGGGCCCACGGGCGCCCCGACCGAGATCACCGAAAACGGGACTGTCCTGCTCCTCGGTGGAGGGCTCGGCAACGCCGTTCTCTTCTCGATCGCCAGGGCATTCAGGGAGAAGAACAACCGCGTCATCTATTTCGCCGGGTACAGGAATAAGGAAGGGTGCTTCAAGCGGGAGGAAATCGAAGCCGGTACGGACGTCGTGGTCTATTCCGTCGATGCCGGTCCCCTGATTGAAACCCGCCGCGCAAACGACCGCTCCGTTCGAGGCACGATTATCGACGCCATGCTCCTCTACGCACGGGGGGAACTCGGGCCCGTGCCCATCCCGCTCGCCGAGGCGGGGAGGGTGATCGCCATCGGGTCAGACAGGATGATGGCCGCCGTGGCAGAGGCGCGCCACGGCATTCTGCGCCAGTGGCTTAATACGGGTCACGTCGCGATCGCCTCGATCAATTCGCCGATGCAGTGCATGATGAAGGCCGTCTGCGCCCAGTGTCTGCAGCGACACGTCGATCCGCTGACGGGAAAGGAGGAGTTCGTTTTTACCTGCGTCAACCAGGACCAGCTGATGGACGAGGTCGATTTCGCGCACCTCGCCGCGCGCCTCCGCTCCAACAGCGTCATGGAGAAGCTCACCCGCCGCTGGCTCGATTACCTGCTCGAATCCCACCCCGCCTGAGGAACTTTATCCCCCCCCGTTCGGCTTTACTGACTGATAGAGCACGTCCTGCCACAATCAGCGGAGGGAGTATGAGGAGAAGGGATATTGTGTGTGCACTTGCGCTGCTGGCTGCGCTGCCGGTCGCCGCGGCGCGGATTGCCAGCGGAGTGTACTTCTACCGGCTCACGGCCGACGGGGCTCCCGTGGCCACACGCAAGATGTTGCCCCTGAAGTAATGACGCGCCCCCGTCATTGCGAGGAGCGCTCTTTGCGACGAAGCAATCTCATTGCCTTCATCTTCCTCCTGGCGTTCGCCGGCGGATGCACGGACATGGGGATCAATCCCCCCGTGACATCCGCCGCGAATCCGGACACGACGGCGAGTGTAGCCGTCTCGTTCTCGAAGAACGTCCTCCCGATATTCGACAGGTACGGGTGCACCGGTTGCCACGGCGGGACCAACGGTCTCGTCGTGGGGACCGTTGCAGATCTGCTGAAGGGGGGGATTCACGGGCCGGCTATTGTTCCCGGGAACGCGGACTCGAGTCTCATCATGAAGAAGACGTCGCCGAATCCCCCCTTCGGTGACCGCATGCCGCAGGGGGGTCCCTACTGCCCGGACAGCGTGCGGGCTGTGATCGCCGCCTGGATCAACCAGGGGGCGAAAGACAACTAGCGTGGGCTAGCGGGTCGATCTCCCGCCCTGCCAGGATTGCCAGAACGTGATTTTCCAGGACCCGCCGGGGTCCTTGGCAACGACGATCGTGTGGTAGTGTGCCGAGGCAGTCTTACCCGGGTTTTCAGTCCTGGAGACAAGGTAACCGCTCCCTCCCTCGCTGGTTCCCATGGTGAAGAAGACGACCTTTCTTCCCTTTTGTTCAATCGACTCCTTCCCTTTCCGTTGTTCTTCCAGCGCCTCTCTGAGCGGCCTGAGATATCCCCCCGCGATCGATTGCGTTCCCGGTGCCACAAATTCATTTACGTGAACCGTGTCCGGGACCGGGCCCTGGAGCACATCTCGAACGAAATCATACATTGCGCCTGGGATGGGCCCCGCGGTGATCGTGTCTGTAGCACCAATGATGGGGGGTTTTTTCTCGGCAAGCCGGAATTTGAATGGAATAGACACCCAGACATCGACCGGTTTCCCTTTAATCTGGGCAGGCTCGAACAGGAACTGTTTCGCCGCTTCAATTGCAGCCCCGTTAAACACATCCGCGTCGCTCTTCAAAAGGACAACGTCGTGGGCCCTCCCCTGCGTATCGACCCACACCTTCACCCACACCTTTCCCTCCATCCCCGCCCTCATCGCGAGTCCCGGGTACACGGGCTCCACCTTCTTGACCACAACCGGTTCTCTGTCGACATCGACAAATCCGGGGGGCGGCCTGAGTGTGTCCCCCTGTATTGTCGTTGTGACAGCGGCAATCGTGGAAGTGCTGTCTGCCACCGGGTCCTGCGGCCGCGCAGTTGCACAGCTGCCGAGGATGGCGAGCATGGCGACGAGAGGCGTAGTCTTCTTCATGGCGACTCCCTATTCAATGTGTTGAGGTGCGTCGGGGTGCTCCGCGTAGACGTCGACGGTTGGGAGCGTCAGGAGCGGCACCTCGCTGGGCTTCAGGAGCAGAGAGAGAGAAAAAATCGTAATCGAAATAAGCGCGAGCGCCACAAGTGCGGCCGATGGGAGCGGCACGGAGAGCCGCCGCATCCAGATCTCTGTGAGCCACCTCCTCCGTTGAGCAAGCGGCCGCGCAGCGCGCGGACGTATCGCAAGGACGCGTTTGTCAAGGCTCTCCGGGACATCGACAGGGGTCGCCGCGACCACCGTGCTCCTGATATCAAGCACGCTCCCGAAAAACCTCCTGCAGGCCGCACACGTCCCGATGTGCACGAACATGTCTCCTTCCTCACCAGTCAGGAGCGCTCCGTCAGCGTAGGCACTGATCGCGGCCTGAATCTCATCGCACGTCATTGCATGTTCCTTTCTTCGTTGCGAACATTTTCGAGGAGGCCCGCAAGCGCCCTCCGTGCCCTGAAGAGTCTCGACTTCACGGAGGCCGGGCTCGCGCCCGTCACCTCTGTGATTTCATCGTATGTCATTCCCTCGAATTCGCGGAGGAGAAGCACTTCCCGGTATTCAACGCGGAGCCGCTCCATTGCCTCCCGGACCAGCGACCGGGTGTCGGCTCTCTCTGCGATCGATTGCGGGGTATCTTCCGCCCACACGGAATCCGCATCGCCCGTGGCACCGTTGTGCCTCCGGCCCATGAGTCCTTCGTTCCTGGCCACGCGGTAGAGCCACGCTTTCAACGCCCGGGGCTCGGCGATCGATGCGCCCGAGGCGGCCAGCCTGGCGAACGTCTCGTGCACCGCATCTTCGGCTTCGTCCCGGTTGCCCAGGAGCCGGAAGCAGAACGCGTAGAGGCCCGACCTGTACCGTCTGTAAAGTTCGGCAAACGCCTTCTGGTTGCCTCCCCGCATGAGAGCAAGGAGTTCCTGGTCGGTTTTCTGCTGCACGGCTCCG
>Ga0335079_10009106_pt1 | contig 11308 bp, 7 predicted proteins | sample Lox_Sample_33_FD_206719 | JGI IMG/M metagenome (GOLD analysis project Ga0335079, IMG submission 206719) | Soil microbial communities from Loxahatchee National Wildlife Refuge, Florida, United States - Lox_Sample_3.3 | ecosystem: Environmental > Terrestrial > Soil > Wetlands | place: USA: Florida... | reverse complement strand
TCTACGGAGAGGTTGTACACGCCGGGCATGGAGCCCACTTCCTTGCGCACGCCCTCGCCGGGACAGACAAACATCGGATAGACGAACGAGTCGGGCGTAAGCCGCGTCTCGCGCACGAAATTGCGCATCTGCTCGGAGCGGCGGAGCCGTCTCATGCGGGTAATTGGGAAGCTCATAGCATAAATTCTAGCACCCAACATCACCCGATTACCCGGCCTAATGGCCCAATGCCCCAATGACTCAATGGCCTAGTTCCCATTACCATGGACGTTCCTATGTCAGCCCTTGCCCACACCAGCGCACGCGCGCTCGAGTTCGATTCAATGCGCGAGATGCTACGCTCCTATGCCTATTCTCCACTTGGCCACGCGAAGGTCGCAGGGCTTGCGCCCTCGGGAGACGGCGCCTGGATCGAGCGCCAGCAGCAGCTTACGGCGGAGATTCGCGAGTATCTGCGTGTGGGCGCACGCTTCGAGTTCTCGGGGCTGCTCGATCCCACGGCGCTGGTGGAGAAGGCGCGCATCGAAGGAGCCGCGCTCGATACCGCTGAGCTTCGCGACGTCATCCTGGTGGTGGACCGCGCCGACGAGTGGCGGCACATCGCGCATCAGCCGCCGTCGCAGATGAAGATGGAGTTCGCGGCTGTTGCCGAACTTTCCTCCGCGCTGGCCGAGTTCAGCGATCTGCTGCGCTTCTTCCGCAACAAGATTCTGCCCGACGGCACCCTTGACGACCGCGCTTCGCCCGAATTGGCCCGTATCCGCCGCGAGGTTGAGCGTCAAAAGCGGCTGATCCAGGAGTCGCTGCGCGCTTATCTGCGGCGACTGGCCGAGGGTAGCACGGTGCAGGACGAGCTCATCACCATCCGCGGCGAGCGCTTTGTCATTCCGGTGAAAATCGAGCAGAAACGTCGCGTGCATGGCGTGGTCCATGGCGCGAGTTCCAGCGGCCAGACCGTGTTCGTGGAGCCGCTGGAGACCATCGAGCAGAACAACGAACTGGTGCGGATGCTGGAAGAAGAGCAGGCGGAGGTTCACCGGATTCTGCTCGAGATGACGGCGCTCATCCGCGAGCAGGCGGACGTCATCCTGTGCGCGACCGAGGTGCTGGCCGAGTTGGAGCTGCAATTCGCCAAGGCGCGCTTCGCGGCGGATTACGACTGCACAATGCCGTCGTTGGTCGGTGGCCGGTTGTCGTTGGCCGGCCCGCAACGACAAACGACTAACGACCAACGACTGATCCTACGCAACGCCCGCCACCCCGTGCTCGAGCGCACGCTGAAGGCCCGCGGAGCGGCCATCGTGCCGATCACGGTCGAGCTCGAGCCGCCCAACCATCAGCTCGTCATCAGCGGCCCCAATACCGGCGGGAAGACGGTGGCGCTCAAGACCATCGGCCTGCTGGTGCTGATGGCGCAATCTGGAATCCCGATCCCGGCCGAGCGCGCCGAACTTCCGGTCTTCGATGCTGTGCTCGCCGACATCGGTGATTACCAGTCCATCGAGCAGAACCTCTCAACCTTCTCCGCGCACGTCACCAACATCGATTTTATTTCCCGCACGGCGACGCCGCGTTCGCTGGTGTTGCTGGATGAACTCGGCTCCGCTACCGATCCCGCCGAGGGCGCTGCCCTGGCTGTGGCCATCGCCGAGCATTTCCGACAGATCGGCGCCATCAGCATCATCTCCACTCATCACACCTCGCTGAAGGTCTATGCCACGAACACCGCCGGCGTGCTCAATGCCGCAGTCGGCTTCGATGAGGCCACGCTCCAACCTACGTATGAACTTAAGCTGGGCGTGCCCGGAGCCTCGGCCGGCATCAACATCGCGCAGCGCCTCGGCCTGAATCCCGGCATCATTTCGGCGGCACGCGCCTCGCTCGGCAGCCAGGCGCAGGACATCGCCCGCTTCCTCGACCGCTTGCACGCCGAGTTGCGTCAAGCCGAGCAGGAGCGCGTTCGTCTTCAGCAACGCGAGCAGGAACTGGCGCGCGAACGCCAGCGCCTGGAAGCCGAAGGGCTGAAAGAGCAGCGCCAACGTGTGCGCGACATGGAGAAGAAGCTGGACGCCGTCTTTCGCGATTTCGAGTACCACGCCCGCGAAACCGTCAACGCCATCCAGGACCGCGCGCAGGCGCTCAAGCTCTCAAAGGACGCCGAGCGCCGGATTTCCCGCCTGCGCCGCGAGTTCAAAGACCAGTTCGACGCTGCCGTCGTCGCGCACGCGACCGGCGCCGATCGCGACGATCCCAACGCGCGTCCCGGCGAGGTGAAACACGTCTCCGAAGGCGATACGGTCAAGCTGAAGTCGATGGGCCGCAACGCCGTCGTCAAGCGCCGGGTGGACGATCAGACCTTCGAGGTCGAGATGGGCGCCATGAAGATGAAGGTCGGGCGCGATGATATTGCTGAAGTCATCGCGCGGGCGTCGGATTCCCCCCTCAGTGTCGCCCGCGCCAGGGGCATTTCAGTCTCAGTGGCCGAAGATGCTGGCGCGCCGAGCGAGATCAACGTCATTGGCAAGAACGTGGACGAAGCCACGGCGCGTGTGGAAAAATTTCTGGATCGCGCTTTCCTTGCCGGGCTTTCGCGCGTCCGTATAGTGCACGGCAGCGGCATGGGCGTGCTGCGCAAGGCCCTGCGCCAATATTTGGAGAAGCATCCTCACGTGGCCGCGATCTCCGAGCCGCCGCAGAATGAGGGCGGAGCAGGAGCCACGGTGGTGGAACTGCGGGTATAGGCCGCGATGAGCTGTTACCCCGAGCGACCAAATAAACTGTCACCCCGAGCGAGCGCTTTAGCGCGAGTCGAGGGGCAACGCTCTTCTCGAGGCTTGGTAACGGCATTGCCCCTCGACTCGCGCCAACAACAGGCGCTCGCTCGGGGTGACAATGATTAAGGTCCCCGCGACATCGCGAGAATACCCACAACATTTCCACAGCGGCTACAATGAATTCCATTCCGCTAAGGCGGTCCTTCAGGGACAATTCCAAAGACATGGCCAACCCCGGCGACTTCGCATACACGGTCAAGCAGCAGGCGGACATCGTCCGCATCATCGGTGACTACGTAAAGCTGAAGAAAGCCGGCGCTCAGAATTTCTCCGGCCTGTGCCCCTTTCATAGCGAAAAGACTCCGTCGTTCTCAGTGCATGCCACACGCCAGTTCTATCATTGTTTCGGATGCGGAGCTTCGGGCGATGTACTCGGCTTCGTGCAGAAGATCGAGAACGTCACTTTCCCCGAAGCGCTACGGCTGGTGGCGCAGAAGGTCGGTATCCCGCTGCCCAAGCAGACATACGCCACCGAAGGCGAAGCGCGAGAGGCCAGGCTGCGCGGTGTGCTGGTGGACCTTCACGAGCGTGCTTGCGGGTTCTTCGAGGAGCAGTTGCGGCGTCCCGAGGGCGCTCGGGCGCGGGAATATCTAGCGGGGCGCGGGCTAACGGAGGAAGCGATCAAGACCTTCCGCATCGGCTTCGCGCCGGATTCGGGCTTCATCTTGCGCGACCGCCTGAAGGGCGCGGCCGATGAAGAGACGCTGAAAGCATGCGGCCTTTTCTCGTGGAAAGAAGTCGAAGGAGGGAAGAACGGGCCAACGACCAACGACCAACGACCAACAACGATTTACTCCAAATTCCGCAACCGGGTGATGTTTCCCATCACCAACGAATCCGGCAAAGTTATCGCGTTCACGGGACGTACGCTGGAGACCGGCGACAAAGCCGGGCCGAAGTACCTGAACTCGCCCGAGACGGCCATCTATTCCAAGTCGCGCGTGCTCTACAACCTCGACCGCGCACGGGAAGCCATCCGCGCGCTCGGCTACGTGATCCTGGTGGAAGGCCAGATGGACTGCATCTCCGTGTTCATGGCCGGTTTCCGCAACGTGATCGCCAGCTCAGGGACCGCGTTTACCGAAGCCCAAGTCCGCCTGCTCGGGCGCTACGCCAAGAAGATTGTGGTGAACTTCGATCCTGACACCGCCGGCATCGCCGCCGCGGAACGTTCGCTGGGGATGCTGGTGGCTGAAGATTTTGAAATCCGCGTGCTCACGCTCGACTCCGGTTTCGATCCCGACCTGTTCATACGCCGCAAAAGCGCCGACGCTTACAAGAAGGCCCTGGCAGGCTCACAAAGGTATTTCGACTACCTGATCGAGCGAGCGCGGACGCAGTTTCAGCCGCGCTCCGCGGAGGGCAAGGTGAAGGCCGTCAACTATCTTCTGCCGCACCTGCAACAGGTGCCGCACCGCATCGCGCGCGACGAACTGGCGGCCGACATCGCCCAGAAGCTCGGCATCGATTCAGCCCTCCTGCGGCAGGATTTGAAGCACGCGGCTGCGGTTCGCTCTTCCACCGTGAAGGTAACGGCGGAGACGCAGATCACCGACGCCGAGCGCATCGTCATCCGTGCGCTGGCCTGGGGTGGGGAGATGAATGGGGAATCGGAGATATCCGACCGTTCCGGCGAAGACCACCTGCCTGACCTGCGCCGCCAGGCCCAGTTCAGTCTGTCGAGCGAGCCGTTGCACATCGGCCTCGCGACCGAGTCCCTGCTCCAGACCCTGCTGGACGCCCCTGAACTGGCCGATGCCATGTCACTCGGGTTATCGGATGCAGATCGGCGCACGCTGGCAACCATCCTGCTCCGTGAGAATGAGCCCCTGACGCTCGAGTTGCTCGAAGGCGCGTTTACCGCACTGCGACGCCGGCATCTAGAGCGCCAGCAGCAGCAGGTAAAGACCCGCATCCTGGATGCCGAGCGCCGCAAGGACGGCACAACCTTGGCGGAATTAGTGCAAGAGAAACTCCGAATCGACCGCGCCCTGGCTGCCCATTGAACGTCACGCCAAGGGCGGGATATTTTCCAATGTGTCCACGAAACCATCTAAGTGGCTGACTCATCTAATGTTTAAGAATGGTGTTCCCGGGAAGGGTCAGCCGCAGAATCGAAGTTGCTTGCCTGCGAAGGTCCAGCACTTGTGCTAACATAACAGGGTTTCGCTATTGATGCTTTCCGCCAACTTTTTCCTGCCGCACAAAACCCGGTGCAGAAGTGTGCTTCCACGCGCGGTGAGCCGCTGATGAGGGATTGCATTGGCTTTAGAAGATAAATACGACGACATAAAGAAACTGATTGATGCGGGCAAGGAGAAGGGGTACCTCACCTACAGTGAGGTAAACGACCTCATTCCGCACGACGTCCACTCTCCCGAGGACCTGGACGATTTGCTCACCACCATCGGCACGCAGGGAATTGACGTGCTCGAGGGGCAGCCCAAGCTGCCATCTTCCGAGTTGGGCAAGAAGTTCGAGCAGGAGATCGAGGCCGGCGAGGATGTCGAGCTCGACCTCACACCCGGCGCCCTGGAGAAAACCAACGACCCCGTCCGCATGTACCTGCGGGAGATGGGGACCGTACCGCTGCTGACCCGAGAGGGCGAGGTGGAGATCGCCAAGCGCATCGAGCGCGGACAGTTGCGCGTGCTCAAGGCGCTTTCCCGCTCGCCCATCATCATCCGCGAGATCATCGGAATCGGTGAGGACCTGGAGCGGGGAGTGCGCTCCATCAAGGAAGTGGTCATCTTTGACGAGGAAGAACTCACCGATGAGGTCCTTCAGAACCGCCTCAAGGAAGTGACGGGGCGCATCCAGGAACTGAGCAAGCACTACAAAAAGGCGAGCCAGCTTGCCGACAAGCTGAAGGAACTCTCGGAGAAGAAGAGGCCGCGCGACTACCGCCGCACCGCCTGGCATCTCGGCCGTGAGCAGGTGGAGATCTCCCGCCTGATCCGCTACCTCGGGTTTACCAACCCCGAGCGCAAGCGGCTGATCGATAAAGTCAACCGCACCGTCGAGCAGATGCGGGCGCTCGACCGCCAGACCTCGAACCTCGAGAAGAAGATCGAGGCCACCCGCAGCGAGGATCTGAAGAAGGACTACCGCAAGGCCCAGCGCCAGCACCGCGCTGATCTGGAAGCTCTCGAACAGGATGCAGGCGTCAGTTACCAGGAGCTACGACGCACCCAGCGAGAGATCATCCAGGGCGACATGGATGCCGAGCAGGCCAAGAAGGAGCTCATCGAAGCCAACCTGCGCCTGGTGGTCTCCATTGCCAAGAAGTACACCAACCGCGGGCTGCAGTTCCTCGACCTCATACAGGAAGGCAACATCGGCCTGATGAAGGCGGTAGACAAGTTCGAATACCGCCGCGGCTACAAGTTCTCCACTTACGCCACCTGGTGGATCCGGCAGGCCATTACCCGCGCGATTGCAGACCAGGCCCGCACCATCCGCATCCCGGTGCACATGATCGAGACCATCAACAAGCTCATCCGCACCTCGCGTCAACTGGTGCAGGAGCTGGGCCGGGAACCCACCTCGGAAGAGATCGCCAAGCGTATGGATATCCCGGTAGCCAAAGTGCGGAAGGTGCTCAAGATTGCGCAGGAGCCGATCTCGCTCGAAACCCCCATCGGCGAAGAAGAAGATTCACACCTCGGCGACTTTATCGAGGACCGGGCGGTGGTCTCACCGGCCGACGCCGTCATCAACGTGAACCTCAAAGAGCAGACGGCGCACGTGCTGCGCACACTGACCGCGCGCGAAGAGAAGGTCATCAAAATGCGCTTTGGTCTGGAAGACGGCAGTGAGCATACGCTCGAGGAAGTCGGGCAGTCATTTGCCGTCACTCGCGAGCGCATTCGCCAAATCGAGGCTAAAGCGCTGCGCAAGCTGCGGCATCCGTCAAGGTCGCGCAAGTTGCGCGCGTTCATGGATGGGGTAAGAGACTAACAAGAACCGAGCGCCACGGATTCACACGGATCGTCATTCTTCGAATTAATCCGTGCCAATCCGTGGCTGTCTTGTGCTGTTGACCTTTTTCCGGTGCAAGTTGCCGGATTTCCACCGGCTTTTCCTTCTATTTCCACAACAAAGGCACAAACTCCACAGCTTCTTCACAGGCGGGATTTATTTTCGGCTTGTTCCAAAGGGATACCTCGGGCAAAGTCCCATGCAACGACAGAGTGCGATGTGCAAAGCGCACGCTGCCTTGGGCGTCTGTTGGAGGAGAACACGCACGCAAGTGCGCGCCATGTCCGGAACCCTTCCCAGGGATTTGTGACAGGGCCTCCACCTTAAGAACGCCACCGTGTCGGCCGGTCCGACTTAGTGAGCGAACTCACCGGACTTGGTTGGAGGAACGGAGGGGAAGGCAGGAGCAGCGCCAGAGCCGCAAGGATCGTGGCGCACCTTTAGCACATCACACTTCACGAGGCGGCTTGCGTGGCTGGCGCAAGCCGCCGTTCGTTTTCTGGGGAATTCTTCGCCGCGGATGAACGCGGATTAACGCAGATCAGAAAACAAACCCGCCCATTGCCAAGAAACGCCGAGAAAATCAAGGCTGCCTCGGCGTACTCCGCGTCTAGGCAGCTGATTCCACGCCGATCGGAGCTCCCTGCGCGATTCGGTTTTTGCTCGCGGAAGAATATTTTTGTGTCACAATGCCTTTGCTCGCGCGAAACAAGTTGCTGTATGGGCGACTGCATTTCTCTCTCCGCGAATTTTTGATTGCGGCCCAATTTTCCAGAGGACTTTCCCACATCGGCGGATGACACGCCCCGGCGATCCGGCTACCCTCCGAAAACTCTCCTGAGGTTCTCCGGGATCTTGGCTACTACCGACTACAACATCGAGCGCGGTTTGCCTTCCGCCATTGACGCCGAGCGGTCCATTCTCGGCGCCGTCCTGCTGGATCCACACAGCTACAACCAGGCGGCGGAATCGCTACACCCCGACGACTTCTCGCTCGACTCGCACCGCCGCATCTTCTCGCGGATGATGGATCTGGATGCTACCGGGCGTCCCATCGACATCATCACGCTGCAAGAGGAGCTCAGTCGCCACAAAGAGTTGGAGTCGATCGGTGGCGTTGCTTACCTGGCCTCGCTGACCGATGGCGTACCGCGTCGGCCGTCCATCGAGCACTACGTTCGCATGGTGCGCGACAAGGCGCTGCTGCGGGGGCTCATCAATGCCGCAAACGGCGCAATTGCGAGCGCGCTGGACCAGGCTGAGCCGGCGGAGGAGATCATCGACGCGGCGGAAGCCGCCATCTTCCAGGTTTCCGACAAGCGTCTGGGCCGCGGCTTCCTGACCATCCCACAGATCGTTCAGGATTCCTTCGGCTCGCCCGATGCGCTGATCGCTCCCGGCGCCCACATCACCGGCCTGGAGACACACTTCAAAGTCTTCGACGAGAAGACACGTGGCCTGCAAAAAGCCGACTTGGTTATCGTGGCCGCACGTCCGTCCATGGGCAAGACCGCGTTTGCCATGAACATCGCGGAGAACGTGGCGGTGCTGGACAAGAAAGTGGTCGCCGTATTTTCGCTGGAAATGTCACGCGAGGCGCTGCTGCGCCGCTTGCTGTTCTCCCATGCGCGCGTAGACGCCTACAAGATGACCAGTGGCTTCGTTACGCGTGACGACACGCGAAAGCTGGCGACCGCTCTCAACGCGCTGAGCGAAGCCCCAATCTTCATCGACGACACGCCGGGTATCAGCGTGCACGAGATGCGCGCCAAGGCACGCCGGCTCAAGCAACAGCAGCAGGGCGCACTCGATCTGGTGGTGGTCGATTACCTCCAATTGATGGCGGCCACGCCCGTCGGTGGGAAGCGTTTCGAGAACCGCACCCAGGAAGTTTCGGCCATCTCGCGCGGGCTGAAGGCGCTGGCCAAAGAGCTTAATGTCCCGGTGATCGCGGTTTCGCAATTAAGCCGTGCCCCGGAAGCGCGCGGCGGCGACCATCGTCCGCAGCTCTCCGACCTGCGCGAGTCGGGTTCTATCGAACAGGATGCGGATGTGGTCGCATTCCTGTTCCGCGAGGAGTACTACAAAAAGGACGATCCTGATCTCGACGGAATCGCCGAGCTGATCATCGGCAAGCAACGCAATGGGCCCACGGGAACCATTCGCTTGGCTTTTCGCAAGAACTTCACCCGATTCGATACCCTGGCGGACGAACGCGATGCCGGCAGCGATCCCGGCAGCGAGTTCTGAGCCACAGCCTGTTTCCTCGAGTGCGGAGGTTGCAAATGCGCGCGGCTTACCAAGCTATTGCCTGTGATTATCCCAAGAGCGTATTTCCCTTCATGCCCTTTCAGCCGCGATGGATGGCCGGCCTCGACTTGCACGATCGCGGCATTTTCAGCGCACTGCTGGAGATCTCCTGGTGCGTGCTGCCGCCCTGTTATTTGCCCGACGATCCCGACCATCTCCGGCGCCTGCTGGTGGAGCGCTATCGTCATCCCAGTTGGGACCAGCCGGTTCCTCCCCGCGTGCTGTGGCGCTTCCGCCGCGATCCACGGCAAGGCTTGATCTACTTTCCGCCGCTCTGGCATGCCTACCGCTACATGTTGCGCGCCGAGCATCCGGACGATGTGTTGCAGCTCTCGGTGATGTGAGCCGCGGCTTGCGGCTGGGTATAATCGCTCACGATGTCGGTCTCTGCGGTTACGATCGAGCGCGCCAACCTGCGTCCTACCTGGGCCGAAGTCTCGCTTCCAACCCTGCGCCAGAACTTTCGCACTGTTCGCGACCACGTTGCTCCGGCTGCCACCGTGTGTGCTGTGGTCAAGGCCCACGCCTACGGCCACGGCGCAGTGGAGTGCGCGCGCGCCCTCGAGCGGGAGGGCGCAAAGTGGTTTGGCGTCACTTCCACGGATGAGGGCCTGGCGCTGCGCGACGGCGGTATTGCCGGGAACATCCTGCTGATGACCGGTTTCTGGCGCGGCGATGAAGAGTTGGTGATCGAGAACGAACTCACTCCTGCCGTGTGGCAGCGGGAGCACATCGAGCGCCTGGAGCGGGCTGCCGAGCGTCTGCGCAAAGATGCAGTTCGCGTGCACCTGAAGGTCGATACCGGCATGGCGCGCCTGGGGGCGTGCATCGAGGAATTGCCGCCGTTACTCGGGATGCTGCGCGTAGCCCAGCATGTGAGGATTGAAGGAATATTCAGCCATCTCGCCTCGGCCGAAGCGGTGGATTCGCCGCAGGTGGACGAGCAACTGGCCCGCTTCGACCGGGCGGTCGGGATGGCCAAGCAGAACGGCCTGGCGCCGGCTTATCTGCACATCGCCAACACGTCGGCTATCGCGACCCGGCCCAAAGCCTGGAGGAATTTTGTCCGCCCTGGAATTGCACTCTACGGCTACCAGTTGCCATCGGTGCAGGGCGGCAAATCCTTCGATCTGCCGGTTCGCCCGGTGCTTTCATGGAAGACGCGGATCTTCTCCCTGCGCAACGTCGGCGCCAGCCAGGCGATCGGCTATAGCGGCGCCTATGTCACGCCGGGGCCGGCGCGCATCGCCGCTCTTCCCGTGGGATATGCCGACGGGCTAAGCCGGAGGCTTTCTTCCCGAGGCCGCGTGATCGTCGGCGATCAATACGCCCCAATCGTGGGTAACGTCTCCATGGACATCACGCTGGTCGACGTTACCGGAATCCCGGGGGCGGAGATCGGCACCGAGGTCATCATCCTCGGCCAGAGCGAGCACTGCTCCGTCACCGCCGCCGATCACGCACAGCTCGCCGGCACCATTCCCTACGAGATCCTGTGCAACATCTCCAAGCGCGTCCCGCGGCAGTACGTCGGGTAAACCCTCACTCTCAATTGTCATCACTCTCAATTGTCATCCTGAGCGAGCGCCGCGCAGCTTCTCTTTCGCGCCCTGATTTGGGCGCGCGGCGCGAGTCGAAGGACCTGCTTTTCCGACGGTCGCGGCACTATCATGGGAACCCATGCGCCGCCTCTACCGTCAATGGATGCACGACTGGGAAACCCGCCTCACCGAGCGCGATACCAATCGTGTCGTGCGTCCATTCGAGTGGGGGCTGGAGTGGATCGAGGGCTGGCCGCTGGTGGATGGCGGATGGCAAGGCCTTGCTGGCGCGGAGGCGGAGAATTTCGTCCACGATCTCAATCGCCGCATCGTTTCTGATAGCTGCCGTTTTTTCGCCTACGACACGCCGCGTGACTTTCGCCTGGAAGCCAACTGCCTGCGGTTCACTTCGCCGGTCGAGACCCCGTACGCGGAGAACAATTTGGTGACGGCCCGATGGTTTCCAGCGCGCGGCAGCCGAGCGGTCGTCGTCCTGCCGCAGTGGAACGCCGACGCCGAGAGCCACATTGGCCTCTGCCGGATTTTCAACTGGCTGGGAATTTCAGCGCTGCGGCTGAGCCTTCCCTACCACGACGTGCGCAAGCCGGCGGAGATCGAGCGCGCCGACTATGCGGTTTCTTC
>Ga0335079_10009105_pt1 | contig 11308 bp, 10 predicted proteins | sample Lox_Sample_33_FD_206719 | JGI IMG/M metagenome (GOLD analysis project Ga0335079, IMG submission 206719) | Soil microbial communities from Loxahatchee National Wildlife Refuge, Florida, United States - Lox_Sample_3.3 | ecosystem: Environmental > Terrestrial > Soil > Wetlands | place: USA... | reverse complement strand
GCGGCCCGTGCAAGTGGCGCGCAAGAACTTCCGCATTCTGGTGGAAGGCGAGAGCCGCGAAGGCTTTTCGTCGCTGGGTGTGGCCAGCGTCAAACGCTCGGTCTCCGGAACTTTTCAGCTCAACCCGCGGTTCGTGCCGCCGCTGCTGGATTATACGGCCAGCGATTATCTGGTATCGATCGCGCGCCGGCTGGTAGAAATTCTGTCCGCGCGCAGCAGCATGCTTTCCGGCACGCGCCGGCAGAAGAACCAGAGCCTGGCGGACTTCACCACCGCCGATATCGCGAATTTCTGGCTGCTGTACACCATCAACACTTACTTTCCCGTCTTGCGGCACCTGTTTGAAACGCGCGCCGGCCACCCCGAGGAGCTATATGCCACCATGCTCTCGCTGGCGGGCTCGTTAACCACGTTTTCATTGAAGATTCATCCGCGCGATCTGCCGCTTTACGATCACGACAATCTGGGCGCCTGTTTTACGGATCTGGATGAAAAGCTGCGGTTGCTGCTGGAAACCGTGGTGCCCACCAATTTCATTTCGCTGCCATTGAAACTGGTGCAACCGTCCATTTACGCCACGGCACTGGACCAGGACAAGTATCTGGCCAACACGAAGCTGTACCTGGCCGTGAGTTCGGAGATGAACCAAGGCGACCTGATCAACAAAACGCCGCAGCTCATCAAAGTCTGTTCGGCCAATCACATCGAACATTTGGTCCGGCAGGCGCTGCCCGGCGTACCGCTGACGCACGTAGCTACGCCGCCGAGCTCGATTCCCATGAAGCTGAATTTTCAGTACTTCAGCATGAATCAGTCGGGGCTGGCGTGGGAGGCGGTCACGCGCGCGCGCAACCTGGCGGCTTACGTGCCGGGCGACTTTCCCAACGCGCAGCTCGAGCTGATTATTCTGCTGCCGCAGGCGTCGTAACCGATGCGCCGCTGAACGCAAGTCTGCTAAAATCGAGAGGTTATGGCAATTCCCAATGTGAAGCGGTTCCGGCCCTTCTGTCCAACCTGCAACGAGAATTTCACCATCATGGCGGTTCTGCCGCAACAGGCGGATGTCGACAAGTATCTTGCCGATGTCGTCGCCCGGCATGACCACAAGGCGTATCAGGAATCCAAGCAGGCGCACTTCAAAGTCCGCGTCGGCCAACAGAAACAGAAGAAAGCCAAGTAGGTTTCGTTTTAGAGGCGGGCCCGCAGGCTGCGCAGGGCCCGCAGTCCTTCCTGCGCCACGTCGTCATCCCCATCGTGGCTCAATTTCTCCAGACAGGAAACCGCGTCCTGGCCGCCACTCACTGCCAGCACTCTCGCCAGATACACTTTTTCATCCTTGGTTCCGATATCGGCGGCGTGATAAAGCGGCGGCCGCAGCGCCGGATTGCGCGCCACCTCGACCAGATACGCGTATGCCACGCCGCGGTAAGCGACGGAGTTGAGAGTGTTGATGAGCAACTGAAACGGGCTGAACTCTGAGATTTCGGTCTTGCCCAGCATGACTTCGGCAAAGGCCAGGCCCAGACGCGCTGGTGTCTTGCCCTCGTCCTGAAACGCCTTTTCCAACATCGGCAGATCCGCCGGATTTTTCAGCCGCGCGAAACCTTCGGCGGCGGAGGCCCGGAGACCGTCGTCCTTATCCTGCAAATAGCGCATGAACACCGGGCGGCTCTTTTCGTCGCCGAGCATGGCCAGCGACGTCAGCGCGGCGCGTTTGACCTTGATATTTTTCGCGTGATCGAGCACGTCCACGAGCTGGGGCGCTGAAGACTTGTTTTGGAGCAAGCCCACGGTTTCGATGGAAGCAAGCTGCACTTTCAAATCGAGGTCATGCATCAGGAAGCCGACGCTGGGCGCGGCGGACTCATCACGAATTTTCTGCAGCGCGATGAGCGACTCGTAAATGAGATCGGTGTCCTTGGAGCGCAGCGCGGCCACCAGGTCGGGAAGCGCGGCCTTGCCGCGCAGGATCCCCAAAGCCCTGGCGGCATTGGCACGCGCCTCCATGCTGGCGCCGCCACGAGCCAGGATCCCCAGGGCTTGAATCACGTCGGGCCGCGGAATGACGAACGCAGGGATGACCTGGTCGTTGGTGTCCGTGAATTTTCCTTTGATGCTGGTTCCCACGCGCTTGAGCGAGGCGCCGAGTCCTCTCTGCACATAGCCCGGCAGATAGAAATTCACCAGGCCGTCGGTGGCGCGGATCTGCACTTCGGGGTCGTTGTCGGCGGTCGCCTGGATGAGCGGCGCCAGGCTGCCCTGTGTTCCCACGTCCGTGATGGCTTTGACGGCTTCGAGGCGGATGTCGAGATCGGGATTGCGGAGCAGTTCTTGAAGGCGGGGCAGTGCGGTCGAGCCTTGCTTGGCGAGATTGCGAACGTCCTTGGAGCGCAGCGTCTCTTGTGCGGAGGCAAGCATGCATGCCAACAGAAGGGCGCCGCTGAGAATCAGTAATCTACGATGGCCCATGCTTCCAATGTAGGACAGGGGTGCGTGCCTGTCCATTTGAAAAGCTAGCGGACGAATTCAATCTCTACGCGATTCGGGATCAGACCGGCTTCGTAGCCCATGTCGAGGAGTCTTTGCGCGGCCTTCGGCACGACGTCTCCGCAATCCACGGTGTAGTGATTCACGTACATGCCGATAAATTTGTCCGCCATGCGGGCATCCATGTCGCGCGCGAACTGCAAGGCATACGATAAGGCTTCCTCGCGGTGATCGAGGGCGTATTGAATGCTCTCACGCATCATTCGGCAGCACTCGCTCTGCACTTCGGGCGGGAGCGAGCGCAGCAGGGCATTGGCTCCAAGGGGCAGCGGCAGATCGAATTTGGTCTTCCACCAGCGGCCCAGGTCGAGGATGCGCTGGAACCCGGCGCGGGCGTATGTCAATTGGGCTTCGTGAATAATGAGACCGAGATCCACCGAGCGTTCAGTGACTGCGTCCAGGATCTTGTCGAACGGCGTCACCACGGCCTCGAAATCCGGCTCGAACAGTTTCAGCGCAAGATACGCACTGGTGAGTTTTCCCGGAACTGCGATACGTTTGCCGCGGATTTCTTCAGGTTCCATGGGCTTGGTGGACACCAGCATGGGGCCGTAGCCGTCGCCGATGCTCGATCCACTGGCCATCAATACGTACTTGGAGGATACGTGCGGATAGGCATGGTACGAAATCGCGGTCAGATGATATTGTCCTTCAACGGCCTTGCGGTTTAGCGACTCGATGTCCTCCAGGACATGGCGAAAGGAGACCATCGACGAACGGACTTTTTTTGTAGCCAGTCCGTAGAACATGAACGCGTCGTCGGAGTCGGGACTATGCGCGGTGATAATTTCCTGTGGTGAGGGAGACATTGTGGTGGCGCAGGACTTTCACCAGTATCACACTGGTTGGGGTTCGGAACAATCAAAGGAGGTCGACAGAAGAAACAGAAAAGGGCGACCACACCCCGTATCCCTTCGAGACTCGAAGAATGTCGTTGCCGACCATCAGTGCCGCGCAAGAGCGCGCTCAGCATGGCGAAATTTCCGTTCGGCCATGCGCATCCGATCGTTCGTCACTCTTCTTGCTGCCTGCTCTGAGGGATCAGTTGTGACCGCCCTGATCCTTGCCCGGTTCTATATCGGTCACCTCCCGCCGCCCCGTACTGCAAGCGGCTCTTGGTCCGAGAAGCCTACCGGATGCTTCCCGATTCACATTTTCGATCTACTGCCCAGGATTGTCAATAGTGCTAAAGGCCTAAGATGTGTAGTGAGCACAACAGCGTTTTGATCCGGGAAAGCTGGGGCCACAACCTCAATCCAATGTTCCATTGGCTTCGTAAAAAATCCACGGCGCTGAGCGGGGCGCCGGCCGTGCGACGGCAGAAAACGTACTCCGCGCAAAGCGGTTATGTGTATCAATATTTCTACGAAGGGCAGCGCCCCATGTCTTCGCAGCGGGGAACCGAGTACGTGTTCAACGTTTCGCCCGATCGCAAAACGTCGTCTCAGGTTTCAATCTTCATCAGCGACGAGGCCATGGCGAGCTGGCAGCAAGAAAGCGGCAGGGCGTTGAGCGCCACCGAGCGATACGCAATTGCAAAGATGTCGCTGTTCCAGGCGTTCGATGAACGTGAAACGCCGGAAGCGGCGTGCGCGGGCGTGCAAGTGGGTCCGGCGGACGTGCGCGCGATCCTTGCAAGCCTGAATATTGACTGAGTTATGATAAGAGCGGCGTATGTCACTGCCGCCGATGTCGTCGCTGGAACACCTGGGAAACCGGGCCTTTTCGTTCTATCCACCCATTCTCAACGTAGAAAACAACGAGTGGTTCTTCAGGCGCGCCAGCTGGGCCGAGATCCTGGTGATGAACTCGCGGAGCAAGGAAGAAATCTGGATTCCGCGCCGGTTTCTTGGGGAGATCTCGCAGATCGAAGACCCGGTGGTGATTGTCGGGCTGGTGAAGGAACTCGAATACCGGGCCGGGGCGGTATGGCCGCACCAGCGTCGCGTGATCGAAATGCCGTTGGCGGTGGGCGAGCGACCGCGCACTCTGCCGCCACCCGGTGATGGGCTCGCGCCGGTGATCGGCATCCGCACGCCGAGCGTCACCGACTCGCGCATGGGAAAGCTGGTGGGTTTCACCATTCTGGTGGGTGTGGTAGCCAGTTTCGTAGCTGTGAATGTGCTGCGCCAGGTTTCGCTCAAACCGCAATATGAGCTTACCTCCGACGACGATTACGACGCGGTCGTGCGAAAGCTCGGGCCTCCGGCGGAAGATCACTGGCGGTCCGACAGACCCGCGATCCAGTTTCGCAGCCTATGGTACCCGCAACGCGGCTGCTTCGTCATCCTGATGGGGGACGGGAGAAGCGACGTGCGGTACATCGGCAGGATGGATGCCAGGTGGACCCCGATCCACTGGGTGGTGTTGCCTGCCGGGGGCAGTACGCAGTCCACGCTGCGCGGTCTCCCAAAATTCTGAATGCCGTTGACGACTTCGGAGCCGGCCGCCGCTTCCGGAAAACTCAAGCGATTTCTGGGGCAGCTGATCTGGGCGGCCGTGGCCGTCGTTGCAGCTTTCTCGCTGGGGGCGATGGCGGTGAATCGCGGGGAACACATAAACAGCGCCTGGCTGGTGCTTGCCGCGGTCTGCACCTACATGATCGGGTTCCGGTTCTACGCGCGATTCATCGCTGCGCGCGTGATGGCCCTCGATAACCAGCGGGCGACCCCCGCCGAGCGGCTGGAAAACGGGCACGACTTTGAACCCACGAACAAATGGATTTTGTTCGGCCATCATTTTGCCGCGATCGCCGGTCCGGGGCCGCTGGTTGGGCCTGTGCTGGCGGCGCAATTCGGGTACCTGCCCGGCACGCTATGGATCATCATCGGGGCGGTCGTAGGCGGCGCCGTGCAGGACTTTGTGATCCTGTTCGCTTCTATGCGGCGTGATGGCAAGTCGTTGGGGAAGATGGCGCGCGAAGAGATCGGCAAACTCGGCGGCTTTGTTGCACTGTTGACGGTGCTGCTGATCATGATCATTCTGCTGGCGGTGGTGGCGCTGGTTGTGGTGAATGCACTGGCGGGCAGCCCCTGGGGCACCTTCACGATTGCCGCGACCATGCCCATCGCCCTCTTCATGGGTTGGTATCTGCGCTACCGGCGGCCGGGCAAGGTGCTGGAGTGTTCAGCCATTGGATTTGTGCTGGTACTGGCTGCCATCTTCGCCGGCCAGTGGGTGGCGCAATCGCACACGTGGGCTCCGGTGTTTACGCTGTCCGCTGTGGCGCTGGCTTTCGCCATCACGCTTTACGGATTCCTGGCCAGCGCGCTGCCGGTTTGGCTTTTATTGGCCCCGCGTGACTATCTCAGCACGTTCGTCAAGCTGGGCGTGATCTTTCTGCTTGCCGCCGGCATCGTGTTCGTGCGCCCAGAGCTGGAACTGCCGGCCTTCACGCGTTTCACCGACGGCAACGGTCCGATCTTTGCGGGGAAGATTTTTCCATTCTGCTTTATCACCATAGCCTGTGGAGCGATTTCCGGATTTCACTCTTTGATCTCTTCGGGCACCACGCCCAAGATGATTACGAAAGAGTGGCACGCCTGGCCGGTTGGCTATGGCGCGATGTTGCTGGAGAGCCTGGTGGCTGTGATGGCCATGATCGCGGCCTGCGTGATGCACCCCGGCGTGTACTTCGCGGTGAATTCACCGGCGGGGATCGTGGGCGGGACACCGGCGGCCGCGGTGGCCACCATCAGCTCCTGGGGATTTCCGGTGAGCGTAGCCGAAATGCAGCAACTGGCGCACACGGTCGGCGAGCAGACGCTGTTCTATCGAACCGGCGGCGCACCCTCGCTCGCGCTGGGCATGGCCCACATCTTCGCGCATTCCGGCGGCGGCCGGGCGGTCATCGGGTTCTGGTATCACTTCGCCATCATGTTCGAGGCGCTGTTCATCCTCACCGTGATTGATGCGGGAACCCGCGTGGGGCGCTTCATGCTGCAGGATGTGCTGGGGCACGTGCATCCTGCGCTGGGCCGCACCAGTTGGATGCCGGGCGTTCTGATGACCTCGGGCGCCGTCGTTGTCGCCTGGGGCTATTTCCTGTACCAGGGGGTGCGCGATCCGCTGGGCGGCATCAACTCGTTGTGGCCGCTGTTTGGAATTGCCAACCAGCTACTGGCGACCATCGCCCTGTGTGTGGCTACCACGATTCTGATCAAGATGCATCGCGCGCGGTATATCTGGATCACGGGCCTGCCGCTTCTTTGGCTAGTGACCGTGACTTTTACGGCCGCATGGCAGAAAATTTTCTCACCCATGCCGCGCATCGGCTTTTTAGCGCAAGCCAGGCAACTGCAAGCGACGCTGGGATCGGGCGCGCGGATCGCCGAGACCCAGGCCTTGATCTTCAATGCGCGGCTCGATGCGGTGGTGTGCGGGGTCTTCATGATCCTCGTCGCGATTATCCTGGTCGACTCGCTCCGCATTTGGGCGGGCATCTTCGCGGGCTCCCGGACGTCGCAGGTGTTGGAGGCTCCTTTCGTGCTGTCCCGCCTCTCTACGGAGGAAGCGTGACGCGGCTGCGCATGTTCAGCAGTTTGATGCTGGCGTTGCTGCGCGAGCTGGCGGATGAAGCCGCCTACCAGCGGCATCTCGCCGCGAAAGACTGTGCGCATTCGCCCGACGAGTGGCGGAAATTTTCCGACGAACGGCTGCGCGCAAAATATTTCCGGCCTAAGTGCTGTTAATTTCGAGGCCACTGGCAACGCGCGTCCACCTGCTGCGGTAAACTGACGAATTCATGCCTGGACCCCGGTTCGACACCCGGCCGGTGCTAGTGTTGCTCGCCCTGCTGGTTGTTCCGCCGCTATCCCCGCAAAGCGCCCCGCCCGCGCCAGCCGGTATGCTGCCGGCCAAAGGCGCTCTCGACTACATCGTGGAATGGCGTCTGATCGACGCAGGCAAAGCCAGGCTCACCTGGACCGCGGCGGCGGCCTCACGTCCGGGTTCGGAAATCCATCTGCACCTTGAATCCACTGGCCTCGTGTCCAGGCTTTACAAGGTGGATGACGACTATACGGCGGATCTGACTGGCGCGCTTTGTGTTCGCGACACGCACCTGAACGCGCATGAAGGCAGCCGGAACCGGGAAACCGCGGTGCACTTCGATCCCGAAACGAAGAAAGCCAGCTATCTGGAGCGGGACATGCAGACGCGCGCGGTAGTACTTGCCAAGGAGACGGACATCCCGGCGTGCATCCATGACGTGATCGGAGGTCTCTTCTTTCTCCGGACGCTCAGTCTGGAGCCGGGCCGGTCGATCGAGGTTCCGGTAAGCGATGGCAAGAAGACGGTGGCTGCCAAGGTCTCAGCTCTGGGCCGTGAATCGATCAAGGTGCCCGCGGGAACGTTCAAGACGATTCGCTACGAAGCTTTTCTATTCAGCAACGTGTTGTACCGCCGGGACGGCCATTTATATGTCTGGCTCACCGATGACGGGCGGAAACTCCCGGTGCGCATTCAGGTGCGGCTGCAGTTCGCAATCGGAACCATTACATTTCAATTGGAGAAGGAAGAGACGACATGAAGCGCGTGGCAGTTGTGGCGTTGGTTTTGCTGGCCGCACCAGCCCTTTATTCCCAGACGCAGCCCGCGGCGCCGGCCGCTCAAACCGCGGCGCCATCCAACCCGCTGCTTTCCAATAACGATGCACTGGCTCTGCTGCGGCGCATTTCCCAGTTAATGGAGTCGACCATGGCGGCGACGCCGGGCATGACGCGGGCCGCGGCGCCGCTGCTGGAGAACGTCAAGCAAGCCTTGGGGAACATTGAATCGACGTCCTCGCAAAACGCCGGCCAGGTCTATAACCTGCTGGCCAACGTGCGCGCCTACCTGGCGCTCTCGGACGCTTTACCCAAGCAGTATCCATTCGCGGAAACGGCGCGCAAGCAAGTGGCGGAACTGCGCGACTCGGTGGACCGCATGGACTCGGATTTCGCGGCGCTACTCGACTACAGGGATGAGCAGATTCGCGGCGCAGACCGGGATAATCTGAAGCGCTATGCCGACGAGAATGCACGCTTGGGAGCGCCTGCTGCGAATGCCGCGCGCGTGGTCTTTCTGGGCGATTCGATCACCGATGGCTGGCGCCTGACGGAATATTTCTCCGGCCGGGATTTCGTCAACCGCGGCATCAGCGGCCAGATTACCGGCGAGATGCTGGGCCGCATGATGGCGGACGTGATCGACCTGAAGCCGGCCGCTGTACTGGTGCTGGCGGGCACCAACGACATCGCGCGGGGCGTTCCGGTCTCAACCATCAAGAACAACCTCATGATGATCGCCGACCTCGCTGATTTTCATCACATCCGGCCGCTATTCTCCTCCATCCTTCCGGTGAGCGACTATCACAAGAACGTGAGCCCCCGCTTCGAAATGACGCGCCGCCGGCCGCCTGCTACTATTCTGGCGCTGAACCGGTGGCTGCAACAGTTCTGCGCACAGCGTGGTTACATTTACGTGGACTATTTTGCCTCAATGGTCGACTCCGCGGGGTACCTGCAAGCCGACCTCGCCGATGACGGGCTGCATCCCAACAGCAAGGGCTACCGCGTAATGGCGCCCCTCGCGCTGAATGCCATCGACCGCGCGGTCAGTCAGCAGCCCAAGAAGAAAAAGGGCAAACTGTTCTAGAAGGGGAGTTCAGCGATGAGTCACTGGACAAGAAGAACCTTCCTGGCAGCCGCTGCATGTTCAGCAGTAGCCGCGACCAAATCCAAAGCGCAGTCAGTCGTGCCCGACCCATATCTAGCCACATTTCCCTATGGCGCGGTCGAGCTGCTCACCGGTCCGCTGAGACGGCAGTTGGATGAAAATCATTCGTTTTTTCTGAATCTCAGTGAGGATCGGCTGTTAAAGATCTATCGGCAGCGTGCTGGGCTACCTGCGCCGGGGAGCGACATGGGCGGATGGTATGACGATTTCTGCCCGGGCGCGCACTTCGGGCAGTACGTTTCGGCATTGGCGCGCCTGGCGGCAATTACCGGTTCCGAACCAACCCGCGCGAAAGTGAAACGCCTGGTGCATGGCTATGCGCAGACCGTAGAGGATACCGGCAAGTTTTTCGTCGACCTTCGTTATCCGGGCTACACCTATGACAAGCTGGTCTGCGGCCTGCTCGACGCGCATTCCTGGGCCGGCGATGAGACCGCGGTGCCGGTCCTTTACGCCACCACACGGGCGGCAAAGCCGCACATGCCCGATCACGCTCTCACCCCGCAAGAGCAACAGGAGCGTCCGCATCGGGACGAGACCTATACCTGGGATGAGACATACACCATGGCCGAGAATCTGTTCCTCGCTTATGAGCGGACTGGAGACAGGCTCTTCTTCGACATGGCCAGCCGCTATCTGCTGGACCGCACTTTCTTTGATCCGCTGGCGCAGGGCCAAAACGTGCTGCCGGGGCTTCATGCCTACAGTCACGTGAACGCACTGAGCTCCGGCATGCAGGGCTACCTGAAGCTGGGAGATCCGAAATATCTTCATGCGGTCACCAATGCCGTCGAGATGATTTGGAGAGACCAGAGCTTTGCTACCGGCGGCTGGGGGCCAAACGAGGGCTTCGTCGAGCCCGGCAAAGGACTGCTCGGGGCGAGCCTGACAGACACGCATCGCAGCTTTGAGACACCCTGCGGAGCCTACGCACATTTCAAAGTGATGCGATATCTGCTGGCCCTCACAGGGGATGCGCGCTACGGTGACAGCCTGGAGCGCGTTCTTTACAACACCATACTCGGCGCCTGGCCGGTACGCGAAGACGGATCAAGTTTCTATTATTCCGACTATCATCGTTCCGGCACGAAGACCTACCGTCGAGAACTCCCGGGAGCCAGTTATCGATGGGACCGCGACGGCAGATGGCCGTGCTGTTCGGGAACGCTGCCGCAGGCCGTTTCCGACTACACGATCAGCGCGTACTTCCGAGTTCCCGATGGCGTCTACGTGAATCTCTATGTTCCCTCGCGCCTCACCTGGACGATGAACTCGGTCCGCTGCATCCTCCACCAGCACACCGGATATCCGACCGACAGTCTCACGACCATGCGGTTGGAACTTTCGTCGCCGGTCGAGTTTTCGGTGTATCTTCGTATCCCAGCCTGGGCCGGCGGACGAACCTCGGTTTCCGTGAATGGCGCCCGGTTGAAGGACGCGCCGGCGCCGGGAACATTCTTCGCGGTGCGTCGAAACTGGAAAAGCGGCGACCTGGTTGAGCTGGACGTGGATCAGCCAGTCAAAACCGAGGCGGTGGACCTGCAGAACGCCGACCAGGTAGCTTTCATCCGCGGCCCGCAAGTGCTCTTCGCCATATCCGATACGCAGCCGGAGCTAAGGCGCGAACAACTCACCCAGCCCCGGCTTTCGAGAGCGGGGAACAACGATTGGTCGTTGGATCTCGGGCAGTCGAGCTTGACGCTCCGGCCGTTTGCCAGCATCGGCGAGGAAGTTTACCAGACTTATTGGAAGGTTGTAACGGCCTAGATCACGGTCGACAGCGGCCGTCTGCCGGACCGCTCCCAACGTCGCGCTGGCGTAACCGCGGGCGCTTGACGCACGTCAGTGCCAAAATAGTGATATGAGGCTTCGCCCTGGATGGAGTGTGCTGGCGATGAGCGCGTTACTGGTGTGCGCCTCCGCTTTGGCGCAGCAGGCCCTGACTGTCGACCAGTTGCTTTCATTCGTCCGATCTTCCATTAAGTTGAGGCAGCCGGACAGGCAGGTGGCTGCCTACATTGCCAAATTGAAGCTGTCGGAAAAA
>Ga0335079_10009103_pt1 | contig 11310 bp, 8 predicted proteins | sample Lox_Sample_33_FD_206719 | JGI IMG/M metagenome (GOLD analysis project Ga0335079, IMG submission 206719) | Soil microbial communities from Loxahatchee National Wildlife Refuge, Florida, United States - Lox_Sample_3.3 | ecosystem: Environmental > Terrestrial > Soil > Wetlands | place: USA: Florida... | reverse complement strand
ACCTGGGTCTCGCAAACCTTTCGGTGGCGGTGCTCGCGCAGAAGCTCGGGACTCGACGCATCCTGACGTTCGATGAGCGCCATTTTCGGGTCGTCCGTCCGTTGCAGGGCGGTGCGTTCACGCTGCTGCCGGCGGACTCCTAGCGCACTCGCACGTCGGTTGCGCATTCGCTCGCTCGGGGGCCGGCGCGAGAGCCGTCGACCGGAACGCGCCCCCGCACGCCGAGGTCTGGGCTCCCGTCTCCGATCTCGCGGCTTGACCGGGTCAGTCCGAGCGCTGAGTACGCAATTCCCTGGTTCCCTCCGCACCGCGTCTCCCCCGGTCTCGTTCCCAGGATCATCGGTCCGCCATCCATGGCGCATCATGCGTCAGCCGTCCCGGACGGAGCGGCAGCGACGGAGGGATTCGAGCACCTCCAGCCGGCTCGGCCGCGCCGGCGATGTACCGACGCCGTCGAGGTTGCTACGCCGCGCGCCGCTGGTCGGCCACCGGCACCGCGTAGCCGAGCTTGCGGACCGCGCGCCGGAACGCCCGCTCAGAGCCCGTGGGCACGAGCAGCCGGTTCTCGCCCGCGGCGATGCACAGCCCACGTGTCGCGGCGTCGTTGGCGAGCCGCAGGACGAGCGCCGGATCCGCGCACTCGATGACTCGCATCGCGCCACGGTCGACGAAGCGCTCCGTGCGGTCGGCGACGTCGTCGAGCAGGCTGATCACCGTCGGGGGCAGCGGCGTCGCCGTGCGTGCCGCAAGGAACGCGCGGACGTCGGTCATCGATTCGCCCTGTTCGGCCACCGCCAGCAACACGCCGCGGTCCAGTCGCCACACCCGATCGGCGGTTCGCGGCGCATAGCGCTCGAGCACGATCCGATCCGCGAACGTCACCCCGTCGCCGGTGGCCACGACGTCGAGGTTCGCCAGCACGGTGAACGCGGCCCGATGCTCGAGCGCCGGCGGCTCATACGACTCAGCCCGGCCGAGGATGTGCGCCCCGAGCGGAGTCACACGGACGAACGTGAGGCCGTCGTAGCGGCTCAGGTACTCGAGGTCGTCGGTGCCCCACATGTCGTGGAAGTCCGGTCGGGCCCCGCCCGGCGGCACGTAGGCCACATCGACCATTCCGAGCGTCGCGGCGTACTCGAACAGCAGGCACAGCATGTAGCGGGCCTGCAGGATGTTCCAGCCCCCGTAGCCGTCGTAGCCGAGGCTCCCGTACTGCGGATCGCTGACGTACAGCCGCCAGGGATCCCGCGTGACCTCGAACCGGTGACCCACGGCGCGCATGTACCGGAACAGGTCGTCGATCGCGACCCACCACCCCACCGGGCACTCCGCGAGCGCGTCCGCGACCACCTCGCGCCGGCCCGCGACCGCGGTCAAGCCGCGCTTGCGCTTGCCGGTCTGGCCCTTGATCACCTCGACGCGCGACAGCTCGTCGAGTAAGCGGTTGGACAGCCAGCGGTCCCAGATCTTGCTCAGCACGTTCGCTGCGGGGGCGGCGATCGACTTGCTGCCGGCGCTCGAGAGGGCCAGGCGCGAGCCGCGGAGCTCCGCGAGGCCGGCTGCCTGGATCAGCATCGGCCAGGCGAAGGAGGCGATCGCGCCGATTCCGGAGTCCTCGGGATACGGCTCACCTTCCTGCAGGACGTGCGCGACGGCGCGCGTCGCGGCCGCTGACGGACGGCGTGTCCTGTCGCTGACGGACAACCGGCCGGACTCGGCCAGCCGCAGCACCGCCTCCAGGTCGTGGAGCGCGGCGCGCTCGGTTTGGCGCACGGTGAGCGGGACGAGCTCGACCTCCGTCTGCCGTGTGCGGGCCGCGTAGTCGTAGAAGGCACGACGCTGCTCGATCTCCCCGGGCAGCTCCTCTACGGTCGCGAGTCCGGCCGGGGCGGGCGCGGGCACGAATGCCCGCAGCCGGCGGCGAACATCCTCGGGCATCGTCCTGTGTCCACAGAAGAGAGCCTGCAGCACCGACGGCCTGGCGTCCTTCCGCGGCCATGAGTTGAGCGTCCCCCATTCGGGCTCGCGGCCGTACTTGGCCTCGAAGCGCGAGGAGTCGAAGGTTGACGTTGGGCCGTGGACCACCTCTGCGACGGCGGCCCGCTGCGTCTCGTCGAGGCGCTGCCACAGCTCCCGCAGCACCTCGTCGCGGTCGAGTCGGTGGCACAGGGCGGCGATCAGCTGCGGCTTGCGGGTCGGCGCACGGCCGTCGGCGAGCAACGCGAGCAGCCGCTTGAGCTCGTCGACGCGGAGGCCTTCGAGCGCGGCCTGAACCGTCGGGGTCGGATCCGGAGGCACGTGGTTGGGCGACATGGCTCCGTAGCTTGATGCCGGCGCCGGACGTCGACCGGCGGCCGGTCTGCCGGCGCCGGTCGGTTCACCGGCGCGCCGATGCCGTCCGCACCCGAAGCTAGTTTGCGCCGGAGATGTCCGGGCCGGCGATCGTCCAGAGTGACCGCACAGTCCTGCTCGAGGTCGCGCACCCCGGGTTCGAGGGTGCCCGCGCGGAACTCACCCGGTTCGCGGAGCTCGAGAAGAGCCCCGAGCACGTCCACACCTACCGGATCTCGGCCGTGTCGCTGTGGAACGCGGCGGCCGCGGGCCTGCGCGCCGAGGAGATCGCCCAGACGCTCGTCGAGCTCTCACGTTACGAGGTGCCGCAGGCGGTGCTCGCAGACGTTCGTGATCTCTGCGCGCGCTACGGCCGTCTGCAATTGGTGGAGGGCGAGGCCGGGCTGCTGCGATTGAGGTGCGATGACCCCGCCCTGCTGAGCGAGGTGGCGCGCGCGGCGCCTGTGGCGACGCTGCTGCGGGGGCGCCCCAGCCCGACCGAAGCGACGCTTGCCGCCCCGGCGCGCGGGCCGCTCAAGCAGGCGCTGATCGCCCTCGGGTGGCCGGTCGAGGACCTCGCGCCGTACGAAGACGGCGACGCCCTCGACGTTGAACTCCGCGACACGCTCGAGGTGCGCCCCTACCAACAGCACGCAGCGATGGCCTGGGAGGCCGCCGGTGCCGGCGTGGTGGTACTTCCATGCGGCTCGGGCAAGACGATCGTCGGCCTTGCCGCGATCGCCGCCCAGGGCTGCGAGACGCTGATCGTGACCAGCAACGCCGCCTCGCTCCAGCAGTGGCGCGCTGAGCTGGTGGCGCGCACGACGGTCGCCCCCGAGGCGATCGGCGAGTACTCGAGCCAGGCCAAGGAGATCCGGCCGATCACCCTGACGACGTACCAGATGCTCACGCATCGACCCAGGCGGGATGCGGGGTTTCCGCATCTCGACCTGTTCGAGCGACGTGAGTGGGGCCTGGTCATCTACGACGAGGTGCACCTGCTCCCGGCGCCGGTGTTCCGCGCCACCGCACGGATCCAGGCGCGGCGCCGGCTCGGCCTGACCGCCACGCTGATCAGGGAGGACGGCGCCGAGCCGCTGGTGTTCTCGCTCGTCGGCCCCAAACGCTACGACATGGCGTGGCGCGAGCTCGAGGACGCCGGCTGGATCGCGAGCGCCGAGTGCACCGAGGTACGCGTCCCGCTCGCCGCTCAGGACCGCATGGACTACGCGCTCGCCGACGAGCGCGAGCGGTTCGGGTTGGCCAGCCGCAACCCCGCCAAGGACCCGCTCGTCGAGACCATCCTGGCCCGCCACCCCGAGGCCCAGGCGCTCGTGATCGGCTACTTCGTGAGGCAGCTGGCCCGCATCGCGAACCGGCTGGATGCCCCCATGATCACCGGCAAGACGCCGAGGCACGAGCGCGAGGAGCTGTACGCGCGGTTCCGCGCGGGGGAGCTGGCGGTGCTGTGCGTGAGCAAGGTCGCGAACTTCGCGCTCGACCTGCCGTCGGCGAGCGTGGCGATCGAGCTGTCGGGGACGTTCGGCTCGCGCCAGGAGGAGGCGCAACGGTTGGGCCGGCTGCTGCGCCCCAAGCCGGGCGAGAACCGCGCCTGGTTCTACGCCCTCGTCTCGCGTGAGACGGTCGAGCAGGAGTACGCACATCGCCGGCAGCTGTTCCTGGCCGAGCAGGGATACCGGTACACGGTGCTGGCGCCCGAGGAGCTCGAGGCAGTCCGGGTACGGCGCGCGGCATGAGCGATCCGAGCGTCGCCGAATGCATCGCCCCGAGCGCGGTCGAGCCGGACGGATCGGGCGTCGTCGAGCTGCTCGCCGCCGCGCCGGCGGCGCACCGACGCGTCGTGGCCGCCCAGCTGGGGCTGGCTGCGGCCGCCGACGCCGAGGAGATCGCCGCGGTGCTCTGCGACCGCGAGCGCATGGCCCGAATCGTCGGTGCGCTCACGCCCGGGGCGCGCATGCTGGTCACGAAGGCCGCGTTCCTGGACGACGGCGTCGTGCAGCAGAGCTGGGGCGGCCGGCGTGTGAGCGCGGCGGTCGCCGAGCTCGAACGCCACGGAATCGTGTTCAGTTTTCGGGGGCCGTACTGCCTCGAGCACTGCGTGCCACCGGACCTTCGCCCTCCGCTCGCGGAGGCGCTGGCGGCGCCGTACGCCGAAGCTCTCGCGACCACCGGTCGTCTCGCTCCCCGGCCCGTGCGGTGGCTGGAAGCACCGCTTCAGCTCGCACACGACATTGCGACCCTGTGGGCGTACCTCGCCCGCTCGCCGGTCCGCCTCAAGACGGACGGGATCGTCTACCAGCGCGACGTGGAAAAGCTGTTCGATGCGCTGCCGCCGTTCGAGCTGCACGGCCCGCAGGACGTGATGGAGGGACCGCGCCTGAACTTCGTGCTCCGGGCGCTCCGCGACGAGCGGCTGGTCCGGGTGCGCGTCGACGACCGCGCCGGCGCCCGGCGTGAGCTGGTCGCGGTCGGCGACCCGGTCGCGCTGCTTGCGGCCGAGCCCGAGCGTCTGCGCCGGCGGCTCGTGACCCACGCGCGCGGTTCGGTGATAGGTGCGCCGGCGCTGGCACTCGCGAGCTCGCTCGAACCCGGCACGGTCGTGCCGCTCGAGCGCTTCGGGGCGGCGCTGCGCGCGATGTGCGACGACACCGGCGTCGGCGTGCCGGCGGCTTCCGACCTTGGTCTGGGGCTCGGCGGCCTGCACTTTGCGTGGCTCGCCGGCGAGGTCGTGGTCGGGCTTGGCGAAAGCGGTCTGCCGACCTCGGTCCGAACCGGGCCGGCGACGACCTCCGACCGCAGCCACGGCCGAATCGTGTGCCAGCCGAACTTCGAGCTCATCGCACTGACGCCGCCGACCCCAGCCGAGCGGCTCGTGCTGGCTCTGACCTGCGACCCCGTCCCCGACCAGGCGCACGTCTTTCGGCTCACGCGCACCTCGATCCAAGCGGCTCAGCGGACCGGCGTGCACGCCGGCGGGGTGATGGCCGCGCTCGAGCGACTGGTGGGCGATCTGCCCCAGAACGTGGCCCGGTCGCTCAGCGACTGGTGCTCCTCCGTCCACCGTCCTCTGCGCTTGCGGACCGCGATGCTGATCGATACCGGCGACTCCGCCACCGCCGACGCGCTGCTGGCGGGCGAGCTTGGCGCGCATGTGGTCGAGCGACTCGGCCCTGCGCAGCTCGCGATCCGAGCCGCGGAGTTGAAGGCCGCGGAGGCCGCGTTGCGCCGGGAAGGCCACTCGCTCGAGCCGGGTATCGACCGACTGTCGGGCCGCTTCAGCGAGCGCGAGCCCGCGCCGAGTGAGGCCGAGGCGCACTGGGCGCCGGTCATCCCGGACGAGCCGCCACACGGCAAACAGGTCTCGACGTTGGAACACGCCGCGGTGTCACCGGCACCTGTGCCGGCGGCCCCCTCGGGGCGGCACGTCACGCCTGAGACGGACGACCCGATCGAGGTGGTCCTCGATGCGATCGAGCGCGGTACCGACGTGTTCATCGTTTACGCCGGAGCCCGCGGGATGAGTGAGCGTCAGATCACACCGTATGAGGTCGAGGGGGCCGCCGTTCACGCATACTGTCACCTGCGCGGGGACGAACGATCCTTCTGGCTCGCCTCGATCCAGGAGGCGGTCGCCGTCGACTGACGGCGACCAGTGCCGTCGATCGCGTGACCCGCACGCTTGACGCCGACCGGGGTTCGAACAGGGTGCTGCCGATCCTTCCCGAGCCCGTCCCGATCGCGCGCCACCCGCCGGGGCGCGCCCGTGTGTTACCGGACGAGCGGGACGCCGTAGGGAACGAGCGATTCGTCTTGGGAGACGATCGTCAAGCCATCGGTCTGCGCTTGGGCTATGAGCAGGCGATCGAACGGGTCGCGGTGATGCCAGGGGAGGGTCTCGACCGCCGCGGCGTGGTCGAGCGTTAGCGGCAGCGGTTGGGCGCCAGCGGCGAGCAGCGCGGGGGCTAGCCCGGTCGGAGCGTCGAGCTTCCCCCACGAGCGTTTGATTGCGACCTCCCAGACGACCACGCTCGTCACACCGCCATTCTGCGTCGCCCATCACCGCCAGCTCAGCGCGCAGTCAGCTCAGACGACGGCCACCGGCCGCGTCGTCGACCCCGTGGCGCCGCGGATCGACACCGGTCCGGCGGGTTGGACCAATGCATGCCGAGGAAGCGCGACGGACGATCGCCAGCCTAGCGCCCAGGTCGCCTTGGCGACGGAGTCGCAGGCGGTCACCCGCTCGGCGCGTTGGATGAGCTCGGCGTCGATCAAACCGGCGGCGACGTGGGATCGCGTGCGGTCGATCACTCGCTGTCGCGCCTGTACCGACAGCTCGGGGCTGGCGTCGGTGATGCGAACGGTCACGCCGCCGGCGAGAAAGGCCTCAGCGATGCCGCTGCCCATGCGCCCGCCGCCGACGACCGCCACGATCTCAGGCCACCCGCACGGTTCGACCAACCTCAACGCGCGCCTCCCATGGTCGCTCGCGTACCCACCCCGATGCGGTTTGAAAACCGCGCGGAGCCGGCCGCTGGCGAGGTCCGCGCCGGGGCAGCGCGCGGTTGTCGGATGTGCTCAATCGCGTGGCGGCCATGAGTCGAGCGGCGACACGTCACACGCATCGCCGGTGGTGCATGATGCCGACGGATCAGCGTCGTTCCGTGCTCGCCTCCAGTACGGAGGCGATCTGTGGAACCTCGTTCAGTGCGCCGCTCGCGACGTCGACGACAAGCTCGTAGGCCCGGTCGTTCGTGAGCGTGAGGCGCATCCCGTTGATCCCGTAAAAAGCGATGATCCCGGCTAGCGCGAGTCGCTTGTTGCCGTCGTCGAGGGCATGGTCTCGGGCGAGCGAATGAAGGAGTGCCGCTGCCCTGAGATGGCTCGTTGGATAGGCGGCTTCACCGAACGCCGATGCCCGTGGTCGCGCCAGCGCCGATTCGAGGAGTCCTGCGTCACGGACCTCCGGGTCAGCGCCGAGGGTCCGCGCTGCGACGTGGAGCAGCTCCTCGAGGTTTAGGAAGATCACTCGCCCAGCCGGCGCAGCGCCTCGTCAAAGCGCGGAAGCTCCTGATCGAGGACCTCGTCCAAGAGCTCGCGACGGCTGGTGCGATCGATGTACTCCCGCACGGCTGTCCGAGCGACCTCCTGCATCGAGCGTCCTTCACGCCGTGCACGCCGGCGCAGGGCATCGGTTTCCTCGTCGCTCAACCGAAGTGTCATCGCCATTCCCTAATGGTATCACTGGTGATACCACCTGGGCAAGCGTTCTCATCCCCTCGGTGCGCTGAAGGGTTGTCGACCGGGAGCGCCCGCCCTACACGTCCCGTGGTGGGGCGGCGAGGTCACGCAGGGCCCGTACAAGTCGGGTGCGGGCCCGTGCGTGAAGACGAGTGATACGACGGTGGCCGTTGTCGATGCCGGCCGACTGGAGCAACGCGTCAGCAGTGCGCTCGTCGAGGTGTTCGACCGCGGCGAGCAAGTCGAGAACCGACATGCGGGCAGACGCGGTCTTTGGTCCGACGAGCCGGGCCTCGATGACGTCCGCTGCCCCGGCGAGTGCCGCGTCGCGGCTGGGAGCGGTGCGAAGTGCGTGACCGAGGCCGACGCGCTCCGCCTCAGCCACGACTTGAGCGGCGGGGCCGTCGCGGCGGCGGCCGCGCCCTCGTCGGCGCTTCCCAGAGCGCGGCGGCGGAGGTGGTGGCGGAGGTGGTGGCGGAGGTGGTGGCTCCACCGTGACCGGCGCCACCAACCCGGCCTCGATCAGGAACCGGCTCGCCGCTCCGGTGGTCCAATGCAGCGCGAGCCCGCGCTGGGCCCGGGTGAACGCCACGTATGCCAGCCGGCGTTCCGCCTCGATGCCCTCTCCGGCCGCGCGTTCCTGCGGGCCCACCTCGAGCGAGCGGGCATGCGGGAGCTGGCCTTCGTCGCAGCCGAACACGTGCACCTCCGGCCACTGGCAGCCCTTCGCCCGGTGAATCGTCGTCAGCTCGATGCCGTGCTCGTCGTCGCGAATCGCCGCGAGGGCATCGCGGCGGGATTGCAGCAGCGCGGCGTACTCCGCGACGGCCTTGCCGGACGCCTCGCGGCTTGCCTGCTCGAGCACCTCGACCTCGATCCGCTCCGTGCCTCCGAAAGCGCGCTCGTGCTCTCCAAAGTGGTCGTCGAGACCGCCGCGCCCGCGCAGGTACCGGACGAACCGGCCGGCGTCGGTGATCCGGGCAAGCGCGTCCAGGATGACGCCGGCCTCGTCGAGTCTCGCACGCTGTCGAGCGCCCGCCGCCACCGTCGCAAAGCTTTCGGTGAACGAACGGCCGGCTCTCAGCGATGCCGCGACCTGCTGCTCGGCGTCGAGCGGCAGGCCGCGGCCCGGCGCGCGACATACGCGGGCCACATCCCCGTCTTCGGCGTTTGCGGGATCAGAGCACAGGCGCACGTAGGCCTCGAGTGCGCCGCGGGCGCCGGCGGACTCGAACACCTGCTCGGGCGCCGCGATCTTCACGCCGAGCACCGAGCAACCGAGCGCGACCGTTCGCAGGAGGTTGGTCGTCCGCGCGAGCACCACGATCTCCCCGCGCGTGTGGCCGGCCAGCAGCGCCGCGATCTCGTCTGCGCCGTCCGGTTGGGTCTCGTGCATGCACAGCCGGACCCCCGGGGCGCCCACCGGCGCCGAGCTCGACCGGATCTCCTTTGGGAAGCGGATGTCGTTGTGCTCGATCAGCCGACGGGACGCTTCGACGACGTCGGGTGGGCAGCGGTAGTTGTGTGCCAGCGCGATCCGCTCGAGTCCCGGGTACGCGAGGTCGAGGTCGAGAATCCGGCGCACACTGGCCCGGCGCCATCCGTACAGGGTCTGGTCCTCGTCGCCCACGCAGAAGAAGCCATCCTGCGGCGCCGCCAGGATCCGGACCAGCAGTTCCTGTGCCGGCTCGACGTCCTGATACTCGTCGACGAGCACCTGACCGAAGCGGCTCTGCCAGCGCCGGCGAAGCTCTGCGTCCGCGCGGAGCGCGCGGACGGCACCGAGGACGAGGTCGTCGAAGTCGTGTACCTGATCGTCGGCGAGCTGGCGCTCGTAGAGCTCGTAGAGGTACGCCACCGTCTCGCCCTCCGGATACCTGTGGGCCTGCTCGGCGAACTCGTGCGGCGTGGCCAGCAATCCGAGCTTGGCGGTGCCGATGGCCGCCCGCGCGTCGGCCGGGTCGAGCCACCTACCCGTCTCCCGCAGCGCGAGCGCGCACAGGCGGCGCCACTGGTTGAACGACGCCTCGCGGACGCCGTTGCGCCGCGCGAGCCCCTCCTCCCGCATCAGCCACCAGCCGGTGCTGTGGAACGTGCGGGCGACGACCGACGGCACCCCGGCCGCGCGGAGGCGCTGCTCGAGCTCCAAGCGGGCGTCCCGGTTGAACGTCGTGCACAGGATCCGATCGGCAGGGACCCCGCGGCGCAGCAGCTCTCCCACGCGCTCGATCAGGACGGCTGTCTTGCCGCTTCCCGCCGGCGCAATGACCTGCACGATGCCGTCGTGGGCGTTGATGGCGCGCAGTTGCTCGCGGTCGGCCGCGAAGTGCACCTTCACGAGGTCGGGGCTTTGAGCGGGGTATGGCGCCGGCGATCCGCGGTACAGCCGGGTCGCCGCGTCGATCGCGCGCTCCAACGTGTACGGGTAAGCGAAGTCCGGATCGATGAAGCGCTCGGGAGACAACCGGGTCAGTCGCTGGTCGCTCTCGATCGCGAGCACAGCGCCGGCACGAAGCGCCGGCTCGAGGACGTAGCCGTGGAGCGCCGCGAGGTCATCGAGGTTGCACAGACTGACGCCGAGAACGGCCAGCCGAGGGCTGTGCCCAACCCGGTCAAGCCAGTCCTGCGCCGGATTCTCGATGCTGGTCCGTCGCACCCGTGAGCTTCCAGCGCGGGCGATCACCTCGCGGCGAAGCGCCCCGAACTCGACCACCTCGTACCGAGCAGCCGCGAGGGCTTCGCGGTCAAGGGACGCGGCCCAGGCCAGGCTCGGAGACACGGCGCGACTGTACTTGCCGGTGGCGATGCTCGGTCCGGCGTGGCGGCGGACGCGTTCACGCAAGCTTCGCCGGTTCGCGCCGATGCGTGCTCCTCCAGCGGCGGTTCGTGAGCCGGGACCCGCCGGAGCAGCGAATGTGTGTTACCCGTACCCGCGCTCGCGTAGGTCCGTCAGCAACTCGGCGCAGTACGATCGTGCTTCCTGGACGATGCGTCCCGGTGCCCCGTAGCACTCAAGCGGCAGCGCGTCCGCGAGCTCGAGCAAGATCCTTGCCGCGAGGTCCGGATTCTCATCTTCGGACTCGGAAAGCAGGGCCCTGCCACCCTCGAGAGCGGCGATCCGAACCTCGCGCGACACCCGACTTCGTCGGCGTGTTGCTCACCCACGACGGTTCCTCATTAGGGCCGGTCGCGTCGTCCAGAATCCGAGCCGATAAGAAAAGCGCCGTCGCAGCAGCGCGGCTTTCGGCGGACCTCGAACTGAGCGAACGGTTCGACGGGATCACCGGATTCGAACGGAGCGTCGCCGACCTGGCCTGTAGCTACGCCGTCTCTCGGTCCGCCGTCCGCGCCCGGATGGGGCCGTCTAACGGCTGCCCGGAGGCGGTGGTGTCAGGCGCCGACCAGGGTGCGCAAATCGATTGCGTTGCGGACGGCGTTCCCGTACCCGTCGTTGTTGAAATAGGCGAACACGTCCTTTCCGGCGCGGTCCCATTCACGTAGCCGTTCGGCCCACCACATCAGATCGGCGCCGGAGTACGACCCCGCGTACAGCTGTCGGTGGTCTGGCCCGTGCAGGCGGACATACACGAACTGCGCCGTCGCGCGCAGGACACAGGGAAGCCCGGCGCCGCTCATCACGCAATACGCGACCTGATGGCGCTCCAGCATCGCGAACACATCCTCGCTGTTCCAGCTGGGGTGGCGCAACTCAACGGATGT
>Ga0335079_10009102_pt1 | contig 11310 bp, 9 predicted proteins | sample Lox_Sample_33_FD_206719 | JGI IMG/M metagenome (GOLD analysis project Ga0335079, IMG submission 206719) | Soil microbial communities from Loxahatchee National Wildlife Refuge, Florida, United States - Lox_Sample_3.3 | ecosystem: Environmental > Terrestrial > Soil > Wetlands | place: USA: Florida... | reverse complement strand
CGCCGACCCTACCTCTTCCCCTTCAGCATCGTCATCACCCGGTCAAAGTCCTCGAGTGTGGCGTACTGGATCACAATCTTCCCTTTGCCTTTGCGGTCGCTGATCTTCACCTTCACGCCCAGGATCTTCTGCAGTTCCCGCGCCGCCGCCCGCACATTCGGGTCCACCCAGCGCGCCGCCGTCGCTTGTTTCTCCTGCGGCAGCAGGTTGCGCTGAATGTTGATGTCTTCGATCTCATCCATCAGCCGCAGCAGCGACCAGCGCTCTTTGAACATGCGTTCGGTGACCGCCGCGATCGTGTCGTTGTCTTCCAGTTTCAGCAATTCCCGCGCCTCGCTGAACCCGATCGCCCGCGTTTCCATGTAACCCTGCACCGTGCGCGGCAATTTCAGCAGCCGCATGTAGTTTGAAACCGATTCCCGCGACAGCCCCACCCGGTCGCCAATCTGTCCCTGCGTCAATCCGAAATCCTGGCTCAGCTTGGCAAACGCTTTCGCTTGCTCGATGCAGGTCAGGTCCTGCCGCTGCAGGTTCTCCACTACCGTCATTTCGGCGGCCTGCTCCTCCGATACCTGGCGTACAACCGCCGGGATCGTCGTCTTGCCCGCTAGCTTCGATGCCCGGCAGCGCCGCTCGCCCAGCACCAGCAGGTAACGTCCATCCTGCGCCGGCCGCACCACAATCGGCTGCAGCACACCGTTCACCCGGATCGAGTCTGCCAGTTCGCGAAGGGCCTCTTGATCGAACAGGCTGCGCGTCTGGTAAGGATTTCCGTCAATCTGGTCGAGGGGAACTTCGCGCACTGGGCCGCCCGCCGCGGCGCGCGCCGCCTGCCCATGGATCTCGGCGATAACTCCGGCGGTCGCCGTTGTGGTCGCATCGGCCGGGATCGTGGCCGCAGCTTCCGGGCGCTCAGCCGTGCCGGCCGCCGTTCCCGCAATCACTCGCGGCCCTGCCGCCGGCAGCAGCGAATCCAGGCCGCGCCCCAGCGCCCGCCGCTTGTCCAGAGTCTTGTCCAGGCTCTTGTCTATCGCGTTGCCCGCGGCTGATGTCGTCATGCGTCCTCCTCATTCTTCTTGTTACATCGATACTCATCAATCTAATACATAGACGAATATCGATATACTACGCGGTCTTGTCCAGCTCGGGCGCGGCCTCGCCGCTTCCCTGCTCGCCTTCCGCGGCGCTGGTCGTGTTCGTTGGCTCCGCCACTGCCTGCAGCTCCACCGCTGCTTCTTCAGCGACTTCAGGCGCGGCCTCCTGCGGCAGGTTGCGCGCGATGATCTCTTTCGCCAGGCGGATATAGCTCTCCGCGCCGCGCGAGCGCACGTCATAAAGCAGCGCCGGCTTGCCGTGGCTCGGCGCCTCCGCCAGCCGGATGTTGCGCGGGATCGTGGTCTGGCACAGCTTGTCTCCGAAGAAGCGCTTCAGCTCAGCGGTGACTTGCTGCGCCAGGTTGGTGCGCTCGTCGAACATGGTCAGCACCACGCCTTCGATCGCGAGATCAGGGTTGAGGCTGGCCCGGATCCGCTCGACCGTGTCGAGCAGCTCGCTGACGCCCTCAAGCGCGAAGTACTCCGCCTGCATGGGAATGAGCACTGCATCGGCGGCGACCAGCGCATTCAGCGTGAGCAGGTCAAGCGCGGGCGGACAGTCCAGCACCACGAACTGGTAGCGCTCGCGCAAAGGCGCGAGCGCATCCCGCAGGCGGAACTCGCGGCGCTCGCCTTCGACCAGCTCCAGGTTGGCGCCGATGAGGTTCTTGTGTGCGGGAATGAGCCAGAGCTGCTCCAGCTCGGTTGCGACCACGGCCTGCTCGGCCGCGGCCGCGCCCATCAGCAGGTGATAAGTGTTGATGCGATCCGGATCGCGGACCAGGCCAAGCCCGCTGGTGGCGTTCGACTGCGGATCGCAGTCGACCAGCAGCGTGTTGACCTCCGCGGCGGCAAGAGACGAGGCCAGATTGATGGCAGTAGTGGTCTTGCCCACACCGCCCTTCTGGTTGGCTACGGCGATGACGCGTCCCATCTTAAATTTTTCGGAGAACTGAGAGCTGAATCGCAGCATAGTGCGATTGCTTGTCAATTGGCAATGACAGATTTTGGTGCAGGAGAGATTTTCTGTGCTGGTGGAACGAAACAAGTCTCTTGCGGAAGTTTGCGGCCGCAGTTTCCACAGACGCATTTCGCAGAAATGTTCCGTGCGGAACACTTCGTTGATTTCGCCGCTGGGCAGTTTGATGTGAAGAGATCAGAAATTGAAGATGTGTTCCGTAAGGAACACCCGCGCGAGCCAGGCCCGCGCGATCCGGAAATGGATGCTTTAGGAATTGAAGAAGTGTTCCGCAAGGAACACTTCGCGCAAGTCAAGAAATCGGCGATGTGTTCCATATGGAACACTTGGTTGATATGCAAAATTATGCGCCATATTTCCCACTTACACCTTATTTACGCATCAATTTAAGGCGCTGGTCGATGAGAGTGCGTCCATAAATAAATCTCACTTACCACTTTTTACTAGTTAGATACCTGCATTTACTCTCTTGAGTCTCGACCGACGAAAACATCTTGGCCATGGCGTGGTTAAGGTGGCTTTCCACTTTGATCGGTTTGTTTGGTGAATTGGATGGTTATGACGGATGTGAATCGGGCTCGCGCTCCACGGTTTGTATTGTGGGTACGTGTCGAGTCTGGTTCGTCTTCTTTCTCACGCGTTATCTTTGCTCACGCGCTATCTGCGATGAGCAGGACGCGAGAGGAGGACAGTGGGATCGAGACGGGCGCCTGCCAGTGAAGCCCGGGAGCCAAGGCGTGCGCGGGCTCGACCTGGGCCTGTCCGATGAGGAGAGCCAGGCGTCCGGAGGGAGCCAGCAGACGGCAGGCGGCGGGAAGGATGTCGGCGAAGCGCTCGACGGCGCGCAGGGTGACGACGTCGGCGAGGCCGGGGCTGAAATCCTGGGCGCGGCCGGTGAATACATCGACGTTGGTCAATGTAAGGGAGCGGATGATTTCGCGGAGAAACGTGGCTTTCTTGTGGCTGGATTCGATCAGCGTAAGATGAATGGCTGGAGCCCAGAGTTTAACGGGCAGGCCGGGAAAGCCGGCGCCGGAGCCCACGTCTACGACGCGCGCTGGGCCGGCAGCCGCGGGAGCAGGGAAGAGATGGCGGGCGGCGAACAGGGACTCACCGAAGTGGCGGGTGACGATCTCCTCGGGCTGGCGCACGGCGGTGAGATTGATGCGCGCATTCCAGCGGAGCAATAGATCGACGTAGGTCGATATATGTTGAAGTTGGAAAGGCGCAAGGCCAGGGGGGGCTTCACTCTGGAAGAAGGGCTGAAGCAACTCGGCGATGCGCGCGAGATCCATGCCGCCGCTGATTGTAATTGGAAACACCCAGATTGTCGGTTCGGGCGTTGCCTACGACGCGGCGGGAACATGACGGCTGATGGGTTGCGAGACAGGGCGGGTGAGAAGCGATGCAGCGTGAGTTCCTCTAGCCCCACCTTTGCATAAAACAGAAGCGCAAAGGTGGGCCACCCCGCCTTGGGTGGAAGTGAACAATAACGGGACGGTAATGGATTACATTTTCGGGCTGAACGGGCGGGTTCAGCACTACAACACGGCTGCGAGCAGGGGGCTAGGCGAGGATGTGTTTGCCGGGGGCGAACACATCGGACTTTACGCCAACGGCACGCTCTACATGCTGCACCACGACCAGGTAGGGTCGGTCAGGAAGTGGACGGTGTATTCCGGGGGGAACTGGAGCAGCCAGGAGACAGTTACGAACCTTCCCTTTGGGGATGCCTTGACGATCAATTCCGGTTCCGGGGTCAGCGATCATGACTACTTCAGCGACTTCATTCAGGACCCGGACGGAGAGTACAAGTCCATGACGCGGAAGCTGTCGGGAACGCAGGGCCGCTGGACGACACCCGACCCGGCGGGGCTGGCGGCGGTGGACCCAGCCGACCCGCAGAGTTGGAACCTGTACGCGTATGTGATGAACAACCCCCTCACCTTGACCGATCCGCGCGGGCTATATTGCGCATACTTGGACGACGATGGAGATCAGGTTGAATCAATTGACGACAGTTCCGACAATGGCGAATGTGCGGCCAACGGTGGTTTCTGGATAGAGGGGTCATACGGCGGCGGTTCTCGGGTGTTCGTCAATGTTGACACCGGTTTAGTGGAGGGGATTGGATATGACTCGCACGGCAATCCCGAGATTAGCGTTGCGGGAGCGGTGGGCAGCTGGGGAGCATGGACGCAGACATTTACTCCGGTGGGGTCGTCGGGAAGCGTTGCCGCAAGCAACGCCAGGGTTCCCAACGGCGACGCCCTTAATCCATATGCGCAAGCTGTGTTCTCCCATCCTAAGCTGCAGACCGCTGCTTCAACTATGACGGACCCGCGCACTTATGTACTTTGGACTGGCGCTTCCGCCATAGAGGGTGTGCTTCTCGTCTCCAGCGCAGGCGCCGCTGTAAGTTCCAGCATGTACAACAGCTGGCTCAGCTTTGAGTACACCTTTCCGGGAGCCACTGCTGACATAATCCAAATGCTTACACCGCCCTCCAGCATTCCTTCGACTGCACCTGGGACCATAGTGGTTGGAGGTGAATTGATCTATGACTGGTACAAAGGTCAGCATTGAGGGGTCGCCTGGGGGCATGCAGATGCTAACTCCTCGATTGCCACGATGTCCGTTGTGCGGGGCACAGTTCGAAAGAAGGTTTGTCGCCATAGATTTTCCATTTCGATGCCCCAAATGCGATCGCTATCTCTGTGTATCCCACGGATACTCTCGTCTTCAGATTCTCGCCGCGTTGGGGATCTCGGCGTTCACAGGCCTTGTGTTCGGGGCAAGAGGTGCGAACCTCGCTCTCGTTACCATCATAGCGTGGCTTCCTATAATGTTCCTTGTGGTTTTCTGGACGATGCACTTTGCTCCACCAAAACTCAAGCCTTGCCAGCCTGAATACTTCGGTACACTGGGACTGAATGAACGGCACGACGACAAGAGGGATGCAGACGACTCAAATTGATAGTGCCGCTGTAGCCGCAACTGACCAGCAGACCGCCATCGGTAATGCGTAGGTTTTTTCTCCTATCGATCCGGGGAAGGAAACCTGGGGAAACCTGGGGACAGACGGGACGTACCCCAGTTTTCCAGCGCCAGGCCACCGCAATGGGCGGGTGGCCCGGGCTTTGAAAGCCGATAGCAGCACGACTGTGGGTGCCCCGCTCTTGCGCTTTTTGCAAGGGCGGGTACCACGAGCCCCGAAAGCGGTGTTTTTCGCCGTCAAGCTCAAGCCGCCCGATCGCGAAATGAAATCTTCGTCCATCCTTCATTCAGCCGCACCGGCCCGCTTTCCCCGAACGCATAATACCGATAACTGCTCCATCGCCACTGCTCCGCAGAATCCACCAGTCCCCGCTTCACCGGGTTACGATGCATGTATCGTAACTTCTCCACCCGTTTCTTACTCGTCCATACATTGAAGTCATAGAAACGTGCCTGCCAAAACGCCCGACCGGACTCCTCTCCAAACAAACTGCGCTGCCGCGCGGATGGCGCCGCTTCTTCTTTGGCAACAGGGCACGAGCCGTGCGCTGCTTCAACACCTGCATCACCGTGGACGGATTCCCAACCTCCGGCTCGCTGATCAGAAGATGGAAGTGCTCCGGCATCACCACATATCCGACCACCACGAAACGATACCGCTGGCGCGTCTGCTCCAGGATAGTAACGAACCGATCGCGGGCCTGCGGAGAACCTAGAAAAGGCAATCGCCGATAACAGGAGCAGGTGATAAAGTGCAGGTGGTGCGCGCCATAAGTGCGATGCAGACCGCTGGGCATAACAACCCATGGTATCGGCAGCACGATGCCCGCCCTTGCAAAAAGCGCAAGAGCGGGGCACCCGCCGCGAGATCCATGCCGCCGCTGATTGTAATTGGAAACACTCATTGTCGGTTCGGGCGTTGCCTGCGACGCGGCGGGGAACATGACGGCTGATGGGTTGCGAGACAGGGCGGGTGAGAAGCGATGCAGCGTGAGTTCCCCTAGCCCCACCTTTGCATAAAACAGAAGCGCAAAGGTGGGCCACCCCGCGGAGCCGGATGTGCCCCTCAGCGGCTAAAGCCGTCGAGGGTCTGTTTCTTGCGGCATGGCTGAAGCCATGCCCTACCCAAAACCTGCGCTTCCTCAATCACCACGAAGCTTGCGCCCTCGGCCAAGCTCAAGCAAAACTGGCTGTTCCGCGGTTTTGCGAGCTGTTTATCCGCTGCTTGGAGGACACGCGTGGTCACGTCGGTTGGCGGAATGGACGGCCAGAGACCGGGAAATCACAAACTCGGGCGGGCTGGCGAGAAGGTTCTTTCTCCCAGGTGGGCTCGCGCAGGCGCTCGCGGCACCTGGGGCACCAGGCAACGGCGGGAACGAAAATATTTGTGACGGTGAGAACCCCGGCAGAAAACCCCCGCCCAAGCCGAGCTTGGACGGGGCACCCGCCAAGATTTAGATTAGAGCGGTAGGGCGGGCCAGCCCCCCGCGGCTTACTGGAATCACGGGAAGCTGATCTTAAAGATGATGCCCAGATTGCTGCTTCCGTAGAGGTTGCCAGATTCGTCCCGAACGAGCGGGAAAATCGGGTAGTCCCCGTCCGTTCCGCCGGTAAAGCGATGGACAGTTTGCTCCTTGCCCGTGCGGGTTATGCGGAAGATGACTCCACACCCCTGAAAAATGGTGTTATCACATCGGTGGTAGCCGCCCCCTTCAGTTGCGCCATAAAGCGCGCCGTCAGGCCCACGAACCAACCCGGAGTAAGGGTATGATCCCTCCTTGCCGGTGAATGTATACAATATGGTTTCGTTTCCTGACAGGTCGACCTTATAGACCACGCCGCAGCCTGTGCCGTACTCATTCGAGCAATTGCTGGAGCCGCCGTAGACAGTGGTACCGTAAAAATTGCCCGCCTCGTCCCTGGCGAGAGTTCCGCTGGGCCGCACCCAGCCGTACAGTTCATAAAAATCGTACAACTCGGTTTTCTTGCCAGAGGGAGTAAGTCTGAATAACACGCTCCCCGCGATTCCATACAGGTTGCCTTTGGCGTCGAAGGATAGCGGGGTACCGGGGTGCGCGTCGTAGAGTCCCCGGAAGGTATGCACCACCGTGTAGTTGCCCATTGTGTCCAGCTTGAACACGACGCCACAGCCTTCTGTAAAAGAACACTGACCGCCAGAGTACGTGGTGCCGTAGAGATTCCCTGCGGCATCGAGGATGAGGTATTGTGGGACCGCTCCTTCCGAGCCATCGGCTGCCAGGGTGTGCAGCACGGTATAGTTTCCTGCGGCATCCAATTTGAAGATCACGCCGCAGCCGTCGAAATAGTAGCGACAGAAGCCATCGAAGGCGCCGCCCACGGTTGCGGTTCCGTATAGGTTGCCGTCCGAATCGCGAACAAGGCCATAGGGATTCCAGCCGTCGCTTAGCGAGTTCGTAAAGGCATGCAAAATCGAGTAATTTCCTTCGGTGTCCAGTTTGAAAATCTGCCCATATCCATTTCCTGCGGTACCGTAAATGTTCCCCGATTGATCAAGCACCAAGGTGATCGGGATGGAGGGGGAGGCGTTGTACAGGACACTAAAGGTTTGTGCGCGTGCCAGCGGAATCACGGCGAGGCACAGCAGTGTTGCCAGCACACCGAATAGTCGGTTGGATCGCATAAGACGCTCCTTGGCATGAGCGCGCTCGAACCCGTCACGCTCCATGCCCGGTATGCAACAATAAGGCTCCGCCTCAGGCCGCCGAAGTGATGGACGTCACGGTTCGATGTAACTGTGCGGATTCCCGGCAAGTTCTCCAATCGGCGGGTGGGGAACCTTTGCGGTACCACCGTGCAAACACAGGGGACACGGAGTTACACGGAGGATTCTGTGTACCGTCGTTCGGGGCGGTGGGGATTGTTCATCGGTCACAGACAATTGAGAAGCGCGGCGACCGCGAAACCTCACGAAGTTCAGGGCGTGATCTCGAACACAATGCCCTTATTGAACTCGCCGCCGGAGTTTGTCGTGCCGTAGAGGTTTCCGCTGGCGTCACGGACCAAGGTCCCGTAAGGGTAAGCTCCGTCAGATCCGCCGAAAGAGTGGAGCGCAGTGTAGGTCCATGCCCCGCTCGAGTGGCTGAGTTTGAAGACCACTCCGACGTTCTCATCGGTCGCCAGCGCCGATCCGTAGAGATCGCCGTTGCTGTCCACAAGCAGATTCCCCCAGGGGCCGCTTGCCCCACGTCCGGTGAAGCTATAGAGAGTATGGAACGCCCAGTTGCCGTTGGAGGGCGAGAGCTCGTAAATTGTGCCGCCTCCCGAGTCTCGCTCGGTGGTGGCGCCGAACAAGTTTCCCCACCTGTCAAAGACGACGCCGCCAATGGGAAGGCCGCCATCACTGCCATTGGTAAAGCTGTAGAGAATCGTCTTTGACCACTGGCCGCCGGAAGGCGACAGCTCGTAGATGGTTCCCCAGCTATAGGCGCCGCCCTGGTTGGTTGTGCCGTAGAAGTTGCCGGCGCTGTCGGGGGTCAATCCCCAATAGGGATACATGCCATCGCCGGCTGCACCCGAGAAGGTCGTGAGAACCTGCTCGGTCCAGCCGCCGCCCGAAGGAGTCATTTTCCAAATTGTGCCAAAGCTGCTGCTTCCTTCGAGCGTGGTGCCGTAGAGAGCGCCGGTCGAGTCGAACACGACGGCGCTGGACGGCCACCAGCCGTCATTATAGGCAGAGAAATTGTGGATGATGTCCTCGTTCCATGAAGGCAGGAGCGTAACCGGCGGGTCCGGCTGCGGGGTCAAATGGAATGCTGTGCCACAGCCGCTGTCGCCGCAACCTTCGGTGTTAGTTCCTCCCTGAGCGGTGGTGCCAAACAGGGTCCCATCGGGAGCGAAGGTTACGCCGCCGTAGTATGGCATGATGCCATCCTGGCCGCCGAGGAAGTTGTAGAGCGGATTCAGGACCCAGGCCGATCCCGAATGCTTGAGCTCGAACACGGTTCCGGCGCCGTACGATCCGGCGAATGCGGTGGTCCCGTACAGATTTCCTGCCGCATCCATGACAAGTCCGGCAAAAGGACTGGCTCCTTCCGCGCCGCCCGTGAAGTTGTGAATAATGCTGAAAGTTTGGGACGCGGCGGCGCGCGCTGCCGTGATGGCCAGGAGCAACGCTAGCACCCGAAACGCTGGTCTGGCTTGCGAAGAAAACGAGGGGCGCCCCGAGTTGGGTGCATGACGGCGGACGGACATGGGTTTCTCCCGCAGACTTCCCGACTACCTAACAGCGCCGTTGGGATGTCACCGGCGGCCAGCGGGGTTGCTCTCTGGCACGTTCGGCCTGGCGATGCTCGTAGCCGTTGCTGCTCGGCGGCTTCGCAAGGCGCTCTTTTTCTACCCAAACGGGTCGCCTAAACAGCTCGGACCAGATCCTGTGAGCTGATTGTCTAACAGGACAGCCCGCCAATCTCCTTATTTATTCCACGTTCCGTTGCCCGCCAAAGGCGCGAAAAGGATGCTCGAAGCTCAGATAAAGGAAGACACCCTTTTCGCCTGCGCTCGGGCCGACGCCGATGGGGACGCCGATGCCGGGCACGATCTGTAGTCCGCTCGGGAAGTTATGCGCCCAGCGAATTCCGGGGCTGAGGAGCAGATCGTGCGAGCGCTGTGTCCGGCCGGGAGCTACTACGGACTGCGAGCCAGTCCAGAGCGTCTCAAGCAGCACATTGAAGCGGGGATGGGCCAGCCAGACGACGCTGTGGCCGAGGTTATAGCCATTGACGGCGGCGCCGGCGCCGGATTCGTTTCTGGCGTGGGGAACAAAGGTGACTCCGGCGTTCCAGTGCGTAACCAGTTTTCTGTTGATTGCCCAGCTCAGCGGCAGATTGGTCTGAAAGCCGGTGCCGCCGAACCCGCGGCCCAGCCGGGGATTGCCACTGGCAAGCAGCAGGGTGATTCGCGGCGCGAAGGCGAGGCGCGTCTCTCCGCTACCGACCGGCTGATAACGATAATTGAGAGCCACGTCGCCGATTCCCGGACTGCCGCCGCTGTTCAGATAAGAAAGCGTGTAACTCAGCTGATGGGTGAGGCCACCAACAGGCCACTCCTGGGTGAAAGTGTAAAGCCACTCGTGCGTGCTCCAGGAGCGCGTGAAGGTGCTGATGTGCTGCACCACGTGGAGTTCCTGGTTGTAGGCTTCCTCGATCAGGAAACTATTGTCCTGGATGGGCTGGGTCTGGGTCGCGGCTTTGGCGGCGGGTTGAATAATGACGCGCGATGCGGGGGACTCGGGGCTGTCGTCGGCGAAACTAATGAGAGAGCTAAGAATCATGACTAGCAGCAGGAGAGGCCCATGCGAGTGACTGACCTGCGGATGTGCAGACGGTTGCGGTGGATGATAACGCCATGGCATGACAAGAGCCGCCTTTCCAGACCGAGTTGCAACTTGGTTGCAACTGATCTTGAAATTCATTTTCAACTTCTAGATTGGCGGCGTCGGTGATTGACGTCACTGCCGGACGTGACAGGCGAGCATGAGGGCCGGAGTTGCGAGAATGCACAGGTGAAGCCATATAATGCGGGGCGCGTTCATCTGAAAGGAAGAGAACAACCATGCGGATGTTGCTGAGAGTTTCAATTCCCGCGGAGACGGGAAATGCGGCGGCCAAGGCGGGGACCCTGGGTGCCACGGTCGAGCGGATTCTGGCGGATCTCAAACCCGAGGCGGCGTACTTTTTTGCCGACGATGCAGGACAGCGGTCGGGTTCGATCGTGTTCGACATGAAGGACACATCGCAGATTCCGGCTGTTGCCGAGCCCTGGTTTCTGGCATTCCATGCCACGGTTTCGCTGCGTCCGGTGATGAACCCGCAGGACCTGGCGGCGGCCGCTCCGTCGATCGCCAAGGCGGCGAAGCAATACGGAGGGTAGAAGCGAACTCGCAGGGCGGAACGTAACTCGCGGGCCGCGGCTACCGAGCGTGCCTGCTACAAGCGCGGCTTGACAACTCTATTGCTTGGTGGCGAAGCCGGTGACAATTTGGCCCGCGTCGGTGTCGATCTGCAGCGACGCCTGGTTTCCGTTCACGATGACGACGTAGTCGTGGAAGGTCTTATTGTTGAAGGTCCCGGTGAGCGATCCCGTGCAATCGGAATTGACCGAGTAGGAGCCGGATATGGGGCCGGAGGTGAAGGCGCCGCCGCCGCTCGCAGTCTCAGAGCCGGACAGGTTGCCGGCGCCATCCAGTTTGGCCTGACCGGC
>Ga0335079_10009098_pt1 | contig 11312 bp, 8 predicted proteins | sample Lox_Sample_33_FD_206719 | JGI IMG/M metagenome (GOLD analysis project Ga0335079, IMG submission 206719) | Soil microbial communities from Loxahatchee National Wildlife Refuge, Florida, United States - Lox_Sample_3.3 | ecosystem: Environmental > Terrestrial > Soil > Wetlands | place: USA: Florida... | reverse complement strand
GGCCCTGGCCTTCGCCTGGACGACCTTCGTCGCCGTCGACCGCCATTCGCACTCAGTGAGCGACACGCTCTACGGGCTGTTCCCCTACTGGGTGCCGGCGCTGCTGCTCATCGAGCGCATCGCCGCCCGTTCGAGCGGCGAGCGCTGAGCAGCGCGGCGATCGCCGCCGCGAGTCGTCTCAGACCACGGGCGCGGCGACCAGACCCGACCAGCGCGGCAGCGACTGGAGGCCGGCGCCGCCGACCTGCTCGAGCATGCGCCACGAACGGGCCAGCTCAGCCGGCACCGGCTGAGCCGTGTCGCCGAAATTGAACAGGCACAGCAGGCGCACGCCCCCCGCCCGCCGCTCGAAGGCGAGCAGGGGCTCGGGCAGCTCGAGGAACTGCAGCGTGCCCGTGCGCAGCGCGGCGTGCCGGCGGCGAAAGGCGAGCAGGTGGCGCGTGAGATTGAGAGTCGAATGCGCATCGTGCTGCTGCGCCTCGACGGCCAGCTCCGCGTGGCCAGCGCCGAGCGGCAGCCAGGGCTTGCCGGTCGTGAAGCCGGCCTGCGGTGCGGTGGCGAGCCAGGGCATCGGCGTACGCGCCCCGTCGCGCCCCAGGGTCAGCGGCCAGTTGGTGAACGCTTCCGGGTCGCGCAGATCCTCGAAGGCGATCTGCGCCTGCGGCAATCCCAACTCCTCGCCCTGGTAGAGGAACACGTTGCCCCGCAGCGTCAGCAACAGCAGCAGCGCGAAGCGCGCGCAGGCGGCGCGCTCCTCGGGCACCGCCCACCGCGACACCGCGCGCGGCGCATCATGGTTGGAGAAGGCCCAGCTCGGCCAGCCCGTGCTCGGCGTGTCCGGCCAGGCGTCCATCGCCCGGCGCACCAGCGCGGGGCTCAGTGTGTCCGCGTACAGGAAGTTGAAGCCGTAGGCGGTGTGCAGGCGCCGCGAGCCCTGTGTGTAGGCAGGCATGTCCGACTCGGCACCTTCACCGCCGATCTCGGCCACCGTGAACCGCCCCCCGTACTCATCGGTGAGCGCGCGGATGCGCTCGAGGAACGGGAGCATTTCCGGCTGCGAGCGGTTGTGCAGGGGCTGCTGGAAGTCCGCGGAGCGTCGCGGCGGCCGCCCGCCCGGCAGCGCCGGCGGGTTGTCGCGCAGCTGCCGATCGTGCATGGCGTGGTTGATGGCGTCGAGGCGAAAGCCATCGACCCCGCGGTCGAGCCAGAAGCGCATGCACCTGAACAGCGCGTCCTGCACGGCGGGGTTGTGCACGTTGAGGTCAGGCTGCTCGGGCAGGAAGTTGTGCATGAAGTACTGCCGGCGGCGGGCGTCCCAGGTCCACGCCGAGCCGCCAAACTGCGACTGCCAGTTGTTCGGCGGGGTGCCGTCGGCGCGGGCGTCGGCCCAGACGTACCAGTCGGCGCGAGGGTTGTCGCGGCTGATGCGGCTCTCCTTGAACCAGGGATGCTGGTCCGAGGTGTGCGAGAGCACCTGGTCGATGACGACACGCAGGCCGAGCTCGTGAGCCCGCGCCAACAGCCGATCGAAGTCCTGCAGGGTGCCGAAGATCGGATCGACGTCGCAGTAGTCGCTGATGTCGTAGCCGAAGTCCTTCATCGGCGAAGTGAAGAAGGGCGACAGCCAGATCGCGTCGACGCCGAGCGAAGCGACGTACTCCAGATGCGCGGTGATCCCGGCCAGGTCGCCGATGCCGTTGCCGTTCGAGTCGGCGAAGCTGCGCGGATAGATGTGGTAGATCACCGCGCCACGCCACCACTGCTCCGCGGACAGCGGGTTGAGTCTTGCGGGCACGGTGCTCAAGTGCCGGCTTCCGCTTCGCAGACGATGAAGCCGAGCTCCGGAACGTGCACGCGCAAGCTCCCGGGGGCGGCGCTCTGCGCGTTGCACTCGCCGTGCAGAGCCCGGAAGCGGCCGGAGCGCGCTTCCACGCGAATCACCGTGTCGATCGCCTGCGGCGAGGTATTGAAGGCCAGCACGATCTCGTGGCCATCGGCCGGGTCGAAGCGCGAGACCGCGAACAGGCCCGGGCTGTCGGCCGCCGCGCGCGTCTGCTGCCGGCCGAAGAGCAGCGCCGGATGGGCGAGACGCAGATGCGTGAGCTCGCTGATCGCGAGGTACAGCGGGTGCGTCATCTGATAGTGATCGCCGGAGTCGGAGGTGACGGTGCCGAGCCGCGCTTCGTGCGCGTAGCTCTCGACGCGGGTCGCGAACAGGTCCTGCCGCGCGCTCGCATCCCCGCCATCGCCCACGTAGCCCTGCTCATCGCCGTAGTACAGCACCGGCACGCCGCGCAGCGTCAGCAGCAGCGCGTGCGCGAGCACGACACGCTGCAGCTGCTCGCCGGCCTCGATCTGCGGCCGGGCGCGGCGTACGAAGTAGGCAAAACGGCCGGCGTCGTGATTGCTGACGAACGTCGGCAGCTGGCGGGCCGTGGCGGCGCCGTCCGGATAAACCTCATCGTCGGCGAACAGGCGCGCGAGTCTATCCGTGCCCGCGTTGCCCGCGACCGTATCGCGCACGGCCGCGGCGAAGGCGAAATCGAGCACCGCCGGGATGTGGTCTTCGCGCACGTGCCTGGCGAGCAGCGCGGTATCCATCTTGTCGGTTGCGACTTCGCCGAACATGTGGAAGTTGCGGATGCCCACCGCGGCGGCGCGGGCGCGCATCGCCGGCACGAAGGCCCGCCAGAATTCCGGGTTGACGTGCTGCTCGGTGTCGATGCGGAATCCGTCGACGTGGTACTGCTCGATCCAGTAGCCGAAGATCTCGATCATCCCGCGCACCACGCGCGGATGCTCGGTCATCACGTCGTCCAGCCCGAAGAAGTCGCCGAGCGTGATGCTTTCGCCTTTCCAGGTGCTGTCACCGCGGTTGTGGTAGTAGATCGGGTCATTGAGCCAGTCGGGGACCTTGCGGTGCTCCTGACCCGCCGGCACGTAGGGCGTGTAGGCGTAGTCGGGGCGCGTCAGATGCGCGAAGTTCTCCTCGATCTGGTGCGGGCCGTCGAGCCCGAGGAAGCCCTCGTTGATCGCTGCGCCGTCGAGGCCGCCACGCCGCGTGTAGGGATACTCCGCCTCGCTCCGGTAGGGGCACGGCGCGACCGGGCACTCGCGGTAGCGGATCACGTCGGCCGTGTGATTGACGACGATGTCGAGATAGACCTTCATGCCACGCGCGTGAGCGGCATTCACCAGCGCATGCAGATCGGCGTCGGTGCCGAAATGCGGGTCGAGGTGCATGAAGTCGGTGATCCAGTAGCCATGGTAGCCGGCGCTCTCGTGGCCGGGAGGTCCCTGCACCGGCTGGTTGACGAACACCGGCGCCAGCCACAGCGCCGTCGCCCCGAGAGCCTGGATATACGGGAGCTGTCGCTCGATGCCGCGCAGCGAGCCGCCGTGATAGAACCGCGCGTCGGTCGGGTCGTAGCCCGTCAGCAGACGGTCGCCGCCGGTCGCGGGCGCGGGCTGCGGATCGGACCTGGCGAAGCGATCGGGCAGGAGGAAATAGAGAATCTCCTGCTCCGGCAGGCGCTCGAGGTAAGCGGGTGCGGCGGCGCCGGCCGCGGACGCGCCGCCGAGCAGCAGCAGCGCGGCGAGCGCCAGGCGCGGGCAGGGAGCGGATGTGGGAGCGCGGTCGGTGATCGGCACGAGCATCGCCTCATTCGGCGTTCGGCACAGGAAGTTATGTTGATTGCGCCGCGCCCGAGCGCTATGGCAGCCGTTTGCTTACCGACAATAGACGAGCGCTGCGCGCTGCGGCGCATGAATACGTATGCCGGGTAACGCGCGGCGCGTGCCGCGCTCAGGAGCTCGCCGGGTGCGCGCGCGCGTGCGCGAGCGCGTGGCACTCGTGCGCGAGTTGCGAGCCGAGCCCCTCGCTGGCGAGGCGTACGTCGCCCCAGGGCTCGGCGGCGCGCGACCCGTGGCGGTCATCCGGCGCGTACCAGTCGTAGCGCAGGGACTTGAGCTCGCGGCCGGCCGCATCGAGCAGCCGCACGCTGAATGCGGCGCCTCCCAGGAAGTGCGTTCGCAGGCGGTCGAGGGCCGCGTTATCGCCGAGCTGCTTGTCGGTCGGATGGGTTGGGCGCGCGTCGAGCAGCGTGATCTCGACCTGCGCCAGACCCTCACACCCGGCTCCGCGCAATGCTGCGCCGACCCGTTCGCGGATCGTCCGCTCGAGGACCGCTTCCTCTGGGGTGCCGTAGATCCTCTCGAACGCCGCTTGCATCGCGGGCGAGAACAACAGGGTGGTCGTCGCTGCTGCATTCTCGCCCGTGGCGGCCGCCGCCCGGCCCAGCAGCCCGAGCAGTCCCGCGAGCACCAGGGTCCTTGGTAGTCCGATCATGTGCGCGCTCTCCAGGCGTTGCGGAAGTCCCACAAATCCTACTCCTTCCGACATCGCCGAACGGGCGGGGTTTCTGGCTCGAGCGCTCAGCGGCGATGCATGAATACGTATGCGGTGGGGTTGGCGCGCCACACAGGGCGATTAAGATGGCAGCCAGATAATTTCAAATGGGGGAAGGGCCGTCGATGACTCGTGCAGGACGCTGCACGACCGCACGCGCCTTTTGACCACACTCAGGGGGAAAACAAAGGTGAAGACGATGCAGAAGCGCCGCCCGATCAGTCTGTTCGTCCACTCCGCCATCCGCTCGCGCGGATTCATGCCCAGCTCGGCGGCCGCAGCGCTGTTGCTGACGGCTGCGGGCGGCGTCGCGCACGCCGCGGACCAGGGCCCCGATCAGGCCCAGACCCAGGCCCAGCCGGGGCAGGAGCAGCTCCAGGAAGTCGTGATCACGGGCATCCGCGCCGGCATCGAGAGCGCGATCGCCGAGAAGCGCAAGGCGGATGTGATCGAGGAGACTATCTCGTCCGAGGACATCGCCAAGCTCCCGGACACCACGATTGCGGAATCGCTCGCACGCCTGCCCGGCGTAACCACCCAGCGTGATAACCAGGGCAACGCGACCAGCATCAGCATCCGCGGCCTGGGCCCCGACTTCAACGGCTATCTGATGAACGGCCGCGAGCAGACCAGCACGCTCGACAGCCGCGCCGTCGACCTGAGCGTGTATCCGGCGGAGCTGATCGCCGGTGCGACCGTCTACAAGAGCGGCGATGCCGCGCTGATGACCGCGGGTCTCGCCGGCACGATCGACCAGCGCCTGGTGGATCCGCTGAGCTATGACCACCTGATCGCCAAGGGCACCTGGGAGGGCGACCGTTACAACGAAGGCATCGACCAGCCGGTCGGCAAGGGCAAGCGCTACACCCTGAGCTTCATCGACCAGTTCGCCGACCGCAAGCTCGGCCTCGCGATCGGCTTCGTGCATAGCGACCACGACAGCGCTGCGCTCAACGACGGCACCTGGGGCAACACCGGCTACTCCAACGTGCTCAGTCCGGCCGGCGTGAACCTGGCGGCGCCGAATTGCGGGACAGCCGGTAACCCCGCCTGCCCGCAATGGCTCGCGGGCATCAATTACGCCACCAACGACTACTCGGAGCACCGCGACGGGGGCGCGGTGATCCTCAAGTTCAAGCCGAACGACGTCTACGCCACCGAGATCGACTACTACTACGCCAAGATCGACACGAGCCAACACATCATCGAGGCACAGGATGGCTTCGGCGGGGACACGATCACCAACGCCACCGTCGTGAACGGCAACGTGGATACGGGCTCGATCCTGTTGCCCGCGTACACGCCGACCGCGGCGGCTCCGTCACCTCCGAACTATGGGCTGATCGATCGCAACGAGGTGATCTTCGACCAGGACACCATCGAGTCCTTCGGCTGGAACCACCGCCTGAAGCTTGCCGACGACTGGAGCATGTCGCTCGACCTCAACCACAACCGGGCGCAGCGCATCGAGCGCGACAACGAGGCCTACGCGACCGCCGACGCGGCGGATACGCTCTCCTTCACGGGCGGCGCGGCGGCCGTCGGCGGCGGCATCCCGTCGCTGTCGCTCAGCAACCCGTACACCGATCCCACGCAGATTTTCATCCACAGCATCGACGGCTGGAGCGGCGTCAACTATACGTCCGGTCCGTTCGCCGGCGACAGCGTGCCGCAGGCCGGCTACAGCAAGGGACCGACGATCACCGACAAGCTGAACGCGGTGCGGGTCGACTTCGATCATCCCGTGAGCTGGAACCTGTTCAACGAGCTGCAGTTCGGCGCCAATTACACCGATCGTGAGAAGGATTACATCACCGACGAAGGCCTCATCGTCTCGACGCAGCCGGGCGGCTACGGCGACATCCCGTTCCCCGGCAGCGCCATCGCCACCAACGTCGGCGGCACCGGGCTCGACTTCCTGTCGTTCAGCCCCGGCGCCGAGCTGTGGCCGGGAGCGACCATCCTGGCGAAGTACAATGCCGACATCCTGGCGAAGACCTGGACGGTGGAGGAGAAGGTCACGACCTTCTACGGCAAGCTCGACATTGCGACCACCTGGCTCGGAATCCCGGTGCGTGGCAATCTGGGCGCCCAGTGGGTGCATACCAACCAGACCTCGCAGGGCTACGTTGCCAACGTCGGCGAAAACGTCACGCTCAGCAACCCGGCCGTCACACTCACCGAGGCGGGCACCAGCTACGACGACTTCCTGCCGTCGCTCAACCTGACGGGAGATCTCGGCAACAGCAACCTGCTGCGCTTTGCGGCGTCCGAGCAGATCGCGCGTGCGGACATGACGCAGATGGCGAATACATTGGGTGTCAGCAACAACGGCAGCCTCCCTGGAAACCCCTTCGTCGGTAACGCCGGCAATCCGGACCTCAAGCCGTTCAAGGCGACGGCGTTCGACCTGTCGTACGAGAAGTACTGGGAAAGCAAGGCGTACCTCAGCGCGGCAGTGTTCTATAAGGCGCTGAACACCTACATCACGCAGGACACCAATTACGTCTACGACTTCACCCAGATCGCGCAGGGCCTGGGCCTGGCGATCCCGGCTGCCGGGCCGGTCGGTGTATTTACCCAGCCCGTCAACGGCCACGGGGGCAACGTGCGCGGCATCGAGCTCGCGGCATCGCTCCCCTTCAGCATGCTGACCTCCTGGCTCGATGGCTTCGGCATCAGCGGCAGCTACTCCTCGACGCTGAGCTCGGTCGTCGTGCCGAATACCGTCGGGCTCGGGCCGGCAAACCAGGTGCCGGTCAACTTGACGATGGGACTGCCGAACCTGTCGCACATCAACGAGAAAGTGATCTTCTACTTCGAGAAGTGGGGCTTCAGCGCCTTCATCGCCGACAACAAGCGCTCCGAGTACGTCGGCAGCGTGGCCAGTCAGACCGTCGGCGGCCCCGTCGGCGGTTACCCGTCGTTTGTGTACATCCTGCCGCAGACCTGGGTCTCGGCGCAGTTCGGCTACGAGTTCCAGTCGGGCTGGCTCAAGGGCTTCGGCATCCGCTTCGAAGGCAACAACCTCAACAAGCCGAAGTACCAGACCATCCAGAGCTTCAATGGTCCGGTCGCCACCACGGAGACGGGCGAGAATTACGACCTGCGCTTCTACTACAAGTTCGAGCACTGACCCGTGACATAAACCCGTGCCGCCCGGTCTGGGGCGGCACGGTTTTTTTTGCGGCGCGATACGCGCAAAATCACCGCCAGGGCCGGCGGCTTATCCTGCAGGACGCCGCCTGACCGGAGGAGTACATGGCGGACGCTCAATCCATGCGCATCGTAGTCATCGGCGGCGGCACGTCCGGCTGGATGACCGCCGCGGCGCTCGCCAAGGTGCTCAAGGGGCGCCATCCGATCACGCTGATCGAGTCGGATGAGATCGGCACGGTCGGCGTCGGCGAGGCGACCATCCCGCCGATCATCCTCTTCAACGCCCTGCTCGAGCTCGACGAGAACGAGTTCATGCGCCAGACCCAGGCCACCTTCAAGCTCGGCATCGAGTTCGTCAACTGGGGGCGTCTCGGCGACCGCTTCATCCACGGCTTCGGCGTCATCGGCCAGGACACCTGGACGGTCGACTTCTATCAGTACTGGCTCAAGCAGTATCTGGCCGGCAAGGCCAAGGAGCTGGACAACTACTCGATCAACACCATGGCGTGCCTGCACGACAAGTTCATGCGTCCGCGCGCCGACATGCCGAAGTCGCCGCTGTCGCAGATCGCTTACGCTTTCCACTTCGATGCCTCCCTCTACGCGCGCTATCTGCGCGGTTACAGCGAGGCGCGCGGGGTCGAGCGGGTCGAGGGCCGGATCGTCGACGTGCAGCTGCGCGACGGCGACGGCTACGTCAGCGCCGTCAAGCTCAATTCCGGCACCACCGTCGCCGGCGAGCTGTTCATCGACTGCTCCGGATTCCGCGGCCTCCTGATCGAGGGGGCGCTACACAGCGGCTTCGAGGACTGGACGCACTGGCTGCCCTGCGACCGGGCGGTCGCGGTGCCGAGCCGCTCGACGCAGCCGCTGCACCCCTACACGCGCTCGACGGCGCGCCAGGCCGGGTGGCAGTGGCGCATACCTCTGCAGCACCGCGTCGGCAACGGCTACGTGTTCTCGAGCAGGTTCCTGAGCGAGGACGAGGCGACCAGCGTGCTGCTCGGCAACCTCGACGGCGAGCCGCTCGCCGCGCCGCGCACCATCCGCTTCACGACCGGACGGCGCAAGCTTTGCTGGAACCGCAACGTGGTGGCGGTGGGACTCGCGAGCGGCTTTCTCGAGCCGCTCGAGTCGACCAGCATCCACCTGGTGCAGAAGTCGATCCAGCATCTGCTGGCGTTCTTTCCGACGGCTGGCTTCGACGCCGCCGACCGCGACAAATACAACGAGGTCATGCGCCAGGAGTACGAATGGGTGCGCGACTTCATCATCCTGCACTACAAGGCGACCGAGCGCACCGATACGCCGTTCTGGAACCACACGCGCAGCATGCAGGTGCCGGAGTTCCTGCAGCACCGCATGGACCTGTTCCGCACGCACGGCCGGCTGTTCCGCGAAGGCAACGAGCTGTTCAGCAAGGTCAGCTGGCTGCAGGTCATGCACGGGCAGAGGCTGCGCGCGCAGTCGTATCATCCGCTGGCCGACCTGCTGACCGAGAAGGAGATCGCCGATTATCTCGAGGAGGTCGCGGGCGTGATCGAGGCATGCACGCGCGTGATGCCGAGCCATGCCCGCTTCATCGCCGAGAATTGCGCCGCCGCTGCAGTGCCGGCGCCGGCGGCCGCGGGCGGCGCTCAGTGACGGACGGCCCTTTCACGGAGGAGACGAAAATGGCGTATCGCCTGGCGTTATTCGGTACCACCTTCACGGCCGTGCTGCTCGGCGCGTGCGCGAGTGCCCCGCCGACGAGCGCGCTGCTCACCTACAAGAGCGTGCCGGACGGCGCGCAGATTTACGAGGGCGACAAGTCGCTCGGCGTGGTGCCGGTGACTCGCACGTATCACAGTGACGGCAAGTCGGGCAACATCACGACACCCGATGTTCGCGCGGTCTGGCCGAGCGGCGCGCAGACGAGCTTCTTCACGATCGTCCCGGTAGGGTCAGACCGCGTCGCGACGCTGGAACGGCCCGCGGATGCGCCCGGCCTGCAGCAGGACCTCGAGAATGCGAAGCAGGCGGCCGCGGCCCGCGAGCAGGAGCGCCAGTTGCAGCAGGGGCTGATCAAGCAGGCCTCGCCGCGCTGCAGGCAGGAGGTGTTGACGGGTACCCAGGGCCTCACCGACGACTGCAAGTAGGCGCGCTCAATGCGCCGCGGGACGGCAGGTGAAGAAGCCGTTCAGCGTCAGCCGCCCGGTGCGCGGATCACCGCTCAAGCGCGCAGGCGCGGTGATGTCCCCCGAGTGGAACAGGTCGCCGTTGTAGAACAGCATGCGATTCCAGGCCGCGGGAATCCGCGCGAGGCGCTCGAAGTAGCGGTTGCTGCCGCCGAGATACCCGGCCTCGAGACCGTAGCGCACGCTGAACTCGGCGGTGCTCATGCGGCCCGCGTCCTGGATCATGTGCTCGGTCTCCGCCTCGCTTAAGCGGGAGCGGTAGAAGCTCGTGCCCCCGAGCTCGCCGTCGCGGAACAGGTAGGTGACCATCGCTGCCAGCCGCAGGTCCCGGGGCTCGCGACCCAAGCGGTCGCGGTGGCACTGCCATTGCACCGGCCGCAGCTCTCGCGGCGAGAGCGTCACCAGAGACAGGCGGACGGTCGTCGACAGGGTACGGCGTGCGCCGAGCCGTCCACGCGCATGCTCGGCAAAATAATCGCCGATCAGGACCGACACGGGCGCCGGCGCATCGGCGATCACTCCAGGGTAGGGGAACCCCTCGGCGGGCCTGAACGGTCGCGTCGCGGCCCAGTCGACCAGGCCTTCGGGATTGGCGAGCGCCTCGTCGACGACGATGCAGAATTCGCCGGGCGCGATCGGCACGAAGCTGACGCGCGGCGCCGGGTTGAAGAACTGACCGGCGCCGTTCAACCAGCTGTCCATGCCGGACAGTCTACCTCGCAGCCCTCAGGCGCGGTGCGAGCTGGCGGTCTGGCCGAACAGGATCCTTCGTTCCTCTTCGGACATCTGGCGGCTGTAGGACTTCTGGACGCCCAGGTACGCCCGCTGACAGGCTGGCCGCTCGCTGATGCGGTAAAACCAGCGCTTGAGGCTCGGGAAGTCGTCGAGATTCTGCCCGTGCCGCTCGTGCGACACGATCCACGGATAGCACGCCATGTCGGCAATCGAATAGTCGCCGGCGATGTACTCGCCTGCGGCGAGCTGCCGGTCGAGCACCCCGTAGAGGCGGTTGGTCTCCTTCACGTAGCGCTCGATCGCGTACGGCACCTTCTCGGGCGCGTACTGGGTGAAGTGCCCGTTCTGTCCGGCCATGGGACCCAGGCCCCCGACCTGCCAGAACAGCCACTGCAGCACCTGAGCGCGGCCGCGGATGTCCGCGGGAATGAAGCGGCCGATCTTCTCCGCCAGATATAAGAGAATGGCTCCGGACTCGAACAGCGGGATGGGAGCTCCGCCGCCTGTGGGTTCCTGGTCGACGATCGCCGGGATGCGGTTGTTGGGCGAGATCTTCAGGAACTCTGGCTTGAACTGCTCGCCCTTGCCGATGTCGACCGGAATGATGCGGAAGGGGAGCCCCGCCTCCTCGAGGAACAGCTTGATCTTCAGCCCGTTCGGCGTCGCCCAGTAGTACAGATCGATCATCGGCTAACTCCTTCAGCCTGCCGGGCTCGGGTCCGGCATTGCCCCGTCTGCGTCCCTGGCGTGGCCGCGCGCACGGGCCTCGTGTCCGTGATCGGCGCCGATGAACATGTACATCGCGGGTACCACGAACAGCGTGAAGAGTGTCC
>Ga0335079_10009095_pt1 | contig 11315 bp, 3 predicted proteins | sample Lox_Sample_33_FD_206719 | JGI IMG/M metagenome (GOLD analysis project Ga0335079, IMG submission 206719) | Soil microbial communities from Loxahatchee National Wildlife Refuge, Florida, United States - Lox_Sample_3.3 | ecosystem: Environmental > Terrestrial > Soil > Wetlands | place: USA: Florida... | reverse complement strand
CTGCACGATAGTCCGCGCAATCCCGGCAGCGTTGACCAGCTCAACTGATAAACAGTACCCGCCATCAAATCGCCGCCGATCAGATATCCAAGTTCACCACATCAAGGGCGTTGTCCTCGATGAACTTGCGCCGCTCGGCCACGTCTTCGCCCATCAGCGTAGTGAAAATATCTTCTGCTGTTACTACGTCTTCCATTTTCACTTGCAGGAGCGTGCGCGTCTCCGCGTTCATCGTGGTGGCCCAGAGTTGCTCGGGATTCATTTCGCCAAGGCCCTTGAACCGCGTGATGGTAAATTCCTTTTGCGCGTCCTCAAGCACGTAGGCGAGCACGTCCACCGCTTTTTCCTTGATGATTTTGTCGCCGTTGCGTGAGACTTGGAACGGCGGCTTGTCCATCGGTTCGATTTGGCGGTAAAGCGCGCGGAGGCGTTTGTATTCCGGCGTCGAGGCGAGCCCCCAGCTGATCTTGCCCGTTGTGGGGCGGTCTTTTGTGCCGCTGGTGAATCCAAGCTCGTAAAGGCTATGCTCTTCATCCCAGGCGATCTTGGAGTTCATTTCGATCTTTGCTTTTTCCACGGCGCGATCAAGCTTTTCCAGTTTCTTTTTATCCTCGAAGTCGGTCTTCTTATCGAATTCGGTTTCCGCGAGCAGTTCGGCGAGGCCCGGCACACGCAGGCGTCGCGAAAGCTTCTTGAGTACCTGATCGTATTCCTGCACGTTGAGCAAGAAACTGGTGAGCCCGGCGCCTTCGATGGCGGCGCCTTCCTTTGGCTTTACGCGGTGGTCTTCGGTGGCGCGGCGCATCATTTCGGCGGTGAATTCACGATCGTCGCGGATGTAGCGGTCCATTTTTCCGCGGCGGATGCGGTAGAGTGGCGGCTGCGCGATGTAAATGTGGCCGCGCTCGATCAGTTCGCGCATGTGGCGGAAGAAAAATGTGAGCAGCAGCGTGCGAATGTGGCTGCCATCCACGTCGGCGTCCGTCATCAGGATGACCTTGTGATAGCGCAGCTTCGCGGGATCGAAATCGTCCTTACCGATGCCGGTGCCGAGCGCGGTGATGATGGTCCGGATTTCTTCGTGGCCCAGCATCTTGTCATAACGCGCTTTTTCCACGTTGAGGATTTTGCCCTTGAGGGGAAGGATGGCCTGATAGCGGCGGTCGCGTCCCTGCTTAGCCGAGCCACCTGCGGATTCGCCCTCAACGATGAAGACTTCGCATCGCGCGGGGTCGCGTTCCTGGCAATCGGCCAGCTTTCCTGGCAGGCCGCTTGAATCGAGCGCGGACTTGCGCCGCGTCAGCTCGCGGGCCTTGCGCGCGGCTTCGCGCGCGCGCGCGGCGTCAATACACTTGCCGATGATGCGGCGCGCGACGGTGGTGTGCTTGTCAAAATATTCGCCGAGGCGCTCGTTGACGAGTTGCTCGACCTGTCCCTTGATGTCGCTATTGAGCTTCCCTTTGGTTTGCCCCTCGAATTGCGGCTGCGGGAGCTTCACGCTCACAACAGCGACAAGCCCTTCGCGAACGTCGTCCCCGGTGATGGAGACTTCGTCCTTTTGCTCTTTCAACATCCCGGTCTGGTTCGCGTAAAAGTTGATGGTGCGCGTGAGCGCGGAACGGAAGCCGGAAAGGTGCGTGCCACCATCCACGGTGTTAATCGTATTGGCGAAGGCAAAAATATTTTCGGCGTAGCCGTCGTTATATTGCAGCGCGATTTCCATTTCCACCTGATCGCGCTTGCCTTCCATATAAATCGGCGAATCGTGCAGTGACGTCTTGCCCTTGTTCAGGTGCTTCACGAATTCCGCAATGCCGCCGGTGAAACGGAATTCGGCTTCTTTGTCCGTGCGCTCGTCAGTGAGCGTGATTTTCAGGCCTTTGTTGAGGAAGGCCAGCTCGCGGAGGCGTTGCGCCAGAATGTCATAGACATAAACGATGTTCTTGAATATTTCCGGGTCGGGATGGAATGTGACCTTCGTGCCGGTCTTGCGCGTCTTGCCGGTCTGCTTCAGCTTGCTTGCCGGCTTGCCGCGTTTGTAAGACTGCTCCCACGTCGCGCCGTCGCGCGCGATCTCGAGTTCAAGCTCGTCGGAGAGCGCGTTGACGACCGACACCCCCACTCCGTGCAAACCGCCGGAAACCTTATACGTATCCGTGTCAAATTTTCCGCCCGCGTGGAGCACCGTCATTACGACTTCGGCGGCGGGCCGCTTTTCGGTGGCGTGCATGTCCACAGGAATGCCGCGGCCGTTGTCCGTCACGGTGACGCTGTTGTCCTCGTGGACGATGACGTTGATTTCGTCCGCGAAGCCGGCCATCGCTTCGTCCACGGAATTGTCCACCACTTCCCAGACAAGGTGGTGCAATCCCATTTCGCCCGTCGATCCGATATACATCGCGGGGCGGAGGCGCACTGCTTCGAGCCCGCCCAATACTTTGATGGAGGTAGCATCGTACTTATGTCCAGCAGCGCCCTTTGGGGCGGCCGAATCTTTTTCTGCCATGTGATCTCCTGCAAACGAAGGGAGGGGGCTCGCGAAGAATGAGCCGACCGTCGCCTTACCCTGTGATCCCCGCGGCGCTGCGAAGGGCTGCTGGGACTCGTAGGGTTTTTCGCTTCATCCCATCCGCATCGCGCGGACGTGGCGAAGACTTTCTTTCTTCCAGGCCTTTTGAGCCCTCCCGCAACGGCGGGATCCCCGGGCATTTTCAAGCCTGGCCGACGTGCCGAACTTGAGGAAAATTAATCGTCCGACAACACTGTTATTTTACCTAAAAATGAGTGATTTCTCAAGGCAGTTCTAAGGGGTGTTCTAAGCTGCAACCCCTGTAAAATCAATGGTTTGGGGCGTATGCCGGCACTCGAGCAAGGGCTTAAAATGGTCGCCAAAAGCTCAGGGTTCCGGGGGCATATTTCACTCAAGAGCAAAGATATTATCGGACATTGCAGATCTCGATGGTATGAGAAAAATGCACGTGGGAATCGGGTTCGCGTGAGTTTGAATGTGGATGCGAATCAGATTCGCATGGGCATGATTACGTATTTGTAGCGGTAGGCGGTGTCGCCTTCGGGGCGCATTTGCCCGGCGGACTGCTCGTCTTTTAATTCGAGGCGCACAGGGCCATCCGGCGCGGCGGCAAGAAAATCGAGCATGTATTGCGCGTTGAACCCGATCGAGATCGGATCACCCTTGTAGGATTTCTCGATTGTTTCCGTGGCTTCGCCATATTCGGGGCTTTGCGCGGAAATCTCAATTCCTTCATTGGAAACCGAAATTTTCACGGCGCGCGAGCGCTGGTCCGCGAGTTGAGAGACGCGGCGGATGGCGTCATTCAATTCATTGCGCTCGAGGATGACGGCCTTGTTGTTTTCGCGCGGCAGGACCGCTTCGTAATTCGGGAATTGCCCGGTGAGGATGCGCGAAACCAAACGGCGCGAGCCGACCTGGAAAAATAGATAACTATCATCGCGCGAAAACTCGATGGTGGCTTCCTCGGCGGCATCATTGGCAAGACGCTGGATTTCTGCGAGAGCTTTTTTCGGGACAAGCACGCGCGCTTCGGAATTGAGGCCCGCGAATTTGTGGTCGGCTTCCGCGAGCGCTAGGCGGTGGCCATCCGTTGCTACCATGGCGATCATTTCCGGCTTCAGAATTAGCAGGCCGCCGTTGAGCGTATAGCGTGACTCTTCAACGGAAATTGCGAATGAAGTGCGGTCAATGAGACCCTTGAGCAGTTTTGCGGGAATTTTTGCGAGCGCATGGGGCGGCTCAGGAATGGCGGGGAAATTTTCCTTGGACATCCCCACCATCTTGTAATTCTTGCGTCCGGATTGGATCTGCACCCAATGGTTATCAAGCAGCTTGAACTTGATCTCTTCATCAGGAAGCAGGCGCACGAGCTCTAGCAATTTTTTCGCGGGGATTGTGCCGCTGCCCTCTTTTTTTACCTTGGCTTCGCACGCGGTACAAATGCTCAGCTCGAGATCGGTAGCGGTCAGGCGGACTTTGCCGCCTTCGGTTTCAAACAATAAATTGGACAGGATCGGGATGGTGGTTTTGCGCTCGACGACGCCCTGCGTCAATTCGAGCTCTTCCAACAAATCGTATTTCTTCACACTGAATTCCATCATCTCGGTCCCTTCGGTGCGCTTCGCAGTGGCTCCGCTCATAGCGGCTACAATCTACTCTATTTTAATTAAAGGATAAAGACAGTCGTAGTCGCCGTACCTGTGGAAACGTGGAAAACCTGTGGAGGCTGCCGGAACGAAACAAGATAGCAAAAGGAAACAAAAGTGGCGGACGGTGCATAAGCGCGGAAAACCAGCGCAAATTGGGCACCCAAGGCTTGAATGCGCGGGATTGTGCACAGGAGCGCACAAAGCGGGCACAGGATAAACACCGGATATCCACAGCGGAAGAGAACAAGAGTGCCATGAGTATCGAACACTGAAAGATTGTCTCGGTAGCCCCGAATTACCAATTACTTCCAGGCGCTGACAGCGGCATGATTTTTGAACGCAGTGCCGGGTATCCACTTACCGCTGATCTTCTTCCTTACAGCTGTACGCAATCTTGTACGAAAACCAGCGAGGACCCTTGGCGCAGCCTCGCCATAACGTGGACCAAAGTTCAAACAATGCTGGCCAACCTTTCATTGCATTCCAGCAACCAACGAAGTAAGTAAGCAGCGAGTGGAAGTATCGCATTCGTTACCAAGGGGGTGGGGCGATGCGTACAGCAACAGGCCGTTGTGTCTTTTTTGCGTTTTTCATTTTGGTTTTGAGCGCGCCATGCGTTGCACAGGGAACTCTGGCGGTTCGCGAAGCAGCCACGCGGTTTCAATTCCTGCCGAACGAAACAACCGTTGACCTGCCAATTGAGAATCTGACGCACGTGAAGATCTCCGCACATATATTGCTGGAGCTTGTCGATCCAAAGGGGTTGGTGCGCGCGCACGCTGAGAAAGATGAAATGCTGTCGCCCGGTGTGGACAAACTGAAAATTTCATTTCCGGCCTTTCCTGAGAAAAAGGACAAGAAGACGGAGGAAGTTCTTCTTTGGTACCGATTGCGGTACACAGTCACACCAAACAGAACAAATGGGGCGCCCCTGCCGGCAATCACCGGGATTCTTTCCGTTGGCGAGGCGACTCCTGGGATATTCGAGCTGCATGCCGCAATGCCCGAATACGTTTTGCCCGGCGAAAGTTACTCGATTCGCGTGCGGGCAATTCATCCAACCACAGGACGGCCGGTCGCAGGAGTGTCCGTCCATGCCTCGCTGGACACCGAAGATGACGATGGGGATCCATTGGTCACCGGCACGGCAATAACCGACCACCGCGGATTTGCCACGCTGCCGTTTTCGCTGCCCAAGGGACTCGAAGGGGAGAGTATCGATGTGACTGTGGATGGCGTGCTCGGAAACTTTACGGCGACTGCGGATGAGGACATTCATGTATATGACTTTCAATCGGTGATGCTGAGCACCGATAAAGCCCTCTACCAGCCCGGGCAGACCGCGCACATGAGAATGATGTATTTCGATGAGAAGAAAAAAGCTGTTGAAGGACAAAAGATTGCGATCCAGATCTACGACCCGGATAACAGGCTTCTTTATCGAACAGAGACGATTACGTCAATGTTCGGAATTGCATCCGCCGATTGGCAAATCTCAGATGCTCAGAAGCTGGGGTCGTATCGTGTGGAAGCGAGCTTTCCCAATAAAGAGGAACACCGAACCACTGGAGCCACGTGGATTAAAGTAAGCCGTTATGATCTTCCGCAATTCAGCGTGACCGCGAAACCGGATCGAGCCTATTACTTGCCGGACCAGAATGCGGCGGTAAGTGTTCACGCCGACTATTTGTTTGGCGAGCCGGTGCGGAAGGGACACGTAAAGGTTGTCCAAGAATCGGGACGAAGTTGGGACTACAAGAAACAAAAGTGGGACATAGACGAAGGGGAGGTCTACGAAGGCGAAACGGACAGCGAAGGCAAGTTTGTTGCCCACGTTGATTTGGGAGATGAACATTCCGACCTGCGCGATGATGATCGCCAATACCGCGACATCCATTTCGCAGCGTACTTCACCGACAATTCGACCGGGCGAACGGAGCAGCGGCGATTCGACATACGTCTATCGAGGAATCCGATCCACATTTACTTTACTCCGAGCTATCTATCGGAAGCCAAGGGGCTTCCGATGGAGTTTTATGTGACTACTGACTATGCGGATGGGGTGCCGGCGGAATGCGACTTGGATGTGAATCTGATTATTGAACACAGCTCTGGGACTTCGACATCAACATTCGAGCAGCCCTTGAAGCGCGTGCATACCAACCGCTATGGCGTGGCCAGAGTTACAGGTCTCGTGCTGCCCGCGGCCCCAACGTTGAATCAGTTTCATTTGAGCTTCCACGCGAGGGATCGACAGGGTTTGACCGGTGCCGAGACCGAGACGGTTGAACGGTCCCGTGGAGTTGAAATTCTTGTGGACACCGATAAAGCCCTTTACCGGCCGGAAGATCCTATCCAGGTTAATTTGGCAACCAACGGAGGCGATTTTGACGCCATCGTTTGCGCCACTGATGCGTATCGCGTGTTGGAATCCAAGATAGTCCATTTTTCTCACGGGCACGCGACGACTTCCTTTGGTCCCAAGGAAATTTTTCAGGGCGAGATCGGAATTATCACTTTTGCGATCGGGACAAAAGCGGGCAGCGACGCGGATTATTCAGGGACAAGGGCGGCGCACACCGTACTTTTCCCGAAGAATTACAACCTGGGGTTAACAGTTGGATTCGAGAAAACCATTTTTCGTCCGGGGGAGGACGCTTTAGGGAGCATTAAGGTGACAGGGCCGGACAGCGCTCCGATCCGCGGCGCGCTGGGCCTTGTTGTGGTGGATAAGGCAGTGGAAGAACGCGAAAAGACAGACACGGATTTTGGGCGGGGAGGCGGATTCTATAATTTCATGGAATATTACAGCTCTCCGATGAGCCTCAGTGGGATCCGAAGGGACGATCTCGACAGGCTGGATTTGTCAAAGCCACTGCCTGACGGATTTGATCTTGTCGCACAAATCCTGCTAAGGGACGTGTGGTTCGACATGGGAGTATTCGACAGCCGGGACAATGACAATGATCTTCAGAAGTTGTTCGCAGCAGAGATCGAGGCGCAAATCACGCCCATCAAGAGAGCACTGGACCGCCAGTATTCAGAGAAAAATGAATACGCGAAAAGCAGGCCTGAACTGGATCGCATACTGGGGGATGCGAATCTAAGTTTGAGTGCGACACGCGACCCCTGGGGCAATCCACTTCACGCCCGTTTCAGCGTCGAGCAGGATAAGGACAAAGTGGAATTCGTAAGCGCAGGGCCAGATAAGCGGTTTGGGACAGACGATGACTTTCCAGTCCTGGCTATGAGCTGGCCTTATTTCAAACCGTATGACGCGGCGATCACTCGTGCCGTCCAGGGCTACCATGAGAGGACCGGCGGGTTTATCCGGGACGCAGGGACCCTGAAGACGGAACTTTTGCGGCAAGGAGTGAATTTTGATTCGCTTCGCGATCCCTGGGGGCATGGCTACGAACTGCAATTCAATATTTATCGGAACATGTACTTCACGATCGTGAGGAGCGCGGGCCCTGACGGACGATTTAATTCGGACGCGGCCCCCTCGAATGACGATTTCACGATTTCGACTGTTGAGATCGACAGTTTTGCCGACGCCCGCGTGGAGATTGAGCGCGCTCTGGCCCGCGACTTTGACCTGATGCATGAGTTTCCGGAAAATATGGACCAATTTCTGAGGGCGCTCCAGATGGCCGGGATTGACTGGAATGCGTTGAGCGACGCGTGGGGGCGCCCGTACGACGTAATCTTCAGCCACGAAAACCGTTACACCGACAAAGTATTTATTGAATCTTATTCAGACTACCTCCAACACGCGGGCCAGAAGACCAACACAGTGCCGGTATCAGAAAAACTGGCAATCGTGACCATTCAATCTCGCGGAAAAGAAGGAAAACAAGGGGCTTGGGACTCAATCAACGTTGCAAGATATTCCAGGATCATTGGCGCACAAACGAGCCAGGACAAAGTGCAGATTCCTATTCAGAGTCCGACGATTCTCTCGGCCGGCAAAGGGGCAATTTCAGGGGTTGCCGAGGATCCGGATGGCAAGGCCGTAGTCGGCACCAATGTTGCTGCAAAGAATGACGAGACAACGGTTACGTTTGAAACGAAAACGAACGCAAATGGAGTATTTGTATTGCGGGATCTGCCGACAGGCATGTACACCGTTACATTCACAGTGCCAAATTTTAAGACGCACGTTTTCACGAATGTTCCGGTGGAAGCTGGCAACGTGACTATGCTCACAGCGAAGCTCGAAATTGGGGCAGTTGCCATGGAGACTACGGTCTCGGCCGGAGGAATGGAAGTGCTTGAGACGGTGAATTCGTCCGTTCAAATAACGAGCGTGAGGCCTACGAATCCCAATCCTCAAAGTCCAAATCAAAATTTGACCCCCCGCGTGCGCGAATATTTTCCGGAGACGCTTTACTGGCAGCCGGAATTGGTGACCGACGCGAATGGGCGGGCACATTTGAAAATCCCACTGGCGGACAGCATTACGACGTGGAAACTGTCGGCTGTTGCTTCGACTCTTAATGGGGAAATCGGAACCGCTGAAAAGGAGATTCGGGCGTTTCAACCTTTTTTTGTGGAGCACGATCCGCCGCGCTTCCTGACAGCCGGGGATGAAGTCTCATTGCCGGTAATACTGCGGAATTATCTGAATCATCCGCTACAAATGAACGTCGAGATGAAATCAGAAAACTGGTTCACTTTGCTGAGCCCGGCGACTCTGTCAGCGAACGTGTCACCGCGCGAACCCGCACGTGAGATATTCCGTTTCCGCGCGACGGCTCCCACGAAAGAAGCGAAACAACAGGTTATGGCGCGAAGTGCGGACGTTAGCGATGCGATTTCGCGCAAAGTGACAGTCCGGCCGAATGGTGAGGAAAAAACGGAGACAATCAGCCAAGTATTCGATGACGCCACACTGTTCAACGTGAAAATCCCAGAGACGGCGATCCCGGGGGCATTGGAATCTCGTTTGAAGATCTATCCGAATCTAGCAGCGCATGTACTGGAGAGCATTGAAGCGATTCTCGAGCGTCCCTACGGGTGTGGAGAGCAGACGATTTCTTCCACGTATCCGAGCATTCTTATATTGAAGTATCTGAAGGAATCAAAGCAGGAGAATCTGCCGATTGCGTGGCGCGCGCACCATTTCGTGGAGCTCGGGTATCAACGGCTGCTTTCCTACCAAGACGATGGCGGCGGGTTTACGTATTGGGGCAAGGGAGAAGCCGACGTCGCACTGACAGCGTATGCGGTGCGATTCCTGAATGAGGCAAAGGAATTCGCGGGGGTGGAGGAAGATGCGATTGCCAACGCGGCCGAATGGCTACTGAAGCAGCAAGAATCGGACGGACGATGGATCGCGCGAGACTGGAGAGGGAATGAGAATGCACTGCGCAGCGCGATGTTGACCGCGTACGTTGCGAGGGCGCTTGCCGGGTTGCCGACAGAAGGAGGAGAGACTAAGCAGGAAAAGGATCTGGCAAAACAGATTCCGGTTGCCGTTAGACACGCCTTGGATTTCATCGAGCCGCAAACGAAATCGTTGGATGAGCCGTACCTGATCGCGGTATTAGCATTGACCATGCTGGATATCGGCGATGCAGCGAGAGCCGTTGCTCCGGTCGAAAGATTGCGGAAGATGGAGCGGCAAGAGGGCGATACGAGTTACTGGTCGCTTGAAACAAACACGCCATTTTATGGATGGGGACTGGCCGGGCGAATCGAGACGACGGCGCTTGTCTTGCAGGCGATGGTGCGAGGGGGCGGCAGCGAGTCGGCGGAATCGAAAAAACTTGTTTCGAGGGGACTGCTGTTTCTTCTGCGGAATCAGGACCGATACGGCATCTGGTATTCCACGCAAGCGACGGTGAACGTTTTGGAAACGATGGGATCACTTACAACTCATGCAGCCGGATCAGAGGTGGTAACGGGGAGCGCGACGACATCGGGACCGAAAGCGGAGATTCTGGTGGACGGGAAGCAGGCGGTGTCGATTGATTTGCCGGCGGCGGGGATACTCGTAGGACCGACGAATGTGGATCTCTCGAACTTCGTGGCACCTGGCGAACACAAAATCGAGATTCGGAGGCCCGGTGGATCGTGGACGGCGTCCGCTCAATTTGTGGCTGATTATTACGTGCCCTGGACGCACCCAACGGAAGAGAATGCGTTGCGGCAGGACGAAAAGGTCTCGGATGCGCTTCGCCTTGGCGTGAAGTTCGACAAAGATTCAGCGCAGATTGGGGAGATGATTCATTGCACGGTGGAAACGGAGAGAATCGGCTTCCGCGGATACGGGATGTTGCTTGCGGAGATCGGTCTGCCGCCCGGCGCGGAAGTGGATCGCGCGTCGCTTGAAAGCGCGATGCAGGGTTCGAGATGGGAAATTAATCAATACGAGGTTCTGCCCGACCGGTTAATTGTTTATCTGTGGCCGCGAGCGGGGGGAACGAAATTCACTTTTGCGTTCAAGCTGAGGTATGGAATCGCGGCACTCTCAACACCTTCGGTGCTATATGACTATTACAACCCAGAGGCGCGGGCGCTTGTCGGGCCGACCAGATTCACAGTCCAATAGCTTCCAAGATGTCACTTGACGGGGCCAAGTTGGGGCGCCATTTTTCGAAAACAAATTACGACCGTTCAAAGAACCCACCCTAGTTAAACGAATCCATCAGGCGGTTGATGGTGCGATTAAGGTCCTTGTCTGTGCGGCGCAAGGAGTCAATCTTGTTGATGGAGTGGAGCACGGTGGTGTGGTGCTTGCCGCCAAACTGGCGGCCGATTTCCGGCAGCGAAGCGGAGGTGAGCTGTTTCACCAGGTACATCGCCACCTGCCGCGGGAAGGCGATGGCCTTTGAGTTCGAGCGGATCTTGAGGTCGGCGTCGCGCAGGCCGTACTGTTCGCCCACGCGCTTCTGAATCAGCTCAATGGTGACCTTCTTTTCCTGCGTTGCGATGATGTTGCGCAGGACCTGCTGCGCGGTGGAAATGTTCAGCGCAACGTTTGTGAGCGACGCGTAAGCCAGCAGGCGCGTCAGCGCGCCTTCGAGTTCGCGGACGTTGGACTTGATCGAACGAGCGATGAACTCCGCGACATCGTCAGGCAACTGGAAATGCTCAGAATCCGCTTTCTTCTGGAGAATGGCGATCTT
>Ga0335079_10009094_pt1 | contig 11317 bp, 11 predicted proteins | sample Lox_Sample_33_FD_206719 | JGI IMG/M metagenome (GOLD analysis project Ga0335079, IMG submission 206719) | Soil microbial communities from Loxahatchee National Wildlife Refuge, Florida, United States - Lox_Sample_3.3 | ecosystem: Environmental > Terrestrial > Soil > Wetlands | place: USA... | reverse complement strand
TATCCAGACTTAATTTAAGCAGGTTGTTCTCCCTGGGTGCGACCGCTGGCGGCTCGATCTTTTTTTCTTTGGGCTCTTCCCGCCCACTTTTCTTATTTCCCTTATCGCCGCGGCCCTCGGAGAGACCAACGAAATAGCCAACGAACATGGTTGCGATTCCGACGAGAATTATGACAATATAATTGATATCCATAGGTCATCCCTTTTGACAATTTGGACAAATATGCGTGCCGCGCTGGCCGACGATGATCTTTTGGATAATCGTGCCGCACACCGGACACGGCTCGCCGCCGCGGCCATAGACGCGGAAATGATTTTGAAAATCACCGCCGCGATACACCCAGTCTATGCTGGCACCGTTGCGGCGGATGCCCTCTTGAAGAATGGTTTGGATGGCTTGATGTAGTTTTTTACCTTGTTGGATGGTCACTGAATCCGAGAAGGCCCGCGGATGCAGTTTCGCCATATGCAAGGCTTCGTCGGTGTAAATGTTGCCGAGGCCTGCCAGAAAAGTCTGGTCGAGCAGCAAAGGCTTGAGCTGGCGATGACGACTTCTTAATGCGTCATATAACCATTGGGAGGTAAAGTCGTCGCTGAGCGGCTCAGGCCCGAGCTTGCCCAAAACTTTTTCCATGTCGTTGGTCAGCCAGACACGCCCGAATTTGCGCGTGTCATTGAAGACCAGGAAACTATGATTTGCAAGGGTCAAAATCAACCGGTCATGCTTTTCCAGTTTGATTTTACCTTTCTTGACCAGCAAATCTCCACTCATGCGGAGATGTATTAAGAGATTGTAAGCCTGAAGTTGAATGTTCAGGAATTTTGCCCGGCGCGAAACACTGACGATCTTTTGCCCTCGAATCTGCTCCTTGAACTTCTTTGCAGATGGCATCGCCACAGTGCGCGCCCAGCGGATATCGGCTTCGACAATTATTTTGCCGACAAGTTGCGGGCCCAGGGTCCGCGCAATGGTTTCAACTTCGGGCAGTTCGGGCATGGCAGCGGTTCGCTAATTGTCATTCATTGAACATCTCACCGACGCTTCGCCCCTCGTGGGCGCGTTGAATAACCTCACCCAGTAATTCAGCGACCGAAACAATCGAGATGCGATCTTTAAAAACTTTCATTTTTTCCTCGGTGATCGGCACCGTGTCGGTAGTGATGATGTGCTTGATGGGCAGTTCTACCAGTCTTTGCGCCGCTCCCTCCGATAGGATCGGGTGCACGAAAGCGAGATATATATCATGTGCGCCCTCCCTTTTGACGAGATTCACAGCCTGCACGATGGAACCACCGGTATCGACTTCATCGTCCACGATGATGACATCGCGATTTTTAGTATCGCCAATCAAGGTCAGGGCCTCGGCTTTGGCATCGTTGCCTGAGCGGCGCTTCTCGATGAATGCAATCGGCATGTCCATGTCGGCGGCATAGTTGCGACCCTTCTTCGCAAAGCCGAGGTCGGTTGCAACCACAACCGGGTCTTTAAGATCTGGCCGGATGGTTTGATTGATGTGCTCAATGATCAAATGCGAAGCGGTCAGCACATCGCCGGGGATGGAAAAGAATCCCTGGACTTGACCCGCGTGCGGGTCAAGAGTCATGTAGCGGTCGGCGCCTGCGACTTCGATCATGTCGGCCATCAGTCTGGCAGAAATCGGGACGCGCGGCTGATCTTTTTTATCCGAGCGCCCATAGGCCAGATAGGGAAGCACGACCGTGATACGCGCGGCTGAATCCAGGCGCAGGGTTTGAATCGTGATCAATAACTCCATGATGTTGCGATGCACCGGTGAAGCGGTATGCTGGATCAGGTATACATCCTGCCCGCGCACACTGTGCTTCAGTTTGATGAATAGATTCTCATTGGGGAACTCGATGACTTCATGCTCGCATAAGGGTGAGCCAAGGTAGTTCGAAATTTTATTGGCCAGCACCGGCGAAGCCGTGCCGGTGAACAACATGATTTCCCCATAGACCTTCATCTCGTGATTGCGGATATGGTGACTCATTTCTTTTCCTCATTCGATTTCCACTCTGAACGCAAGACACTCATGATGAGAACATCAGCATAGCTTCCATGCTTGTACACAGCCTCGCGCAGAGTGCCTTCCAAAACAAAACCAGCTTTCTCATAAGCGCGGATGGCGCGCGGGTTGGTTGAATAGACTCGCAAATAAATGCGGTTCAAATTCAAGGTTTCAAAACCATGCTGTAACAACAGCTGCATGGTCTCTGTGCCGTAGCCTTTATTCCAAACGGTTTTATCCCCGATCGCAATTCCAAGCTCAGCAGAACGAGACACCCATTCAATGTTGAAGACGCTGCAATTGCCGATCAACTTCCAGCCTTCACCTGCGCGCATTTCGATTGCCATCGGCTTCTCTTCTTGTTCGCGTTGAGTGATTCGCTCGAACCATTGTTCCTCGTCGTGCATCGACATGGGCAGATAAATCGCCAAGCCTTCATTCACTTCCGGGTCATTGATCCATTCAAAGGATTTCGGCACATCGGTTCTTTCGACGCCGCGCAGGCGGATACGTTTCCCGTAAATCATTTCAATCTCGCATTCATCAGCACGTTCACTGCTTCGGATGGCGACAAGCTTCTTTCAAAAACCCGATTTATAACTTTATTGAATTGATCTTCCGAAAGGCGTTCGCGGAATTGATTCATCAGGGCCGATTGAAGCGCCGCCTCCAGCTCGGACTCGAGGCGAGCACGTTCCCGAACCGCCCAATCTCCGCTGAGGTGTAAATACTCGCCATGCCTCGCGATCTGTTGGGCCAACTCGTCAATTCCTTTTCCATCCGTCGCGATTGTCTGTTGAATCGGCGTAAGCCAGATATTATTCTTTGTTTCGATGGGCAAAGCTGCGCTAAGATATTTCCCATGGTGAGCAAAAATTCTTTGCGTTGGATGCGCCAATTCAAGCATGGACTTCAATGCCTTCTCCGTGTTCTCCGCACCCGGATGGTCCGCTTTGTTGACCACGATGATGTCGGCGATTTCAAGAATGCCGGCTTTGATGGCCTGAATATCATCGCCGAGACCGGGCGCTTCCACTACCAGCGTGGTATGAGCCAATTTGGCAATGTCCACTTCGCTTTGTCCCGCACCGACCGTTTCGATCATGATGATATCGTATCCGGCCGCGTCAAAGACTTGCACTACATTTGCAGTCGCTTGCGCCAAGCCTCCAATCGAACCGCGTGAAGCCATCGAGCGGATGAATACTCCGTTGTCGCCGCTCAAATCCTTCATGCGGACGCGGTCGCCCAGTACTGCACCGCCCGTAAATGGGCTGGACGGATCCACTGCAACAATCGCAACACGCTTATTGCTCTTGCGAAATTGCAGTGCCAGTTGATTCACCAGTGATGACTTGCCAGTGCCGGGCGCGCCGGTCACGCCGATGAGATGTGCCTGGCCTGTTTGTGGAAAAAGCGCATCCAGTGCGGCGCGTCCTTCGGCAGTGTCATTCTCAACCCGAGTTAATAAACGCGCCAGCGCGAGCCGATCACCCTGCAGAACCGATTCTTCCAGCGATATCATTTGACTGCATTCTTAATATCTTTGACAATATCTTCCGTTGAGGCGCCGGGTCCGTAGACTCCCGTGATGCCCATCTCCATTAATCGCGGAATATCCTCATCCGGCACAATGCCTCCGATGAATACCTTTACATTCATTTGACCGTTGGCTTTTAATAAATCCAGGATGCGCGGCGCCAGTGCCATATGCGCTCCGGATAGAATCGAAAGTCCCACAACATCCACATCTTCCTGCAATGCCGCTTCGGCGATCATTTCAGGAGTTTGTCTCAAACCAGTATAAATGACTTCCATACCGGCATCACGCAGCGCGCGCGCCACCACTTTTGCGCCGCGGTCGTGCCCATCCAGACCAGGCTTGGCTACCAGCACACGGATTTTTTTGTCACTCAAAGTGGTTCGTTCCTGGACCAAAGTGGTTTGTCGTTTGACCATGGTTCCTCCGCCATTCCAATCCATCAGATTATACTATGGGTCATTTTTTGTAAATGAAACTGGGCAGGATGCGATTCCCCCGGAAAATGTGCTCTTTTGATACTGGCTATTTGTAATTGATTTGCAACTTCACCATATTTTCTAGGTAGTCTCACCTTAAAGAAATATGCTATACTGCATTCCATGCAGTCCCTAAACGGGCACACGTCGCCGCGCGACCACTGGCCTCACTGGGCGGATACCCTGCGACGTTATCAACTCGATGGATTTGTCGGCTGGATGCTGGATGCCGGTAGGCCGTTAGCTATGCTGTCGGCTCAAGCGTTATATTTTGGGCGTCCCTTCCTCGGTGAAGGCGCAGACGCGCTGGCGCGTACGCTTGAATCCGATGACAACCTGCGTGCCTTCGTTTCCTTTCTGGATGGAGGAGTGGACTCATGAACCTGATCGGGCTTGGCGTCGTTGGCTTTGCCGCTATTCTCCTTTTGGCACTTTTATTAATCAGACGAAAGTCTCCGCCTAAGTTGCGCGTTATTCCCGCATTGACGAAATTATCTCATGCAGTGGACCTCAGCGTGGAAGACGGGACGCGTCTTTTTGTATCGCTGGGGCGCGCGAGCTTGCTCACGTCCCGCGGTGGTGCGCCGCTTGCAGGTCTGGGATTGTTGCGGCGAATTGCGGAGCGCACATCGTTGAGTGATCGCCCTCCAGTCGCGGTGGCAGGCGAATCCGCCCTGGCTTTGCTGGCTCAAGATACACTTCAAGCCGGATATCAAGCGATGGATGCAGGCGATCTCTATCAGCCTACATCGGGACGCTTGACCGGGATGACTCCGTTTTCTGCAGCGGCAGGTGCCATGCCGATCGTTTCCGATGAAAACATTTCTGCAGGCATGTTGGTCGGTGACTTTGGGGTGGAAGCTGCGTTGCTGGCAGATATCGCTGAACGCGAAAATGTTTTCCTGCTCGGGGCAAGCTCTGATATTTCTTCGCAGGCCGCCCTCTTTGCGTCCGCGCAAGAGCCGCTGTTGGGGGAAGAATTATTTGCAACCGGTGCGTATCTGGATGCGGGCGCGTCGCATTCAGCGAGTCTCACCGTTCAGGATATTTTACGCTGGCTGATCATCCTGGCGGTTTTGGCCGGTGCTGTCCTGAAATTAATAGGGCTGATCTAATGCGCTACATTGCCGTTGCAATCGCAATTGTCGCGGGACTGATTGTTCTCATTGGTTACTTTGTGCCTGCGCTCGCTGGTGTGCAGAGTGTCCTGCTTAATTGGGCCATCATCCTGGCGGGTGTCGCGGCTCTGGTTGGTGTGTTCAATCTGATTTCCGTTCACGGCGATAAAGTCCGCCGGCGCGAAAAAGGAAATATCTATAGCGCAATATTACTAATCAGTTTATTTGCGAGTTTTATTTTCGGTCTCGCACTGGGACCGGATAACCCCAATATGCGATTGCTGGTGAGTGCCATCATTGTACCGGTCGAAGCGACGCTCATGGCTTTGCTTTCTGTGACGTTGCTTTATGCGAGTATCCGCCTCCTGCGCCGCCGAACTGATTTGATGAGCGTTGTCTTTCTTCTGACCGCCGTGATTGTGTTGATCGCATCGGTTAGTCCATTGAGTGATTTCATTCGGCCATGGATTCAACAGGTCTTTGCACTTGGAGGTGCGCGCGGTATTTTGATCGGAGTCGCACTCGGTACACTGACCGCGGGTTTACGTGTCCTGTTTGGAGCGGATCGTCCCTACGGAGGCAATTGATGGAGGGCATCAACTGTCCCGTTTGCGGTGAGATGAATCCGGCTAATACAGAGTTTTGTCAAAATTGTCGGTCGCGCCTCACGCCGTTGACAGGACCCCTTAAAGGCGAAGACGCGCCGATTCAGCCCGGACAAATTCCAACCAAAAAAGTTACTGCTGAGCTTGAACCGATCCTTCCGCAATGGCTGAGGGACGCGCGTGAAAAAGCTCGTCAATCTGCCAGCGAAGAAACCGCTGACTCCTCTTTCGCTGCTCCAACGAGCGTGCCTCCCGTACCCTCTACGCCTGATTTGCTTGCTGGTTTAGCCTCGCAAGGCAATGATGAAGAGGAAGCTGTTCCCGATTGGCTAGTAAGCCTCACCGGGAATGCGCCCGCTAATGTGCCTCCTAAAAAGAAGAAGAATGAACCTGATGCAGGAGACATACAAGTGAAACGGGTTGATCTTGGCAGTAGCGATGTTTTCGAAGAACCATCTTCCGGTATTGGCGCCACGCAGACTCCATCTGATAGTCCCGTTCAAAATAGCGCGCCTTCCTGGATGGCACCTCAAGAACCCGCTCCCGATAAAGATGAGCTGGCTGATTGGCTTTCCCGTGCGGATCAATCATCCGATTCTCACCAGAATCAATCGTCTGCTCCTGTTCAACCCACCGAATCTAACCCATCATTTTTTTCTTCTTCGACATCTGAAGATACAGATTGGCTCAAGAACCTGGAGTCGAGACCTTTTGTTCCCGCGTCCCCTTCAGAAATACCACCTAGTAACCGGCCTAAGGATTTTGATTCACAATCCCATTCCGACGCGACTTCGCCTTTACCTGCAAAGGATGTGCCTGATTGGTTGAATAATCTTCAAGCCCAGGGGTCCTCGTTTAATGAACCACCTTCACCTCCTGCACAGGAAGGACAACCCGCATCACAACCAGACTGGATGCAATCCAGCGCACCACAACAGAGCGAGTCCGCTGCGCCGGCAGAAGTCCCGGACTGGTTGAAGGCCTTTGGTCAAGCGCCGACGAATCCAGAGTCATCAGCTCCATTCGGTTCCTCCTCCGATGTGCCTGATTGGCTTAAAGCGGCAGCTCCTCGAAGCGATGCTCTGTCAGCGCCAGCTCAAGCACAGGTGAGCTTGTCGAAAGAGGCGCAAGACGTTTTACAAACCAGCGTGCCATCGGCACCGTTTTCCTCACAGAACATTGATAAGCCTTCCATTCCCACTGAAACACCAGACTGGTTATCATCGCTTAAATCTATAGAGGCTGAACCGCCCACATCATCAGAGGCTTCAAAAGCACCTGCGTTTACACCGCTTGAAACTCCTCAGCCAAGCGCTGAGACTCCGGCTTTTGCAGATAATAACTCTGCAACAGGCACTCATGCGGATGCGTTTTTTGCTTCCATGCAGGCACCTGATTGGTTAGCTGAGGCTGAGTCCAAAAGCACCGATCAATCTTCCCGCCAACCGAATCCGCCATCGACGGCGCAAAAGGGGGAGGCTATTGCTCCAGCTGAATTGCCATCTTGGGTTCAAGCCATGCGTCCCGTTGAATCTGCGCTTCCGGTTGCTCCAACTTCAAGCGGAGATTCTCCTGCGGAATCCGGTGGACCGCTGGCTGGTCTGCAAAATGTTTTACCGGCAGGGCCCGGTTTCAGCCCAACAAGTAAACCCAAAGCGTATTCCATTAAACTGACTGCCACGAACGAACATCAGACTCAGGCGGCATTGCTTGACCAGATCCTTGCCGCAGAGACCGCTCCCATTCCAATGAGGGCGGCTTCCATGATTATGTCCCAACGAGTTTTGCGTTGGGTAATCACAGTATTGATGTTCCTGTTTGTGGGAGGTATTCTATTCGCGGGCACTCAGGTTTTTTCTTTGCCAGCCCGCGTCCCCAACGATCAAACCGAGATGGCTATCTCCATCGTGGAAAATATTCCAGCCGGCGCGCCGGTTTTGGCCGTCTTTGATTACGAACCATCCTTATCCGGTGAAATGCAGACGGTTGCCGAGCCGTATCTGAATCGTCTGCTCTTGTTAAAACATCCTCGTTTGACAATACTTTCATCATCACCAACAGGTTCTGCTTTGGCTGAAGAACTTATGTCCAATCTTATGACAGGCCCATTAGCAGTAAAAGCTTATCAACGCGACAAACAATACGTTGATCTTGGTTATCTCCCCGGCGGATTGGCGGGCGTATATGATTTTGCACAGAACCCAATTGCTGCGATGCCCCTTGGTGCGGACGGCTCGCAAGTCTGGCAGACTGCGCCGTTGCAAGGCGTCACGCATTTTTCGGACTTTGCAGCCGTTATTGTATTGACCGATAGCGCTGAAACGGGTCGTGTCTGGATCGAGCAAGCTGGTCCTCTGCGCGGCAACGCACCGATGGTGATCGTTTCCAGCTCACAAGCCGGACCATTGCTCATGCCTTATGTTTCTTCCGGTCAAGTCAATGGATTGGTCAATGGATTAAATGATGCATCCAAAGTGGAGCAGGCCAATGGGCAGGCTGGGTTGGCGCGTCGTTATTGGGATGCATATAGCTTTGGATTATTACTTGCAGCTCTGATGATATTGTTTGGTGGATTGTGGAATCTCATGGGGAGCTTGCGTGTCCACCGCTCTGAAAAGGAGGAAAGCTAATTTGTCTCCTGACCTCATTGCGGGTTTTATCGCTTTTTTCTTTACGCTCTTCATCTTCAGCTATTTGATCGGCGATAACCCGCTGTTTCGCATTGCAGTCTATATTTTTGTGGGAGTCTCCGCTGGATACGTTGCCTCGGTTGCTTGGAAACAGGTGATCTGGTCGGACTTGTTTTTCCCGCTGATCAGCGGCACGTCCACACAAAAAGTTTTGTTGACCATTCCATTGATTTTGAGCGCGCTTTTGCTGGCGAAAGTCTCGCCGCGATTAACAAGATTGGGAATGCCGACCATGGCTTTGCTGGTGGGTGTAAGTGCAGCTGTGGCTGTCGGCGGCGCGGTCACGGGAACACTTTTGCCGCAGATTAATGCAACCATCAACCTGTTCGATTCGCATTCAGCAACCTCGGCCGCTCAATTTTTCGGAATTTTATTTAATGGTGCATGGATTTTGGCGGGCGTCACGACCACTCTTGTTTATTTCCATTTTGGTGCACGCACTACCCGTGATGGGACAGTTCGACGCTTAGGTTTGATCGAGCTTATTGCCTTTGTTGGGAGTATTTTTCTCGCGATCACTCTGGGCGTGTTGTTCGCCGGTGTCTATTCCGCCGCGCTGACCGCCCTCATTGACCGTTTCTATTTCATTGGAACTTTATTCGGACTGCATTGATTTATGCCTACTTCTCTGGTTCAAGGTGACTCACTGCTAGCTGTCAACATCGGCGCGGCAACGACGCGCGCGGTGCTCTTTGACGTGGTCGAAGGGGAATATCGTTTGCTCGCTTCGGCCTCATCCCCTTCAACGGTTGGCGCACCGTTTCAGGATGTCGGCGAAGGCGTTCGGAACACGATCCATGATCTGCAATCAGTGACTGGAAGGACTCTGCTCAATGCAAACGGCCTCATTACGCCTTCCCAGCCCGACGGATCCGGAGTGGATGCGTTTGTTTCCACATTATCCGCCGGTCCTGTACTGAAGACAGCAGTCGTTGGCTTGCTGGATGAAGTTTCGCTGGAGAGTGCTCTTCGCTTGGCAGAGATGACTTATTCCCGCGTTGTCGATTCGGTCGGATTGAACAATCATCGCAAAGCCGATCAGCAGATTGATACGCTTCTCCGGCTACAGCCGGATGTTGTGATCATTACCGGCGGCGCGGATGGTGGCGCATCCCGTTCAGTCAATAAGATGCTGGAGCCGGTTGGTCTGGCAGGTTATCTTTTGCCGCCGGAGAAACGGCCGGCTGTGTTGTTCGCGGGCAATCAAAAACTGGATGATGAAGTAAAAGGATTGCTTGGAAATGTAACTTCCTCTTTGGACTTCAGCCCGAACGTGCGGCCTTCGCTCGAAACAGAAGATCTCGAACCGGCCGCGCGTGAACTGGCGCATATGTACCTCGGGGTTCGTCGGCGCCAATTAAAAGGTTTGGATGTTATCGCCAATTGGGCGAATGGGGAGGTTCTACCGACAGCTTACGCACAAGATCGAATGGTGCGTTTCCTCAGCCAGATTTACGCTGGAAGCAAAGGGTTGTTAAGTGTGGATATCGGCGCATCTGCCGCCGTGATTGCGGCAGGTTTTGGGCAACGATCGACGCTGGGCGTTTATCCGCAATTTGGTCTGGGGGAAAATTTGCCGTCCTTGTTGCAGTATACAACCCTGGAGGATATTTTGCGCTGGTCGTCGCTGGATATTTCCACCGGTCTCTTGCGCGATTATATTTATCAAAAGGCTTTATATCCATCCACTATTCCAGCCACAAAAGAAGATCAGGCGATCTCGCAGGCGGTGACTCGTCAGGCCCTTTATCTTGCGGTACAAACAGCCAGGCGCAACTTTCCACGCTCGGTGCGGGTACCGCGTCCCGGATTGCTGCCAAGCTTCGAGCCGATTTTGGCGGGCGGCGGAGCGTTGGGTGATGCGCCAACTGATGGACAAAGCCTCCTGCTTCTGCTGGATGCGATTCAACCCACCGGACTAACGACGCTGATCCTCGATAAAAATGATTTACTCCCTCTGCTGGGCGCGGCCGCGGCGCGCAATAGTATTTTGCCGGTGCAGATTCTAGAGTCGGGCGCGTTCCAAAGCCTGGGAACCGTCGTTTCCATAGCGGCCTCTGCCAGTTATGGTACGCTGGTGGCGCGTGTGAGATTAACTTACGATGACGGCCATGAAGCTCAGGCAGACGTCAAATATGGCAGCCTTGAGTTGCTCCCGCTGGGAAATAATCAATCTGCGAAATTGACTCTTCGGCCTTCGCATGGTGCGGATGTCGGATTTGGCCCAGGCCGAAGCGGTGCTGTGCGCGTGAGCGGCGGAGCGTTGGGAGTCGTAATCGATGGGCGCGGCCGGCCGCTGGTTTTGCCGGACGATCCCGTGCGGCGTCACGAGCTGGTTAAGAAATGGCTGTGGTCGGTAGGAGACTAAGAAGATGCTTGCACCTGTTAATCATATCCTGGCGTTGACCACGATTTTGCGGGAACGTGTATTGCCTATCAATGGCAAAGTGATTGCGCGGCTGAATCAAAAGGTCAGCCCGATGGATGTGATTGCCGAAGCGAGTCTGGCGCGCGAACATGTGCTGCTGGATGTCGGGCGCGTCCTCAATTTGGCGCCGAACGCAGCGGACTCATTGATTCTATGCAAGGTGGGTGAGCGAGTCTTGGCGGGTAGCGTTATTGCAACTGGGCGGGGCTGGATGCCAAAAACGGTCAAGGTGCCGCGTGATGGCAAGGTGGTGGTAACCGGTGGAGGCCAGGTGCTGATCGAGGTGGGCGAGTCGCGCATGGAATTACGCGCCGGCATTCCGGGCAATGTCGTTCAAATCATTCCGGAACGAGGCGTCGTGATTCAAACCACAGGGGCCTTAGTGCAAGGCGTGTGGGGTAACGGGCGCGTGGACACCGGGCTTTTA
>Ga0335079_10009092_pt1 | contig 11319 bp, 5 predicted proteins | sample Lox_Sample_33_FD_206719 | JGI IMG/M metagenome (GOLD analysis project Ga0335079, IMG submission 206719) | Soil microbial communities from Loxahatchee National Wildlife Refuge, Florida, United States - Lox_Sample_3.3 | ecosystem: Environmental > Terrestrial > Soil > Wetlands | place: USA: Florida... | reverse complement strand
GCGGCGCAGATCGGTGCGGGAATGTGTTATGCCCTGTCTGCGTGGTATCGCTACGCGCTCCTCGGCGTGGTCGCCTGCCTTGCGCTCAACTGGCTCGGCGACTCGCTCGACGGCACTCTCGCGCGAGTGCGACAACGCCTGCGCCCACGCTTTGGATTCTATGTCGACCACATGGTGGACAGCTTTGGCGCGCTTGCTCTCATGGGCGGCCTGGCTCTGTCTGGATACATGCATCCCTGGATCGCCATTGGACTGCTTATCGCGTTCCTGATGCTCTCGATTCAGTCCTACCTGGCCACGCACGCGCTCGGAGAATTCCGCATCTCGTTCTGGCGCTTCGGACCGACGGAACTGCGCATCTTGCTCGCGGTCGGGAATCTGGCCCTGTTCTGGAAGCCGGAGGTGCATATTCTCAGAGGTCAATACCGCCTGTTCGACGTGGGCGGTGCGATCGGCCTCTCGGGTATGGGATTGATGGTGGTCGTTTTCACGCTGCAGAACACCGTCCGCCTCTACCGCGAGGAAAGGATCCCGCAGTGAAGACGGCGAGTGATTCCCGCGGAAACAGCGAGCCACCCTCCTCGCTAGTGAGGTGGCTGAAGTTCAACTTCGTCGGCGGAATTGGAATCGGCGTGCAGTTCGCCGCGCTGTTCGTGCTGAAAAGCCTGCTGAATTTCAATTACCTGTTTGCGACCGCGGTCGCCGTCGAAGCCGCTGTGGTGCACAACTTCGTCTGGCACGAACAGTTCACGTGGGCCGATCGCGTTCAGCCATCATGGCGGGGGTCATTACCACGTCTGCTGCGCTTCAATCTCGCCAACGGAGCCGTCTCCATCCTCGGCAATCTGGCGCTGATGAAAGTAATGGTCGGCGAGGGCCATATGAATTATCTGCTCGCGAATGCCATCGCCATCGCGCTGTGCTCGCTGGCGAATTTCCTGGTGAGTAACGAGTGGGTATTCGATTAAGAGCGAATGCCGCTTGCCGCAGCTATTCCGTCGTTTCACGCAGCAGCACCACGTCTGAAGCATCGTGCTCCCGTGTCACTCCCAGCCACTTGCCATCCGGGGACCAGTGGAATGCGTTGATTGTACCCGAGGTGAAATTTGTGATCTGGTGGCCGGGCGAGCCATCGAGCGGCTGCACCCAGAGATTTCCAACGCCTTTGTCGAGAATGTCGTAGACGATCGCCTTGCCGTCGGGACTGAACTTTGGGCCGCCGGTGTAGATTGTGCTGGCCGTCATCCCAGCCGTCATACGTCGATCGGGGTCGATCAATCGAGGCTTTGAGCCTGGAACGGCATCGATTTTCACGAGCACAAGGTTTTTGTGAGTCGCGCGCGTCTCCTGATCTTCCGTCGCGGCGACAACCATGAACTGCTTGCCGTCCGGCGAAAAGTCAATATTGCCCAGGTATTCGAACATATGCGGTACTTCGGTTCCGGCAACCGCTTCCGGCGGACCACTGCTGTCTGCAGGCACCCGCATCCAAGTGAGGAGAGTATCGAGGTAATACACCCACTTGTGGTCGGGCGAGCAAGCAGGCGAGGTGTTGGAGTTTCCCTTGCCGATCTCCTCCGGATTAGAGCCGTCGGGATTGATTCTCCAGATTGCTGTGCCGTCTTTTCCTGCGTGAAAAGACCAGTCGATCAAATAGGAGTTCGAGCAGCGAACGAGATTCACGACCGCTGCGCCGGAATCGCTGATGAGTTCGCTCTGCTTCGAGCCGTCGGTCTTCAGCTGTAACAGTTTGGAGCCGTCGGCGACGACAAGGTTGCCATCCAGGGTCCAGTCGAATGTGTCGACGTTCGCGATCTCGGAGCTTGGCGTAGCCTTACCACTTAAACCGCCGGCAGGAATAATGTCCAGCGACCGCGTGGTCTTCACCTGGACCGTAGCCACCGTCTTCCCGTCGGTGGACAAGCTCAACCCCGAATAGCTATTCGTGTCGCGCGTGATCGGCTGCAGCTTGCCGCCGGCGCTGGAGATTACACCGATTTGCCTGCGGCCGGGATTCGGTCCCTTCTCTGAGTACGCAACGATGAGCTTCTTGCTTTCAGGAAGCCAGGCGTGCTGGAAAAGAAACATCTTCGGGAATCTCGCCATTACGCTGATGCGCTTGCTGGCAATGTCGAAAGCCTTGAGGACTTCGGTGTCGCCGAAAGTGCCGTGAGTCAGAGCGATTTCCCTTCCATCCGGTGACCAGGCCGCGGCTCGCGGGAAATTGTTGTTGTCTCCATTGGCTATTTTTTCGCTGAGCAAGACCGTGGGATTGCTGCCGTCAAGATTGGTGGACAACAACTGGAACACTCCAAAAGCCGGGTCGTTGCCGCAGACGTAGGCGACCTGCCGCCCATCGGGAGAGAACGTCGCGTTGCTGTCGATATCTTTCGCGATCAACTGCGTGGCTCCGCCCAGCACTGGCATGCGATACAGTTCGGGACCAGTTCCGTCATTCTCGATGAAGTACAGGTAGTTGCCGTCCGGCGAGAAACTGAGACCCCTGCGACGGCTGGTCGAGGGGGCGACAATTTGGGTGTCACTGCCAGTGACGACGTTGCGCAGCCAAAGGCTTTCCAGTCCGCTGTCATTCTGCACGTTCGCGATGTATTTTGCATCGGGCGAGATTGCCGCCGTCGTCGCCTTCCCCGTATTCGTGATCTGGGTCATCGCGAAGTTCTTGAAAGGTTGCCGGCTGTCGCGGCCCAGAAGAGAGTAAAGACCGAAACCCGCGATCGCCAACACAATCAGTGCGATCAGGCTGCCCGCGAGGATGCCCATCTTGTTTTGCCCGGCGAGCGATCGGGCAGTATTGCTGGAACTTCTCGCCGCCGGAGCTACGCTTCCTGAAGTCGTGTCGCGCTTCAGCCTCTGCAGGTCGGTGCGCATCTCCGAGGCGTGCTGGTAGCGCAGGTCCTTGTCTTTCTCCAGAGCCTTGTTGACGATGTCTTCGAGCTTCGGCGGCAGGTCAGGATTGAGTCGTACCGGAGGAGCCGGCGGGCGATTCAAGATCGCATCAAATACCATCGCCGATGTGTCGCCGCGAAAGGGCAGCGCTCCTGTCGCCATTTCGTACAGCACCACTCCGAACGAAAAAAGATCGGTGCGGGCGTCGAGTTCTTTGCCTTTGACTTGCTCCGGCGACATGTAGGCGACGGTGCCCAGGGCCGATCCAGGGCTCGTGAGATGTTCCTCGGAGCCTGCGGTCGCGACGGTCGGCTCTTCTCCAGTTCCAGGCTTGCCGGAGACTTTTGCCAGGCCGAAATCCAGAACCTTGGCATGCCCCCGGCTGGTCACAAAAATATTGGCGGGCTTGATGTCGCGATGCACGATGCCTTTGGCATGCGCCGCATCGAGGGCGTCGGCAGTCTCGATGGCCAGCGACAGCAAGGTTTCCAGTTCCAGGGGGCGCCCGGCGATACGGTGCTTGAGCGTCGCGCCTTCCAGAAACTCCATAGCGATGAAGGCGCGCCCGCCCTGCTCGCCGATGTCGTGGATGGTGCAGATGTTGGGATGATTCAACGCGGATGCAGCCTGAGCTTCGCGCTGAAAACGTGCCAGGGCATGCGGGTCGCGGGCTACATCTGCGGGCAGGAACTTCAGGGCGACGAAACGGTGCAGGCGAGTGTCTTCAGCTTTATAGACGACTCCCATGCCACCGCTGCCGAGAATTTCCTGGACGCGGTAATGGGAGACCACCTGGCCTAGGATCGAGTCCGGGCGCTCCTGTGTTCCCGACAAGGCGATGGTCCGCGCTGCCAGGTCGATCGCTGGCGATTCCAGAAAGTCTCCTGCTTTGCGGTCGGAGGTGAGCAGAGACTGGACTTCTTGCTGGAGCGCGGTATCTCCCGCGCACGCCTGCCGCAGAAATTGCTCGCGACGATCCGGCGGCAGCAGCAGTGCCGACTGCAGCAATTCATCGACGAGTTTCCACCGCTCCGGATTCATCGGAAGGACCAACCCTTAGCGTGCTGGCCTCCAAAGCAGCCTACCGTAGGCCCACCAAGTTCCCGGCATTATAGCCGCAAAAACGCCCCCTCCAAATTAAGTGGGCTGCCGATGATAGTTCCGCCCAGCGGTTTGCGCCTATTTAGCTAGGAACGCAGAAAGTTCCGGAATCCCCGAGCCGGAGCAGGTGGTGAGGCCGCCAGGGTTGCCTGCTGTGCTCAGCGGGTGCGAACACAAAACGGAATCAGACGAAAGACTCGAGGTGATGTTATGAAGTCGCGAAAGAACTCGCTCTCCCTATTGCTTGTGGTCCTAGCCCTGTCCAGCCTGCTGGCCGGCCAGCAGACGGCGCAATCCCAGGCCGTCGTGCCGCGCCTGGTGAACTACTCCGGCAAAGCCATCGATGCCAGGGGGAACGTCGTTGCGGGAACGGCCGGCGTCACCTTCGCGATCTATAAGGATCAATACCAGGGCGCACCGCTCTGGATCGAAACCCAGAACGTCAACGCCGACGCCAAGGGAAGCTTCACTGCCCAGCTCGGCGCGACAAAATCAGGTGGTTTGCCGTTGGACCTGTTCACCTCGGGAGAAGCCCGCTGGCTGGGCGTACGGGTGAATGGTGGCGAAGAACAGCCGCGCTTATTGCTGCTCAGCGTTCCGTATGCGTTGAAAGCCGCGGACGCGGAAACCATCGGTGGCCTTCCGCCGTCGGCATTTGTGCTGGCGACACAGGTGAATGCCGCTTCCGGAACTGCGCCGGCTGCTCAATCGGCCATTCCATCAAACTCTCCGCCGACAATTACAGGCACGGGAACCGCGGATTACCTTCCGCTCTGGACCAACAGCGCAGGCACGCTGGGCAATTCCGTCCTCTTTCAGTCAGGCACCGGCAGCACGGTCAAGATCGGCATCAACACGACCGTTCCTTCGGCAACTTTGGATGTGAAGGGAGGCGCGACCGTTCGCGGTCCGTTCACCCTTGTCTCCACTGGCATTGCCACCTCGTCAAAGGGGACGAACTCTTTCGCGCAGAACTTTACCGCCAACAGCTACAACAGCAGCACGAACGCCGGCGTGCCACAAAACTTCCGCTGGCAAGTCGAGCCCGTCGGCAACAACACCGCAACTCCAAGTGGATCGCTGAACCTGCTGTTCAATCAGGGCAGCCAGACGGCGACAGAAACCGGGTTGAAGATCGCCAGCAACGGACAAATTACTTTTGCGTCCGGACAAGCATTCCCAGGCACAGGGACCGTCAGCAGCGTTGCCCTGAGTGCTCCCAGTTCAGACTTCACGGTTACGAATTCGCCTGTAACCAGCAACGGCACGCTAGCGCTGAACTGGACGGTCGTACCTACCAACGCAACCACGGCCAATGCCATCGTGAAGCGTGATGCTCTTGGGAGTTTCAGCGCTGGACCGATCACAGTAGTGGGCAACTCCCTCAGTCCTGGCTTAAGCGCGACGAACGCTGGCGGCGATGGCGTGAGCGCCAGCAGCACAGTGTCCGGCGGCGCCGGAGTCAGGGCCACAGGGCCAACGGGACTGTATGGCGTCGGCTCGTTAAATGGAGTCTACGGCTCCGGCACCTTCGGCGTGAACGGCGTCGGCACCACGTACGGCATCTGGGGTTCCAACAGCCCGACCGCTGTGCGCGGTGATGGCGCCACCTACGGAGTAGTTGGCACCAGCACGAATGGCGGCGGCGCTGGCGTATACGGCTCTAACACGGCCGGCATTGCCGTGTATGGATTCAGCACGAGCAGCGGCAGTTACGGCGTATACGGCTACAACCCGAATGGAGGAGTCGGCGCAGCCGGGATCAGTTCCACGAATGCCGGGGTTTATGCCCAATCCGGCCCGGATGGCTGGGCCGCGGACGCCTACAACACGTCAAGCGGGACCGGAATCCTTGCGGGCAGCGCCTCAGGGTTCGCCGGATGGTTCAACGGCAATGTAGAGGTTGACGGCAACCTATCCAAGGCCGGCGGCTCGTTCAAGATCGACCATCCCCTCGATCCCGCCAACAAGTACCTCTATCACTCCTTTGTCGAGTCGCCTGACATGATGAACATCTACAACGGCAACGTGACCACCGATGGTCGGGGCGATGCAGTGGTGAAGTTGCCCGAATGGTTTGAAACCCTGAATCGCGATTTCCGCTATCAACTCACGGTCATCGGCCAATTCGCTCAGGCGATCGTGTCGCGCGAAATCGCCGATGGCCGGTTCACGATCAAAACCGACAAGCCCAGCGTGAAAGTTTCCTGGCAGGTCACCGGCATCCGCCAGGACGCCTGGGCCAATGCTCATCGAATTCCAGTGGAAGAACAGAAGCCGGAAGTCGAGCGCGGATCGTATCTGCATCCCGAACTCTATGGGGTGCCGGAAGAGAAGGGCGTCCTGTGGGCGCACTCTCCCGAGGCCATGAAGCAATGGAAGGCGGCGCGCACTGCGCAGAACAACAAAGAGTCTATGCCAAAGCCGTAGCGTGTCCTGAAAAGAGTCTTTTCCATAGGAGGAGATCATGAAAAGGATTCGTCTCTCGCTTCTGGGAATTCTGCTGCTCACTTCGCTGCTCAGCGCTCAAGTTGTTCCGCGACTGGTGAATTACTCGGGGCGTGTGGTGGCCGCTCCGGGGAAAGCACCGGGTGAAATCATGGGCATGACCTTTTCCATTTACAGAGCGCAAGACGGAGGCGCCCCGTTGTGGATGGAAACACAAAATGTCACGGTTGACGCAAGGGGCAGCTATAGCGTGCAACTCGGCGCCACCACCTCCGAGGGTTTGCCGCTCGATCTGTTCAGCACGGGTGAAGCCCGCTGGCTGGGCGTGCAAGTCAGCGGACAAGCGGAGCAGCCGCGCGCCTTGCTGCTTAGCGTGCCCTATGCACTGAAGGCCGCGGATGCGGAGACCTTGGGAGGACTCCCGCTCTCGGCCTTCGTGTTGGCGGCGCCGGGGAATGCAAACCTCGCCTCGGGATCATCCGCTATCTCCACGGGCCCGGCCGCTCCTACGCCTAACAACGCGGTCACTGGGACCGGCACGGTGAACGCTATTCCGCTGTGGGACACCACCAGCGACATCGTCAGCTCGGTCTTGACCCAGACTGGAAGCGGGATTTCGGCCCGCATCGGCATCAACACCACGACTCCGGCGGCGACGCTGGATGTAAAAGGAGCGGCAACGGTGCGCGGCGCGATTACTTCACCTCCCGTGTCTTCAGCCACGGCTACTGCGGGAAAAACCTCGCAGCCGCAGAACTTGATCGCGTCTTCGTTTAATAGTGGGAGTAAAGTTCCGGTGAACCAGACGTTCCAGTGGAAGGCGGAGCCCACAGGCAACAATACAGCGGCACCCTCGGGAACTCTGAATCTGTTGTTCGGTTCAGGGACCGCGGCGCCCGCCGAAACCGGGCTAGCAATCGCTAGCACGGGTCAAATGACATTTGCCGCTGGGCAGACATTTCCTGGGACTGGCCCCGGAACCATTACGGGTGTGACGGCGGGATCGGGCCTCAGCGGCGGCGGCACCGCTGGGCTTGTGAACCTGAGCATCCCCAGCAAGGGCATCAGCAATGCCATGCTGGCCGCTCCATCCTTGACGGTCACGGCTGGAACAGATCTGACTGGCGGCGGCGCGGTAACTCTGGGAGGAAGCACTACCCTCAATCTCGACACGACGAAGGTCCCGCAACTGAATGCCGCCAACGCCTTCACCGGCAATCAGACGATCAATGGAAACCTGAGCGCGACGGGAGTCGTGACGGGCAGCGGCTACCAGATCGGCAGTAACCTGTTTGGATTCGGCTCTCATGTGGACTTGGTGTCCTTTCTCGGTTTCGCCGGAAGCGCGGCAAGCACAGGGCAATTCAACACAGGCGTGGGCGCGTTTGCGCTTGGCTCGAACACTACAGGCACCAGCAACACGGCCGTCGGCGCAGACGCACTTTTCTTCAACCTCGTGGGAACGGATAACACCGCCGTTGGTTTTGAATCGCTGGCCTATAACACCGGCTCAGGTCTGACGGCCGTAGGCTCGCAGGCTCTCGAACAGAACTCAACCGGTGTACAAAGTACCGCTGTGGGCGATGGGGCCCTGGAAGAGAACACGACAGGGTGCTGCAATTCCGCGGTCGGCTTCGAGGCGCTGGCTAACAACACCACCGGCGGCGGGAATACAGCCATTGGCCAGGAGACGCTCACGTTCAACACGGAAGGAAGCGCGAACACCGCGGTTGGACAGTCCAGTCTCGGTTTGAACACTACCGGTGGCAACAATACTGGCACCGGGGAAAACGCCTTGGGCGCGAATACGAACGGCAATGAAAACAGCGCGATGGGCAATAAAGCCGTGCAGAGTAATACGACCGGTAGCTTCAACGTAGGGGTAGGAGCCCTCGCTCTTAGCTTCAATACCACGGGCAGTGCCAATACGTGCGTAGGCGAGTGGTGCCTCCAGTCCAATACCACGGGCAATGACAATACCTGCATAGGCGAGAATTGCGACGTGAGTCCAAATAATCTACATGACGCGACCGCCATCGGCGCGCGCGCCATGGTCAGCGTCAGCGATGCCCTTGTCCTGGGCAGCGTTACCGGGGTGAACGGCGCGACCGCCACCACCAGGGTCGGGATCGGAACCAGCAGCCCCACTGCGATTCTCACCATCGGCCGCGGCGCCGGACATCCCGTTAGCGACAGCTGGGAAACCTACAGCTCCCGCCGCTGGAAGACCAACATCCGAACGCTTCCCGACGCGCTCGCGAGAGTCGAGCTGTTGCGGGGCGTTTCGTACGACCTGAAAGATTCTGGCAAGCACGAGATCGGCGTGATCGCCGAAGAAGTTGGCGCCGTTGTGCCGGAACTCGTCACCTACGAAGCGAACGGAAAAGACGCCCGCGGCGTTGACTACAGCCGCCTGACCGCCCTGCTCATCGAGGCCGTGAAGCAACAGCAGGCCGAAATCGAGAAGCAGGAAGCGAAGCTGGCGAAACAGGAAGTGAAACTCGCTCGCGCAGTTCGGACGATCGAGGCTCAGCAGACCACGTTGCGAGAACAAAGAGCGAGCATCCAGGCGCTGCAGGGCAAGGCGGCGGCAAAATACGCGCAGGATCAGAGGGTTCCTCTCGCCAGCCCGGCAGATACGGCCTCGACGAAGAAGGCGGCGCGATAGACAGCGACGAGCCCAGGTCAGCTGAGGCTTGCAGCCTCGTGCGGCTGAGGCCTCACGCGATCTTCAGCACGACCTTGCCGTAGTTCTTGCCGTCCTGCAGGAGCTTGTAGGCTTCGACAACGCGATCCAGCGGGAACACATGCCCGATCTGCGGAGTCAGTTTCTTCCCCGCGATCCAGACCGAAAGCTGTGCCCAGGCCGGATCCATGATCTCGCGTTTCTGCGCCAGGTACGTCAGCCAAAGTCCTTGCACGCTGGCCGACTTGGCATACATCGCGCGCAGGTCGAGTTGAGGAGACTTGCCCGTCGCCGTGCCGTACTGGATCACGCGTCCGAAATCGCGCAGACAGCGCAGGCTTTTTGCCGTGTGTTCTCCGCCGAGCATTTCGAAGACTGCGTCCACGCCTTCGCCGTGCGTGAGGTTCTTCACGGTCTCTTCATAATCGTGTTGCTTGTAGTTGATGGCGTGTTGCAGGCCCAGCTGTTTCACGCGCGAAAGCTTTTCCTCGGAAGACGACGTGCCATACATGTCAACGCCGAGAAGCTGCCCAATCTGCACAGCCGCTGTGCCCACGCCCCCGGCTACTGCATGAATGAGAACTCGGTGTGTGCGTCCGGCCGCAGCTGGTTGGATCATGCCCGCCTGCCAATATCCCAGATAGGCAGTGAAGTAATTCACCGGGAAGGCGGCGGCCTGTTCGTCGGTCCAGTGATCCGGCACGGTCCACACCATGTTGGAATACGCAGCAGTCTTTTCCGCAAAGGCGGCCCATTGGGCGTATCCCATCACGCGCCGGCCACTGCTCTCCTCGACTCCCGAGAATTCCCGGCCGACGACCAACGGAGGGGGCGGAGTCCCAGGATAGCCTCCCTTGGTGGTCATTACGTCGGCAAAGTTCAGTCCGCCCGCGCCGACTCGTACCAGCGTCTGGCCAGGTTTTGCTGTGGGTTCAGGTAAATTCTGAATGGCGAGCGCGTCCGGTCCGGACAGATTCGACAGCACTAGGGCTTTCATAAAGAAAAGTCTACAGGATACTTCTGCTTCGGTTCCTACTCTGTACAGTTCCGGAGAGAAGGGGAGTGTCCATCCCACGTAGACCGCCGGCGCGTAAGCCGGAACCGGATTCTCCTTTAATCGGAGCCGCTGGAAATCAGATCCTCCCTCAAAGTCGTGAGAGAATTCACCGCGTCTCGTTTGCCGAAGTCTGTTGGAGATTAGACATGATTTTTACCATCCGCTCGAAGCAGGCGCTGTCGATGGCCGCTACACTTGCCGTATTAACGGTTCTTGTTTGTCGGGTGGCCGCAGGACAACAGCCGCCAGCGAACTGGACGGCGGAGCAAGACCATCAGAACATGATGGATCAGCTTGGGATCAAGGCTCTTCGCTCTGGACCGAGCGGCAACGAAAAGGACCCAAATCATGCCAACTTCGATGAGGACAAAGCGAATCCCTATGGTGATCTGCCCGATGCTCTGAGGTTGAAGAACGGACAAAAGGTGACGTCGGCGGAACAGTGGTGGAAGAAGCGGCGTCCGGAGATTGTTGAAGATTTCGAGCGCGAGGTCGTCGGCCGCATTCCGCCCAATGTGCCGAAAGTGGCCTGGGCCGTGAAGAGTACAACCGATTCGATGGCAGGCGCTTTTCCTGTGGTCGAGAAGCAGTTGATTGGACACGCGGACAACGCGTCATATCCATCGATTGCTGTCGATGTGGAGATGACGCTGGTCACGCCCCGGAACGCGAAGGCTCCCGTGCCGGTGATGATCATGTTCAGCAGTGCGGCGATTCGCCAGTTTCTCGCAAGCCATCCGGAATTCAAGAAGATGATGGGGAGCGATCCGCCCTCGACGGAACAACTCATCGCCGATGGCTGGGGTTACGCGCTCCTCGATACCAGCACCATCCAGGCGGACAACGGCGCCGGTCTGACGAAGGGGATTATCGGCCTTGCCAATAAGGGCCGGCCTCGAAAGCCGGAAGATTGGGGAGCCTTGCGCGCATGGGCCTGGGGAGCCTCGCGCGCGCTCGACTATCTGGAGACAGACAAGGGCGTGGATGCGAAGCGCGTTGGCATTGAAGGTGTCTCCCGCTACGGGAAGGCCGCCCTTGTTGCGATGGCGTTCGATACCCGATTTGCTGTCGTACTTGTGGGTTCCTCGGGCGAAGGTGGCACCAAGCCGCACAGGCGCAA
>Ga0335079_10009091_pt1 | contig 11320 bp, 11 predicted proteins | sample Lox_Sample_33_FD_206719 | JGI IMG/M metagenome (GOLD analysis project Ga0335079, IMG submission 206719) | Soil microbial communities from Loxahatchee National Wildlife Refuge, Florida, United States - Lox_Sample_3.3 | ecosystem: Environmental > Terrestrial > Soil > Wetlands | place: USA... | reverse complement strand
GAGCGGCGAGGCGAATGAACTGTTCATCGAGTCGGGTACCGCCAGGCTGGTGGAGGTGCTGAAGAACGGATCGATCGGCGCGGGCCGCGACATCAAGGGCGGCGAGTTCGTCGCTCGCCGCGACGGGCAGCCGCTCGCAGTCTCACCGCGCCCGTCGGCCGATTTCGTCAAGGCCATGCCGGCATACTTCAGGGATGACCTTCCGGTCTTCCTCGCCCGGGCGCGCAACAAGCGCGTCGAGCCGAAGCGTGAGCACGAAGCCACCTACGAGGAGGTCGAGCCCTGGCTCAAGGCGAGCCTGCCGGTCCGCAGGGGCCTGGCCGAGCGGTTCCACGCCCGCGCCAAGGACGCGCAGTTCCGCAGCAAGGTGGCTGAGAACCTCGCGGCGCACCCCGAATGGGACCCGATCCTGTATCCGGAGAAGTACCGCAAGGACGACGAGAAGGCCGCTGGCAAAGCCGGGGAAGCGAAGAAAGTCCAGTAGGGTAACGTGGAGGAAATCTCATGAAGCTGATCATCAAGTTCAACCTGGTGTTCCTGCTGATCTTCGCGGTCGGATTGATCGTTGCGGCCTACATCTCGCGCGATCTGCTCCAGCGCAACGCGCGCGACGAGGTCCTGCAGAACGCGCGCATCATGATGGAGGCAGCGCTGGCCGCCCGCACGTACACCAGCAACCAGGTGCGCCCGCTGCTCGAGACGCAGATGAAGTACGAGTTCCGCCCGCAATCGGTTCCGGCGTTCGCCGCCACCGAGCAGTTCAACGACCTGCGCAAGAAATTCGCGGACTACAGCTACAAGGAGGCGACGCTGAACCCGACCAACCCTCGCGACCGGGTGAACGACTGGGAGGGCGACATCGTCAACCAGCTGCGCCAGAACCCCGAGCGCGCGGAGATCATCGGGGAGCGCGAAACGCTGACCGGCCGCGCCCTGTACCTCGCGCGGCCCATCCAGATCAAGAGCGAGGCCTGCCTGCCCTGCCACAGCACCGTCGACGCGGCGCCGAAGACCATGATCGACCTGTACGGCCCGGCCAACGGTTTCGGCTGGAAGCTGAACGAGGTCGTCGGCGCGCAGATCGTGTCGGTGCCGATGACGCTGCCGATCAAGCGGTCCGAAGACACGTTCAAGGTGTTCATGATCTCGCTCACGCTGGTGTTCGCGTTCATCTTCGTCGCGCTCAACGTCATGCTCTACTACATCGTGATCCGGCCCGTGACGCGGCTTTCTCAGGTGGCCGACCAGGTGAGCCTCGGCACCCTCGACGCTCCGGGATTCGCAGTCCGAGGCAAGGACGAGATCGCCGCGCTGGCGGGATCGTTCGAGCGCATGCGCGCGAGCCTGGTGCAGGCGATGAAGATGCTGGGCGAGTGAGGGGGAGGAGGAGAAGCGCCTGGAGCACCTCCGACAGCTCGGCAAGTACCGGATCGGCGAGGTGATAGGCGCGAGCGCGCTCGCGACCGTCTACAAGGCGACCGACCCCGAGCCCCAGCGCACCGTCGCGCTGAAGATCCTGCGCAAGCAGGGTCTCGATCCCAGGATCACGGCGCTCGCGATCGCGAAGTTCAGGAACCAGCTGCTCGCGGCCGAGCGGCTCGCCCACCCCGGAATCGCAGACGTCTACGACAACGGCGAGGACGACAGGCTCGCCTGGCTCGCCATGGAGTACCTGGCGGGACGGGGCCTGCGCGACTTCCTCACGCTTCGCCTGCGCCTGGGGCTGAAGGACACGATCAGCATCATGAGCCAGCTCCTGGCGGCGCTCGACTTCGCGCATGCCAACGGCGTCGTTCACCGCGACGTCAGGCCCGCCAACATCGTCATGCTCCTCTCCGGTCGCCTCAAGCTCGCCGACTTCGGCATCGCGCTGATCGACACCTTCGACCTCGCGCAGGCGGGACCGGGCGCCGGGTCTCCGGCCTACATGTCCCCCGAGCAGCATTCGGGAATGGAGGCCGACAGGCGCAGCGACATTTTTTCCAGCGGCGTCGTGCTGTACGAGCTGCTCACGGGCCGCAAGCCGTTCCAGGGGCCTCCCGAAACCGTGGGCGAGAAGATCCGCAGCGACTCCTACCACCCCGCCTCGGAGCTCAACCCCAAGGGATCGCCCCCCGCCCTGGACCCTGTGATCGCCCGAGCGCTCGCCAAGAATCCCGAGGATCGCTACCCCACCGCGCGGGATTTCGCGAGCGCCCTCGACGCCGCGTTCAAGGACTCGAGCGAGGGCCAGGGCTCCGCAGACGCCGACGATCCCGGCCGGACGCTGCGGCCGGGCGACGGCACGGTGCAGATCTCGGCGTCGCTGAGCCTCGGCGCGGAAGACCTGCGCGCGGTCGAGAAGCTGCTCACCCTGCGCATCGGGCCGGTGGCGAGGGTGCTGCTCAAGCAGTCCGCGAGGCTTGCGAGCGACGGCCCCGCGCTGGTGGGCATGCTCGCGAAGTACGTTCCGGCGGAGGCGGAGCGCAAGGCGTTCGTCGCGGCGGCGATGGAGAAGCTCCCCGCCGCCGCGTCTCCCGGCGCGGCGGACGACCCTTCGGTCCGGTTCCTGAGGAACCTGATCGATGGCCAGATTCTTGACACGGCGGCCGCGCGGCTCGCGCGCTACCTCGGGCCGATCGCCAGGGTAATCGCGAAGAAGACGCCGGGGCGGCCGAGCGATCTCGGGGCCTACTACCGGCAGCTCGCCGAGCACATCCCCGACGCGGCCGACCGCGCCCGCTTCCTCAAGGACGCGGGGTACGGGAAATAGCTAGGCCCTCAGCGTCGGGAGCAGCCTGAGCGCGTTGTCGCGCTCGATCGCGCGCAGCTCCTCGCCCTTGAAGAAAGCCGACAAGCCGCCGATCTCCTCGGCGCCGTCGCGGAAGGGGAAATCAGTTCCGAACAGGACCTGGGACGGAACGACGATCTTCATGAGCGCCGCGAGCGCTCCCGAGTGGTTGCCCTGTGCCGTGTCGTAGTGGAATTTCTTCAGCTCGTGCATCACGCCTTCCGGCATCGCCTTCGCCGCCTTCTCTTTCATGTCGACCTCCTGCCGCACGAAGCGGGAAAGGAGGAACGGCATGGTCCCGCCCGAGTGCGAGAAGATCCACCGGATGTCCGGGTAGCGCGCCGCGGTCCCGCTGAACACGAGGCTCGCGATCGTGCGCGTGGTATCCGTGGCGTACTCGATGACCGCCGGCGGAACGTCGCTCTTGATGTTCCGGCAGCACTCGGGCGAGAGCGGGTGCGTGTAGACCACCGCTTTCCTCCGGTTGAGCTCCGTCCAGACGGGAGCGAAGGACGCGTCGCCGAGATACCTGTCCCCGTAGCTCGTCATCAGCCCGATGCCGTCCGCCCCGAGCGTGTCCAGGGCATGGGCGATCTCCTTGAGCGAGCCGTCCGTGTCGAGCAGCGGCAGCGTCGCGAAGCTCGCGAAGCGCCCCTTGTGGTCGCGCACGAGCTGCGCGGCGTATTCGTTGGAGGTCCGCGCGATCCGCCGCCCTTTCTCGACGTCCGCGGTGGCGGCGCTCGGCTGGATCAGAGACAGCACCGACAGCGCGATGCCGCTCTGGTCCATGTCCTCGAGCGACATCTGCGGCGACCACTTGAAGATCGACCCCGCGCGCCGGCCGCCGGCTTCCTCGAGGTACCCGGGATAGCTGAGGTGATGATGCACGTCGATGCGGAAGGGCTTGGCCTGGGCGAAGAGCCCGCCCGGCAGCATCGCCGAAGCGCCGAGCGCGGAAAGGCCGCCGAGGAAATCACGGCGTGCGACCATGCACCACCTCCTTCGTCGGATTCTCCCGAAAAGTATCCTATCATGGGGTCGGAGGCGGATCGCTTATGAAAAATCCGTTGGTGCTTGCGGCACTCGCCGGCTTGATCCTTCCGATGCCCGCCTGGGCGCAGGATCCGGCGGCGACCTACCCGAGCCGGCCGATCCGCGTCGTCGTTCCCTTCCCACCGGGCGGCGCCGCCGACGCGCTGCCCCGCATCGTGGGCGAGCGGCTCGCCGCGCGGTGGGGCCAGCCGGTCGTCGTCGAGAACCGCGCCGGCGCGAGCGGATCGATCGGCGCTGAAGCCGTGTGGCGCGCCGAGCCCGACGGCTACACGCTGCTCTCGACGCCGCCCGCGCCGCTGGTGATCAATCCGAGCCTCTACGCGAAGCTGCCGTACGATCCCGCGCAGCTCGTCCCGGTGTGCGTGATCGCGGCGATACCCAGCGTGCTCCTCGTCAACGCCGCCAAGGTTCCCGCGACCACGCTGCAGGATTTCGTTGCGCTGGTGCGCGCCAACCCTGACAGGTTCAACTACGCGTCGCAGGGGACGACGACCGTCTCGTTCCTCACTACCGAGATGTTCAAGGCCGCGGCAGGCGGCCTGCGCATCACTCACGTGCCCTACAAGGGGACCGGGCCGGGCCTCGCGGCGCTGCTCGCGGGCGAGGTGGAGGTCATGTTCGACAACCTGGGGGTAACCGTGCAGCACGTGCGCTCGGGGAGGCTCAGGGCGCTCGCGGTCGGCAGCGAGCGGCGCGCGCCCGCGCTCCCCGACGTGCCGGCGATGGCGGAGTTCTATCCCGGCTTCACCTCGGTCGCGTGGTTCAGCGTGTCGGCGCCGCCGAAGACACCCGCTGGCATCGCCGAGAAGCTCTCGCGCGCGATCGCCGAGGCGCTGAAGGAGCCGTCGGTCGCGGACCGCCTTGCCGACCTGTCGGCCGAAGCGATAGGCAGCACCCCGGCGGAGATGACGGCGCTCATGAAAGCGGACGCAGAGCGCTGGCGCGCGGTGATCCGCGCAGCGGGCGTGAAGGCCGACTAGCGGCGCCCGCTACCGGTAGAAGACGTGCCCGCCGATCCGCGCGAGCGGCTTCTTGGTCTTCGCCCAGTCGGGCTTGACGTAGGTGGCGTGAAAGAACATTGCGCCGTCGAGCACCGAAGGCTCGCGGCCGTAGTAGACGGCCTCGGCGATCTCCCAGGCCTGCATCCATTGCTCTCCTGCAGGCGGCGGGAGCGAGTCGAACTCGGTCCAGGAGAAGGCGCTGACGTAGCGCTTGCGCAGCGGATCCCAGTTCTTCTGGTAGACGACGCCGCAGACTGTGCCCGGGTACCGGCCCGAGGCCCTGCGGTTCATGGTCACTTCCGCCACCGCGTGCTGCCCCTTCACGGGCTCGCCGCGAGCCTCGAAGTAGATGTTGCGCGCGAGGCACGCCAGATTGCGCCGATCGTCCTGCCGCGCGTAGGCGGCGCGCAGGGCGAATACGAAGGCCCCCCCGATCAGGACCAGGACAGCTACAAAGACCAGCGGCTCCTTGTCCGCAAGGGTCCAAGACAGTCGCAAGTTGTTGAGAAATCTAGAAACCATGGGACCTCAATTCTCATCGAAGCCCGATTCTGGACCCTCCCGAACCCGCAAGTCCCGTGCCCGGCGGGCCCTGCCTCGACCCCGGACCCGACACCCCGTCTAGGTTACACGAGCGCGGGCGCCGGGGCAGGCGGGCTTTTGGAGCCCCCTGTGAAGTAGTTAATAAAAAGTCCTGTGACTTTGGCATACTCTCTTCTCCCGCGGGAGGCGCGGAACGGGGGAGACAATGAACACCACGCTGGTCATCAATCCCAAAGGCGGCTCGGGCAAGACCACCGTCGCGACCAACCTTGCCAGCTATTACGCCTCGCGCGAGGTCCCGGCGACGATTCTCGATTACGATCCCCAAGGCTCGAGCCTCAACTGGCTGCGCCTTCGCGACCGCTCGGGAACCCGGCTTCACGGGGCCAACGCCGCCCCCCAGAAAGGGGCTCGCATACGCGGCATCGAGATGCACGTTCCCCCGGATACGCGCCAGCTGCTGGTCGACGCACCTGCCGGGGCCTCGGGCCTGCTGCTGCAGGAAATGCTCGCGCGCGCGAACAACATCGTCATTCCCGTCGCACCGTCCGCGTTCGACATCTACGCCACGGCGAATTTCGTGAAGGAGCTGCTGCTCGTCGGCTGCATCCGCTCGCGCGGCATCAGGCTGGCCGTCGTGGCGAATCGCGTGCGCAGCTCGGCGCCGGTCTACCGCCCGCTCGAGCGTTTCCTGGGCTCGCTCAGCCTGCCCTTCCTCACGCGCCTCACCGACTCTGAGGTGTACCTGAGGGCCGCGGAGTCCGGGTTCGGCGTCTTCGAGATGAGCGACGCCGTCCCCGAGCGCGAAGAGTTCATGCCGATCATCGAGTGGGTCGGCGGACAGCGCGCGCCCGAAACCGCACCCGAGAGGAAAGTGGTCGACCTCGCGCAGCCCCGCTGGACCGATAGGATCCACGTCCCGTTCGGCCGCCAGGGCCTGTCTACCGTCGGCGGTCCGAGCTAGCCTCGCAAATCCCCGGCAGCTCCGCCACGCTCCTGGCCAGGTGCGCGTGCGGCTGCGATCAGATGGGGATCGCGAGCAGCGTGTCGACGGCTCGGCTGTCGAGCACCACTATCCTTTCCTCGAAAAGCGCGCCGGAGGCGTCCAGGCGGATCCGGTCCAGGCAGCGTCCGCTCGCGAACAGCGCGGACTCGCCGGTGCGCATGACGCGCACGATCTGGAAGCTCGAGGTCGCCTTCGCCGTGCGCGCGTCGACGCGCTCGACCAGGACCGCCGACACGGCGTGCCGGTAGCGTTGCGCCTCGTAGATGTTGGCGTGGCGCAGCGCGGAGACGCGGTCGCGCAGCATCGCGCGCGAGTCGGCGTAGATGATGGGGAGCGGCAGCCCGCGCTCGAGGTTCTCCGCGGTCGTGATCCGATAGCGTCCGTTCTCCGCGAAGAACTCCGGCCATTCCTCGAGGCGGTCGTCGTCGAGCGCGTGGGCGTAGCGAGCGAGCAGATTCTCTACCGCGAGCTGGAGTTCGATGTCCATTCGTGCCAGTCATTCCGAGCGCAAAGCGCGAGGAATCTCCTTAGGGTAGGATCCCTCGTTGCGCTCGGGATGACGCCTATAAGTCCATCTGCCTGCGGTACTGCTGCCACAGACCGCGCACCGAGGTCTCGGTGATGCGCGACTCGTTCGACTCCACGCTCCTGCCGCCCATCTCCACGACCGAGGCGTGCGCGGCCGCGCCCTGCACGCCGCGCTGCACAAACCCCGTCGCCGCCCCGTCCTCGAGCGAGATGTAGCCCGAGGGCCCGACGAGATTCGCCTGCTTCATGCGCCGCTCGGTCATCCGGTCGTCGTCGCTCGCATAGCCGAACGCCGTCCACACCAGCTCGGTCCTGCCCGGACCCTTGGGGAGAACCTGGCGGACGGCGAGCGAGTTCATGATCTGCTGCAGCACGAAGCCCGGGAACACGGTGAGGATCTGCAGCGTGATCCCGTCGCCGAACTCGTCCACCGACTCGAGCATCTGCGGCGCCTCGAGGCGGTAGCCGCCCGAGACCGAGCGCATCCCCGCGCGCTCGTACTCGTCGCCGCCCGCGTCGGTCTTCATCATCGTGAAGCTGACGTGGCTGCCCCCGTCCCCGCCCACGATCACCCCGCCCTTCTGCTCGAGGCGGTTGAGCCGGAACGTGGAGAAGAACAGATGCAGCAGGCTCGCGTGGTAGGTGTCCTTCACGTTCTCGAAGTAGAGCTTCCAGTTGCTGTGCAGTATCTGACTGTAGCCGCCCAGGACGCGCACCGGCTCCTTCATCACGCGCCGGATCCTCGCCGCGACCTCCGCGCCGACGTAGCGCTCGAAAGGCGGAGTCTCCTCCGACAGGGTCGCGAACACGAGGCCGCAGAACGCCGTCACGCGCAGCTTCCGCGGCGCCTGGCTCTCGGGCCGGGCGTCCTCGGGCATGCCGCCCTGCCCCCTGATGCCGCGCCGGAACGCGATGCCGGTGAGATTGCCGCGCAGGTCGTAGGTCCAGTTGTGGTAGACGCAGGCGATCTCTCTTGCGCTGCCGCGGTCCTTGAGGCACAGGAGCGCGCCGCGGTGCGCGCAGCGGTTCTCGAAGCAGTTGAGCGCGCCCGTCTCGTCGCGCGCCACCACGACCGGCATCTCGCCGACGAAGGTCGTCTTGAAGTCGCCCACGTTCGGCAGCTCGGCCTCGAGCCCGAGAAAGTTCCAGGTCGCGCCGCGGTAGAGGCGCTCCTGCTCGCGCGCATAGATGCGCTCGTCCTGGTAGACCCAGTAGGGAACCCGGGCAAGCCCTTCAACGGGCCAGGTGCGCGAATCGGTGGACATGGTTCGACCGGCGGATTCTAACACCGTAGAATGTCCCGAAGACCGGGAGAAACAATGACTTGCCGACCGCTTCTCGCTGCCGCGTCCGCGATGATCCTCACGTTCGCGCACGCCCAGGACTATCCGGCGAGGCCGATCAGGATCGTCGTGCCCTACCCCGCGGGCGGAAGCGCCGACCTGGTGCCGCGCGCGGTGGTGGACCGGCTCCGCACGAAATGGGGACAGGCGGTGCTGGTGGAGAACCGGCCCGGCGCCGGCGGCAACCTCGGCGCTGAATCCGTCTACCGCGCGGAGCCCGACGGCTACACGCTCCTCGCGACTCCGCCGGGACCGCTGGTCGTCAACCACAACCTCTACCGCAGCCTCGCGTTCGACCCGTCGAAATTCGTCCCCGTGAGCGTTCTCGCCGAGATCCCCAACGTGCTTCTCGTCAATCCGAAGATGCAGGTGTACCGCGTCAAGGACCTCATCGACTACGCCAAGGCGAACCCCGACAAGCTCAACTACGGCTCGCAGGGCAGCGGCTCGACCTCGCACCTGACCGCCGAGCTGTTCAAGTCCACGGCCGGCGTGAAGATCACGCACGTTCCCTACAAGGGGTCGGCACCCGCGATGGCCGCGCTGCTCGCGGGGGAGATCGACCTCATGTTCGACAACCTAGGCGTGACGCTCCCGCAGGTGAAGGCCGGGAAGCTGCGGGCGCTCGCAGTGTGCAGCGAGAGCCGCGTGGCGTCGCTGCCAGGCGTGGCGGCGATGTCGGAGGTGCTCCCGGGCTTCGTCTCGTCGACCTGGGTCGGTGTCGTCGCGCCGCCGAACACGCCCCCGGCGATCGCCGAGAAGCTGTCGTCGGCGCTCGACGAGGCCGTCCGCTCTCCCGAGGTCGCCGCGCGCCTCGCCGCGCTCTCCGCCGAGGCGGTCGGCGGAACGCCCGCGCGGATGGCGGCTTTCATGGAGCTCGAGGAGCGGCGCTGGAAGCTCGTCATCGAGTCCGCCAACGTGAAGGCGGACTGAGTTGTCGCTGCCGCGCATCGCCATCGCGACCGGCGATCCCGCCGGGATCGGCCCGGAGATCGCGCTCAAGGCGGCGCTCGACCCGGGGGTGAGGGCGATCTGCCGGCCGCTCCTCGTCGGCGATCGCGGCGCGCTGCGGGCGCACGCCGAGGCCTGCGGCCTGGAGGCCGAGATCCAATCGGTGGTGCGCGCGGCAGGCTCGACCTGGGAGAGCGGCGCCGTGAACCTGATCGAGCGCAGGCAGTTCGAGCCGGGCGAGCTGCACATCGGCGCGATCGCGGCTCCACACGGCGAGGCCGCGCTGGACTCCGCCAAGGCCGCGATCGACGCGGCGCTCGCGGGCGAGGTGGACGCGGTGGTCGCGGCGCCGCAGACCGAGAGCGCGATCAAGCTCGCCGGAATCGAGTTCGACGGCTATCCGGGCTTCGTCGCCCGCTGCACCGGAGTGCCGCCCGAGGACGCCTTCCTCATGATCTGCTTCGATTCACGCGGGACCGAGATGCGCATCGCGCACGCCACGCTGCACGCGAGCCTGAGGCGCGCGATCGAGCTCGTGACGCGCAGCCGCGTGCTCAACGCGATCCGCTCGACCGAATCCGCCCTGCGGCGCCTCGGGGTCGGCTCTCCGCGCATCGCGGTGTCGGGGCTCAATCCCCACGCCGGCGAAGGCGGGCTGTTCGGCGACGAGGAGAGATCCATCATCGGGCCGGCGATCTCGGACGCGCAAAGGAGCGGCGTCGCCGCCGAGGGGCCGTTCGGCGCAGACACCCTGTTCCTCAGGAAGGACTATGACGCCTTCGTCGTGATGGTTCACGACCAGGGGCACATCATGGCGAAGACTCACGCCGAGGCGGGTGCCGCGGCGCTCACCATAGGCACGCCCGTGCTGTTCTCGTCGGTCGCGCACGGCAGCGCGCTCGACATCGCGGGCAAGAACCGCGCCGACCCCGGCGCGATGATCGCCGCGATCCGTCGCGTGGCGGGCGCCGCGACCGTCTAGCATGGGTCCCAAGGTCACCGTCATCACCCTGCGCAAGATGAAGCGCGACGGACGCAAGATCGTCGGCGTCGTCGCCTGGGACTTCCAGATCGCGCAGATCGCCGAACGCGCCGGCGTCGATGTCGTCTCGGTCGGCGACTCGGTGGGCGTCAACCTGTGGGGACACGCGACCGACGCGGAGGTCACGCTCGAGGAGATGCTGGTCTGCTGCAAGGCGGTGCACCGCGGCGCGAAGCGCGCGCTCGTCAGCTGCGACCTGCCCGTCGGCGCGGCGCGCGCCGGCGAACGCAACGCGGTGCGCGCCGCGGTCCGGCTGGCCGAAGAAGGCGGCGCGGAGATGGTGAAGCTCACGGGGGCTCCCGACCTCGTGCGCGCGGTCGTCAAAACGGGTGTTCCCGTGTTCGCCGAGATCCACGGCGAAGGCCTTCCGGCCGACGCCCTGGTGGAACAGGCCCAGAGGCTGCAGGACGCCGGCGCCTCGCTCCTCGACTTCAGGCACTCGGGCCCGGTGGCCGGCCCCGCGGTAACGCAGGCCGTCTCGATCCCGGTGCTCGGCGGCCTCGGCGGCGGCCCCTGGCTGGACGGTCGCTTGCGCCTCGCGCACACCGCGATCGGCTACGCGGCGAAATGGATCGACTCGGACTCCGAGACCTACGGCAACGCCGCGAAGCTCAGCCTCGAGGCGTTTCGTGCGCTGATCGACGACGTGCGCGCGGGGCGGCAGATCAAGGGCGGCTGATCCGCTCTCGCAGCCGTCGCAATCCACGCCGTCGCATCGCGTGAGCGTGCAGATGCGTGCGAGAATGCGCCGATGGCGCATCCCGACCGATTCCTCCTCGCCGGCGTCATGGGCTGGCCGGTGATGCATTCGCGCTCGCCGATGTTTCACAACTACTGGCTCAAGAAGCACAACCTCGCGGGAACCTACGTTCCGCTCGCGATCCGGCCCGAGCATCTCGCCGGCGCGCTGCGCGGCCTGCACCCGCTGGGTTTCGCCGGGGTCAACGTCACGATTCCCCACAAGCAGGAAGCGATGAAGCTCATCGACGAGGTCGACGCGCTCGCGCGGGCGATCGGCGCGGTGAGCTGCGTCGTCGTGAGGCCCGACGGATCGCTCGCCGGGACGAACAACGACTGCTACGG
>Ga0335079_10009090_pt1 | contig 11320 bp, 9 predicted proteins | sample Lox_Sample_33_FD_206719 | JGI IMG/M metagenome (GOLD analysis project Ga0335079, IMG submission 206719) | Soil microbial communities from Loxahatchee National Wildlife Refuge, Florida, United States - Lox_Sample_3.3 | ecosystem: Environmental > Terrestrial > Soil > Wetlands | place: USA: Florida... | reverse complement strand
CGGGCCAGGAGAAGCTCAAGGCGGCGCGCGTGCTGGTGGTCGGCGCCGGCGGGCTCGGCTCGCCCGCGGCGCTGGACCTCGCGGCCGCGGGTTGCGGGACGCTCGGGCTCCTCGACTGCGACCGCGTCGAGGTCTCGAACCTGCAGCGCCAGGTGCTGTTCGACACCTCGGAGATCGGGTCATCCAAGGCCGAGGCCGGACGCGAGCGCCTCGCGAGCCTGAACGCCGACATCCGGGTGGTGGCACACGCGGTGGAGCTCAAGGCCGCCAACGTGCGCGCCGTGCTCGCCGACTACGACCTGGTGCTCGACGGCAGCGATCGGCTGTCGACGCGCTATCTGGTGAACGATGCGTGCGTGATCATGGGGCGGGCGCTGGTGTCGGCCGCCATCCACCGCTTCGAGGGTCAGGTCATGACCTACGTTCCCGGGCGCGGGCCGTGCTACCGGTGCCTGTTCCCGGAGGCCGCCGATGGCGTGGTCGCCAACTGCGCCGAGGCGGGCGTGCTCGGCGTCTTGCCGGGCGTGCTCGGCACGCTGCAGGCCACCGAGGCCATCAAGCTCATCACCGGGGTCGGCACACCGCTCGTCGGCCGGTTCCTCACCTATGATGCCCTCGAGTTGAGTTTTCGCGAGTTCCGCGTGCAGCGCCGCCGCGACTGTGCGGTGTGCGGGGAGACGCCGATGATCACCGAGCCGCGCGATCAGAAACCATCGCAAGCGACCGCCGGGCCCGGCGTGCGCCGCCTGACGCCGCAGGCGCTCGCGACGCTGCTCGCGCCGGGCGCAGCCGCGCCCCCGCCCCTCATCGACGTGCGCGAGCGCTGGGAGTTCGACACCGGCCACCTGCCGGGCGCCGTCAACATCCCGACGAGTGAGCTGCCGCGGCGGCTCGGCGAGATCCCGCGCAGCGGCGGGCCGGTGTTCATCTGCCGCAGCGGCGGGCGGAGTCTGCGCGCCTGCACGATGGCGCTCGAGGCGGGCGTGGCATCCGCGGCGAATCTCGAGGGGGGCATGCTCGCCTGGGCCGCGCAGATCGACCCGCAGATGCCCGTGGCCTAGAGACTCACGGCGATTGCGAGGTTCGCGAGCGGGCGAAGCACGGCGCGGTCGGCGGCTCGGCCGCCAGCTGGATGCGGCTCTTGAGCAGGGCGAGCGCGGCAAGCGGCTCATCGACGAAGGAAAAGAGCCCGAGGTCCGCCGCCGCGATGGTGCCGTGGCGCACCAGCGCCTCGAAGTTGATCACTTCCTTCCAGTAGTCCGAGCCGTAGAGCAGCACCGGAATCGAGCGATCGAGCTTGCGGGTCTGCGCCAGCGTCAGGATCTCGAACAGCTCGTCCAGCGTGCCGAAGCCGCCGGGGAACGCCACCAGTGCGTGCGCCAGGTGCGCGAACCACAGCTTGCGCATGAAGAAGTAGTGAAACTCGAAGTTGAGGCTCGGCGTGATGTAGGAGTTCGGGCGCTGTTCCTGGGGGAGACCGATGTTGAGCCCGATGCTGCGTCCGCCGGCGAGCGCGGCCCCGTGGTTGGCGGCTTCCATGATCCCGGGACCGCCGCCCGAGCACACGATGAGGCGCTCGCCGCCCGGGAGCGAGCGGCTCCATTCGGTGAGCAGCCGTGCGAGCTCGGTCGCCTCGTCCACGTAGCGCCCGAGCACGCCCCCCGGGCGGGCGCGCGCCGAGCCGAAGAACACTACGGTGGCGGTGACGCCCGTCTCGCAGAAGGTGCGCAGCGGCGCCAGATACTCCGAGACGATGCGCACCGGGCGCCCCTCGTCGGAGTCGATGAACCGCGGATCGTGATAGGCGAGAGGCGGACTTTGCGCCATGGAACCTGGCTCCGGGAAGGCGCGGCTTCGGTCCGCGCGGAGCCGAGTGTGTCAGTTCGGAGCGGGCGCGTCACCCGCGCCCCCGGAGCGGGCGATCCTGCGCACCGCTCCGGGCCACCGTCGAAATCTGCCCTGGCCGCACCGGCCCGGGTGCGCGTGAGGTAGGCTACGGGCGCCGTGTTGCACGCCTGTGGCAGAAAAGTTGCCGCGCTCGCCGCCGCCGTGCTCGCCGCGGCGCTCGCGGCTGCCGTGCACCCCGCGCGGGCGGATGAGCTGCCCCCGATCGATGCCTCGACCTCGCTGCTCGTGGTGGCGCCGCATCCGGATGACGAGACACTGTGCTGCGCGGGAGTGATTCAGCGGGTAGTGCGTGCCGGCGGCCACGCCAGCGTCGTGTGGATCACGAGCGGCGATGCCTCCGAGCTCGATCTGCTGCTCATCGAGCATCGCCTGTTCGTCGAGCCCGCGAAGGCGCGCGATCTGGCCGTGCGCCGCATGCACGAGGCGCGCGCGGCGACCACGCTGCTCGGCATTCCGATCGAGGGACAGTTGTTCCTCGGCTACCCCGATCGCGGGGTACGGGCGCTGCTCACCGCGCACGAGACCACGCCCTACACCTCGCGCTTCACCGCCGCAGCGGCGGTGCCCTACCCCGACGCCGTGTCGCCGAACCACCCCTACACCGGCGCGAGCCTCGAGCAGGACCTGGCCGCCGTGATCGAGCGGGTGCGGCCGACGCTGGTGCTCGCTCCGAGCCCGCGCGACTCGCACCCGGATCACGCCGCGAGCGGCGAGCTCACGGCGCGGGTGATGGCGCGCCACGCACCGCGAGCGCTGCTGCGCTGCTGGATCGTGCACGGCGGCGAGGGCTGGCCGAGCCCGCGGCAGCTGTCGCCGGGGCTGCCACTCGAGCGCGCGCCGCGCCTCGGCGGTGAGCCGCTCGCCACCTTCGAGCTGACGCCGGCGGAGGAGGACCGCAAGCTCGACGCGCTGCGCGCCTACGCGACGCAGATGCGCACGCTCAGCCCCCTGCTGCTGGCATTCGTGCGCACCACCGAGAGCTTCTCCGCCGCGCGCTGATCCGCGCACCTCACGGCGGCCGTCGCCAGCCCTCGAGCCAGCGGTCGAGCGCACCGGCGATGCGCTCGCGCAGACGGTCGAGCCAGGCACGCTGCGCCCAGTGACGGCGGCTGAGAGCGCGCGACACCGCGAAGTCCCCGGCGAACAGCGCCGCCGCGTCATCCGCAACGCCTGAGTCCGCCACCTCCTGGTTCGCCTCGAGGTTCCACTTGAAGCTCCAGCGATCCAGGTTGCTCGAGCCGATCGACACCCAGTCGTCGCACAGGATCATCTTGGCGTGCAGCACGTGCGGCTGATACTCGAAGATGCGCACGCCGCTGCGCAGCAGCTTGCCGTAGAAGCGCCGTGCGGCGTGGCGCACCCAGGGATGGTCGGTGCGCGCACTCGGCATCAGCAGCCGCACGTCGACCCCGCGGCGCGCGGCGCGCCGCAGCGCCGTGCGAAAGCGCCGCGAGGGCACGAAGTAGGCGCTCATCAGCCACACGCGCCCGGTGGCGGCCTCGATGCGGCGGATGACGCCGTTGGCGAGCACCGAGTGCTGTCGCGCCTCGCTGAGCGAGAGCCGCCCGGCCGCACCGCCCGCGAGCGGCGCGAGCGGCGGATCGGCAAGCGCCAGCGGCGGACCACAGCGCCGCCAGGTGCGGGCGAACGCGCGCTGCCAGTCCGCGACCACCGGACCGCGGATCTCGACCATCAGATCGCGCCACGCGTCCGGCCCGGGCGCGAACTCATCGCTGATCCCCGCGCCACCGACGAAGGCGACCGCGGCATCCACCGTGAGGAGCTTGCGGTGGTCGCGCATGAAGTTGCGCAGCCGGCTGCGCCAGGCGAGCGGGTTGTAGAAGCGCAGCTCGATGCCGGCATCCACCAGCCGCCGCCGGTCGGCGGTCGTGAGCCCGAGCGTCCCGAAGGCGTCGAACAGCAGACAGCAGCGCACGCCGCGGCGCCGTGCGCGGATCAGCGCCCCGATGAAGCTGTCGGCCGTGTCTCCGGAGCTCACCAGGTACATTTCCAGCAGCACGTGCGAGCGCGCCGTCTCGATCGCCGACAGCATGGCGGTGAAGAACTGCGCGCCGCCGTCGAGAAAGCGCAACAGATTGCCGGGCCGCCACGGCCAGCCGGTCGTGCCGGTGAGCTCAGCGCTGGTGCCGGTCATGGCGGGTGGCGCGCCGCGCGATGCTCGAGCGTGACGATCGTGCCGGCGCACAGATCGAGCAGCACGAACCAGGCGAGGCTGCGGGTGAGGAACTCGTCCGTCGTCCGATAGATCGCCCCACGCGAGCGCGCGTAGTAGCGCTCGGCCTCGACACCGCCGATGAGGAGCGATGCGCCGACGATGAGCAGCAGCGCGGGACCTGCGTGCGCGCGCCGCGCGGCCTGGTCCGCATGCGCCGCCGCCGGAGTGGGCAGCCGTGCGTACCACAGGGCGACGATCGCCAGACCGACGGCCGAGCTCAGGTACTGCAGGATGTGGCTGACCTGACCCGTGTAGTCGCCGATCGTAACGCTCGCGGTGAGCAACGGGATGTGCCGTGCCGCCCAGCCGTTGCCATGGGTGAACGAGTCCCACAGCAGATGCGTCCAGACACCGAGCAGTATGCTGGGCGGCGCCAGCAGCCACGCGACCGCCGAGCGCCGTAACGGCTCGAGCGCATTGAGGAGCAGCCAGCGCGCCCGCGCCGGCAACAACACCGTAAGCGGCTCGCGCAGCAGCACCGCGCATATGAGCAGCGCCACACCGAGCGGCAGGTCGTAGCTGTAGGAGCCCACGAGGCTGTGCGTGTCGACGCGCCGCACGTGTTCGCGGATGATCTCCGGAAAATACAGCGGCGCATCCGGTGTCAGTGCGCCGATCACGAGCGGCGCGGTGTGCAGCCAGCGCAGCCGCCGCAGCGGCAGGACCGCGGCCGGATGTGCCAGGGTGAAGGGCATGGCCCGTCAGCCCGCGCCGGCCCGGGGCGCGGTCACGCGGATGTGGCTGTCGCTGTCACTCCAGGCGCCATCCGCGCCGTGACGGAAGCTCACATCGATGCGCTGCGCGGCGCGCAGCGCACGCGTGTCGATCTCGAGCACATGCAGTCCGAGCGAATTGGGCGTCGTCGACTGCTCGCGCGCCTCCGGCCAGGCCTGCGACCGCAGGCGGAATGCGCCCGCCTCGCGCAGCGCCAGCGTGAGCGCGCAGCCCTGCGGCAGCTCGGTCGCGGGCGCGTGCTCGCACCACAGCACGCGCGCGAGCGCCGGGCGCTTGCCCCGGTAGCGCTCCCAGACGCTCGCCGGACGATCGAACGGGCGCTTGAGCGAGCGCGAGATCACGAGCTTGATGTACTCGGCGTGGGCCCAGGCGAGCGGCATCGCCCCGCCCGTCGGGCGTCCGGGCTCGAGCCCGCGGGCGGGGATCGGCGCCGCATCCCATACCTGCTCGGGGAGCATGCCGCCCGTCGATGCCATGCGCAGCATCGCCAGCAGCAACGGCAGCGGATCGCGGCCGGCGGCGACCTCGTAGTGCCCGCGCTCGCCGGTCAGCAGCGGCCAGGCACGCCCGCGCCCGGTGCCATCGTAAGCGCTGCCGTCCTCGTGCTCGCCGTAGCCGTCGCCGTTGTAGCGGTGCCACGCCGGACCCGACGGTGTGTCGACCTTGAGCAGCGCATCCGCCAGCGCCACGCTCGCCACGATCAGCGGATCGTCCGCGCACCGCAGGCCGAAGCGCACCAGCTGCAGGAAATCGACGCCCACCTGCTCCGCGAGCGGCAGCCGCGGGTCCTGTGCCCGGTTCTTGATGGTCAGCACCGAGTCCGGCGGGCAGCGGTCGGTGAGCTGCTGCGGCGGAGCCACGCGCAGGTAGTAGCCGGGAAGACCATAGCGGCGCGCGAGCGGCGTGTCGCTCACCGCGGTCCAGTCCTCGAGCCGCGCGTTCCAATAGTCGGCGAAGGCGAGCACCAGCTCGCGCGCATCGGCGGGCAGGTACGGCGCGCCCGCCACCAGCGCGGCGATGCACACCGCGAGCGTGAAAGTGTTGAGTCCGGAGCTCTCCTCCCAGCGGTCCTGATCGCTCACCGGCCCGGTGCGCACCAGGAAGCCGAGCGCCCGGCGCACCATATCGGCGACCGCCGTGCCGCCGAGCTCGTCACGCTCGCCGAGAGCGGCCGCCAGCAGCACGGGAAACGCCGCCTCATCGAGCTGGATTCCCGACCAGTAGCCCTTGCCGCCGAGCCACTGATTCTGGTTCCAGTGTCCGTCGGCGTTCTGCGTCGCGAGCAGATAGCGCAGCGTCGAGTGCGCTTCGCCCGTCGCGCCGACGGCGAGGAAGGCGCCCGCGCACTCCACCAGGTCGCGCGGCCACACGAGGTGATAGCCCTCGCGCTCCTCGCGGGTGTTGCCCCAGGGCACGCTGAGGGAAGCCACGAGCGCGCCCGGGTAGGTCTTGTCGGCATGACTGCGCAGCACCATGGTGGAGATGCGGAACTGCCGCAGGCACTCGACGGGGAGATCGGTGGGCAGGGCGCCGAGCGGCGTCGAGCGCGTGTACCACCGCGCCCACGCAGCGTGTTGGCGCGACCAGTTGGTCTCGAACGGCTCGGTGAGCGCGCTGAGCGCGAGCGTCGCGGCGGATTCGGCACTCGAGCCGAAGCCGAGCGCCAGCACCGCCTGGCGCGGCAGCTCGCCGAGGAGCGCGACGTTGCCCGGACCCGCGCTGTCGTACTCCCAGGTCATCGCGCCGTGGTGAGAGAAATCCTGCCAGCCGTCGCTCGCACCGACGAACCCGGCACTGCCACGCGCGAACGCCTCGTCTTGCGCGGGGGTAACCGCCGCCAGCGCGAGCCCGAACGGCCCCTGCTCGGCCCACAGCACGCGCCGCCCACGATGGCTCACGACCGCGGCACGGTTTCCAAGGCCGGTGCCGCCGAGATGCGGCGCCAGCAGCGCGTAGGGCCGCAGGCTCGCATCGCCTGTGAGCTCAAGCTCGATGAGCAGCACCTCGCAGTCCTCGCAGGGGGTGATCCGCAGGCCGAGCTCGAAGCGCTCGTGGTGGTGCACGACGGTGACGGCCGGCGCGCCGACGTCGGCGAGCTGAACGTCGTGCTTCCACAGACGCTTCACCTCCACCCAGAAACCCGCACCGTCGGCGACGATGAAGCCGAGGTCGCGGATCTGCGGAATGTCAACCCGCGGGTAGTAGACCTCGTTGACGATGCCGCCGCCGATCGTGAACCACAGACGCGCCCCGCCGAGCGGGCAGCCGACCGTTTCCTTGTCGCTGCTGCTCCAGGTAGGCGCGATCCCGGGACCGCCCGGCGCCGCCGTCATCGGCCGACCGCCTGGTGCCACAGACGCACGCCGCCGATCAGCGCGTTGCGGTTGGTGCCGCGGCGCACGCCACGCGGCAGTTTCCTCAGGCGCGCGGCGTTGCCACCCCCGAGCACCACGTAGTCGGCCTCGAGGGCCGCGGCCAGCTGCTTGACGACCGCCGCAACCTCCTTGCGCCAGCGGCGCGTACCGAGCCGCCGCCGGCCGCGCTCACCGAGGTAATCCTCGTAGGTGCGGCCGTACCGGTAAGGCATGTGGCCGATCTCCGTGGGCTCTACCACGCCGTCGATGATGAGCGAGGCTCCGAGCCCGGTGCCAAGCCCCAGAAACAGCATGTGGCCGCCGTGGTAACTGCCGATCGCCTGCATGGCCGCATCGTTGACGATGCGTACCGGGACACCGAAGGCCGTCGTGAAGTCGAACCCGGTCCAGCCGCGGCCGAGGTTGTGCGGCTCGCCGGCGATCGAGCCGCGAAACACCAGTCCCGGGTAACCGATGGATACCGCATCGTAGCGGGCGCCGCGCAGTCGCCTGGCGAGCTTGCGCACCATCCGTTCCGGGCGCAGCTCCGGCCCCGAGGGAAACTTCCCCGTAACGCCCCGCGGTGCCAGGCGGTACTTGATGTGGCTGCCACCTATGTCGATGACCAGGATACGGCGGGGTGCGCGCCGCCCCGGGGCTGTCCTTGCGGCTGGCATCAGCGGGGATTCTACCCGCGGCCGCCGCGCGCCGTATAAACGCCCGGCGCGCTTACCGCATCTCACCCTCCAGCGAGGCCTCCATACCCGATGAAAGGGACCCTATGAGTCGCAAACGCGAGCTCCCGGCACTGCTGATGGTCTTTGTCACTCTGCTCGCCTGGACAGCCTCGCGAGCCGCCGGGGACAGCGTCTCCAGGGTCATGGGCTCGATCTCGGTGAGCGCCGGCGAGCACGCCGGGAACCTGGGCACCGTGAACGGCTCGATAGACGTCGGCGACCACGCAGTCATCGAGCATGCGCGCACGGTGAACGGCAGCATCAGGCTCGCAGAGCGCGCCAGCGCCGCGGAGCTCGAGACGGTCAACGGCTCGGTGCGCTTGCACGAGGGTGCGCGCGTCGCGGGATCGATCCACACGGTCAACGGCTCATTGTCGCTCGACAAGGACGCCGACGTCGGCGAACGCCTCGGCAACGTCAACGGCTCGATTCGCGTGCACGCCGCGCACGTCGGCGGCGACATCGACACGGTGAGCGGCAGTCTCGAGATCGGCCCGGACGCGCGCATCGACGGCGGCATCCATGTGCACAAGGACGACTCGAGCGAGCTCAGCTCACGCGAGCCGCCGCGCATCGTCATCGGCCCGGGCTCGATCGTGAAGGGGACCCTGAAGTTCGAGCGCCCGGTGCAGCTGTACGTCAGCGATCGGGCGACGATCGGCGCCGTCGAGGGCGCCACGCCGGTGAAATTCTCCGCAGATCGCCCGCCCGAGAAATGAGTACGGCCGGATCGGACGATCCGGCCGTACCCGCGCTCGCTCCTCTGAACTAGTGCGCAGCGCTCGCCGAGGCCGAGGCGGACGCCCCCCCATCGACCGACGTGTCGCCCGGCCTCGCGCTCGCGCCGCCGGCCAGCGATCCGCCGAGCCCGGCGTTGGCACTCGAGCCACCGGACTGCGGCGCGGAGCCAGAGCCCGTCGCAGGCTTGCCGGTCGGGGCCGGCTTGCCGGTCGATGACGGCTTGCCCGTGGCGGTCTGGCCGCTAGTCTGCGAGCCGCTCATCGCGTGCGCAGCGGTGGAGTCGGCGGCGCCCGCCGCGAGGTGAGCGTCAGAGGCAGTCATGCCGGCAGCGCCCTGGCCCGCAGTCGCAGCCTTGCCAGCGGTATCGCCCGCAGCGCTCACTCCGGTGCCCGCAGCGTTGCGCCCCTCGCTCGCAGCAGCGCCTGCGGTCGTGCGGCCGCCCGCCGCAGCCCGCGAGCCGGCACGCTCACCGGCCGTGGCACCGTCCTTGACGGCGTCGGTTCGGGCCGTGGCATGTGCGCGCTCGAACTCGCTCGCGCGGACACTGCCCATCGAGCTGCCGAAGGCCGTGCCCGCACCGCCGCGAAGCCCGCCGCTCAGCAGCTGGGCATGCGCCGGCAGCGTGCCGATGGACAGCAGGACGATCGCGGCGCTCGCGAAAAGATGTTGAGTCCTCATGGTCGTGGTCTCCTCTCGAGGCCGCGGTCCGTCCGCGACCTTTCATGGAGTACTACGACCGGGGGCCGTGATTTCTTCCCGCGGGTCGCCTCGCCAGTGCGTTTTACTTATCGCGCCCGCGCCAGCGACGGCGGCGGCGCCAGATCCGCGCCCACGATCCCGTAGCCGTAGGCCGGATCGGGCCCGGGCGCGCCCGGATGCAGCGCCCGGCGCTCGAGATCGGCGAGGACGCGATCTGCCTCGCTGCGGTCAGGAGCGCGGAGCTCGAGTGCCAGGAGTCCCGCGACCAGCGGTGCCGCAAACGAGGTGCCACGCACGAGCGCATACCCGCGCGGCGATAGCGCCGCCGCCATTGCGGCCCCCGGGGCGGCGAGCTTCACCTGGGGACCGCGCTCCGCCTCGGGCAGCACGCGCTGGCGTGCGTCGACCGCGGTAACACCCACCACGCCCGGCCAGGCCGCGGGATACAGGGGCGGCGCGGCCGGCCCGTCGTTGCCTACCGCGGCGACGACGAGATGGCCGTGCTCGACCGCAGCCGCGACGACGCTCTCGAGCGTGCGGTTCGCCGGTCCCACCAGACTCACGTTGATCACCGGCACCTGCGCGTGCATCAGCCAGGCGAAGGCCGCGGCGATCTCATCCACCGCCCCTCCGGTCGGACGGCCGCAGAAGACATCCGCCGCATACAACTCGGCCCCCGGGGCCGCACCGCGGAAGCGATCCGCCCAGCCGGCGAGGAGCGACGCGACCGCGGTGCCGTGCACAGCGGGTATCGCGGTCCCGCCGCACCCAAAGCCATGAACCGTCAGCGTGCGCAGCGCCTCGTGGTGCGTGTCCACGCCGTCGTCGATGAGTCCCACGCGCACCGCGCTGGCGGCCGCACCGGCGGGCAGGGGCGCTGCGGGCGGCGTCGACACCGGCGGCGCAGCCGCAGGAGGCGCACCGCCGGTGAGGTACACGTGATTGAAGTCGAAGTTGGCGGACGGGTCGAGGCTCCGCAGCCGCGCCAGTGAGCGCGCGGTGCCATCGGGCGCGTGCAGCACGACGATGCGCGTGCCGAGCTCATCGAGCGGCTGCTCGCGCAGCCTCGTGTAGCCGGCGGCGGCGGCCAACTCGAGTGTCGCGGCGCGCGGCGCGAACGCCAGCAGCTCGCCGCGCACGATCGGCGCACCGTCCGGGTCCGCTTCGAGTACGTCGCGATGACGGCGCAGCAGCTCGCGGATGCGCTGCTGACGCAGCTCCCGCAGCGCGTGCGGATCGAGCTCGCCGAGTACCGCTGCGGTGTCGCTCGCCGGGGCGAGGAGCCCGGCCGCCGGCAGCGCGGGCACACCGACCGCGGGCACGGCCGGCAGCCGTAGCGGCGGCAGACCGAGCTGCGCCGCGGCGCTCTGCGCCACACACAGCAGTCCCAGCAGTACGATCGCGCGCATGCGCGAAGACCTTAGTGCAATGTGGTCGTACAGGGAAGAAATGGAAGAAAATGACCTGCATGATCGTCATTACCCCATAGGTCGTCCGTGACGATTGCCGGAGTGCGCGCGGAGCTCGAGGCGCTGCTGCCACGGCTGCGGCGCTTCGCACGCGCGCTCTCGCGCAATGCGGCCGATGCGGACGATCTGGTGCAGACCGCGATCGAGCGCGCGCTCGGCCACGCCGGGCAGCTGCGCAGCGATACCCAGCTCGCGCCGTGGATGTTCGGCATCCTGCGCAATGCGTGGATCGACGAGCGACGCGCGCGCACGCGGCGCCTGCGGGTTTTCGCACCGGAGGAGTCGGCGGCCGAGGTTGCCGACCCGAGACAGGGTGTCCCGGACGAGGCGCTCGCGCTCGGGGAGGCGCTCGCGCGGCTGCCGGAGGAACAGCGCCTGGCGGTCGCCCTGGTGCTCATCGAGGGCCTCTCCTACAAGGAGGCAGCGCACGTCATGGAGATT
>Ga0335079_10009089_pt1 | contig 11321 bp, 7 predicted proteins | sample Lox_Sample_33_FD_206719 | JGI IMG/M metagenome (GOLD analysis project Ga0335079, IMG submission 206719) | Soil microbial communities from Loxahatchee National Wildlife Refuge, Florida, United States - Lox_Sample_3.3 | ecosystem: Environmental > Terrestrial > Soil > Wetlands | place: USA: Florida... | reverse complement strand
GCCACAAGCCTCGCCGAGATCGCCTCGCGCCGTGGTGACGCCGCGGACGCCCGCGCCGCGCTCGTCAAGATCGTCGCCGCGTTCGGTGAAGGCATCGACAGCGCCGAACTTCGCACCGCGAAGGCGCTATTGGACCGCAGGCCGAGCGCGTAAGCTAAGCCTCCACCCGCGCCCAGCCGTCCGGCGTCAGGCGCTCCTGCGGCAGGAAGCGGCTTTTGTAATCCATCTTGCGCGAGCCGCTGACCCAATAGCCGAGATAGACGTAAGCCAATCCCATGCGCCGCGCGCGGCTAATGTGGTCGAGCACCATGAGCGTGCCGAGCGAGCGGGCGGCTTCGTCAGGTTCGAAGAACGAATAGACCATCGACAGGCCGTCGCCGAGCACGTCGGTTAGCGCCACGGCGAGAAGCTCGCCTTGTCCGCTGCGGCCGCCGCCCTTGCCCAGCGCCGCACGGCGGCGATATTCGATGATGCGGGTCTCGATGTGGCTGTCCTCGACCATCATGGCGTAATCGAGCACGGTCATGTCGGCCATGCCGCCGTCGCGATGCCGGGAATCGAGATAGGCGCGGAAGATCGAATATTGCTCCGAGGTCGGTACCGCGATGCGCATCTCGCTGGCGATGTCGGCATTGCTCTTGAGGACGCGGCGCATGCCGCGCGTGGGCGTGAAATCGTCGACCACCACGCGGACCGAAACGCAGGAGCGGCAGCCGTCACAGGCCGGCCGGTAGGCGATAGATTGGCTGCGGCGGAAACCGCCGTGGGTCAGGATATTGTTAAGTTCGCCCGCGCGTTCGCCGACGAGGTGGGTGAAAACCTTGCGTTCCTCCTTGCCCACAAGGTACGGGCAAGGCGAGGGGGCGGTCAGGTAGAATTGCGGGGTGTCGCGCGAGTGCTGGGTCACGGGCGGTCTGGCATTGCGGCAGCCGGAAAGCCGGAATCCGGCAGCCGTCAAGCATCGCCCGAGAAGCGCCCGAGGTCAAAGGCGAAATCGGCGTTCAGTAACTTCCGCGAGCCCGCATCCAGGCCGCTTGTGGTGCGCTGTTGATGACGACCGTGCCGACCAGCACGTCATGGAGCAGCCGCTTGCGGGCGTTGAACAGGCCGACCAGGAGGATGAACGGCGACAGCATGGCGACGGTAACCCAGTAGACGACCGCGTGCCCGGCGCCGAGTAGGAAATAGGCCGGCGCACCGTACCAGGTGCGCATTTCGATGCCCATCATCCGCATGCCGATGGTGGCCGAGGCGGGGCTGCCAAGCGTCAAGCCGTAGTAGAGCAGGGCCCAGACGATCGCCGCCGGCGACAGCAGATGGAACAGTAGCCAGCCGAGCCCGAGCGTCAGAAAGCCCAGCATCAAAATGGCGATGGAAGCCATCGCCAGCGGCACGGCGATGATAAAGAGGTCGATGACAAAAGCGGCCACGCGCCTTGCCAGAACGCCCTCGAACAGTTCCGGCTCGGCGTAAGGGTCAAAGGCATGCGGCCTGATGTCGAACGCCGAGTCGCGCGGCGATGGTCCATAATCGGTCACGGGAGACCCCTGTGAGAACGCCTGCGCAAATGGGGAAATCCCGCCGCCAATGCAAGGGGGGAGAGACACGATGGTAACGCTCGCCGACGTTGAGGCTGCCCGGCGCGCCATCGCGGGGCACGTGCTGCCCACGCCGCTGTTGCCGGCGCCGCCGCTATCGGCACTCACCGGCGCGGACGTCTTCGTCAAATACGAGAATATGCAGGTCACCAACTCGTTCAAGGAGCGCGGCGCCTGCGTCAAACTCGCCACGCTCGGTGATGACGAACGTCGCCGCGGCGTCATCGCCATGTCGGCCGGCAATCATGCCCAGGCAGTTGCCTATCACGCCCGCCGTCTTGGCATGCCCGCGACCATCGTGATGCCGGTGACGACGCCATTCGTGAAGGTGAAGGCGACGGAAGCGCTCGGCGCTACGGTGGTGCTCCACGGCGAAACGCTCGCCGAAGCGCAGGCGCGCGCCGAGGCGATCGCGGCGGAGCGCAACCTGGTCTGGGTCCATCCCTACGACGATCCGCACATCATCGCCGGTCAGGGAACCATCGCGCTCGAAATGCTTGAAGAGCAGCCCAACCTCGATGTCCTCGTCATCCCGATCGGCGGCGGCGGCCTCATCGCCGGCAACGCCATCGCGGCGCGCGCCAGCAACCCGGCGATCGAGATTATAGGCGTCGAAGGTGCGCTCTATCCGTCGATGTGGAATGCGATTCATCGCGCCAACCTGCCGTGCGGCGGCGCCACGCTGGCCGAGGGTATTGCGGTGAAGAATGTCGGCAGGCTTACCCTGCCGATCGTGCGCGAACTCGTCAGCGACATCATCCTGGTCGAGGAGCCGCTGATCGAGCGCGCCGTCAACGCCTTCCTCACCCTCGAAAAGGCGATGGCGGAGGGGGCCGGCGCCGCGGGGCTCGCAGCCATGCTGGCGCAGCCGGAACGCTTTGCCGGCCGCAAGGTCGGGCTCATTCTCTGCGGCGGCAATATCGATCCGCGCATTCTTGCCTCGGTCATGGTGCGTGAGTTGGAGCGCGCCGAGCGCATCGTGTCGTTCCGCCTCACCATCCCGGATCGTCCCGGAATTTTAGGCCAGATCGCGAGCCGGTTGGGCGCGCTCGGCGCCAATATTCTCGCCGTCGACCATCACCGCCTGTTCCTCGACGTGCCGGCCAAGGGCGCCAAGCTCGACGTCACCATGGAGACACGGGATGGCGCGCATGCCGAAGAGATTTTCGGCGCGCTGACGGCCGACGGCTATCGCCCCGTGCGCGTGGAAACCGGCGCAGCGCTGGAGTGAACGGCGCCGCCGCGGCCGACAGGTATTGGACCTCTCGCTGTCATCTAACTGTCATCGAAGCGTCCCTAGTCTGCCCCCTAAATCGGGGAGCGTGGAATGGGCCAACTCACTGCGACAGACTTTCAGGCATATCCGGACAGCGTCAGTGACGAGGAGGCCATTACCCCCGGCCCGCTCGCGCTTTACGCCGTTTCCCTCGACCAGATTCTCCCGACGCAGATGAACGAGGGACTGACCGAGGTCGGCAAGAAGGCCGCCGGCTTCGACCTCCTGCAGCCATCGCAGCTTCAATCCAACCTGCTGACCGATATCGAGCCGGTCGTCATCGGTCCCGACGGCAATCTCTATCTTCTCGACGGCCACCACACCTTCACCGCGCTGTCCGATTCAATCTACGGAGCGAGCGACCCGACGGTCTATGTCGATGTCGTCGCCAACTATTCGAGTCTGACCGAGTCGCAGTTTCTCGCGATGATGCAGGCCAACAACCTGCTGCTGCCCCTCAACGACGGCGTGCCGCAAACTGTCGACGATGCAACCGGCGCCCCCATCCCGGCGAGTTTGACCGCGCTGACGAGCGATCCCTATCGCGGTCTCGAATACAGCATCCTCAAGAACAAGAGTTCGAAGCTCTTCACCACCACGTCGAACATCACCGGCGCGGTCGGCGCCGCGACGCCCGGTCTCGACAAGATGACCGGCTTCTACTCCGATTTCCTTGAAGCCGCGGCCTATCGGGACGCCCATGGCGGCCTCGGTCTGCCTTATCTGTCGCCGGGCGATATCGCGCTTGCGACCAGATGGAATCTCACCGCTTCGAGCACGACGACGCTGCCCAACGTCACCGGTACTGTCACTGCCGCGCAGTTGCCCGGCTTCATCCTGAGCCAGAACTTGGTCGAGGGCAGCGGATCGGCCGCGAATACGGTCTTTTTTGCGTCCGGCGGCATCAGCAACGCGACCTTGGCGAGCGGCGCGCTCGCCGGCGACGGCACTTTCACCGGCATCACCGAGATCAATGCCGGCACGGTGTCCCATCCGATCATCATCGGCACGCCGAATGTCGGCTTCATCATGCAGCTCGGCGCCGACAACAAATTCACGGTGACGTTGACCGGCACCAACACCTATACGGGCGGCACTTCGATCCTCGCCGGCACCTTGATCGTCGCCAGCGACAGCGCGCTCGGCGCGGCGGCGACCGGCGGCGCGATCGATCCGGCCAACGTCAAAACCAGCGTCCAAGCCGACAACGGCGTCATCTTCAACAGCCTCAGCGAGGGCGCCGGCACCCTGCAGCTCGGCACGACCTCAGGCGGCGGCAGCGCGCCTTTTTCACTCAACCGCCCCATCGCCGTCGGCGGCGAAGTGGCGATTCTCAATGTCAACGGATACGTCGTCACCTTGAACGGCCCGCTGGTCTCGCTCGGTGTCGATGGTGACGGCATCGGCAACGCCACCGGCTTCTCCGATTTCACCGTGGACGACAACTCGTCCAACAAGGGCGTGTTGATCCTGTCTACGCCCAGTCCCGATTTCTTCGGCAATCTGATCATCGGCGACAACAACAAGCCGACGGTCCGCGTCACCAGCGACGCGGCGATGGGGAACACCACGGGTTCGCCCATTGAGATCGGCCAGGTCGTCCTCAACGGCGGCACGTTCCAGGCCGGGGCGTCGTTCAGCTCGGTGCGCACGGTTTCGGTGCAAAGCAAGAGCACATTCGATACCGCGGGCTATGCAACGGCCTTTGCCGGGGCGCTGTCCGACATTCAACGTAACCTGACCATCACCAACTCGAATCTGTCGGGTACCGGCGCCGGTGCGGTGACGTTCGGCGTGTTCGAGATCGGCAGCGCTCTTGAGCTGACCTTGAGCAAGGGCTCGGGCACCTCGACCAGCGTGACCTTCAGCAACGGCATTGTGCAGTCGGCGGCAAGCGACCAGCTTCTGCTCGCGGGGCTCGGCTCCTCCACCACGATTTTCACGGGCGCCGCGAGCGCGCCGACCCTGACCAACGGCATCGCCGCTCCCTGGCTCGTCATCGACAGCGGCGCTTCGAGCAATCCCTACGACTTCGCGACCTACACGGCGGGCGGCGGATTTGCAGCGTTCTCATCCTATGTGTCGAGCATCGCCGCAGCGACCGGCGCCAGCGTTGTCAAGCAGACCGCCAGTGCCTCGCTTTCCGCCGCCGCACAGGCCTATGCGCTCAACATCCAGAAGTCGGTCAGCATCACCGTCGGCACCGGAAACACGCTGACGCTCGGCGACGGCAATGAAGCCGGGCTTATCCTGAACGGCGGCTCGGGGTCCGGGCTGAGCGGCGGCAGCTTGGCCTTCGGCACCGCCGAGGCTTACATCACCATCAACGGCAGCAGCGCCATCTCGTCGGCGATCAGCGGCTCCGGCGGGCTCAATCTCGCCGGAACCGGCACGTTGACGCTGAGCGCGGTCAGCAGCGAGACCGGCCTCGTCACCGTCAATTCCGGCAGCATGGTCCTGTCGGCGGTTAACGTCTTCGCCGCCGACACGCAGGGTCTGCTGCTGCAAGACACCAAAAACCTTGCCGTCGCCAACCTCACCCTCAACAGCAGCAATCAATTCGCGACGCTCGACAGCGCCGGCAATAACAGCACGATCACGATCAGCAATGGCTCGATCCTGACTATCGGCGACAGTAACAATCTGTCGTCGACGATTTCGAGCACGATCAGCGACTCTACCGCGACGCCCGATGCGATCACCAAGGACGGCGCGGGACTGCTCGACCTGTCCGGAGGCACGGTGTCGCTCGCAGCCGGAAGCTCGATCGCCGTTACGGGCGGCGCACTGCGGGTCGCGACCGGGGCGCTGACCGGAACCGCGACCGCCGGCAGCGCTCCCAATTTCGTGCTCAGCAACGGCGCCGATCTGCAATTCGCACAGAGCGGCGGCGGCCAATATGCCGGCACGATTTCCGGCGCCGGCATGCTTCATCTCATCGGCGGCACGCTGCAGCTCACCGGCACCAACAGCTATTCGGGCGGCACGATCGTCGAGACCGGCTCGACCCTCGACGTGACGACTGCGGATCTGCCGACCATCAACGAGAACATCACCGATGCCGGCGGCCTCATCGTGTTCGATCAGGATAACAGCGGCGTCTTCACCGGCTTCATCAGCGATGGCCGGGAGATGGGCACCGGACCGCTGCTCTCGGGATCGCTCGATAAGGACGACAGCACCAACGACAACGCCGCCAACAGCAACGTTACCATCGACGCCGTTCAGGCCTATACCGGCGCGACCTATGTCGAAGCCGGCACGCTGACGCTTGGCGTCGCCAATGCCATCGCCAATTCGAGCGGGGTCACGCTCGGCCGGGTCGGCGGCGCGGTGGATTCGCAGACCGCCGGTCTCGTGCTCGACGCCGACAATAAGGTCGCTTCGCTGTCGGACAACGCATCGAATAGCACCTCGGTCGTGCTGAACGGCCACATTCTGACCATCGCCCCGACAAGCGCGGTGGTCTCGTCGTTCGCCGGTACGATCAGCGACGGCGCCTCGGCCGGCGGCGTGATCATCGGCGGCGGCGGAACCGTTGCGCTCGACGGCGACAACACCTTCAGCGGCGGCGTCACCATCGATTCCGGAACGCTGGAATTAGGCAATCCGGACGCCGCCGGCTCCGGCGCGATCACGTTTGCCGGCGATCCGACGCTGAAGATCGACGGCACGACGATGCCGGGCAATACGATCGACGGCTTTGTCGCCGGTGACACCATCGACCTCGCCTCGAGCGGAAACATCGCCGGCAGCCACATTGACATGGATTACGCGACCAACGTCCTGACGGTGACGGAGGGCGGCAGCACCTACCAGCTCGACTTCAATCCGCACCAAAAGTTTGCCGGCGATTTCTTCTATTTGACGGCCGACAGTTCCGGCACCGGAACCGACATCACCGAGGGCAAGATGGCGTGCTATTGCCGCGGCACGCTGATCCTCACCGATTGCGGCGAACGCCCGGTCGAGAGCCTGGCGATCGGCGACAAGGTCATGACGGCATCGGGAGCAGCGCGTCCCATCAAGTGGATCGGCCGGCGCAGTTACGGCGGCCGTTTCCTCATGGGCCGGCCGGATCTGCTGCCGATCCGCATCAAAGACGGTGTGCTCGGCGAGAATATCCCGCGCCGCGATCTTTGCGTCTCGCCGCGTCATGCGATGTATCTCGAAGGGGTGTTGATCGAGGCGAACGACCTGGTCGATGGCGTGTCGATCATGCGTGCCGGCCGCCTCGACAAGGTCGAATATTTTCACGTCGAACTCGACAGTCACGACGTGATCATCGCCGAGGGCGCGCCGTCGGAGAGCTTCGTCGACGACGACAGCCGCGGCATGTTTCAGAACGCGCACGAATTCCAGCGCCTCTACCCCGATGCTCAGGCGTGCCCGGCGCAATATTGCGTGCCGCGCTGCCGCGACGGCTATGAGGTCGAGGCGGTGCGGCGGCGCATCGCGTTGCGTGCCGGGCGGCGAACGAAGCGCAGCGCCCAGGGGATCGGCCAGCTGCGCGGCTATGTCGATCTCGTCAGCCCGCACCATATCGAGGGCTGGGCCCAAAACCTCGATCATCCTGAAGCGCCGGTGCTTCTGGATATCTTTGCTGCCGGGCAGCTCATCGGCCGCGCCCTGGCGAACTGCTACCGGGAAGATTTGGAAAAAGCCGGCCTCGGCAGCGGCCGTCACGGTTTTGCGTTCACGCTGCCACTGGGCTCTGCATTTGCGCCCGCAGCTCTGGAGATACGCCGCTCGCTTGATGGCGCAGCGCTTAATTTCTCGGCGTCATGCGCAACATCGATGGCGACCCAGGAAGGCCGCGCGGCATAGCGGACTGGTCTCTCCAAAAGACCGCAATCGGCGGCGAGGACGGGTTCGGCGCGTCGCTTAGTTGGTGTTGCCGTTGCCGGTATTGTTCTCGTTGCCGGTGTTGCCGCCATTGCCGTTCCCGAACAGCTTCTTCCAGAACGGCACTTCTTCACCGGCGCCGGGTGCCGCATCGGCGGCTGCCGCCGGCCGCGGCCGCGGCATTGGGATGACGCTGTCGGCCATCGCCAGAACATGGGGCCGCGGATGCGGCAGCGGGACGGGGCCGGTGAGCGGCTCGCCCGGAGGGATTGGTTCGGCTTCCGCGTTGATCGAACCGGGCTGCGGATCGGCGGCAACAACCGGCGTGGCGCTAGGCGCCGGCTCGGTCGGCGCCGGCATCGCAATGTTGTCGGCCGTGACCGGAGCGGGTGTTTCCGGCGGCGCCGGCGAATCGAGGACCTTTGGCGCCAAAGCTGGTGCCGGTGCCGGTGCCGGTGCAGGGGCAAGCTTGTCGCCTTTATCGGCGAAGGCCGGCGCGGGCGGCGGGGGAGAAGGCGCGCTCGGCGCCGCGGGCGCCATTGCCGAAGCTGTTGCAAGCGGCACCGCGGCTTGCGGCGACGTGTCGTTGGTTGCCGTCGCGGCGGGCGTGGCAGCGGCGGGCGGCGTTTGGGCTGGCGCGTCGGCGTTGTCGGCCGGCGTGATCAGGTTCGTCGCGGCGAGCGTGCGGAAGGTCGGCAGCTTGGGCGGCGCCACATAGACGCGCATGAACGCGGTGATGGTCCACAACACCACCGGAACGGCGACGACCACCGCCACCACAACGATCATCCGCGCCAGCAGCGGCGCGTAGCGCCGCACGTGATCCTCGTCCTTCCGCATGACACCCCGCCTCGCTGCCGGCATCACCGGCGGCAACGGTTTAGCTGCCGCTCTTTTTCAGCTTTTCCGCTATCCCCGCTGCAAAGTAGGTCAGCACGCCATCGGCGCCCGCGCGCTTGAAAGCGATCAGGCTCTCCATGATGGCCTTGTTCCCATCGAGCCAGCCATTCGCCACGGCGGCCATGATCATCGCATATTCACCCGACACTTGGTAGGCGAATGTCGGCACCGCAAAGGTCGCCTTCACCCGTTGCAGTACGTCGAGATAGGGCATGCCGGGCTTGACCATGACCATGTCGGCGCCCTCGGCGAGATCGAGTTCGACCTCGCGCAGCGCCTCGTCGCTGTTCGGCGGATCCATCTGGTAGGTGCGCTTGTCGCCGATCAGCGTCGCGCTTGAGCCGACGGCGTCGCGGAACGGCCCATAGAAGGCGGACGCATATTTTGCCGCATAAGCCATGATCTGAACGTCGACGAAGCCGGCCGCATCGAGCCCGCTGCGGATAGCGCCGACGCGGCCATCCATCATGTCGGACGGCGCGATGATGTCGCAGCCGGCGTCGGCTTCGACCAGCGCCTGCCGGACGAGGACGGCGACGGTTTCGTCGTTGAGGATGATGCCGTCGCGCAGCAGCCCGTCATGGCCGTGACTGGTATAGGGATCGAGCGCGACGTCGCAAAGAATACCGATCTCCGGAACTTCCCGCTTGATGGCGCGGATGGCGCGGCAGACCAGATTGTCCGGATTGTGCGCTTCGCTGCCGTCATCGTCGCGGCGCTGCGGATCGGTATAGGGAAACAGAGCAAGGCAGGGGATCGTCAGCTTCGCCGCGCGCTCCGCCGCGCGCACGGCCTCGTCGATGGAGAGCCGCTCGACGCCGGGCATCGATTCGACCGGCGCGCGGACTTTGCTGCCGTCGACCAGGAACAGGGGCCAGATCAGGTCGTCGGTCGTCAGCACGGTCTCGCGGACCATGCGCCGCGCCCATTCGGCGCGGCGGTTGCGGCGCGGGCGAATGGCGAGATCAAGGCGGTCGGCAGGCGCTTCGGCCGCGACGGGCGCGAGGCGGCGTTCGAGCGGTCGGCCGAATTTGGTCGCCATGAGCGCTCTCCGATCTGGCAGGTCGCTCTTTTTACCCGTTCCAGACGAGTCCCGCCACTGCCGGGCGGGTGGGCGAGCGTTGACGCCCCGGCGGCCCGCCTCTATCGCTCCTGGCGGCTTCGCCTTGGGGGCTCAAGCCAACTGGAACCGGGATGAGCGATCAATCGCAGCGGCGGCCGACGCGGCCGAGCGACATGCTGGAGCCGGTGCGCGCGGGCAAGGGCCCGAGCGCCGCCGGGTCGTGGACCGAATTTCTCGTCATGTTCCTGCGCGTGATGGCCGCGGTCTCGTTAGTCAAGGGCCTCTATCACTGGGCGCAAGTCTGCGGCATCGGCGCATCTCCCGAGGACGGCTTCGAGGCGCATAGTGTGGCTTGGCAGTCGGCGACGGTGTTTTTCGCCGTGCTCGACCTGGTCGCCGCCGTGGGGCTGTGGCTCGCGGCGGCGTGGGGCGCGGTGGTATGGCTCACATCGGTGGTGTCGATGGCGGTGGTCGAGGTGGTGTTTCCGCAAGTCTATGGCGGCAGCATCATCGTCGTGCTGCTCGAAGCGGCGCTGCTGGCCGTCTATTTGTGGCTCGCCATTGTTTCCGCGCGGGAGCGGCCGGCATGAAGACGAAATTTCCGGGGTCGAAGGGTTGGGCGGCAAAGGTCTTCGGACTTGCCGCGCTGGCGGCGGTGATTGCCGCGCCGGCGCGCGCGGACGATGTCGCCGACTTCTATAGCGGCAAGACCCTCACCATCGAGGTGGGCTACGGCCCGGGCGGCGGCTACGACATCACCACCCGGCTGTTCGCACAGTATTTCGGCGACCACATTCCCGGCAAGCCGACTGTGATCGTGCAGAACGTGCCGGGCGGCGGCGGCCTCAAGGTCGCCAACGCGATCTACAACACGGTGTCGAAGGACGGGTTGACGCTCGGCGTGTTCACCGCCGACGTGGCGCTGGAATCGCTTTACGGCGACAAGCAGGCGCTGTTCGCGGCCGACAAGTTCGCCTGGATCGGCAGTATGGATACCGACGTGCTGTCGTGCGGCGTCTGGAAGGGCGCCGGCGTCGGCATCAAGACCTTGCCTGACCTGATCGCGGCGAAGAAGACAGTGAGCTTCGGCTCGACCGGGCCGGGCACCGATCCGTCGCTCTATCCGACGTTTTTCAAGAACGCGCTCGGCGCGCCGGTGAAAGTGGTGAGCGGCTATAATGGGACGCGCGAGATCATGCTGGCCATGGAACGCGGCGAGATGGACGGCACCTGCGGCCTGTTCGAATCCTCGGTGCGCGGCTCCTACATGCAGCAGTTCAAGTCCGGCGATCTCAACATCTTCGTGCAGATCGCGTTCGGAGAGAAATCGCCGCTGTTTCCCAACGCGACGCCGATCATGGATGTCATCAAAACCGACGAGATGCGCAAGGTCGCCCAGCTCGTGTTCGGTCCGTCGCTGATCACGCGGCCGCTCGCCGCACCCCCTGGTACACCGTCCGAGCGCGTTGCGGCGTTACGCACGGCGCTGATCGAGACCGCGAAGGACCCCCGTACCATCGAAGCCGGCAAGCCGATGCAGATCACACTGCAAGCCAAATCAGGCGAGGAGGTCACGCGCCGGTTCGGAGAGTTTCTGGCGACGCCGCCGGATTTGGTGAAGAAGGCTTACGCTTACACG
>Ga0335079_10009087_pt1 | contig 11321 bp, 3 predicted proteins | sample Lox_Sample_33_FD_206719 | JGI IMG/M metagenome (GOLD analysis project Ga0335079, IMG submission 206719) | Soil microbial communities from Loxahatchee National Wildlife Refuge, Florida, United States - Lox_Sample_3.3 | ecosystem: Environmental > Terrestrial > Soil > Wetlands | place: USA: Florida... | reverse complement strand
GGCCCCAATGGCACCGAAGTCTACCAGCCGCCGGGCACGTCTCCCGCCTGGCGCGCCATCCACGACGACAAAGGCCACATGGTGGTGGCCATCAACTTCAACACCGACGTCGGCGACGCCTGGGAACGCCGACTCGCCGGATTACCCCGAAGCCATGACCACCCTGGCCTACCGGTACGGCATTAACTACCTGGTCTACGCCATGACCCACTGAGCTCCCCAGGGGTGCTTGACTGTTTTGGGGATTTCCTGGAAGAGCATGCGCCGCAAACCGGGGTCTGACCCCTCTGTCCCAAGGCGCATATACTCTCTTTCAGCAAGTTATCGCTTATCGCCGCGTGAACAGAGCGGTCTGAACTCGGTTTGCCCCGTCTGGATGGGCCGCGTTCCCCAATTCGGTTTAGCACCCACTCCCCAGTGGCCCATCCCAGCAAAGGATAAGATAGTTCTGTGCTTCACCGATTCGTTCTACACAATGATCAGATTCAGTTGGCTTCCGACCTCTCGCTGGCTCTTGGGCAGGTTGGCCTCCTCGCCGGTTGGGGCGTGTTCTCCACGCTCCGTGTCTCGGACGGCGTCTTGTTCGCCTGGGATCGCCACTGGGCGCGCATCACGCGCGATGCCAAGGCATTCCATGTCCCTCTGCCCGAAGACAGCGAGAAGGTGCGCCGCAAGCTGGTCGAGCTGGTGGAAGCCAACCAGGTGCCGAATTGCACGCTGCGCCTGGTGATTGTCCGCAACGGCGGCGGCCTTTGGGCCGGGCCTTCGAACGGCCGGCCGAGCGACGTGATCGCGCTCACTGCGGATTCCAAAGAGTGGGGCGATAGCGTCCGGCTCTCGTACGTGCGCCAGGCGCGCCACGCCGCCTGCGAGTTCGCCGGCACCAAAATCACGTCCTGGGCCATGAACCTCACGTGGCTGGAACGCGCCCAGCAGCGCGGGTTCGACGAAGTGATCCTGCTCAATGAGCGCGGCGAGGTTGCCGAATGTACCTCGGCGAACATCTTCATCGCCAACGGCAGCGAGGTATGGACCCCGCCGCTCAGCTCGGGATGCCTGCCCGGGATCACTCGCCAGGTCATCCTCGAGGAGATCCGCGTGCCCGGAATCCGCGTGATCGAAAAGACCGTGATGCCCGGCAACCTCGAGAATGCCGACGAGATCTTCATTACCTCCACCACGCGCAGCCTGCTGCCGGTCAGACAGATCGAAGACAAGCCCGTCGGGCGCAACGACCGCGCACGCAAGGCGCTGTCTGAGGCGTTCGCTGCCTGCGTGCGAACGTACGTTCTCGCTCACAAGGAAGTGGTCGCCTGACCAGCCGGTTGCCTGGTTCAATTCAACACACTAGAATGGAAACCCTAAGGTACAAAGCAGCACAGCAGTACAACGCTCATTCCCGTGAAGCTCGCCCTCATTCTAGCGTTGGCGCTGGCGCCACCCTTGGTGGCTCAGGTCACGATTACCAGCGGCACTCCGCTGCCGGCGGGCGTGGCGACGGTGCCCTATTCCTTTCCCTTCGCAGCGAGCGGCGGTACGGGTCCGTACACCTGGCAGGTAAGCGGGCCTCCTCCGCCTGTCGGCTTGAACCTCTCGTCCGATGGAACTCTCTCGGGTACGGTGAGCGTGTCGACGGTATCCACCTTCACGGTCAAAGTCACCGATAGCTCGTCGCCTCCGCTCTCGGCCACCAGGGACTTCTCGCTAACCATCGCGCCCGACATCGGCACCACGGCCCTTCAGTCGTGGACCGTGAACCGGCCATACCCGAATACCTCACTCACCGTGACGGGACTTGCGGGTACCGCCTCCTGGTCCGCGTCCGGCCTGCCAGCCGGCATGTCCATCAGTCCGGCGGGCGTGCTCGGCGGGACGCCCTTGGTCTCCGGCAGCGTCACCCCCATGTTCTCCGTGACCGACTCGGGAAGCGGCGCGACGGGCTCGGCGACCATTCCGCTGACCATCAATGCGCCCCCCACCATCACCGATTCGAGCCCCTTGCCTTCGGGCGTTGTGGCCGACCTCTACAACTACCAGTTCGGATCGGTCTCGGTCTTTCCGGTCTCCGGCGGAACGCCCCCGTACACCTGGTCCACTCCGAACACGCTCCCGCCGCTGCTCACCCTGAGCTCGTCCGGCCTGCTCAGCGGCACGCCCACCCAGCCGGGGCTGTTCTCGTTTGCCATCCAGGTGCTGGACAACGCGGGAGCCGCCAGCTCCCGGACGTTCGGAATCGTCATCGGGACCAAGCCGGTGCAGGTCACCAAGCTGAACAACCCACCCACGAGCACGGTGGGCGTTCCGTATCCGCCGCCGCCTCCCGCTGCGCAGCCGCCGTACTTTCAAGCCACACACGGCACCGGCGCCTACGCGTGGACGGCCTCGGGCCTGCCCCCGGGACTTGGGATCACCCCCCCGGCGAGCGGCGCCAGGGTCGGGATCTCAGGCACGCCGACCGCTTTCGGCACCTTCCCGGCGAGCGTCACCGCGACCGACCCCTTGAACGAGAGCGACACGGCAGCTTTCACCTTGATCATCAACCCTGCTCCGGCGATCAACACCAGTCCGCTGCCGGCGTGTACAGCCGGCCAATTGTGCAGCCGCACCCTCAGCGTGACCGGAGGGACTCCGGGGTTCGTCTGGACGTTAGTCGGCGGCGCCGTGCCGGCAGGCATGTCATTCAGCAGCACGGGCGTCATCAGCGGCACGCCGACTACCGCGGGGACCGCCACCTTCACGGTGAAAGCCACCGACAGCGTGACGGCTAGCGACACCCAGCCCTTGTCCCTCACGGTCAACCCCGCCATCGTGATCTCGCCGGCCACTCTGCCGCCCACCACGTCCGGCATCGCCTACTCGCAGACCCTGACGGTTACGGGTGGAACCGGCGCGATCTCCCTGACGGTATCCGGGTTGCCTAATTGGCTGAGCTTCACCGGCACGGTCTTGAGCGGCACCGCTCCCGTGGTCACGGTGCCGACCCCGTATCCGTTCTCCGTGAAGGCGACGGATGCCAACAGTGCGTCCACGACCAATGCGTACACCTTGGTCGTGAATCCTCTGCCCTCCATCACGACGGCAACGCCGCTGCCGCCGTGGACCGTCAACCAGCCGTACTCGCAGACCATCGCCGCGAGCGGCGGCACGGGAACGCTCGTCTTCAGCGACAACGGGACCCTGCCGAGTGGGCTCGCCATCAGCAGCGCCGGAGTCGTGAGCGGCACGCCGGCGGCCACCGGGACCTTCTCGTCCATCACGCTCAAGGTGACCGACGCGGTGGGAGCCATAGGCACGAAGACATTCTCGCTGACCATCAATCCGCCGCCCTCCGTGACAACCACGACGCTGCCGGCGACCACCTCCGGTGTTGCCTACAGCCAGGCGCTCACGGCTTCGGGCGGCACCGCGCCGCTCACGTGGCAACCCCCGGCGCCGCTGCCGTGGCTGGCGCTCTCCGCCTCGGGCACGCTCGCCGGCACCGCGCCGGTGGTCACTACTCCCACCACGTCTCCGGCGTTCTCCGTCACGGTGAAGGACGCAGCGGGAGCGGTCAGCGCGCCTCAGGCCCTCTCGGTGACCGTCAATCCGGCAGTGCAGATTACGACTACCAGCCCCCTGCCTCCCACCACCAGCGGCGCCGCCTATTCGCAGCAGTTCACGGCAACCGGAGGGACCGGCACGATTACATTTGCGAGTCCAGACCTGCCCACATGGCTCGTGCCGCTCTCGGCCGCGGGCGCCATGAGCGGCATCGCACCGGTGGTCACCGTTCCGACTCCGTACCATTTCACCGTGGTTGCGTCCGACAGCGTGCTTTCGAAGGCCAGCGTGCTGTTCACCCTGACCGTGAACCCGGCGCCCGCGATTACCACGGCCTCGCCTCTGCCTTCGTGGACCGTCGGCCAGCCATATTCGCAGACAATCATCGCCACCGGCGGCACGGGGACGCTGGTGTTCAGCGACAACGGCACGCTGACGAACGGCCTGACCATCAGCCCCGCGGGATTGCTGAGCGGCACTCCGGCCGCCGCCGGCACGATGACCTTCGCCCTGAAGGTGACCGACAGCCTCGGCATTTCCACCGCTAGGCCGTTCACGCTGACCATCAATCCGCTGCCGGTGGTGACCACCACATCGCTTCCGCCGGCGGCCTCGGGCGCGAGCTACAGTCAGACCTTGGCGGAAACTGGCGGAACACCGTCGTTCACCTGGCAATCCTCGGGCCTGCCCGGCTGGCTGACGCTGTCCGCCGCCGGCGTGCTCACGGGCACCGCGCCGGTGGTCACTACTCCCACCACGTCTCCGGCGTTCTCCGTCACGGTGAAGGACGCGGCGGGAGCGGTCAGCGCGCCGCAGAGCCTCACGATTACCGTGAACCCGGGGTTGCAAATCACCACCCCGAGCCCGCTGCCGCCGACGGAGTCGGGCCTGAGTTATTCCCAGAAATTGACCGTCGTCGGCGCCGTGGGATCCATTGCCTGGTCGAGCACGACTCTGCCGCAGTGGCTCAGCTTGTCCACCGCGGGAGTACTCACCGGAACAGCGCCCGTGGTGACCGCCGCAACTCCGGTCAGCTTCACCGTAACCGTGACGGACAGCGTGCTGGGTCCCGTGAGCAAGCCCCTCAGCCTCACCGTGTATCCGCCGGTGACGATTGCCACGGCGTCGCCGCTGCCCCAGTGGACGGTAGGCCGTCCGTATGCGCAGACCATCACCGCCACCGGCGGACTCGGCCCTTACTCCTTTGCGGACGCCGGCAGTACACTGCCGCAGTGGCTCAGCATCGCCGGCGGCGGCGCGCTCACCGGTACTCCGCCGGCCAGCGGCCTTGTCCCTCCGTTCTCCATCAAAGTCACCGACAGCCTCGGGGGCACCTACACCAAACCATTTTCGCTGACCATCAATCCCATTCCATCGGTCACCACGACGTCGCTGCCCGCTACTACCTCGGGCAGGCCGTACAGCCAGGTGCTGACCGCGACCGGCGGCACTCCCGGGCTGACGTTTGCGCTGCAGAATCCGCCGTCGTGGCTTACCCTCAGTGGAGCGACCCTCACAGGGACTGCGCCCCTGGTGGCCTCCTCGACGCCATTCACCTTCACGGCGACCGTCACCGACAGCACGGGAGCGGTCAGCCTGCCGCAGAGCCTGACGGTGATGGTGAACCCGCCGGTGCAGATCACCACCGCGAATCCGCTGCCGGCTGCCAGCTCGAACACCTTCTACTCGGTGACCTTTACGGTTTTCGGCGGCACGGGCACGATTAACTGGGGCTATTCCAGCCTTCCCTCGTGGCTGACGCCGAGCGGCCCGACGGTGAGCGGAACCGCGCCGGTGGTCACTCTGCCGACGCCCTTCAGTTTCGGCGTGACGGCCACCGACAGTGTCGGATCTTCGAACCCGCGCACCTTCACCGTGACGGTATACCCGGGCGTGGTGATCACGAACAACACGTCGCTCGGCCCATGGACGGCAACGCGTTTCTTCTCGGTCACCCTCACCGCCGCGGGAGGCACGGGGCCTTACACGTTCAGGGACGCCGGCACAACGCTGCCATCGTGGCTGCCTCTGACCGGAAACGTGCTCAGCGGTACTCCGCCTGCAGCCGGCACGTTCCAGTTCACGATCATCGCCACGGACTCGCAAGGAGTACAAAGCCCGGCCACGACGTTCACGCTGGCCATCAACCCGGTCCCATCGGTGACCACCACATCCCTGCCGCAGACGACTTCGGGGGCGACGTATTCACAGGTCCTGTCGGCGACAGGCGGCACTCCGCCGCTGAACTGGAGCGGCACGGAGCTTCCTGGCTGGCTGGCCTTGAGCGGGCCCACTCTGACCGGCACCGCGCCCCTGGTGTCATCGCCCACGCCGTACCCGTTCACCGTTACGGTGACGGACACGCCGGGCGCAAGCAGCCTGCCGCAAGCGCTGTCGGTGACGGTGAACCCGCCGGTGACCATTACCACCGAGCCGCCGCTGCCGCAGGCCATCGTGGGGACCCCGTACAGCGTCACCTTCACGGCGACGGGCGGAACGGGAACCCTCGGCTGGACAATATCGGGCCTGCCCGGGTGGCTGAGTCTGACGGGAAGCACGGTCGGCGGCACTCCGCCCGCCGGCTCCGCCGGGACTGCGGTGCCCATTACGGTCCGAGCCACCGATTCGGTGGGGATTTTCGATTCGCGAGGATACCTGATCAACGTGGTTGCGGGAGGCCCGGCGATCAGCGGGAATCTGCCAGCTTGGACCGTGAATCGCCCATATTCTGGAGGCTTCACGGCGACGGGTGGAACATCGCCGTATTCGAACTGGTCGATCACGAGCGGCTCGCTCCCCGGAGGACTCACGTTGGACCCGGCCTCCGGCGCGGTCACAGGCACCCCGACGAGCGTGGGGACGGCATCTTTCACGGTGTCCGTCAAAGACAGCACCGGGCAGCTTGGTTCGGCTCCCTTCAGCCTGACGATCAACCCGGCACCGGTGATTCCGTCACAGACTCTCCCGGCCGCTGCACCCGGCGTGCCGTACTCGCAGCCGGTGAGCGAAACCGGCGGCACCCCGCCATTCCACTGGAGCGCAACCGGACTGGACAATACGGGACTGGCCTTGAACGCTGCGGGGACGCTGACCGGCGCGCCTACCGTGACGCCGCCGGCCACGATCGGTTTCACCGCGAGCCTTCTGGATGCGGCGGGCGCCCCGGCATCGGGCGCTGTGTCGCTGGCGGTCGGCCCCGGCGTCACCATCACCACTGCCGCGCTCCCGCCAACCACGTCGACGGCGCACTTCGCAGCGACCTTGGCGGCAGCGGGCGGCACGGGCACCGTCACGTTTTCGTCGAACAACCTGCCGGTGTGGCTGTCGCTCAGCCCGGCGGGAGGGCTTGCCGGCACTGCCCCGATCGTGCCTGTGCCGGCGGACTTCATTTTCTCCGCGACTGCGAAGGATACCTTGGGGATCGCAGCAACCAAGGTCTTCACCATTAAGGTGAACCCAGTGCCGCAGGTGCTCACAACCGCCCTGCCGGCGGGGACGACGGGAGCTCCGTATTGGTTCCCGCTTTCCGGCATCTGGGGCACGGGCGGGCTGACATGGTCGGCCTCGGGGCTGCCGGGTTGGGCCAGCCTGAATAGCGCGACCGGCGTGATCTCGGGGACGCCGACGGCAGCAGCAACATCCACGGTGTCGGCCACGGCGACCGATAGCTTGGGGATCGCTTCGCCCGCGGTGTCCCTGTCATTGGTAATCAACGCGCCGGGTGGAACTCCGGTGATCACGACACTGTGCCCGTTCCCAACCACTACAGCGGGTCTGTCGGTCAGTCAGACGGCTACCGCAATGGGCGGATTCCCGCCATATTCATGGTCGGCCAGGGGCCTGCCGACATGGCTTGTGTTGAGCGCAGGTGGGACCTTGTCGGGGACCGCGGCTGCAGGAACTACGGCATTCACGCTTCAGGCGACCGATTCGCATAACCAGACTGCCTCCACGGGCTGCGGGATCGCGGTGAATCCGGTGCCCGCGGTCATTTCGACGAGCTTGGCGCCGGGCACGGCCGGAACGCCCTACGTCCAGAGCTTGAGCGCGGCGGGCGGAACCGGAACGTTGACCTGGTCGGCGCCCGTATTGCCGGACTGGCTGTCGCTGGAGCCCCTGACGGGAATCCTCAGGGGCACGCCGGCAGTCGCCGGCACCTATGCACTGACCGTGCTGGTGACGGATTCGCTGGGCGCTGCATCGCCCGCGGTTTCCTTCGCGATTTCGGTGACCGGTCCGGGCGGTGTGCCCGTAATCACGGCGTGCCCGCTGCCCTCTGGTTCGGTGGGATCCTCGGCCGGGTTCCTGTTGACGGCGGCGCTCGGACTGCCGCCCTACCAGTGGTCGGTGTCGGGACTGCCGGGTGGGCTAACCGCGAACACGGTCGGCGTAGTCAGCGGCACTCCGTCGGCGGCCGGAGCATTCAGTGTGAGCATGCTGGTGACCGACTCGGCGAATTTCACCGCGAGCGTATCCTGCACGATGAACGTCTTCCCGAGCTTGACCATCACCACCACCAGCCTGCCGGGGGGAACGGTGAGCGCTCCGTACGCGCAACCGCTTGCGGCTGCCGGCGGCGTGGGTGCGCTGCGGTGGTCGGGGTCGGGCATCCCGGCCTGGCTGGGCCTGGATCCGGTCACGGGAATCTTGAGCGGCACTCCGCCGGCGGCGGGCTCCTATCCGTTCTCGGTGCAGGTGAGCGATTCGCAAGGCAGCGCAGCGTCGTCGAGCCTCAGCATCGCCGTGACGACGGGAGGCGTTTTCGGCATCAGCACCGTCTGCCCGCTCCCGGATATCACGGAGAGCCTCCTGCTGGCGGCGACCTTTACCGCCACCGGAGGAACTCCTGCATACTCCTGGTCGGCGTCGGGACTTCCGCCCGGCATCTCGTTCAGCCCCTCGGGCGCCCTGAGCGGCGCACCGGCCGCGGGTACGATCAGTTTCACCATGCAGGCCACTGACCAGACGCGGCAAACGGCATCGAAAGCCTGCTCGGTCAAGGTGAATCCTAAGCCGCAGATCACCACGCCGTCGCTGCCCGACGCGGTGGCGGGCACTCCATTCAGCGCGAGTGTGGGCGCGACCGGCGGGACAGGAAAGTTGGCGTGGACCGGCGGCTTGCCTTACTGGCTGTCGATCGATCCGGCAAGCGGATCGCTGAGCGGAACGCCGCCTTCGTCCGGAGGAGCGGGCGCGTTCGTGCGCGTGGCGGACACCCTGGGAGTATCCGACGCGAAGACTTATTCGTTCAACATCGCGGCGCCGGGGACATCGGGCGGAACACCGGGCGGAACCTCCCCGATACCGGCCCTGACGTCGGCATGCCCGCTGCCGGGGGCTACCGCGGGCGTGGCCTATTCGCAGCCACAGGCGGCGGCGGGCGGCACTCCTCCGTATCAATACTTTGTTTCGGGACTGCCGCCGGGAATGACTTATACGAGCAGCGGAAGCATCACCGGAACTGCACAGGCCGGCGGAACGGCGGAGGTCGTGGTGCAGGTGATCGACTCGAAGGGCAACTCCTCGGTCGCCACGTGCAGCCTCGCAATCGCGCCTCCGCTGCCGCTGCAAGTCTCGGGCACCACTCCGGACGGAAAAGTCGGCCAGGGTTATTCGGGCGGGTTCACGGCGACGGGCGGTGTCCCGCCGTTCACTTGGTCGGTGACCGGCGGCTCGCTGCCGCCCGGCGTGACTCTCGCCCCCACAACCGGGATGCTGGGCGGTACGCCTGCGGCAGCGGGTACCTATACGTTCCAGGTGACGTTGACCGATCTGAATCAATCGAGCGCCAACGTGCAGGGCACGATCAACATCGCGCCTACGCTGGTAATCAGCACGCCGGCGGCGCTGCCCGACGCGGTCGGCGGCATGTCCTACCGGCAGGCTCTCACGGTCACAAACGCGGTGGGAGCGGTCACGTGGTCCGTGGCGGCGGGCGCCCTGCCGAACGGGTTGAGCCTGGATTCCGCGTCCGGGGTGATTGCCGGGGCCGCCACGCAGGCAGGCGCATTCCAGTTCACGGTGCAGGCGGCGGATACCTCGGGGCAAACGGCACAACAGAAGTTCACGCTGAACGTGACGCTTTCCACGCTGCCGCAGTTGACCATCAGCGGGCTCACAAGCCCGGCGACTCCCAACCAGCAGGTCACAGCAGCAGTGGCCCTATCGGCAGGCTATCCGCTGGACATCGTGGGGCAACTCAACCTGACCATGACTGCGGACCCGTCGATCGGCGTGGTCGACCCGGCGGTGCAGTTTGCCTCCGGCGGCGGCTCGGTCTCCTTCCGGATCCCGGCGAATTCCACGCAGGCCACGTTTGCGCAGACACCCGCGTTCCAGACCGGCACGGTGGCGGGCACATTGAAGCTCGACGTGGCGCTGCAAGCGGGCGGCGTGAATGCCGCGCTGCCATCGAGTGCAGCGGTCACGGCGCAGATTCCGAAGCTCGCGCCGGTGATCGTGGGCACTCCCTCTGTCACGCGCAACTCGGGCGGCATTCAGGTGACGATTATTGGATTTGCGACTTCGCGGGAGATCACCTCGGCGACGTTCCATTTCGGCGGCACGAACGTACAGAACGCGGACGTGACGGTTCCGTTGACCAGCCTCCTTGGCGGGTGGTACAGCGATCCTCAGTCCGTGGCCTACGGGAGCACGTTCAAGCTGGTGCAGCAGTTCACGGTGCAAGGCGCCGCCACGCAGGTGACGAGCGTGACCATCACGCTGACAAACAGTGTGGGTAGCTCGACCGCGGTCACCGTCTCGTTTTAGCGGACCGGACGCGCGCGCAGGCTAGAAGGGCCACCCCGCAACCGACGAGCAGCAGGCTGGCAGGCTCCGGCCCAGCGACATCGCTATTTCCGGTTCCGAAGAGCTGAAAGGCGAGAGTGCTCGCGCCGCTCGTAGCCCAGAAAATACCTGGTTGGTCCGGTCCTCCGACACTATCCGCGATGTCCAGGAAATAGCTTTGCGGAGAAGGCGACGGGTTGATATTCAGGCTGGGGATGGTGAAATCGTTTTGGTATTCTTCGACTGGAACTCCGCCTACTGTGACCGGCTGAATCAAGGTTTGCGTGAGGGTAAAGGTTCCGGAACCGAGAAGCGCTCCGTGCGATCCTCCGTTGTCGGCAAAGATGTGCCAGGCAAAAGTTCCACCGTGGTAGACACCGTCTGACTGGAATGTCCAGAAGATAGCCGAGGTGAGAACCGTGTTGGAAACCAGGTTGAAGAGCCCCTCGCCGGTGATGCCGGTCAAATCCGGACAGCCGCCAAAACAATTGGCGATACCGTCGGAGACAGGCGGCTGGCCGTTGTCATAGACCATGCCCGCGCGGGCGGTAAATGAGCAACAGAGTAGAATGGCGAGCCCGAAGATTGTACGACCGCGCATGGCTGGATTCCTCTAAAGGAGGTTACCAGATTTTCGGCCGATTGGAAGCAGGAGTTCTGCCAACAGGTTATAGTACAGACGGAAAAAAAGAAATGGTTCCAAGTGATCCGATTCCCAATCCTGCCCACCGCCGACATGCTCGGCTCTGAGCACCGTAGTCGAAAGTGCCGGGCGCTTCGCCTCTCAGCTCCCCGATCCCCGTTTTTCCCGGAAACCGGATTAACACCTTAAGACTCGCCGCTTGCTTCCTTCCAACCAGAACCTGACGCTCGTAACGGCCTTTCGCTCACCCGCAACGGCTGCACCCTCTCAGGTGCCTCCTTTCCGGGGTCAATGCTCCCGGCCTCCTACTTCGCGTCCCTCCCAGACCCTTCCACCGCCCGTTCGGCCC
>Ga0335079_10009085_pt1 | contig 11323 bp, 12 predicted proteins | sample Lox_Sample_33_FD_206719 | JGI IMG/M metagenome (GOLD analysis project Ga0335079, IMG submission 206719) | Soil microbial communities from Loxahatchee National Wildlife Refuge, Florida, United States - Lox_Sample_3.3 | ecosystem: Environmental > Terrestrial > Soil > Wetlands | place: USA... | reverse complement strand
ATCACAATCTGCTCAGGAGAATTAATGTTTGCCGGCTCGCAGACCTGGTGTTGTGCAGCCTCCTCGCAAACGGCCGCAACCGCATCGAGATTCATGCCAAGAATTGCCGCCATGGCTCCGGTGCCAACCGGGACCGCTTCCTGCATGTACTTGCCGCGATTGCGCACCGTGCGCACGGCATCGGCAAATGAAATTGTTCCCGAGGCAACGTGAGCGGAATATTCGCCAAGGCTGTGTCCGGCCACAAATGAAGGTTTAATTCCCTTTTCATCGAGCACGCGCCAGGCCGCGACAGAAACGGTCAGAATCGCCGGCTGCGTATTCTCGGTCAGGCGCAGTTGATCCTCTGGGCCTTCAAAGCAGAGTTGCGAAAGGCCCTTCCCGAGCGCGTCGTCGGCTTCTGCAAACGTCTCGCGCGCGACCGGAAACTTTTCGGCAAGTTCCTTGCCCATGCCGACCGCTTGCGAACCTTGCCCGGGGAATAGGAATGCTATTGTGGAATTGCTCATACGCGATTCTTATTGAAATCGACAACCTGAAGATTGCATCACCGTGCAACAGCGGCCCTTCATGGCCGCGTAAGGGAAAGCTTGACGAACGTGGCGCTGAAGCGCCGCTCTTCCATTACACTGCCATACGCTGAGTCCGTCTCCCGCTCAAAATTATTCTAAATTCACAACGTCGAATCCGCCTCTACGGTCTCCGGCAAATGCGTTGCTGCGAGTTCCTTTTCGATGTTCGCGGTGATCTCCCGCTCCACGAACTCCGATGCAACACGAACGGCGTTCTTGATCGCATTCGCATTCGAAGATCCGTGCGTGATGAAACAAGCGCCTTTTACGCCCAATAGTGGCGCGCCGCCGTATTCCGTATGGTCGAGGCGTTTTTTGAAATCTGAGAACGCGCTGCGGGAAAGCAGAAATCCCACCTGGCGCGTGATGGTGGCGGCAAGAGTTTCCTTCAATGTGGCGCGGACAAGATTCACCACCCCTTCGGAGCTTTTTAACGCGACGTTTCCTACAAACCCGTCGGCAACGATTACGTCGACTTTGCCGTTGTAAATATCGCGCCCTTCAACATTGCCAACGAAATTGATCGGCAGTTGTTTCAGCAGCGTGTAGCTCTCGCGGGTGAGTTCGTTGCCCTTACCTTCTTCTTCGCCGATGGAAAGCAAACCTACCCGCGGACGAGCGGTTCCGAACATGCTGCGGAAGTATATATCGCCCATCATGGCGAATTGTTCGAGGTTGTGCGGCTTGCAGTCCACGTTGGCGCCGACGTCGAGAAGGGTCGAGACGGTTCCAGTTGCAGTGGGAATAATCGCGACCAAAGCCGGCCGATCGACACCGGGCAGTCCGCCAAGCACCATCTTGGCGGTCGCCATTGCAGCGCCGGTATTGCCTGCAGTGATGAACGCCGCGGCCTTGCCTTCGCGCACCAAGCGAAGTCCCACGCGCATGGAAGAATCGCGCTTGGCGCGCACGGCCTGCACCGCTTTATCTTCCATGGAGATGACTTCGCTGGCGTGGATGATGGAAATCGGAAGGCCGATCGCGAAAGGATGGCGGTTCATCTCGGCCCGCAGGGTTTCCTCGGGGCCGACCAAAGCGACTGGAATAGCAAAGCGCCGCGCCGCCTGGATTGCGCCTTCGACCTCAGGCTTGGGGGCGCGGTCCGAACCCATTGCGTCTAAAGCAATGACGCGCGACATGCTGTTTTAGCTGGATTCCTCTACTTCCAGAACTTCGCGACCCTTATAGTATCCACATTTGGGGCAGGCGCGATGCGGTAATTTGCGCTCGTGACAATTGGGGCATTCAGAAAGTGAACGTGCAGTCAGGGCATCGTGTGCGCGCCGGGTTGCGGTGCGCCGTTTCGAATGCCGCCGTTTTGGATTTGGCATGGGTGTCCTTTCACAATCAGCTATCAGCCGTCAGCCCTCAGCTAAACCAGACCAGACTTGACTGAAAGCTGAGAGCTGATGGCTGAGAGCTCTCAATGTTCCAACTTCTCTCTAATCTCTCTTAGCGCCGCCCAGCGTGGATCTTCGAGCGGCTCGGCGCAACTGCACTGCTCGATATTCAAATTCTTGCCGCAATGCGGGCACAGCCCCTTGCACTCTTCTTTGCAAATCGCGCGTAGCGGCAAGGCCAGCAAAATCTGCTCGCGGAGAACGTCTTCGAGCAGCAAACCTTCACCTCGATAATATCCGACCTCGGCTTCCGCCGCTGTTACCGAAAGCTCTTCACGGCCGGCATCCGCGCCTTGTGGCCTGTACAGGAGGTCAAACTTCTTGATGACTTCGCGTTCTACCGGTTCGAGGCAGCGCGCACAGGCGAGCTCAACCTGTGTTTCAAGACCACCCGCAATTCGGATGTCATTGATCAGTTCGTGCTTGCCATGGTGCTCGCGCACGAGCTGCGCCCTGCCGGCTGCATGTAACATCCCGTGCTGGCGAATCTCCGGGCCAAGGTCGATTACCCCCGGCCCAATCCGCTCGTCGAAATCGACAGGATGGGCCTCCAACTCGCGAATTTCAATGAGCATGGGAACCTCCGCGCCCCCTCCAAGTACCGCGCAGGCCGCGGAAGCACATAAGGCGTGTAACTGACCAAGGGAGCTAGACTTAAGGATAAAAGCCACAGTGCGGAAGTGTCAAGAAACGACGGCGGCATAGTCTTCAATAGGAGCGGATTCCGCCATGTAAGCAACTCGTCTCCTCGCGGTGAGTTATGCTCACATTACTCACACAAAATGCCTCAGATTCAGGAAATCCAAACCACGCGAGTCACAAAAAGCCGCGACGTCGTCGCGCAACTCGATTTGTCTTTCGTTCAAAACCCTAATCTCTGGGCTTATGCCCTGCTCGCCTTGGGTTTTTTGGTTCGCGTCTGGCATGCGAGCGGCACTTTCCTGAATTCCGATGAGGTTATGCACTTCTCGGCGGCGAACCGAGTTACATGGCTCGAGACATACAAGGCCAGCCTGACGATTTCGCATCCGCCGTTACTGATCTTTATTGAGCACATTTGGCGGCACCTCGGAACCTCCGACCTGATCCTGCGGATGCCCTCGATCCTGGCTGGCATCGCTTTCTGTTGGTTCACATTCCGCTGGGCGCAAATGCTGTTCACAAAGAGCGCGGCCTGGTTGGTCTACTTCTTCGTCCTGTTTCTGCCTTCGTCGATTGAGCTCTCGACCGAGATTCGCCAATACGCGCTGTTCCTCGCATTCGCCATGGGTTCGGCGTATCTGCTGGAACGCGCGTTAGAGGAAAACTGCGCCACTGCGATGCTGCTTTCCGGCGTCTCACTGTGGTTCGCCATCGGGTCGCATTTTTCCGCCTTCCTGTTTGCACCGGCGATTGGCATTTACGCGATCTGGCGAATGCTGCGTCAGCCCCCGCCGGCACGCGTGATCAGCACTTGGGTGGCGACTCAGCTCGTCGCTCTCGGCCTATGCGCTTTTCTTTACGTGACGCAGATTCGCGGCCTGAGCAAATATTTCGGCGGGCAAGACGCAACCAGCGGCTGGATGGAAAGCGCATATCTCAGCCATTCGTATTTTGAGCCGGGAAAGGTCAATCCGCTGGCGTTCATCATCGGGCGCACGGTGGGAGTTTTTCAGTACACGTTCCGCCAGCTTGCGGTGGGAGATGTAGCATTTCTCCTTTTCATCGTTGGCCTGGTAATGGTATTTCGCAGCCGGCCGGTTTCAACTCGCGTCACATCACGCCAACTCGGCTGGCTGTTGCTGCTGCCCTTTGCGATCAACTGCGCGGCGGCCATGTTGCGCCGTTATCCTTACGGTGGCACGAGACATTCGTCTTTCTTGCTGCCGTTCGGGATTGCAGCCGTCTGCGTTGCCCTCGACCGAATTTTGAAACATCGGGTCTCGTGGGGACTCGCCGTCGCTCTGGTGGCTTCGATTTTCTGCCACTTCACCACCGCGAAGGAGCTGCCTTATGTTGCGCCGGACGCGCAACGCGCCTCGCATATGCGCGCGGCGATCGATTTCATCCATCAGCTTCCCACCGATGAACCGATCTTCGCAGATGTTCAAACCAATCTGCTTCTCGGCCACTACCTTTGCGAGCAGCAACCGATCTCAGGCGATAGATCTATTCCCGGTTTCGTGGCTTACGAGTGCGAGGGGCATCGCGTGATCGCCAGTACAACGAAATATGTTTTCACCGCCCGCAGTTTCTACGACCAATGGCAGGAGATAGTCGCGAAATTCCACCTACAGCCGGGCACGAAAGTTTGGACGGCGCAAATGGGATGGTATACCTACGTCGCATTTGAACTGTCCAACTTTCCCGAGTTCCATTTGCGCCCGCACTATTTCGGTCCGCAGATTCAAATCTTCGATTTGACGGTCGGTCAAACCATGCCCGACCCTAGTCTTCTGCCAACCACATGAGACTAGTAGAGACGATTGAAGAGATGCGCGATTTCTCGGACTCCGCACGCGCGCGTGGCCGACGCGTCGGACTTGTGCCCACGATGGGCGCTCTCCACGAGGGTCATCTTTCGTTGATGCGCGCCGCGAGAGAGAAGTGCCACGTCGTTGCGGTCTCAATTTTTGTGAACCCGACGCAGTTTGGTCCGGCCGAGGATTTCGCAAAATATCCTCGCAACCTCGAAAGCGATTGCGCGCTACTCGAAAAGGAACGCGTTGACCTGGTGTTCGTGCCTTCGGTGGAAGAGATGTATGGAACCGGCGCAATCACGTGGGTGAGCGTCGAAGGCATGAGCGATAGATTGTGCGGCCGGTCCCGGCCAGGACATTTTCGTGGTGTGACCACAGTTGTGGCCAAGCTCTTCAATATAGTCGAGCCGGAGAGTGCGTTCTTTGGCCAAAAAGATGCAGCGCAGGTAGCGATCATCCGGCGCATGGTGCGCGATCTGAATATTCCCGTTTCGATTGAAGCTTGCCCGATCGTTCGGGAGCCTGATGGATTGGCCTTGAGCTCGCGAAATGCTTATCTGAAGCCTGAAGAGCGCAAGTCGGCTCTAGCGCTCTATCGCTCGTTGCAGAGGACACGCGAGTTGTTCGAGAAAGGCGAGCGCGATTCCGCAAAACTAATCGCCGCCGGTAAGAGAGAATTCGCCAACGAACCTGGAGCGCGACTGGATTATTTTGAGGTGGTCGACCCTGATTCGCTCGCAGCGCTGACCTCAATCTCAGACCGTGCTCTGATTGCGGTCGCTGGTTTTGTCGGCAACACGCGCCTGATCGATAACGTTCTCGTGAATCCGTAACCCCATGCTCATTGTGCTCGCCTCAGCTTCTCCTCGTCGTCAGGAGCTACTCAGAAATGCGGCGCTAGAGTTCGTGGCGAAACCGGCGAATATTCCTGAAATTCCTCTGGAACACGAGGCTGCTCGCGAGTTCGCCGAAAGAATGGCTCGCGAGAAAGCGCGCGCGGTTTGGAATCAGGGATCGGAGCACAAATTAACCACGAAGGACACGAAGTTACGCGAAGGTCCGCAGGAGCAGAAGGATTTGTACGTGATCGGCGCGGATACCGTGGTCGTGGTTCAAGATCAGGTGCTGGGGAAGCCAGAGAACGAAGAGGATGCTGCCCGAATTCTCCGTCTGCTTTCTGGCCGCGAGCATCAGGTCATCACCGGCGTTTGCCTGTTAGGAAACGATTTTGAAGACGTGCGATCGGAAACAACCGCCGTCCAATTCTCCGCGCTTGGCGAATCCGAAATTAACGACTACGTCCGCTCAGGCGAGCCCATGGATAAAGCCGGCGCCTATGCAATTCAAGGAATGGCGTCGAAGTGGATTTCGAAAGTCGAAGGAGACTACTCGAATGTGGTGGGATTGCCGGTTAAGTTATTACTGCAAATGTTGCGCGAGCACGGAGCGATTCGCAGTTAGGCCTTCTTCTCCTGGTCTTTGTTGTCAGGAGTCGCGCCATCTTTCATGGCCGACTTAAAGTTGCGAATGCCTTCGCCCAGCCCTTTGCCTAGCCCAGCCAGCTTGCTGGGTCCGAAGATGAGGAGAGCAATCCCAAAGATCAGAAGCAGGTGCAGCGGTTGAAATAAGCCCTCCATAAATCCTCCTGTGGCGGAACACGTCCTGTGGAAATTCTAGGCCACTCGCCTGTTTCAGTCAAAGAGAACGGGTCAAATTCGTGTAATCAGGCCGGATAGCAGGGCAGCTCTTCGCGGCAGCTCGGAAATGACCACCGATTCGTGCTCGGCGTGGGCACCCTCGCCAATGCCGCCGAGCCCGTCGAGCGTCGGAATGCCCAATGCCGCCGTGAAGTTTCCGTCCGATCCTCCCCCGACAGCCGCTTCTGCTAACTCCCACCCAAGTTCCTTTGCAAGCGCTTTAGCTTTGCCGTACAGATCGGCAACTCCCTTGGTCCGCTCCATCGGGGGCCGATTCATGCCCCCGGAAATTTTGATCCGGCAATTCCGGTTGAACGGCTTCAGCGAGCGCAGCTTATGGTCAATGTTCAGCGCATCGCCCATTCGAGAGACACGCACATCGATAATGGCGTGCGCCTCCGCAGGAACTACGTTCGAACGTGTCCCGCCATTTACTTTTCCAACGTTAACTGTAATTCCGCGCTTCAGATCGACGAGCTTTGAGATTTCGCAAATTTGTTTCGCCAGCTCGACGATCGCGCTCTGCCCTTTTTCGAAATCCAAACCGGCGTGCGCGGCTTTGCCAGTCACCTGCAGTTGGTATTCACAGACTCCCTTCCGTGCGGTCTTCACGGCCAATCCTTGGGCAGGCTCGAGAACCAGTACCACTGCTGATTTTGTTGCCAGATTCTCCGTGATCGCACGTGAAGATTTGCTGCCAACTTCTTCGTCGGAGACAAGCAGCACCGTCACCGGCCGTGGCAACTTCCCGTCATTCCACTTCAACAGGGCTTCGATCGCATGAATCGCCAGCGCAATTCCCGACTTCATATCGAGGACGCCGGGTCCCCAGAGTCGTCCTTTCGCAACCCGGCACGGCATTTTGGAAATGGTTCCGATCGGATAAACCGTATCCATGTGGCCAAGCAAAAGCACGGGTTTCTGCTTTGCGCCAGCCGGCTTGAAGTCGATCTGCAAGTGATTGCCAAAGTTCTCCGCGATGTGCACGCGAACTCGCCCACCCAGTTCTGCGAACCTCGATGCCACTACCGTCCCCAGCCGGTCTACTGCCTGCTTCACATCGCTCGGCGATTCAATCTCGACAAGCTGGCGGATGGTTTCAACGATTCTTGACTGTTGTTTCTGAAAATGGCGGAGTTGGTCGGGGAGACTCGGGACGCTCATTCGTGATTGCCGTTATCGATGTGCCGACAAGAAGGTCCAATAAAGTATAATCTTCGCTCCCGGCCTAACATGACCGACTCGCCTCAAACTCTGACTGAAGCTCCAGCAGCCGAGCACAGCAAGCTGGATATTCACGATATTCTGCGCATACTGCCGCATCGCTATCCGTTTCTGCTTATTGATCGCGTGGTCGATCTGGTGCGCATGCAGCGGATTGTCGCCATCAAGAACGTCACCATCAACGAACCATTTTTCGCCGGACATTTTCCCAACATGCCGATCATGCCGGGCGTTCTGATTGTTGAAGCTGTGGCGCAGGCAGGCGGCGCGCTGCTGCTCACGGAAATTCAAGACCGCGAACACAAGCTGATGGTTTTTACCGGGATTGAAAAGGCCCGCTTTCGGCGCCCAGTCGTTCCCGGCGATCAGTTGCGCATCGAAGTCGATGTGAAGGCCTGGCGTGGCGATGCGGTCCGCATGCAGGGCAACGCATTTGTGGAAGACAAAAAGGTCGCCGAAGCCATTGTCACTTGCCGCCTTATTGATCGCGACCGCGGACGGAGCAATCAGTCTGAATCCGACGACAACCCGCCCGCGGAATGAGCCGAGCGCAAGCCATTGCGATGAGCCTTCACCCCACGGCGATTATCGATCCACTCGCCAAAGTTCACCCCAGCTGCAAAATCGGTCCGTATTGCACGGTCGGAGCAAACGTTGAGTTAGGCGAGAGCTGCGAACTGATTTCGCACGTCTGCGTCGAAGGACCGTCAAAAATCGGCAGCGGTAATCGCTTTTTTCCGTTTTCATCGATCGGGCTCGCGCCACAAGATTTGAGCTACAAAGGCGAGCCCACACGACTCGAAATCGGCGACAACAATGTCATTCGCGAATTCGTAACCATCAACCGCGGGACGGTAAAGGGTGGAGGCCTAACCCGAATTGGCAATCATGCGCTCATTATGGCGTACTCTCACGTCGCTCACGATTGCGTAATTGGCGACCATGTGATTTTGGCAAACGCCGCCACGCTGGGAGGCCATGTCATCGTGGAAGATTGGGCCACAGTCGGGGCGCTTTGCCCGGTGCATCATTTCGTTCGCATCGGGGCGCATGCATTTATCGGAGGCGGAACGACGATCACGCGCGACGTTCTCCCATTTTCGAAAACTGCCGCCGAGCGCGGCACGCACGCTTACGGATTGAACGCCGTCGGACTCGAACGACACGGCTTCAGTAAAGAGCGCATTCGCAAGATTCACCACGCATATAAAGTTCTTCTGGCTTCGAAGCTGAACACCTCGCAAGCGCTGGAAAAGCTGAGGTCGGAGCCGGAGCGTGGGGAGGATGTTGAGATGCTGATCACGTTTGTGGAAGCGAGTGAGCGGGGGGTGATTAAGTAGCGGAACTTTTCCATCGTTCATGAAGCGGGCCGCTCGTTTGTCCTACCCATCATCGGATCACTTAGTTTTGCCGACGAAACATTGTCATTCCGAGGCGCCGCGCTAGCGCAGCAACGAGGAATCTGCTTGTCGCCGAGGGAACAGCAGATTCCTCACCGTCTCGCAAGCGAGAAGGTTCGGAATGACAGATCATATAAATGCTCATGAGCGCTATGCCCAAACTCGGTCTCATCGCTGGCAACGGACGCTTCCCTTTCCTCGTGCTCGATGCAGCTCGCGCCCAGGGCTACGAGGTCGTTGTTGCTGCGATCAAAGAAGAAACGTTCCCCGAGATCGAATCACGTGGCGCAGCATCGGTTCAGTGGCTTTCGCTAGGAGAACTCTCAAAGCTGATTGAAACTTTTCAGCGCGAAGGCATCACGCGAGCAGTCATGGCTGGGCAAGTCAAGCATAAGCAAATTTTTTCCAGCATCCGCCCGGACTGGCGTCTGGCGAAGCTGCTACTCTCGCTCACGACGCGCAACACCGATTCGCTTCTCGGAGCCGTCGCTAAAGTTCTGGCCGATGAAGGCATCGTTTTAGAAAACTCGACAGCGCTTCTTGAGCCTCTCCTGGCGAAGGCCGGCGTCCTCACCAAACGCGCACCTACTCCGCAAGAACTCAGGAACATCGAGTATGGGCGTTCCGTCGCGCGCGGCCTTGCGCAATACGACATCGGCCAGACGGTTGTTGTCGCCGAGAACGCGTGTGTCGCGGTTGAAGCCATGGAAGGTACCGATGAAACGATTCAGCGCGCCGGGCACATTATGGCGCAGGCGTCCGCGGGCGAGGGTGCCCGCGCCACACTCGACCGCAGCCTGACGGTGGTAAAAATCGCGAAACCGAACCAGGACATGCGTTTCGATGTTCCCGTAATTGGAGTGAAGACGATAGAAGTCATGCAAAAAGCCGGCGCGACATGTCTCGCAATTGACGCTGGCAGATGTTTGCTCATCGACGGTGATGCAGTGATTCAGGCGGCTGATAGTGCCGCAATCGCAATTAAGGCTGAGCAGGAATAACTGCAACTTCAAATCAGCCACGGATCTTCAGGGATTAACGCGGATTCATTCTTTTTTGGGTTCATCCGTGCTGATCCGCGTAAATCCGTGGCTAAGGCTCTCTTTTTTGGGGCCGGAGAAACTTATGACCGAAGTCGAATTCATTGTTGATCAGCTCAAGCGCGCCTTCGACGGCGAAGCCTGGCATGGGCCTGCGCTGATGGAAATTCTCGATGGGGTCGATGCGCACACTGCCGCCGCGCATCCGATTTCTGCCGGCCACAGCATCTGGGAACTGGTGTTGCACATTGCGGCATGGGGAAGAGTCGTCGCGAAACGCATCCAGGGTCAGACCTTAACTCTCTCTGACGACGAAAATTTCGGGCACGTGAGTCGGCCGACTGAAGCCGCTTGGCGCGAAGCCGTGCAAACTCTGAGGACGAACCACGATGATTTGATCAAGCTGGCCGCCAGATTGAAAGATTCAGATCTAAACAATCGCGTGCCCGGCAAAGACTACGACATTCGATTCATGCTGACCGGCGCGGTGCAGCACGCCGCATACCATGGCGGACAGATCGCACTGCTGAAGCGGGCAAGGGCGTAGTGGTTTGTTTCTCTCAGCGTGCTCGGCGCTGATTTTTTTTGACTTCATCTACAATCTAGAATCTGCAATCAAAAACTCCCATTCCCGTCGCCGTTATTGGCGTGGGCGCCTTCGGACGCAACCACGCCCGCGTCTATCACCAGCTCGCTCAGGAATCCGGTGATGTCCGCCTTGTCGGCGTTGTTGACGAGAATCTTGCACGCGCCGAAGCCGTGGCGAAAGAGTTTGGCTGCAAGGCATTCGGCTCCATTCATCAGCTCATCAACACGCGCACGGAGGTTCAAGCCGCCTCGATTGCCGTCCCGACCACTCATCATCTCGCCACGGCGAGGGAACTCATGCTTGCCGGCATTGACGTGCTCATCGAAAAGCCGCTGGCTTCATCGCTCGCCGAAGCCGATGAGCTAATCGAGCTTTCCACGAATTTAAAGCGGATCGCGCAAGTCGGACATCTCGAGCGCTTCAATCCCGCTGTGCGCGCAACCCTTCCACTCATCACGCGGCCGATGTTTTTCGAAGTTCATCGCCTGAGCGTCTTTACCCCGCGCTCGCTCGACGTCGATGTCGTCCTCGATCTGATGATTCACGACCTCGATGCCGTGCTCGCATTCGTGAATTCGCCGATCAAAGAAATTCGCGCCGCCGGTTTGCCGATCCTCTCCAACAAAGTCGATATCGCCAACGCGCGCATTGAGTTTGCCTCTGGCTGCATTGCCAACTTCACCGCCAGCCGGGTCTCCACCGAGCGCGTGCGCAAGCTGCGGTTCTTTCAGCCGCGGCAATATATTTCAATCGATTACAGCCGCCAGGACGTGCTGGTCTTCACTGTAGGGTCAGATGAAGGTACGCCCTCGGCGAATCCGGAAATCAAAATCTCAAAGCCTGAAATCACGCCCGAAGAACCGCTTCACGCCGAAATCCGTTCGTTTCTGAATTCCGTCCGCACCCGGCAAAAACCCATTGTGCCACTTGAAGATGGCCGAC
>Ga0335079_10009083_pt1 | contig 11325 bp, 13 predicted proteins | sample Lox_Sample_33_FD_206719 | JGI IMG/M metagenome (GOLD analysis project Ga0335079, IMG submission 206719) | Soil microbial communities from Loxahatchee National Wildlife Refuge, Florida, United States - Lox_Sample_3.3 | ecosystem: Environmental > Terrestrial > Soil > Wetlands | place: USA... | reverse complement strand
CTCACCGTCGACACCAGTTGGTGGACCCGTTACCGCAGCCCCAGCGGGAATCCGGACTTCGGAGACAAATTCCCACAGGCCATTCCGAGCCTTGCCGTTGGCCAGCATCCTGCGATTCCGCGAACCGACGACGATGTGAACAATTCGAAGTTCCTGACGGCGATCGCGTTTACTGCCGGCTTTCATTTCGCGTTCATCGAGCAGGGCGGCAGCAGTTTGTATCCGAGTCTCGCCCAGCGCGTGCAGAACGTGGAAGTCCTGCGCATCCTCCTGAGCATTGGACCGGTCGAGACCTCTCACTTCCAGACGTGGCACGACAAAGCGGGCAACGCGACTCCGTTGAACGTCGTTGATCCGGTCACCGGCGTAAAAGTCAGCTTCCGGAACCTGGCCACACCCGCGGTGGGTCAAAGCCTTGAAGCGAATCTCATCATGCCGGAGCCAACGGCGTTCCTGAAGCGGAACCTGCCGGTGTGCTCCGTTATTCGTCCGACGAACACGGTTGGCGCAGCCATGGGTGCGGTGAAGGGCCTGACAGACGATGGACTGTTTATTGGTCAATCGGCTGAGTTCATCAGTTTCATGACTGATCTGGCCACGCAGGCTGACGCAGCGACGCGCGGCTTCTGACGGGGGAAGGTTGCCGTGCATAGGCGAAGGCGCCGTGCCTCAAACCAGGGCCACGGCGCCTTCCCGGCGCAGTTCGCAAAAGTAGCTTTCGATCAAGGAGAACCCAAGTGTTCGAAGGATTGTTTCAACCTACGCATCTGTTAGTGATCTTCGGAATCGCTTTGCTGGTCCTCGGGCCCAAGAAATTGCCAGAGCTCGGTAAGGGGATCGGCGAAAGCATCCGCGGTTTTAAAGCGGCTATGGCGGCGAAAGATGAAGACCGAGAATCAAAGCCACAGGAAGTCGGCGCGAAAGCCGACAACTGACCTCTAGCCCCTGGTCCCTAGCCCCTGCTCTGCTACACTCGCATTCGTCATGCTGACGCATCTCGAATGCACGCGCTGTGGAGAGCATTATCCCGCCGATCGTCCTCAGTCCGTATGTCCAAAGGACGCGGGAGTGCTCTACGCGCGGTATGATCTCGCTTCCATCAAGCGCACGTTTGCCTCGGCGCGCCTGGCTCTCCGCGCGCCGACCATGTGGCGTTACGACGCGATCCTTCCCGAAGCGAATCCCGTCTCCCTCGGCGAAGGATTCACTCCGATGCTCCCCAGCCGCGAATTTCCCAATGTCTACATCAAAGATGAGGGACTTAATCCCACCGGATCGTTCAAGGCTCGTGGTCTTTCCGCATGCGTCACCATGGCCCGCCACTTCGGCCTAAAGAAACTCGCGATTCCGTCTGCGGGCAACGCTGCCAGCGCGCTTGCTGCTTACGCTGCTACTGCTGGTCTTGAAGCTCATATCTTCATGCCGAAAGATGTCCCCGCCGCCAATCGGATCGAATGCGACTACTACGGCGCCAACGTCACGCTAGTCGACGGACTCATCAGCGACTGCGGGAAGAAAGTTGCCGAGCTGAAAGAATCCGAATCGTGGACGAAGGACGGATGGTTCGACGTATCGACGACCAAAGAGCCCTACCGCGTCGAAGGCAAAAAGACGATGGGCTACGAGGTCGCCGAACAACTCGGATGGCGAATGCCGCAAGGCATCATCTATCCCACCGGCGGAGGCGTCGGCCTGCTCGGGATGTGGAAAGCGTTCGACGAAATGGAAGCCTTGGGCTGGATCGGATCGGAACGCCCGAAGATGATCGTCGTGCAGGCGGCTGGTTGCGCGCCAGTCGTGAAAGCCTGGGAAGAAGGGAAGTCATCTGCCGAAATGTGGCCGAACGCCGCGACGTTAGCCTCCGGCCTGCGCGTGCCCAAGCCGTACGGCGACTACCTGATTCTCGACATCCTGAAAAAGAGCAAAGGCACCGCGGTCAGCGCGACCGATGAAGAAATCGTCGAAGCCACGCGCCACTGGGCGAAGCTCGAAGGGATCTTTGCCGCTCCCGAAGGTGCCGCTTGCCTGGTGGCCTACCGAAAACTCCGCGCCAATGGATTTTTCAAGCCGGAAGACACGGTGGTCCTGTTCAACACGGGCAGCGGATTGAAGTATCTGGACGTGTTGGATAGCAGCAAGTCCCGTGGAGCGTCGGAGGCCCTCGTCCGGGGGGCAGCACCACAGAAGCCAAAAGCCCGGCAAATCGGCGGGATTATCGGCCCTTACTAAATATCTGAGAGCTTGCCATGAGTGAAACCTTCGAAGTGCGCTTGACTCTAACGCGCGACACACCCAACTCGATGAACTTCTTGGATACTTACGCGGGTCTAAACAGGATTTGGTACAAATTCGAATCCGATCCCTCGGGGAACATAACGCTTTCAGCCAACACAGACGGTTTCGAACACCTCGCCCGTTACTTCTTGAAGATGGCGCGATCCGGAAAACATCCGGGATACCATGCCCATCACTCGCTTGAATACGGCGGTGGTCCGGTCGACGAACCCGAACTGACAATCATGCTCGCGAGTGCTCCCGACGGTTTTTTCGGTCCCCTCCCATGACCGACCGCCTCTACTATCACGACTCCTTCCTTTATCGCTTCGACGCGACCGTGCGCTCAGTGATCGAGACTCCGCGCCCAGCGCTGATTCTCGACCGCACAGCCTTTTACCCGACCAGCGGCGGCCAGGTTTTTGACACCGGCTCGATCACTGCTGGCGACGCGACGCTCAAGGTCACAGAAGTGGCCGATGCCGAAGACGGGCGAGTCGTCCACTACCTGGAAGCTCTTCCAAGAGATCTCAAGCCCGGAACGCGCATCCACGGCGAGATCGACGCCACGGGTCGCCGCGACCACATGCAGCAGCACTCCGGGCAACACGTTCTCTCCGCTGCATTCGTTCGCTTGTTCAATATGCCGACCGTCTCCTTCCACATGGGCGACGATTACTGCTCCATCGATCTCGACACTCCCATGCTCACGAAAGACCAAGTTGAACAATCTGAGCGCCTCGCCAACGAAAGCATCCTCGAGAATCGCCCTGTCGACATCCGCTTCGTGACCCGCGATGAAGCAATGAAACTTGGCCTGCGGAAAGTTCCCGTTGCCGACCGCGACGAACTCCGCATCATCGACATTCGCGACTGGGATCTCTCCGCCTGCGGCGGCACGCACGTTAACCAGACCGGCCAGATCGGCTGCGTCTTACTCCGCAAGGTGGAGCGAGTCCGCCAGGGATGGCGCGTCGAATTCATTGCCGGACAGCGCGCGGTCGCGACGGCCCGCCGCGACTTCTCCACGCTGACCGAAGCTGCCGGCCTTTTCTCCGCGCACATCTACGACGTTCCGGCACAGATTCGAAAATCGCTTGAGGAAATCCGCTCCCTCCGCAAACAGCGCGAGCAATCGCTCGAAGAACTGGCAGCCGCGCAAGCCGCCGCGATACTCGCCGAGACTTCCGACACGAACGGACGCAAGGTCGTAGTCCGCAGCTTCGTCGATCGCGATATGAACTACCTGAAGCTGTTGGCGCAGAAACTGACTCGGCTGGCTCCCAACGTCGCAGGCTTGCTGGCAGCGACGTCGCCACAGGCGTCGTTGGTCTTCGCTCAATCCGCCGGCCAAACCCACGACATGGGAGCGTTGATGAAAGAAACCATGTCAAAACTCGGCGGACGTGGCGGCGGCAGCAAAGACATGGCGCAGGGAGGCTTGCCTAATGCCAACGGAGTCGAAGCGGAATTGGCGAGCATCGCGGCACGGCTGAAAGGATAAACGCAACCGCTTTCATGCAATCTTCAGACGGACGCACTCTAATGCTGCCGTTGGTGGCCCTACCCTGAATGAGGGCGGCAGCCCCGAAACCATGTCGCCCTCGTTCCCATGCGCGATGTCTGCCGGCATGCACGCGTGTGAGCGCAATCACATTCGTGCTCGCGCCCGGTGCTACAATCGCCTGTGTTTCACTCCTGATCGATAAGGAGGTTCCCGTGTACCGAGCACTGGTTCTTCCAGCGTTTCTCCTGCTCGCTATTCCAGTCTGTACGCAGCAATCCCAGCCCAACGCCAGTGCATCGAAGCCGCCTTCCTACGAAGGCATTCCCGTCACGGCGGCCAAAGCGGAGAACCCGGTGAAGTCATCGCCGGAATCTCTGGCCCGAGCCAAGAAGTGGTGGACGCTTGACTGTGCGATGTGTCACGGCAAAGATGGTGACGGCAAAGGCGAGACGGCGAAAGACATGAAGCTCACCATGGCCGACTTCACCAATCCAGATACTCTGAAGAGCCGCACCGACGGCGAGATCTTCTACATCATCAAGAACGGCCACAACGACATGCCCGCCGAAGGCGAGCGCGTCAAGACCGAGGAGACCTGGGACCTGGTGAACTATGTTCGCGCGTTTGCTAAGAAAGGCGCCGACGCAAAGACGCAATAGCTGCGGCCTAACCGGCCCTACGATACCTGCGGCTCGACTCGCCGTCTTCATCTCCGGCAGGCAGCAGGCCAACCACTCCGCGCAGATTCTCCCACGCAGCTTGATTAAGGGAAGGCTCCGCGCTGACCAATTCGCGGATCATCTCCCACGCAACCATATTCAGCGCGCCTTCGGGCGGCGTTCCCATGGCGAGCGACACCGCGCATTGCGGGCAGAAGCAAATGCGGTTCGCCGCAGATTTCTGCCGCGGCCTCACGCCAACCGTTTGGGCGAACATATACACCGCCACAGACTTATCCCCTGACTCAATTTCGCGCCGGCAACGCAGACAACGGATGGGTTGCACGAGTGGCCTTTCTTGCTGCTGTTGATCTCGGAGTAGTGCCTACCATCGTCCAGGCCTGCAATGCGACACAAGTGAGAAGGAAGATTCCCAGGAATAGAAAATTGTGGAAATCAGCTTGGGTTCTCCGTAGCCGATGTCCTTTTGGATGCCCGGGTCCTCCTCAGCCGCGTCGCCTAAGTGGTTGAATTTAAGCGGGATGGTTGAAATCAACCACTCGGATTCCCGCAACTTTTTGGGGTCTGAGAGGTTCCAATACATAGGAATTGGAAAGGCTCCTGAGGTCGAGCGAGAGGGGTTAAAAAGACTTCGGAGGCGGAGGTGAGTATGCGGTACATGAAATATTTGGCGATTCTGGCGGTGCTGATGGTGCCGATGGCATATTCGCAGGCACAGGTGGGCGTAGGAGTAGAGGTTGGACCGGGGGTTGGAGTCGCTCCGGTTTGCGCGTATGGATATTACGGATATGCTCCGTACGCTTGCGCGCCCTACGGCTACTATGGTCCGGACTGGTTTGTAGGCGGCGTGTTTGTCGGCGCCGGCCCGTGGTTCCATGGCCCGGGATGGTTGGGCCGCTGGGGCTGGGCGAACGGATGGTATGGCCGCCCGTGGTACGGACATCCGGGATGGGGCCGCGCGTGGTATGGTGGCCGCGGGTGGTACGGTGGACATCCGGGATGGGGTCATGCAGGTGGATACGCTCGCGGGTATGTTGGTGGCGGATTCCATGGCGGCAACCACGCTCCCGTAGCGCACGGTGGGTTCCATGGCGGCGGTGGGTTTCACGGTGGAGGTGGATTCCATGGCGGAGGTCGCCGGTAAACAGCCTGCGTAGCTGAAGATCTGGAACGGCTGGCAGCATCGAGCTGCTAGCCGTTTTTCTTTTGCCCTTCGCTTCACCCGCCGCCGGAATTCTTGCTAGAATGACCGGTCCGTTCAACCGCCGCGGTAGTAAAATAACTCTCAGAGACTCTCAGGAGACTGACACCTTTATGGCCTATGTGATTGCTGAGCCGTGCATCGGCACAAAAGACACCGCTTGCGTGGATGCGTGTCCGGTGGACTGCATTCATCCCAAGAAGGATGAGCCCAACCACGCGACAGAAGAGTTGCTTTACATCGATCCGGTCGAGTGTATTGACTGCGGTGCGTGCGTTCCAGTGTGCCCAGTGTCCGCGATTTTCGCCCTCGATGATCTGCCGGAGAAGTGGGCTGCCTTCACCGAGCGCAATGCGAAGTACTACGGCCGTTAATCTTTCGCTCTCGGCTTCTAGGTGAATCAGAAGCGCGCGTCCTTGCATGGGCGCGCGCTTTCGTGTTTTTCGCGCGCATGGCGAAGGCTATCGCTTCTTAGCATTTCCAAGGATCTCCGCGTCAATGCCGGTGTGCGCTTTCAACGCATCGAGAATGCGGATGTAGTTGTGTTTGTCCATGCGGAGGACAAATGTGTGCGGCCGCTCCTGGTCGTGATAGTTGATCTCGAGCCAGTGACTGCGTGACTTCGTGAACATCATCACCACACCCACTCCGATCGGCGCGGTGGCAATCGTTGCCTCGTTCACGCGGTGCTTCTTGGTGAACTCGTAGGAACACCGGTCAATATAACCGTACGGGATGCCAACGGCGCTACCTTTCGCCGGCTGAACTTGCACGGTCTTTTGCGCGTCGTCGAAAGTCAGGACGGCCTTGATTAGCCTGCCCTTGGGATCAGGCATTTGCACACGTCGAAACGAGTTATCGTCAGCACGGGACAGACACGTGACTACGATGCTGAAGAGGAGGAGAGATACAATTCGCTGCACAGTTCTGAAGAGTATAGCGAAAGCTGGAGAGTCCGCGCTGATCAGTGGGACCCCGTCAGACTATTTCGATTTCAGCGGTGCGCCAGCCCGTAGGCCACGGCTCCGACGGACGCGCTGATGTTCACATAGGATGTCGCGCGCTCGAGTCTGTGATGTCCGGTCTTATGAAAAATGTAGCTCAGAGTCATGACTCCGCCCGTTTCGAGGGCAAAGTTGGCCGCTAGACCGGGTGTGCTACCTGCAAAGACTCGGGCCACGGGATTGAGTTCGCGGCCACCATTGGAAAGATTGGCGCGGGTGACGAAAAAGTCTGCCGTTGCCCATCCGGCGGAGACTGCGAACAGGGTGCTATTCTCGCGATCCCAGAAGCGATGGCTTTCCATGGTGGACCGTGGTTTCGGTGCCTCAACCGCGTGGATGGCGAACATCGAACCGAGAATCGGTTGGCGCGCTGCCGGCATGACCGATGCGTCTGGCGCGGCTGGCAATTCAGAAGAACGATCTGCCGCTGCCATGAAAGTCGGTGCCAGAATCATCACCAGAACGGCGACTGCCTGAATCACTCTGCGGTAGGTTGAATTTTTCATCAGTGACCTTGGTATCGACCCCCATTGGCCTTCTGGACTTGTACTTTCGCATTCCGCCTCGTCTCTATGTAAGGGCCCAATCGTGCCAGTGACTATTGATTACTTGGGTCACCGTGCTTCGCCGTAAGTCCTTTGTTCCTGTTGGAGGACCCCGGGTTTTTCAGGTGCTTTCGAAGATGCCTTCTATGGGATCGACCCAGCCAAACTTCAGCTAGAATCCACGCCAGGTCGCGGATCAAGATTTCTCAATTGCGCTATCAGGAGGCGAACGTGAAGAAACGAAGGAAGGTCGTCGTCTATATCTCCACCAGCGCGGACGGATACATCGCACGCCCGGATGGCGATGTCGACTGGCTCTCTCGCCCACGCCCCAAAGGCAACTACGGAATCGGCGCGTTCTTCCAATCGATCGATACGATCTTGTGGGGGCGCAAGACCTACACCAAAGGAATCGAAATGGGGATGAAGGACTCAGGGATGGGTCCAGGAGTGAAGAACTACGTCTTCTCGCGCAATTCTCAGATCGAATTACCGGCCGGATTCGAACTGGTAAAGGAGCCCATTCCGTCGTTCATGCGCCGGTTGCGGGCTCAGCCGGGAAAGAACATCTGGATGATGGGTGGCGGGGAAATCATCGGCGCGTTTCTCGACGAGGGGGAGGTCGACGAGTTCAGCATTCACGTTATCCCCGTTTTCATCGGCGAAGGTATTCCGTTGATTCAACCGCGGCATCGTTTGATTCCGCTGAAATTGCTCTCGACGAAAAAGTATCCCGACGGAGTCGTGCATCTTCTCTACAGCGTCACTCCGAAGGACCTGTGGAATCAGAAACCGCCCGCTGTCCGTTTGCCGAAGGCCTCGGCGACGTCCACTAGCTGAGCACCGATACCGGCGGCTGACGTCCGCTTTCCGTTCTACTAGAATCAAGCCTTCACCCGCGAATCCCTCCATGGCCCTGCGAGAGTCGGAAGCGATCGTGTTGCGCACCTACCCCATGCGCGAGGCCGACCTGCTGGTGACATTCTTCACCCGTATCGAGGGCAAAGTGCGGGGCGTAGCGCGCTCGGCCAAAAAATCCAAACGCAGGTTCGGCGGCGCGTTGGAGCCGCTCACGTATGTGCGCGCTTTCTATGATGTTCGGGAGCGGCAGGAGCTGGCGCGCCTCGATGCCTGCGAAGTCCTCGAATCTCCGCTGGCTTCAGAAGTGAGCTATCCCCGCGCGGTTGCCCTCGGACACATCGCCGAATTGCTCGACGAGTTGCTGCCCGATCATGAGGCGAACGACGCCATCTTCCGCCTGACGTTGTCGGTGCTGCACGTTCTCACGGGATCGGATGTCTGGATGCCGATCACATATTTCGATCTCTGGCTCACTCGTCTGGTTGGATTCCTGCCCGAGTTGACCGAGTGCGTCGTCTGCGGACGGAGTCTGAACGGCAGCCGCGCCTGGTTTCACGCACTCGCCGACGGCTTGATGTGCGCCGATGATAAGCGCCTCGCGTCGTCTGAACTTACGGCCGAATCGCGTGCTATGGCAGGCCAGATGTTCCGCGCTCCGGTGGAGAGCTTTGCTGAGGAGGCATGGCCGAAGTCGCAAGGCGCTGACCTGCGCAAGTTCCTGATTCAGATCCTGCAGCGGCATTTGGAGAAGAAACTGGTCACGGCTGGGATGCTGGAGAAGGCAGACTTCTAGTTTGCGGTGGTGCAGTTTGAGCCTTGCCTCTACCTGTCGGCGTCATCCCGAGCGGAGCCGTTTTTCAGGCGGAGAGAGGTATCTCGCGCGGAGTGCGACGATGCTACACGCGAGATTCCTCCGCCCGCTGGTAAGAGCGCGGGCGTTCGGAATGACGCCTCGAACTCAAACTGCACCACCACCTTCTAGTTGCGCAAGCTGACGGCAGGCCGCTCCTTCCGTTACAATCATCGATTAATCCTCGTAGGCCGAAATATCCTGTGACTCCAGCCAAACCTAATCCGGTGACGTTCCAGGAGCTTATTCTCCGTCTGCAGACCTTTTGGGCGGCGCGCGGATGTGTGCTCCAACAGCCATACGACGTGGAGGTCGGCGCGGGCACCATGGCGCCAGAAACGTTTCTGCGCGTGCTTGGCCCGAAGCCCTACAAGGTCGCCTATGTGCAGCCATCGCGGCGTCCGGCGGATGGGCGCTACGGAGAAAATCCGAATCGTCTTTTCAAGCACATGCAGTTGCAGGTGATCCTGAAGCCTCCGCCGGAGAATGTGCAGGAGTTGTATTTAGAGTCGCTTGAGGCGATCGGGATTCAACTGCGCGACCACGACATCAAGTTCGAAGAGGACAACTGGGAAGCGCCGACGCTAAGCGCGTGGGGCGTGGGCTGGCAAGTCATGCTCGACGGCCAGGAGATCACACAGTTCACGTACTTCCAGCAATGCGGCGGGGTCGACCTGAATCCGATGTGCGCGGAGTTGACCTATGGTCTCGAGCGCATTGCGCAGTTCCTGCAGGATCTGGATTCGATCTACGACATCGTGTGGGCGCGCGATCCGGATACTGGCGCGGAAGTGAAGTATGGTGACGTGCGACTCGCGGATGAGTTGCAGTTTTCGGTTTACAACTTTGAATCTGCAGACGTGGAGAAGGCCTGGAAGCATTTCGAGCTGTATGAAGCGGAGTGCAAGGGGCTGGTCGAGAAATATGCAGGAATCAGGACCGAGGATTCCCACGTCTCGCAAAGTCGGCGAGACCCTTCGACAGGCTCAGGGCAGGCTGTGGGGCACCCACTTTCAAACGCTGACAAGGTGCGGTTTCCGCTGCTCGCCGCTTACGATCTCTGCCTGAAATGCTCGCATCTCTTTAACATTCTCGATGCGCGCGGCGCGATCTCGGTGACAGAGCGCGTTGGTGTGATCGCACGTGTGCGGGCCCTTGCCGTGGGTATTGCGAAGGCTTGGGTCGATCAGCAGAGTGGCGAGTCGGAAAGTGACACGTCTGATGAGACGGTGCCTGGGTCGCAGAAGAAGTCAAAGCCTAGAAAGGAAACCCTCTCGCCGGTGGGCTAGAGGTTATCGCGTGGACTTTGCACAGGACAGATGTGACGGATATCACATTCATCCTTGCACGATTTTTGAGACACTTGATGGTTTGAAGGCATGCCAGATTTCCTCCTAGAGATTGGGTGCGAAGAAATCCCGGCGCGGATGATTGACGCGGCTTCTCAGGAGCTGCGTGAGCGCGTGGCCGCCCTGCTGGCGCGGGAGCGGCTGGCTGGGGCCGATGTCACCGGCTTTGATACGCCGCGGCGTTTGTCCGTCATGGCGTCTGGAATTGCCGCTGCGCAAGCGGATGTCATTGAGCAGCTTACCGGCCCTTCTGTCGGCGTTGCCTATAAGAATGGTGAGCCTAGTCCCGCGGCTCACGCCTTTGCCAGGAAAGCTGGAGTGAGCGTCGATCAGTTGGAGCGAGTGACCACTCCCAAGGGCGAATACATCGCCGCCAAAGTCACCAAGAAGGGCAGAACTGCTTCCGAGATTCTGGCCGAGGCGCTTCCCAAAGAAATCTCCACCATCTACTGGCCGAAAAATATGTACTGGCGCAAGCCGAGTGAGCGGTTTGTGCGTCCGGTGCGATGGCTCGTGGCCATGCTTGATGGCGACACAATTCCGCTCGAGTTCGATGGCGTTCAGGCAGGGAATCGCACGCGCGGTCATCGCATGCTGAGCGACGGTACGGTTACCATCGCACGCGCTGGATCCTCTTATGTTGAGTCCCTGCGCGCGGCGAAAGTTCTGGGCCGCGCTGAGCGCGAGCAGCAGATTCGCAAGGCCCTCGATGCTGCAGCCCGTATGATCCTGGGCGCGCGCTGGCGTGAAGACAAGCCATTGCTCGACACCGTTGTGAATCTCACGGAATATCCATCCGTATTGCTGGGCGGCTTTGATCCGCAGTTTCTCGTGCTGCCGGAAGAAGTGCTCGTCACGGTCATGCGCGATCACCAGAAGTATTTCGCACTGGAAGATTCCGACCACAAGCTGCTGCCGCACTTTCTCGCGGTGCTCAATACCGACAGCGATCCACAGGGATTCATCAAGCAGGGGAATGAGCGCGTGTTGCGGGCGCGGTTTAACGACGCACGTTTCTTCTGGGAGACCGATCAGAAGAAGTCGCTGCTTGATC
>Ga0335079_10009080_pt1 | contig 11327 bp, 7 predicted proteins | sample Lox_Sample_33_FD_206719 | JGI IMG/M metagenome (GOLD analysis project Ga0335079, IMG submission 206719) | Soil microbial communities from Loxahatchee National Wildlife Refuge, Florida, United States - Lox_Sample_3.3 | ecosystem: Environmental > Terrestrial > Soil > Wetlands | place: USA: Florida... | reverse complement strand
GACCGCGCAATTTGCGCATTATCGCGGCGAGCCGGTCGAAGCCCTGAATCTTATCAGTCATGGTTGTCTCCGGAATAATAAGTTCATCCTTTTCCGCCACGCATATATTCGGCCAGGAACTGCCGCTTGTAGTCGAAGAACCTGCCGTCCTCGATGGCCTGGCGAATTTCCTCCATCATCAGTATATAGAAGCGGACATTGTGGATGCTGGCCAGGATGGCGGAGAGGACCTCATTGGCATTGAAGAGGTGGTGGATGTAGGCGCGGGTGAAATTCCGGCAGGTATAGCAGTCGCAGGACGGGTCGATGGGATAGAAATCCCGCCGGTAGTTCTTGTGGGTGAGCCTGATCCGGCCGCGCCTGGTGAAGAGGGTGGCACTCCGCGCATAGCGGGTGGGTATGACGCAGTCGAACATGTCCATGCCGCGCTCGATGCTCTCCAGGATGTCCTCGGGGAGCCCCACACCCATGAGGTAGCGCGGCTTGTTCTCGGGGAGGTGGGGGGCGGTGAAGCCCACCACCTGTTTCAGAAGCTCCAGTCCTTCGCCGACCGACACCCCGCCGATGGCGTAGCCGGGGAAATCCATGGCCACCAGCTCCCGGGCGCAGGAGGCGCGCAGATCCTCGTAAACGCTTCCCTGGACGATGGCGAAGAGGCTCTGGTCCTTACGAGTCTGGGCCTTCTGGCACTGGGAGGCCCAGCGGATAGTTTTGGCAGTGGATTTGGCGGCGTAGTCCCGGTCGCAGGGATAGGGGATGCATTCATCGAAAGCCATGATGATGTCGGCGCCCAAGGCCTCCTGGATGGCGACGGCCCGGGCCGGGTCGAGAAAGACTTCTTCGCCGGTGATCTCGTGCCTGAAGAACGCCCCTTCCTCGGTGATCCTCTTGTTGGGGAGGGAAAATACCTGGAACCCGCCGGAATCGGTCAGGATCGGCCCATCCCAGGCCATGAACCGGTGCAGCCCACCCGCCTTTTCCACCAGCCCCTCGCCGGGGCGCAGATGAAGATGGTAGGTGTTGGCCAGGATAATGGCCGCGCCGCACTCGCTCACCTGTCGCGGGGTCATCGCCTTCATGGCGGCATGGGTCGCTACCGGCATGAAGACCGGGGTTTCTATCTTTCCGTGCGGAGTCGTAAGGGTCCCGCGCCTGGCGGAGCATTTCCTGTCTTTTTTCAGAAGCCTGAATAGCATAGGGATGTTCTATTAACAGAATGTCGGAGAAAAATCAACGATGTTATCCAGTTTTCATCCGGAAACGGTTCTTTTCCGCCCTGGCTGTGTCAATCTTCGGGCTTGCTTGTGCGGCGTACCCCCTCTCCCTATCCCTCCCCCAGAGGGGGAGGGAATACAGTTCACCCTCTCCCTCATGGGAGAGGGTGGCCAAAGGCCGGGTGAGGGGCCTCCGCGCAACCCCTCGATTTTCTTGCCAGGACAAAAAATCCCTCGTTTCCGAATTGAAAACAAGTATACATCTTTTCTTGTCTGTTGCCGTTTAACTCTGCTATAAAGAAAGCTTGCTTTATTTGCTAACGGTGTTTAGTATACTGTATACAATTCACGGTTTTGCATTCATCATCTCGACTTGGGAAAGAGGTAACGAACATGCAATTAGTCAGGAGCACGGTGGGAAGAAAGGTACTGGTGGCGATTTCCGGCCAGCTGATGGTCCTTTTCGTGATAGTCCACCTTGCTGGAAATTCCTCCATTTTCATTCCGGGCGGCATCAATGCCTATGCCGCGCACCTGCACGCTCTCGCCCCCCTGCTGTGGTCCGCGCGCGTTATCCTTATCGCCGCCGTCGTAATTCATATCTTTTACGGCGTTCAGCTCACCCTGGAAAACCGGAGGGCCAATCACGTCCACTACGCGGTCAAAAGGAGGCTCAAGGCGAACTTCGCCGGCGAGAACATGATCTGGACCGGGCTTCTCATGCTCGCTTTCGTGGCCTGGCATCTCCTCCAGTTCACCTTCAGGGTGACTCCCGATGTGGCGTCACGCCTACCGCAGCTCTCATCCGGGACGGAATTCGACGTCTATGCCATGGTCGTGGGGAGCTTTCAGCACGGTGCCATAGCAGCCGTCTACCTGGGGGCAATGGTCGTCCTTTTTCTCCATCTGTTCCATGGCATCCAGGCATTTTTTCAGACAATGGGATGGGAAGGCGAGCGCTCATTGCCGCTCATAAGCCGCATAGGCAGGCTGGCAGCCTTCGCCTTTCTGCTTGGGTACAGCGCCATCCCGGTTACCATATTGACGCACCTTTTGACCTGATACAGGGGGTTCATAGTGATACTCGACGGAAAGAGTCCGCAAGGGCCGATAGAAACATCCTGGGACAGGCACCGGTTCAACATGAAACTGGTCAATCCCTCCAACAAGCGTAAATATAAGATACTCGTAGTGGGCACCGGCCTGGCCGGAGCGAGTGCCGCCGCAACTATGGGGGAGCTGGGCTACAATGTGGAGGCCTTCTGTTATCAGGATTCGCCACGCCGTGCCCACAGTATCGCGGCCCAGGGAGGGATCAACGCCGCCAAGAATTATCCCAACGATGGGGACAGCATCTACCGCCTCTTCTACGACACCATCAAGGGTGGAGATTTCCGCGCCCGCGAGGCCGATGTCTGGCGCCTTGCCCAGGTTTCGAACCATATAATCGACCAGTGCGTCGCCCAGGGAGTCCCCTTTGCCCGCGACTACGCCGGCTACCTGGAAAACCGCTCCTTCGGCGGCGCCCAGGTGTCGCGTACTTTTTACGCCCGCGGCCAAACGGGCCAGCAGCTCCTGCTTGGCGCCTATTCGGCTCTGTCACGCCAGATAAAGGCCGGCTCGGTGAAGATCTTCCCCCGCTGCGAGATGCTCGACCTGGTAGTGGTGGACGGCGAAGCCAAGGGGATCACCGTGCGCAACATGATCACCGGCGAGATCCGCTGTCACGCCGGGGATGCGGTGGTGCTCGCCAGCGGCGGCTTCGTGAATGTCTTCTATCTCTCCACCAATGCCATGGGGAGCAGCGTCACCGCCATCTGGCGGGCGCACAAGAAGGGGGCCTTCTTCGCGAACCCCTGCTATACGCAGATCCATCCCACCTGCATCCCACAGACGGGCGATTACCAGTCCAAATTGACTTTGATGTCGGAATCACTCAGGAACGACGGCCGCTGCTGGGTGCCGAAAAAGAAAGAAGACATCGGCAGGACCGCCGGTCAGATCCCTGAAGAGGACCGCGACTACTATCTGGAGCGTAAGTATCCGAGCTTCGGCAACCTGGCACCCCGCGACATCGCCTCCCGGGCAGCAAAGGAGCAGTGCGACGACGGCCGCGGCGTGGGACCCGGCGGGCGCGGCGTCTATCTCGACTTTGCCGACTCCATAAGGCGCTTGGGCGAACACACCATCAGGGAGCGCTACGGCAACCTGTTCGAGATGTACGAGCGGATCACCGGGGAAAACGGCTACCGGGTGCCGATGCGTATCTATCCCGCCCCCCACTACTGCATGGGTGGACTCTGGGTAGATTACAACTGCGAGAGCAATGTCCCGGGACTCTTCGTCCTGGGCGAGGCGAACTTCTCGGTGCACGGGGCGAACCGCCTGGGCGCCAGCGCCCTTATGCAGGGCCTGGCGGACGGTTATTTCATCATACCATACACCATCGCCAACTACCTGGCCGGCACCACGCCGGGCAAGGTGAAGGTTGACGACCCGGAATTCCGAAAATCGGCGGAAAATGTCAGCAAGGAAATCACCAGGCTCCTCTCCATCAACGGCAAGCGGACCGTCAGTGATTTCCACCGTTCCCTTGGCAAGATCATGTGGAATGACGTGGGAATGGCGCGCAGCGAACAGAGTCTGAAAGACGCCATACAGCAGATCCCGGCCCTGCGCGAGGAGTTCTGGCACAACCTCAGGGTGCCGGGGAGCGGCGCCGAGCTGAACCAGCAACTGGAGTGCGCCTGGCGGGTGGCCGATTTCCTGGAATTCGCCGAGCTTCTTGCCAGGGACGCCCTGCACCGTAACGAATCGTGCGGCGGCCATTTCCGGGTCGAATACCAGATGCCCGACGGCGAGGCGCGGCGCGACGACGAGAACTTCTGCTATGCCGCGGCCTGGGAGTACAAAGGGGCGGGAAGCGAGCCCGAGTTGCACAAGGAGCCGCTGGTTTTCGAAAATGTGCATCTGGCGGTAAGGAGCTATAAATAATGAGCGAACCGGGAAACATGAATCTGAAACTGCACGTCTGGCGCCAGAAAGGCCCGGATGCGCCGGGCAGGATGGAAATCCTCGAAGCGCGGAACATAAGTCCCGACCAGTCGTTCCTGGAGATGCTCGATCAGGTGAACGAGGAGTTGATCATAGAGGGGAAGGAGCCCATAGCTTTCGACCACGATTGCCGCGAGGGGATCTGCGGGAGCTGCTCCCAGGTGATCAACGGCGTACCCCACGGCGGACTGGAGCAGACCACCGTCTGCCAGCTGCACATGCGCAACTTCAAGGATGGGGACACCATCTACATCGAGCCGTGGCGCGCGCGGGCCTTCCCCCTCATCAGGGACCTGATTGTGGACCGCTCGGCCCTGGACCGAATCATCCAGGCGGGAGGATACATTTCCTGCCACACCGGCGGCGTCCCCGACGGCAACACCCTGCCGGTTCCCAAGGAGAAGGCCGATTACGCCATGGACGCCGCCGAGTGCATCGGCTGCGGTGCCTGCGTGGCGGCATGCCCCAACGGTTCAGCCATGCTCTTCACGGGCGCCAAGGTAGCCCAGCTGGCGGTCCTTCCCCAAGGGAAGGCGGAGGCGGCCATAAGGGTCTGCGCCATGACCGAAACCATGCGCGAGGAAGGGTTCGGCAACTGCTCCAACCATTATGAATGCCAGGCGGCCTGTCCCAAGGGGATCAGCGTAAAGTTCATCGCCAGGCTGAACCGGGAGTACCTGAAGGCACTTTTTAAATGAAGCCTGAACGCGACTGAAATGAAAGGGCGGAGATTGCATTCTCCGCCTTTTTTGCAGGTGGGCATCATGATTGCTGAATGCTTACGAAACTATTTCTTGCTGCGCACTTCATGTCGCCCGACAGCTGCCGGCCGCGCTGATGGCTTGAAAATCGGCAGAATACAGGTAAAATTAAAAAAACGTATTGTGCCTAGTGCTATCAAACCACGGCGGAGTGGGGAATGAAACAATCTTTCTGGAAACCTTTGATCCTGATCCTGATCCTGGTGTTGTCTTTCGATCTCCTGTACAACATGGTCATGACCCAGATGGCGGACCAGTCTCCGGAAATATCGTACAGCCGCTTCCGGAACGAGCTGGCGGCGGACAACATCAGGAGCGTCACCATCAAGGGCAATTCCATCAAGGGAGAGTTCCGGAACAAGACAAAGGTCACGGTGACGGCCAACGGCAAGGAGACGACCCGTGAGTCGAACGGCTTCGGCACGGTGCTGCCCGCCATTCAGGACCCGGCGCTCATGGCCGATCTGACGGCAAAAAAGGTGGACGTGAAGGCCGTTTCCACGGAAACGTCGCCCATCATGAACGGGTTGATCTATTTCCTGCCGTGGCTCTTGATCATCGGCGTCTGGTGGCTGATAATGCGCGGGGCGAGGGGACAGGGCCCGGGCGCCATGATGGGAAGTTTCGCCAAGTCTGGCGCCAAGATGTACGGCGGCGAGAAGAAGATCAATGTGAATTTCAGCGATGTGGCCGGCATGGATAACGAGAAGCAGGAACTGCGGGAGATAGTCGAATTCCTGAAAGAGCCAAAGAAATTTCAGCGCATCGGTGGGAAGGTGCCCAAGGGGGTGCTCCTGGTAGGTCCTCCGGGCACGGGCAAGACGCTCTTGGCCAAGGCTGTTGCCGGCGAGGCCGATGTGCCGTTTTTCAGCATCTCGGCCTCCCAGTTCATCGAGATGTTCGTGGGTGTGGGTGCGGGGCGGGTACGCGATCTCTTCACCAACGCCAAGAAGTCCGCCCCCAGCATTATCTTTATCGACGAGCTCGACGCGGTGGGAAGGAGCCGCGGCGCGGGCTTCGGCGGCGGTCACGACGAGCGCGAGCAGACCTTGAACCAGCTCCTGTCGGAGATGGACGGTTTTGACCCCCACGAAGAGGTGATAGTCCTGGCCGCCACCAACCGGCCCGACGTGCTGGATCCGGCCCTGCTGCGCCCCGGGCGCTTCGACCGGCATGTGGTCATCGAGCGTCCGGACTGGCGTGACCGGGAAAAGATTCTCAAGGTGCATACACGCAACATCTGCCTGGGAAAGGACGTGGATCTGGCGGTAATTGCCAGGGGGACGCCGGGGATGACCGGCGCCGACCTGGAAAACTTGGTCAACGAGGCCGCCATCCTGGCGGCCCGGGAAACCGCCCATGCCGTGATGGCGATGCACCTGGAAAAGGCCAAGGACAAGATACTCATGGGCGGGGAGAGGAAGATGGTCATCTCCGACGACGAGAAGCGGATCACTGCCTACCACGAGGCCGGCCACACCCTGGTGGCAAAGCTTCTGCCCGGGACCGACCCGATCCACAAGGTGACCATCATTCCACACGGCATGGCCCTCGGCGTGACACAGCAGATGCCTGAGGACGACCGCTACCATTATCCCAAGTCATATCTTATCAACCGTCTTTGCGTGGCGCTGGGCGGCAGGGTGGCGGAGCGGCTGGTCTTCAACGACATCTCAACCGGCGCCCAGAACGACCTGAAGACGGTCAACGCCCTTGCCGAGAAGATGGTCTGTCAGTGGGGGATGAGCGACAAGATCGGCGCCGTGACCGTCACCAGGGGGGAGGAGCATCCCTTCCTGGGGCGCAAGCTGGCCGAGGAAAAGACCTTTTCCGAGGAGATGGCGTGGCTCATCGACCAGGAGATCGCGGCGCTCATCAGGGATGCGGAGAAGAAGGCGGACGAGCTTCTTACGGCCAACCGCGCCCTGCTCGACGCGCTGGCCGGCGCCCTCATCGAGGAAGAGACCCTGGAAGGGAGGCGGGTTGACGAGCTGATCGGGGTTGCTCATGCAACATAGGAGAAAAAGCGGCATCCTGCTTCATCCCACCTCGCTCCCCGGATCGGGCGGGATCGGCGCCCTGGGCAGCGAGGCGCGCCGGTTCGTGGATTTCCTCGCAGAGGCCGGGCAGTCCCTCTGGCAGGTCCTTCCTCTCGGCCCGCCGGGAGTGGGCAATTCGCCATACTCCTGTCATTCCTCTTTCGCCGGGAACCCGCTGCTGATCGATCTGGAAACGATTGCCGCGGAAGGGGACCTCCCGGCTGAAGAACGACAGGTTGAAATGCCTGCCGATCATGTTGATTTCATCAGGGTGGAGCGTTACAAGAGTGCCTGTCTGCGGCGAGCCTCAGCCAATTTCTTTGCCAATGGAGACGCCGGGCGAATGGATGATTTCCGGCGGTTCTGTGCATCTTCTCCCTGGCTGGACGACTTTGCCCTCTTCATGGCGCTGAAGGAGGCCCACGCTGGCAAGGGCTGGCTTTCCTGGCCGCGGGAGATCGCCAGCCGCGAGGAATCGGCTCTCGCCGGTTGCGGAGAACGGCTGAAGGAGGCGACCGGAGTCCGGAAATACGCCCAGTGGCAGTTCTTCCGGCAATGGCGGGCACTCAGGGAGTATGCCAACGCGAAAGGAATAGAGATAATCGGCGACCTCCCTATCTTTGTCGCCTTCGATTCCGCTGATGTCTGGGCCAACCCTCACCTGTTCCATCTGGACGAAAAGGGAAAACCGACGGTGGTGGCGGGGGTGCCGCCGGACTATTTCAGCGAGACCGGCCAGCGCTGGGGCAACCCTCTCTATAACTGGGAAACAATCGCCTTTCACGGCTACGGCTTCTGGATAGAGCGGATGAAATCCGCCCTGGGACTTTACGATATCGTGCGGATCGACCATTTTCGCGGGTTCGAGGCGTACTGGGAGATTCCGGCCACGGAAAAAACGGCGCAGAAGGGACGCTGGGTGAAAGGTCCCGGTGCCGAGCTGTTCAATGCCCTGATCGATGCCCTCGGTACACTGCCGATCATCGCCGAGGACCTGGGGGTGATCACCCCTGATGTGGAAGCCCTGCGCGACAGGTTCGGGTTTGCCGGAATGAAGGTACTGCAGTTCGCCTTCGGTTCCGGCCCGGAGAACCCCTATCTCCCCCACAACCATGTCAGGGAGGCAGTCGTTTACACCGGGACCCATGACAACGATATGACCGCCGGCTGGTTCGCTGAACTGTCCGAGGAAGAGAAGAAGCATGTTCTCAGTTATCTCAACAGCGACGGAGGGGATGTTGCTGGCGATCTGGTGCGGGCGGCGCTGGCCTCCGTTGCCAATGTCGCAGTTCTGCCTCTCCAGGATGTACTGGGGCTGAACAGCAGCGCCCGCATGAACGTACCGGGCAAACCGTCCGGCAACTGGTCGTGGCGCTTCACCGGCGAGATGCTCAAGAAGGAGGACGGCGCCAGGCTCTACGAGATGACCGGGCTGTACGGAAGGCTGGAGAGGAGAAAATAATAATTACTAAAACGAGAAATGAGCTTTTTCAGGATTATTATTCTTGACAAATAATATCGAGATTAGTTAGTATCAAAACCCATCAAATCCCGGGTAGAATAGGCTTGCCCGGGATGATTTGTTTCGACAAATACCAGAGGAGAATACCATGCCCGAAAACAAATATGATTTCGCCACCATTGCCCTCCATGCCGGTCAGTCCCCCGATTCCGCCACCCTGTCGCGGGCCGTACCGATCTATCAGACTTCTTCCTATGTCTTCAAGAGCTCGGAACACGCCGCCAACCTCTTCGGCCTCAAGGAATTCGGCAACATCTACACCAGGATCATGAATCCGACCACTGATGTGCTGGAAAAGCGGCTGGCCGAGCTTGACGGCGGGGTTGGCGCCCTCTGCGTGGCCTCGGGGCAGGCGGCCATTACCTACGCCGTGCTCAATATAACTCAAGCCGGGCAGAACATCGTCTCCACCAGCTATCTGTACGGCGGCACCTACAATCTCTTCCATTACACGCTCCCCAAGCTGGGGATCAACGTGAAGTTCGTGGACAGCTCCGACGCCGAGAACGTCCGCAGGGCCATCGACGCCGGTACGCGGCTCGTTTACATGGAATCGGTGGGAAACCCGAAAAACAACGTGGATGACTTCGAGGAGATCGGCAGGATAGCTCATGCCGCGGGGATACCCTTCATTGTCGACAACACGGTGACCACACCGTATCTGTTCAAGCCCCTGGAGCACGGCGCCGACATCGTCGTCTACTCCCTCACCAAGTTCATCGGCGGCCACGGCACCAGCATCGGCGGGGCCGTGGTGGACGGCGGCAGGTTCCCCTGGAACAACGGCAAATTTCCCGAGCTTACCGAGCCCGACCCCTCCTACCACGGCCTCAAATACGTGGAAGCGCTGGGGGATCTGGCCTATATCCTCAAGATGCGGCTGACGCTCCTGCGCGACATGGGTGCGCCCCTCTCGCCGTTCAATGCCTTCCTCTTCCTGCAGGGGCTGGAAACCCTTCATGTGCGGATGCCGCGCCACGTTGAGAACGCCCTCAATGTTGCTGAATGGCTGGAGAAGCATCCCCTGGTCAATTGGGTGAATTATCCGGGCCTGGCAAGCCACAAGGATAACGGTCGTGCACGGAAATACCTCCCCAAGGGGAGCGGCGCAATCATCGGCTTCGGCATCAAAGGGGGTGTAGAAGCCGGGCGGAAGTTCATCGACAGCGTAAAGCTCCTGTCGCACCTGGCCAATATCGGCGACGCCAAGACACTGGTCATCCATCCGGCCTCCACCACCCACCAGCAGCTGACGGCGGAGGAGCAGGAGGCGACCGGGGTGACGGCCGACTTCATACGCCTCTCCGTGGGACTGGAGGACGCGAACGACATCATCGCCGACATCGACCAGGCGCTGAAGGCCTCCCAGGCTTAACGGAATGTTGAAAAACTACTGCGGGGCCGGTCTGCGGTGTTGCCGCTCGCTCAAAAGCTCAACGTACATATGTGTACGCCTCGCTTTTTCGCTCGCTTGCGCCTTGCATCCCGGCCTCCTCATAACGTTTTTCAACACCTGTAACCCACGATATCTTGATTCCTCTGCGAACCCTGCGACCTCTGCGGTGCAAAGATTTCCTAACCGAAGGCGGCTCCGTGGGCCGCCTTAATTTGTTTATTTCGGTTTCACTTTGACCTCGCCGTCCGGAAATGTTATATAAAATACTTGCTATAACGAGCTGAAATCAAAACGGAGGTAAACATATAATGGCACAGAAGGTTGCCCGAAAAGCCGCGGCATTCGCAGATTATGTTGTAAGTGACCTCTCCCTCGCCGACTGGGGGAAGAAGGAGATAAAGATCGCCGAGACGGAGATGCCGGGACTCATGGCTATCCGCGAGGAGTATGCCGGCAAGAAGCCCCTCAAGGGGGCGCGCATCTCCGGCTCCCTGCACATGACCATCCAGACCGCAGTGCTCATCGAGACCCTCAAGGCCCTTGGCGCCCAGGTGCGCTGGGCCTCGTGCAACATATTCTCGACCCAGGACCATGCCGCCGCCGCCATCGCCGACCAAGGGATCGCGGTCTTCGCGCGCAAGGGGGAGTCGCTGGAAGAATACTGGGACTATACCCACCGGATCTTCGAATGGCCGGACGGCGGTTACTCCAACATGATCCTTGACGACGGCGGCGACGCCACGCTCCTGCTGCACCTGGGCACGAAGGCGGAGAAGGACCGTAAGGTCCTGGCCAAACCAGCCTCGGAGGAGGAGACCATTCTTTTCGCCGCCATCAAAAAGAAGCTGGCTGTGGATCCAACCTGGTATTCGACCCGCATCGCGCAGATCAGGGGGGTGACCGAGGAGACGACCACCGGCGTGCACCGGCTCTACCAGATGCACGAGCGGGGCGAACTGCGCTTCCCGGCCATCAACGTCAACGATTCGGTCACCAAGAGCAAGTTTGACAATCTGTACGGCTGCCGCGAATCACTGGTGGACGGCATAAAAAGGGCCACCGACGTGATGGTGGCGGGGAAAATTGCCGTTGTGTGCGGCTACGGCGACGTGGGGAAAGGGTCGTCCCAGGCCCTGCGGGCGCTCTCGGCCCAGGTCTGGGTGACGGAGGTGGATCCCATCTGCGCCCTGCAGGCCGCCATGGAAGGTTACCGGGTGGTGACCATGGATTACGCCTGCGAGCACGCGGACATATTCGTCACCTGCACCGGCAACTACCATGTCATCACCCATACACACATGAAGAAGATGAAGGACCAGGCCATCGTCTGCAACATCGGCC
>Ga0335079_10009077_pt1 | contig 11328 bp, 14 predicted proteins | sample Lox_Sample_33_FD_206719 | JGI IMG/M metagenome (GOLD analysis project Ga0335079, IMG submission 206719) | Soil microbial communities from Loxahatchee National Wildlife Refuge, Florida, United States - Lox_Sample_3.3 | ecosystem: Environmental > Terrestrial > Soil > Wetlands | place: USA... | reverse complement strand
TGAGCACATCGGCGTCGGCCGCTAGTTCGCGCACATTCTTGTCAAATTTGGTGTCACCAGGTTCGTTGTCAGTGGCATACACCATGACGCCGTCCTTCGTTTCTACGCGAAAGCCCATGCATCCCTGCGGATGGTTTAACCACATCGTGTGGATGGTCAGCTCGTCCAAATCCAGGCGCGTTTTGTCCAAATCGTAAAAGTCCCTACGCGCCCGCATTTCATCCAGTCCAACCGGAAAATACGGTGACGACATCTGTTCTTCGAACACCCGTTTCAGACTGCGTGTGCGGCTGGAACAGTGGAATCGAAAGTGATTCTTGTTGCAATAGAGCGGTTCAAAAAACGGAAGACCCTGAATGTGGTCCCAATGAAAATGAGATACGAAAACGTGTGCTGACACCGGACGTCCGTTACATTCAGCCTGAAGCGCCCGTCCCAGGATGCGAAATCCAGTGCCGCAGTCAAAGATGTAGAGGTTGTCGCCGAGGCGGACTTCCACGCAAGAGGTGTTGCCCCCGTAGCGCATATTCTCCGGCTGCGGAGCCGGAGTTGACCCGCGGACTCCCCAGAACTTGATCCGCATACACCTCCACCGAGAGGGGCCCGAATACTCCATCTTGCGGCCTGTTATGTAATCCGTCAATTCACTGGCTGGTTACGCATGGCATACGTCTTTGCGGCTCCGCTACAGGCGAGTCGGCGAACCACCGAATCGCTCCCCTATAATTGTCGGGCCAGTAGGACAGCACCCCTATGCTACTCCCCCAATACAAAGAGTTTGCCCGCCTTGCCCGCGAGGCGACGCTGGTCCCGGTGGTCAAGTCCGTCATGGCGGATGTCCTGACACCGGTTTCCGCGTTCCTGGGAATTGCTACTGGGGAACCCAATGCATTCCTGCTGGAGTCGGTGGAACGGGGAGAACGGATCGGACGGTACACATTCCTAGGCGCTCGGCCTTACATGGTGTTACGCGCCCAGGGGGAGGTCGTCGAACTACGCTACGCTGGCCAGTCGGAACATCGGCATGGCAATCTGCTTGAGATTTTGAAAGATTTGCTCCGTCAGCATCGGCTGGCAGCTTTCGCTGGGCTGCCTCCCTTTACGGCCGGCGCTGTTGGGTATTTCGCCTACGACATGGTTCGCCATCTCGAAAACATCGGCGAGCACGCCAAGCACGATCTGGACGTGCCTGATTGCGTGCTGATGTTCTTCGACCGTCTGCTGGTATTTGATCACCTGCTGCATCAGATTCACATCATTGCCGCGGCCGACGTGTCTCGCGAGAGCCCTCGGGAAGCCTATGACCGCGCGGTCACCGATATTGCCAAACTCGAGAGGAAACTCGGTAGAGGTTTGCGTCCCGCACTCCGCAAAAAGAGTCCTAATGGCAAGGGCAAACTTAAGTTGCATTCACGAACCAGCCGTCAAAAGTTTATCGACTCGGTCGTACGCTGCAAAAAGTACATCGCCGCGGGAGACATCTTTCAGGTGGTCCTCTCGCAGAGGTTGGACTTCCAGCCCGAAGTGCCGCCGTTTGACATCTACCGGGCGCTACGGACCGTGAATCCGTCTCCTTATATGTATTTTCTGCGCATGGGTGATCAGCACATTCTCGGATCTTCTCCCGAAATGTTGGTACGCATCAGCGGGCGCAAGCTGGAATATCGTCCCATCGCAGGCACTCATCCGCGCGGGCGGGACGAAGAAGAAGATCAGCGACTAGAAAAGCAGATGCTGGCTGACGGCAAAGAACGCGCCGAGCACGTAATGCTGGTGGATCTCGGGCGTAACGACCTCGGGCGTGTAAGTGAATACGGCTCGGTAAAGGTCCGAGATTTGATGTATGTCGAGCGGTACTCTCATGTCATGCACATCGTTTCTGCCCTGGAAGGCAAGCTGCGCGGCGATTCGGATGCTCTCGATGCTTTTGCTGCCTGCTTCCCGGCAGGCACATTAACCGGCGCTCCGAAAGTCCGTGCCATGCAGATCATTGAAGAGCTTGAACCGGTGCGCCGGGGAATCTACGGCGGCTCGGTTCTCTACGCGGACTTTGCCGGCAATCTCGACTCCTGCATCGCCATTCGGACCATGCTGATGAATGGTAAGCGAGCATACTTGCAGGTGGGCGCTGGGATCGTTGCCGATTCGGATCCTGAGCGGGAGTATGAGGAGTGCATGAATAAGGCGAAGGCCGTGCTGAGGGCGGTGGAGCTGGCGAGGAACAGTGGTCAGTAATCAGTGGTCAGTTGGCTGTGGCTCTGAATTCCCGTTTCGGTGCAAGCGGAGATGTCCGCGTGATGCCGATCACTTAGTGACCACGGTCTACCGATGTACTGACAGCTTTCCAAGGACGGAGACCTTTGGGCTCATGACGCAACTGCGCCGGGCCGCAGTGTCGATTCCTAGCAACATTGTTGAGGGTCAAGGAAGGCTCTCCACCGGGGAGTTCAAGCAATTCTTGGGACATGCAAGAGGCTCACTGCTGGAGTTGGAAACGCAAGTCCCCATTGCCCAAGATCTCGGATACCTTCCCGTAGAGCAAGTCAACAGACCTCTCGAAGATACCGCTGAGACGGGGCGCATTCTTGATGGCTTGCTAAGTCCGCTCCAATAGCGGTAAACTTCGGCCTCTTTTCTGGCCACTGACCACCAACCACTGACCACTTGTTTACATCCGCAAAAAGTTGCTAATCAGCTTTTTCCCCTCCGCCGTCAACACACTCTCCGGATGAAATTGCACGCCTTCGACCTTAAGCTTCTTATGCCGCAGGCCCATGATCGTGCGCGAGGAAGCGCCATCTGATGTCCAGGCGCTAATCTCGAGTACCTCTGGCAAACTGTTTTCCTCCACAATCAGCGAGTGATAACGCGTTGCAATAAACGGCATCGGCAGGCCCTGGAAGATTGTCTTGTTATCGTGAATCACATCACTGGTTTTTCCATGCATTAGCTTAGGTGCGCGTATGATCTTGCCTCCGAAGGCAGCTCCAATCGCCTGATGTCCGAGACAAACACCCAGAATCGGGACTTTACCGGCCAACTGGCGCACCAGATCCACGCTGATTCCGGCTTCGGCCGGTGTGCAGGGACCGGGCGAGATCACGATGCGATCCGGGCGCATTCCCTCGACATCCGCAACAGTGACCTGGTCATTGCGGTGAACCACGACCTGTCCGCCCAGTTCGCCCAGATATTGGACCAGGTTGTAAGTGAACGAGTCGTAGTTGTCCAGAACGAAGACCATAGCCGGGCTGTCACCAGCTTATCGCAAATTGTTGAATTGCAAGGGATGACCGGGACTGTCCCTACCTCCTGATTTGTACAAAGTGTCTTGACAGGCTGACGGCGACAGGCCATGCTACAGTCTCCACGGAGAGTAGATGGCCGAAACCACACAGGATAATAAGCGCGCGACACGCCGCTTCGCCTTGCGCCTGCCCGTCTCAGTCAGCTATGCCGAGAACGGACAGCAGGAAAAGACCGCGCAAACCCGGGATGTGAGCGCGCGCGGCATATGCTTCTACGTAGATTCTGCCATTGCTGCCGGGGCCTCCATCGAATTTACCCTCACCCTTCCGCCCGAAATTACCCTGACCGAAAGCATCCGTGTGCGCTGCAAAGGCAAGGTGGTTCGAGTGGATGACGCCGCCCCGGACGGCAAGATTGCCGTCGCTGCCGTGATTGATGAGTACGAATTCCTCTCCGAACCGTAGTTCGAGCTTTCGCCGACCGACCGGTGGCGCAAGAACTACCGGTGTGCACAATGACTTCCGCGTCCCTTATGCCAGTGATATCGTTGTAAACACTCGGTCGATGAAGTCCCTTCGGATTCTCGCAGGAATAGCGCTGTTTTCCTCAATCACCCTCCCTCTTGCGCAGGTGGCGCATGCGCAATCTAAAGAACAATCGGACGCCGGCACCAGCCCAGTGATTGCCACCGTGAAGTCGGTGCGCGCACTATCAGCACGCGACGGATCGGAGGTTGAGATAATTTCGGATCACCCGCTGCAGCCATCGCTGAGCAAGCTGGAAAATCCGCCGCGCGTCGTAATCGATCTGCCCAACGCACACGTGTCTGAAGGCAGGAAGCGCATCCCAGTTCGGGGCAATTATGTCGCTGGCATACGTGTCAGTCAGTTTCAGGGCGCGGTCGCTCGGATCGTCGTGGACCTAGCTGAGCCGGTCTCCTATAGTTGGGACGTAGCAGGAAATCACCTGCTGGTATACCTACATGCACTGCCGGAAGATACCGCTAATGCGTCTTTGGTTCCGACGCTTGTGCCAACGGCTCCGGCGGCCGTCGTGTCCACTTCCGCATCACCGGGAGCCGCGGTTCTTGCCGATAACCGCCTGGCGGCAGGTTCATCGGTTACAGCGGGGTCGGATACAGCTTTGATCAGCTTGGCACGTGGCGGTGAGGTGCGGATTTGCCCGGGGACCACGGTTTCGGTAACGCCATCTCAAAACGGACAATCGCTGATGCTGGGTATGAGCACTGGCGCCCTGGAAGCCCATTATGCGCTGGGGGCTTCCTCGGATACGGTCCTGACTCCAGATTTTCGCATTCTTATGGCGGGGCCGGGCGAATTCCACTTCGGCATTAGTGCCGACACGCACGGCAATACCTGCGTACAGGCCCTGCCTGGGAACACTGCCTCGGTAATCGTCTCCGAGCTCCTGGGGGATGGCACTTACCAGGTGAAGCCCACCCAGCAGGTTGTGTTTCGATCTGGACAGCTGAAAACCGCTGACTCGGTTGTGCTCAGCGGCTGTGGCTGTCCGGCACCGACCGCGCCAGTGATGCGGACTGCAAACCTGCCCGCCGTTCCGGAGCACAGCGGCATCGAACTGGCCAGAAATGTGGACCGCGCCAGGCCAGCGCGGGTGTCGGAGAGTGGATTAGGCGGCCAGCCTGTTCACAGCCTGGAGACAGCTGCGCTTCCACCCTCCAAACCTGACGACATTCACGTGCAAGTTGATGTGCCATTCGTGTTCCGGGCAGAGGAGCACCCCATACAGTTACCCGCGCAAGTGCGACCCGCTCCAACCCAGGAAGCTGAACTTCTGCCACTCGGCGATCTGCAGTTCCCCGAGTGGTTCCAATTAGCGGCGCTCCCGCCCCGCCCCGTAAAAGTGCATCACCACGGCTTTTTCGGGAGACTCAAAGGCTTCTTTTCAGCAGTCTTCGGGTAAAGGCTGCGGAGGCGTTGCAACGTCTCGATCCAGAATCACGGCGTAGGCACCCTCTACTTTCTGCGAACCGCTTTCGTCAGCGGCGTGACGCGATCGCGAAACTCCTCCGCGATTTCCGCGCCGCGCTCCATGGCTTCTTCAGCCATTTCTCTGGCATCTTCTTTCCAATCTTCGATCGTGTCGCGCGCGTCTTCGTACCTGCGCCGCAGTTCCTTCCTCATTTGTTTGCCGGCCTTGGGAGCAAATAGCAGGCCTATCAGTGTTCCCGCTCCCAAACCAATCAGCAAGAACGTAATCGCAGTTCCAAATCGGCCCTGCTCCGAAGCTTCATATTTTCCTTCTCGCATTAGCGTCGCCTTTCTTCAATTAAGCTTAGGACCTTGGATTCCATACCGCTCATTTTAGCTGTCCACAGGCTGCAATGTTGCGCGATTCGCAATGGTTCGCAGCGAGCGATTCCCACTTTCTCCAAGCCCGTGTAAAATATAAGGTTCAAGCCACGTATCTGGCGGAAAAGAATGGCCCGCCTTCCGCTGGCCAGCCGCAATCATGAGGAGATCGTTCAGCAATGGCTATTCCTGCCACCCAGCTTCGTCCCGGCATGATCATTAAGCACAATAATGATCTGCATTCCGTGTTCAGCGTGGAGCACCGCACACCCGGCAATCTGCGGGCCTTCATTCAGGCTAAGTTGCGCAATCTACGGACTGGCGCCATGTTCGAGCACCGGTTCCGCTCGCCCGACCCGATCGAGAAAATCAACGTCGATGAAGTGGAGATGGAATATCTGTACAGCGACGGCGACAGCTACTATTTCATGGACACCTCTACCTACGAGCAGACTCACCTGACTAAAGACATTCTGGGCGATGCGGTCGAGTACCTGACTCCGAATCTGGCAATAAAGGTCGAGTTCTTTGATGGCAAGGCTGTCGGGATTGAGCTGCCGCAGACAGTCGAACTGACCGTAGTGGAAACTGAACCTGGACTCAAAAGCGCCACAGCTTCGAGCGTGACCAAGCCAGCGAAGACGGAGACCGGCCTGGTGGTGCAGGTGCCTCCGTTCATCAACGAAGGCGAGAAGATCAAAGTCGATACGGCTGAGGGCGTGTATCTGTCGCGGGCGTAGAAGAGCTTTTGTCATCCTGAGCGAAGTCGTGCGATCCGTTTGCGAATCGCATTATGGAGAGTCGAACGACCCAACACCGGTTGGCAATGCACCGGCGCGGAATTCGCCCCGAAAATGAGTTTCAGGAAGAATTCCCAGATGCGCCGTTTCCGGGTTTTTGGTTACACGAAGTTCTTCGACTGCGCGGCTTCGCATTGCGAAGCCGTCACTTCGGTCAGCATGACAAGTGTCTCATGAATGCGAGCCAGCAACCCACTGAGGCGCGCCGTTTTCTGGTGCGCGGGCGCGTCCAGGGCGTAGGATTCCGCTGGTTTGTGGAACGGGAAGCGCACATTTTGGGCATCGCCGGATGGGTCCGCAACAACGCCGACAGCAGCGTAGAAGTATTTGCCGTGGGCACGCGCGACCAACTCTCGGGATTGCGATCGCGGTTACGCGAAGGCCCGCGCGCCGCTCGGGTCGATGATGTCGAAGAGTTCGAAGCCAAGCCGGTTGCTGACCTCACCACATTTCGCATCGAAGGAGCCTGGTAAATGCCAACCAATATCGCGCCTCTGAGGGCGGGAATTAACTGTGAGCCTCTCAAGAAGCTCATCCGCGAAGTGCCGGACTTCCCGAAGAAAGGGATTCTCTTTTACGACATCACCACGCTGTTGAAAGACAAGCTGGGGCTGGCAACTTTGATCGATGCCCTGGCCGAACACTACATCAAAAGAGACGTCGACCTCGTGCTCGGAATGGAAGCGCGCGGCTTTATCTTCGGTCCTGCCTTGGCCTATCGCCTGAATGCCGGATTTGTTCCAGTGCGCAAACCGGGCAAGCTTCCGGCCGCAACGGCCCGCTACGACTACGCTCTGGAATACGGCACAAACACGCTGGAAATCCACAAGGACGCGATCGACCCGGGGCAACGCGTCATCATCGCCGACGATCTTCTGGCCACAGGTGGAACTGCAGAGGCCACTACAAAGCTAGCCTCGTCGCTTGGTGCCGAGATCGCTGGGCTGTGCTTTGTCGTTGAGTTAGATTTTTTGAAAGGCCGCGAGAAGCTCAAGCAATACGACGTGTTCTCCCTGCTGCACTACGATAAGTAAGAGCTGTGCCGCATTAGACTGCGCAACCTAGCCCTGTCCCTGCGTCAGACAAGTGTGCTGGCCGAAGCAGTGTGCTTCCGTTCACGATGCCTTGGCATCCAGCGATACAACCACTTCAATCTTCCCACTCGGACGTTTGACCTTCACATTTACATTCCCTGCATCCATAGCGAGATCGAATTGACGGTCAAAGGTAAACGGGATTTGGTCGCTGGATTCCTTCCTGCCGCGCCGCCCTTTTACCTTCACTGCACTTATTCTGTACCCTGCATATTCAAAATTGAATCGGGGAAGTTTGGTGCAAGCTAGGTAGAGAATTTGCGCACTCGGTTCGGTTCTTCTGCCAGTGGGGGTATCGCGGAAATAAGTGTTGAGGCGGTTCTTGCCATTCCTTTCCTCCAGTCCTAGCAGCGTCGCAGCCTCGGTTGATCCTTTCCCAAGGCTATCGAAGTACTGTCTAAGGGCATCCCCAAATGCCCGCGCAAACTCTTGCTGAGGATCGGCAGCAGTCGTGTCCGCCATGATTCCAAGGCGGTAAAATATATTTTACAAGTTAACTGTTGTCAAATATATTTTACTGAGATCAATACTCACTTGCACGACCCGGAGCGATGGGTTCAGGCTATCTGGAGGAGCACATGATGGCAGGGTCAGTAGGCGACGAAGACAAATTGGCTGAGTTGATTCTGTACATCAGCCAGAAGTGTGCGACCGATCCGAAATTCGGCGCAGTGAAGCTGAACAAGTTACTTTACCTTTCTGATTTCTTGGCATTCGGAAACTGGGGCGAACCGATCACTGGAGTTCCCTACCAGCACCTCAAAATGGGCCCAGCCCCTACAAGGCTCATTCCTGTACGTGATGCGCTTGAAAAGAGCGGCAAGTTAGTTGTGCAGGCATTGCCGCTGAAGAGCGGGAAAAAGCAAGTGCGAACGGTGAACCTAATGGAACCCGATTTGAAAGTATTCTCGGGGAGGGAAATCGCGCTTGTGGACAGCATAATCGAGGATTTGTGGGATATGGACGCAGAGGAAAGTAGCGAATTTAGCCATCGTTTTGTTGGCTGGAAAATGACGAAAGAGGGCGAACCGATCCCATACGGTACCATTTTCATATCCGATGAACCACTCTCTCCTGCCGAGATCCAGCGCGCCCAGGAACTAGCCCAAGAGTTCGGTCTGACCGACGAAACAATGTAGCATCATGCCACGCCGCGAAATCGTCGAGGACCAGCTTTATGCCGACCAGATCAATAAGTACAGGATTAACTGGCGAAGACTCGACGAAGCGCTGATGTCGCTCTATCCCGCCTTACATGGCAGTCCGGAGTTATTCCCGCTTGTGCCGGGGACAAAACTGCACAGATTAAAACTAGTCGGTTTCCCCGGCGTGCCTCCACTGTCGATATTCTTCACCCTCTGCGAAGCTCAAATAGTGCTAAAGACGGCAGAGCTCATTGACCTTGAAGAGTAGAATCACTACTACGACTCGCGCAAAACTCGGCACAAGCGCCACAATCCGAGCCCGAGCGCGACCAGCCCGGCAATCCAAGCAGCAAACATCGAATCGACCACCCACGCCGGTGCTTCTCCAACTCTGCGCAGTACGAAAGGCAGGAAGTTCCACGTTGTGATATGAACGTAGTCCCACGGATCCTGCTTCATCACATAGTTGTTCAGGCCCCATTGATCCATCTTGCCCAGAGCAAAAGCCGCGATGTTCTTAAAGCGCAGCGCGATCACAAAGGTCGGATGGCCCAACGTCTCCATCTGATAAATCTCCAGTGGCAGCCAGAAGGCCAGCGAGGCGAATTGGATGACCGCGCTCACGCAAATTAAGCCAACTCCAAACGACCAAATTGCCTTTCCAAGTTGCTGCCGGTAACGCCACAAGAGTGGCACAGAGATAAATGCCGCCAATTCGACCGCAGTCGAAACGTAGCGGTCACCCCAGGCGAAATCGCCGCTCCAGACTGTGTATCTCGCGTAGAAACACGTGTAAGCCAGCAGCAATAGAAACGCAGTCAGCACGTACGCTTTCATTCCTGCCTCGAAGTATTTCCAGGCGAGGACCACGACAGCAATCGTCAAGATCAGTAACGGATCGAAGAGAAAGGTCGATTTTTCCGGCGTGATCAGCGGGCCAAGAAAGCCGACGTGAAACGGCGTTTCCCACGGATAATTTTGCGGCAGCGCCGGGTTGAGCTTGTGGTACTCCTTGGCAACCACGGAAACGTAGGTGTTGAAGAATGATCCGAACCGGTAGAACTGATACAGGCGATCGATCAACAGAAAAAAGCCGTAAATGGGGAAAGCGGTCTTGGCATACGTCAACAGCCGATCCCAATAGGCGCGGCCGCGTACGCGCCGGCACCACAGAACCAGCAAAACGAATACTCCTCCGGCGATCAAATCCAGCCCGGTAGTCAGGCGGCTCAGCAGATTGAGTCCGAAAGCGGCAGAGCCAATCAGCAGCGCGCGTTTGCTGCCGGTTTTCAGCCATACGTACTGGAATGTTAGTCCTGTCAGCGTGAGCAGCATGATGTAGTTGTTCTCCATCATGTTCTGCGTATAGTGCAGATGGGTCGTGCAGAACAGCAACGCCAGCACGCCAGCGAAGGATTGCCTAAGATTGAACCCGAGCAGTTGCAGAAACCGCAAACAAACCATGGCGGTCAAAACACTGATCAGAATGTTCGTGGTGTAACTGACGAAAATGTTCCGTACGCTGGGATCGTTGCCGTTGTAATCGTCGAATATCGGTAGACGCTCGACCCAGGTGCCCACGATGTCCGCCGGCAACATGAGCAGCGACTGACCCATGCCGAACCATCCATAGAGCTTGCCTCCCCGGCCATGCACGCCAAACTCGGGGTATTCGTTTTGAAAAACTGGCGGCTCGGAGGTCCACCATGAATGCGTCGCCTGCAGCCGATGCATGGTATCGCTCGATCCAAGCTCACCCGATTGCACGACACACGCCAGCATGCCCGCGATTAGACAGAGCAGCACCCGAGGATTGTGAAACCAATGCAGCCTGGACATTGTGGGTATGGTAAAGCAAGTTAGTTTTCCGGATTGCCTGTGACAGAGCTATCGACCGGAGGCGAATAGAATCTCAGAGCTGTGGAGCTGCATGCCAACGCTGACGAGTTACAGCCTGGCCTGTGCCTTAAATCGGGTCCGTCCTGGAGACAACATGAAGCACGTACGTAGCGTGTCCTTTCTGGTGTTTACATTCATGCCCATAGTGTCGATTGCTACTCTGTCGTCGCAGGAGATCCCGGCGGCTGTCATAAAAGATCCACCATTGGACAAACAGCATCCGCCCGGTCTCGCCATACTGACAGTGCCGAGCCATGGCGTCAATCTGGATGCCTTCTTCTATCTCGCAGCCGGCGCTGGGCCGCACGGCACCGTGATGCTGCTTCACGGATTGCCGGGTTATGAGATCAATGCTGATTTAGCACAATCAATCCGCCGTACTGGATGGAACGTGCTCCTCTTTCACTAGCGCGCGGAAAAACACTCGAAAGTACAACGGCAAGCCGATTTCGGTCTAAGTGACTTGTCCTACGAACTTTTCCAACTCGATCGGCAGCGACACTGAAAATGACAGCGGTTCTCCGCTGCAGGGCTGGTGGAAACTCAATCTCGCGGCATGAAGGAAATGTCTGGGGAGACTTATGGGATTGCGACCTTGGGCGCGTATTTCTCGTGGCGCTCCGTAGAGTGTATCGCCGACTACGGAATGTCCCAACGAGGCGAGGTGTACGCGAATCTGGTGGGTCCGGCCAGTATCAATTTGGAGCTCCAGCAGACTAAACTTGCCGTAGCTCGAAACAATGCGGTTCTTTACTATGTAATGACTAACCGCCTCGCGCCCGCCGCAACGGCGCGTGGTCATCCGCGT